>Ga0315294_10000132_pt1 | contig 77064 bp, 88 predicted proteins | sample YL17G13_40_MG_FD_203626 | JGI IMG/M metagenome (GOLD analysis project Ga0315294, IMG submission 203626) | Sediment microbial communities from Yellowstone Lake, YNP, Wyoming, USA - YL17G13_40 | ecosystem: Environmental > Aquatic > Freshwater > Lake > Sediment | place: USA: Wyoming | collected... | reverse complement strand
GGAATTATTGAAGAATTGAGGAAAAGAGGAAAGACGAGTTTTCTTGTTACCAATGGTTTATACCCAGAAAAATTACAAGAATTAGAAAAGAAAGAACAGTTGCCTACACAATTGTATATTTCTGTTAATGCTCCTGACAAAGAAATCTACAATAAAATTCACAGAAGTTCAAAAAAAGACGCGTGGGAGAGATTGAATGAAAGCTTGGAAATTATGTCAAAATTAAGAGGAAAAACCAGAACAATATTCAGAATTAATCTTGTTCTTGATTTGAATATGTCTCAGCCAGAGAGGTACGCAGAAATGATTAAGAAAGCAAATCCGATGTTTGTTGAAGTCAAGGCATTCATGTGTGTCGGATTTGCAAATCAGAGAATTCCTTATAACAAAATGCCTTATCATAAAGACATTATTGAATTTTCAAAGAAAATTCTTGAGTTTCTTCCCGAATACAAAATTCTTGATGAGAAAAAAGAAAGTCGGGTTTTGCTGTTGGGAAAAGATAAGAAAGACATGAAGATAAAACCTAATGAACTTTGATTATACTATACCAAATAATTTTTTAGCTAAATAAGAAGGGTCTTTTGTTTTCAACCATTCAAGAAAATCTTTTCTTGTATATTGACACTTTTGTCTGCAATGGGCTTCAACTATTTGTCTTTGTTTTAGTATTAAACTTGAAGGATTTTCGGCTGCTTCTACTCTTATACGAGTAGGATACAAGAAACAATCTTTTTCCTTACAGAAGTCATTATAGAAAACATCCATCTTACAAATCAATAACTCCCTCTTTTGTGAGAGCAGCGAATCTTATTCCAACAGGCAAATTGATTAATGCGGAGATTAAAGCCATGTGCTCTTTGCCATCGCCAGATGCAATGCTGAGTGCAACTTCTGTTCCGTCTGTTTTTCCCTTTAATTTCTGCTGAAATTCTTCTTTCAAATCTTTCAGCTTCTTATTCAAATCAATTCTTATGAATTCGAACTTTTTTTCAGTTGTGAATTGCCTTGCGAATTCATCTCCAAGAAGAATTATTTTATCCCATTCTCCATATTTTATCAAACCAGAAACCTGCGCCCAGGTTCCCTTACCAGATGAAAGCAATGCTATTAATTCCATCTGAAGAAAAAAGAAAAACGATTTATAAGAATTATTGTGATAAGTTAAATTTATAAATCTCTTTTTTCTAAGGATTTTATCGATTGAACTACATCGTTAATAGGTATATTCTATACTCTTAACGCATAATGTAGGAGATAATAAAATGACAGAATTGAAAGAACAATTAGAAAATGCTTTGAATGAGCTTAGAAAGGAAAAGGAAAGAAAGTTTGAACAATCATTAGACTTAATTATAAATCTGCAAAAATTCGATGTTAAAAAGAATGCAGTAAATATATTCATCACTGTTCCGCATAAAGTAAAAGACAAAAAAATATGCGCTTTTCTGGAAATAAAGAATGACAATGTAGATACTATAACAAAATCAGAATTCAAAAAATACTCTGACAAAAAAGAAGTAAAAAAATTAGCGAAGAAATATGATTTCTTTATTGCACAATCAAGCCTAATGCCCTTAGTTGCTACAACTTTTGGTAGAGCTTTAGGGCCTACTGGAAAAATGCCCTCTCCTCAATTAGGAATTTTAATGAATGTTGATGACAGAGCAATAAACGAATTGAAGGAAAGAATCAATACCAGTGTAAAAATAAGAACAAAAGAAGCGAGTATAAAAGTTCTTATTGGAAGACAAAAAATGAAAAATGAGGAACTAATAGAAAATATTCTTACAGTATATAATGGACTTTTGAAAGTTTTGACAAAAGAAAAAGAGAACATAAAAAATATAGAATTGAAATTCACAATGACTAAACCTCAGAAGATAAAAATAAGATAAAATGGCGAAGAAAAAAGAAACTAAAACACATGTGTCTCCAATAAAAAAAGAGACAGTAAAAGAATTAACTAATCTAATCAAGGAGAAAAGAACAATCTTAATTGCATCTATAAAAAATATTCCTGCTTCGCAATTTCAGGAAATTTCAAAAAAGCTGAGAGGAAAAGCAATTGTTAAAGTTCCTAAGAAAAATTTGATATTCAGAGCATTGGAAAGTTTTGAGGATGAAAAATTGAAAAAAATTGAAGAGCAGATTAAAGAGAATGTTGCTATTCTATTTTCAGATATGGATTGTTTTGAACTTGCTGGAGAATTAGTAAGAAACAAAACTCCTGCAAGGGCAAAAGCAGGACAAGAAGCTCCTGAAGACATTGAAATTCCTGCAGGACCAACAGAGCTTGTTCCTGGACCTGCAATCAGTGAGTTAGGAGCATTGGGAATTCAGATACAAATAGACAAGGGGAAGATTAATATCAAAGAACCAAAAATTATTGCACAAAAAGGAACAAAGATTTCTTCTGGAGCAGCAGATATTATGAATAAATTAGATATAAAACCATTTACAATCAGCCTTATTCCCTTAGTAGGATATGACAGCCATGAAAAGAAATTATATTTAGATATTAAAATTGACAGAGAAAAGACATTGGAAGAATTGAAAAGGGCTTTTGGAAAGGCCTTGTCTTTTGCTGTTCAGATTGGCTATGTTTCAAATGAGACAATAAGTTTCTTGATACAAAAAGCAGGAAGACATGAAAAAGCAATTGAGAAATTAACAAACACACAAGAGAATACTCCTGAAGTAAATTCGGTCAGCGATGAAAATCGCTCGGAGGAAAACAAATAAAATGGAAAACATATATGCAGCACTTTTGTTGCACAAACTTGGAAAAGAAATCAACGAAGCGCACATGAAGAAAGTTCTTGAAGCTGCGGGCAGCAATGTAGAGGAATCGCAAATCAAATCTCTTATTGCAAGCTTGAAAGGCGTAGACATTGACAAAGAACTTGAAAGCGCAAGTTTGGTTGCAGCAGCTCCATCTGGAAGTGCACCTAAAGAAGAAAAGAAAGCAGCTCACATAGAAGAGAAGAAAGAAGCTGCAGCAGAAGGTTTGAGTGCTTTATTCGGATAAATTTAATTTGAATTTTTTTATTTAATCTGAATGCCTCAAACCTCAATTTTTTCTAGTGTGAACAAGACAGAAAATTTAAAAGCCAAAAAAACATATATTATTATGGGAGAAAGAAGCATTGAATTTGTTTTGGGGCTTATTGGAGGGCTATGTGGATTTTTTGGAGCAATAATTGCATTAATTATTGGGGGAATAGCAGGATTACTTGGAGCTGCGGGAGCTTCATTGATTTCCAATTTAGCATATATTGCAATAGTTTTTTCTGGGCTGGGAATTGTTGGTTCTGCCCTTGTCAGAGATAAACCAAAATTAGGAGGAACTCTTATGATAATAAGTGCAATTGGAGGAGTGATATGTATAAGTCTTTATTATAGTTTATCATTCATTCTTTTGTTGACTGCTGGATTGATGGGAGTTATAAAAAAGAAGACCAGTGAAGAAAAAAAGAAGAATAAAATAATTAAGAATGAAGTTAAGAAAGTCAATTGGGTTTTGTGCTTGATAATGTCTGTTGTATTCGGAACTCTTGGAGTTGACAGATTTCTTATGGGAAAAGTAGGAACAGGTATTTTGAAGTTAATTACAGCAGGCGGTTTTGGAATTTGGTGGATTGTCGATGTTATTCTAATTGCCACAAAACATCAATACAAAAGCGTTAAGTGGATTGAATAATTCTGCATAATAAAGTTTATAATTGGTTTTTAACAAGTTACTTTTTGGAGATAAAGAAATGACTGAACAGAAGTTCAGCACAAATAAAAAACAGGAGTTTTTCATAAAGATGTGGAATTTATATCAAGAAAAAGATTTTCTCAAACCATTGAGGTTTTCTAATGGAAAAACGCAGGAAGATGTTGTAAAAGAGGTATTGGACTCTATAAAACAGGGATATAAGACTATTTTCATTAGAGGAGTTTGCGGAACAGGAAAATCAGCAATAGCATTGAACATAGCAAAAGAAATTGGAAAGACTTGTGTTGTTGTTCCTGGAAAAGCTCTTCAAAATCAATACAAAGAAGATTACGAACAAAAGAAATACTTGATGAATAACAATGGAGAGAAATTAAAGATAAGCGTCATAACAGGAAGGAATAATCACAAATGCAGATTTTTAGAAGAGCAGAATGTTCCTGTATTCAGAGAAGAAAGAAACTTGAAACTCAATGAAATTTTTGACAAGAAAGAAAAAGAGACAAATCTTTCTGCTGACAATCCTAATCTTCCCTGCAAAATAGAAATTAAAGAAAAAAATGCAAGAAAAATACAAGAATATTTGAAACAGAATAAAAGTTTTAATCCAAAAAACTTCCGGACGATAAAAGACGTAAAAAGAGCTTCTATTGCTCCTGTATGCCCTTATTGGAGCCCTGTTCTTCCTGAAAAATTTGAATTAAGTGGAAAGAATTTTGAGAATGCAAGAAAGAGAAGCTATACTGGGCTTAAGGGAATAAGATTTACATTTTATGAAAGAAAGCAAGGATGCAAGTTCTACGAACAATTCAATTCTTTTATTGATGCAGATGTTCTTGTCTTCAATTCCTTAAAATACAAATTAGAATCGAGCATGAATAGAAAGCCAGAAACAGAGGCAGAGATTATTGATGAATGTGATGAATTTTTAGATAGCTTTTCAAATCAAAGAATAATAAATGTGGACAGATTGTTGAATTCTTTAAATCAAATTTTTTCTGAATACGAAGATTCTGAATTCATCATAAGAAAAATGGGAAAGATAATTGATGAAATAAGAAATGATGCTCGAATACAACACGCTGTTTTTTCAAAAGAAATAATTCCTCTTAAGGAAACAGAAGTTTATGACTTGTTCAAATTGATTCTTGAAAACCAAGATTTTTTTTATGAAATTGATGATGAAAGCTATTTATTGGATGTCGCTGAGACAGCCAGAATGTTCGATGAATTTTTTGATGAAACCTATCTCACTTTCAGCAAAAAAGAGAATAATCTAATTGTTGAAGTAGTCACTACAAATCTTGCAAAGAGATTGAAAGAAATGCTTGAGAAGAACAAGATAATTATAATGATGTCTGGAACAATTCACTCTGAAACTATTCTTAAAAATATATTCGGATTAGAGAATTTTAAAATTCTTGAAGCAGAAACAGAACAGCAGGGAAGCATTGAAATAAAAAGGACAGGATTGGAGTTTGACTGCAAATATCCTATAAATGACAGGGAAAAGTATCTCAAAGCTCTTGACAAAAGCATTGAGATTTCAAAAAAACCAACATTAGTTCACATAAATTCTTTTTATGACCTTCCAGACGAGGTTGAAATGAAAAAATTCAACCTAAAAAACACAATCAGCAGAGAGGAATTAAAAGAAACTCAAAACGACAAGACAGGAAGAGATGTCATCAGATTCAAAAATGGAGAAACAGAAATTTTATTCTCAACAAAATGCACAAGAGGAATTGATTTTCCAGGAGAACAGTGCAACAGCATTGTCTTCACGAAATATCCTAATCCTGATGTTAAATCTCCTTTCTGGAACATATTAAAGAAGACAAATCCAAATTCTTACTGGGATTTTTACAAAGACAAAGCACGAAGAGAGTTATTGCAGAGGATTTACAGAGGACTAAGATTTAAGGAGGACCATGTTTATCTGTTAAGTCCTGATGAAAGGGTGTTGAAGGGGATGGAATAGATTCTTAAGAAATATCTTTTATCATTTCAAAGAATTTCTCTTCCCATTTTTTTCTGTTCACATTAGTTTTTGAGTGGCAACTCCCGCACAAAGTTATAAGATTTTCAGGGCTGCAATTCTTTTTATTATAATCTATATGATGAACAACATTTCCTTTTTTATAACATACTTGACACATATGTTCATCTCTTTCCTTAATAATTTTCTTTAGGACTTTTGTCCACTCTAATGAATAAGGTTCAAAAGATATTCCTCCTTTCCAAAGAGGTGATTTTTCTCCTGCTTGATATCCGATTAATCCTTTATTCCAAGTAACTTGTCCTTTCTTGAAAGCTTGAGGTAAATTCTTTGCTGAAGGATTTTCTTTTCCTTTATTCCAAGCAGTAGGCATAACTCCTTTCTTTCCTTTATTCCAAGGAACAGACATAATTCCAATTTTTCCTTTATTCCAAGGAGATTTCCCTTTTCTTGCTTCACTCATTTTTCTTCTTATTTCTTCAGAAAAAATTTTTCCTTTATTTGCTCCAACTTGCAAACCTCTCTTCCCTTTATTCCAAGGAACTTGCCCTTTATGAGATTCACCCATTTTTAAAAGAGATTCAGGAGTATGTTTTTTTCCTTTTATCCAAGGAATTTGTCCCCTCTTAGATTCACTTATCTTTCTTTTTGTTTCTTCAGAATGATGTTTTCCCTTTGTCCAAGGAACTTGCCCTTTATGAGATTCGCTCAACCTTTTCCTTTCTTCAGGATTAGACATTCTTTTCTTTTGAGCCTCACTAATTCTCTTTCTTGATTCTTCTGAAAACTTATATCTTTTCTGCATTATAAAATTAAGAGTTTGTAACTTATAAGAATTTGTTAAACGCCCCCGCCAGGAATCGAACCTGGAAGCCCATAGGGCCTGGTTCTCAAGACCAGTGCAATACCATTATGCGACGGAGGCTTGCTTACAGATTATAAATTAATTAATAGGTTTTAAAGGTTACGATATAGAATTTTCAGAGTCCAAACAATCTCTTCCACCAAGACTTCTTCACAGGAACAGGCGTGTCGTCAACAACAACCTCATGTTCTATTTGGGGCTTGTCTTTGAGAACAGGGGCTTCTCTTGCCATCTCTTTCACTGCTTGTTCTATTGCATCATCTACCATAGGACGCAAATATCCTTGGCCTATAAGAGCGAATCTCAGAGTTTGAAGAGGATAGCCTTTTTTTGCGTTCTTCTTCAGATAATCTATTATTCTTCTTTTATAGCTTACTTCCATGACTTAATTTACATATAAGGACTTTAAAAAATTAGTTGTTTTAGAATTTTATAGGTTTTTGAGCATTATAAAAATTAATTGCCTCTCTTAACCTTGATTTTGACTCTGCATAAATTGTTATAACTTTTTCTCCTTTCTCCAGTTTGTCTCCTACATGCTTATACAGATACAAACCAGCAGCCTTATCCATTGGGCATCCTGCAATTCTTGCTAATAAAGTTATTTTTTTGTTGTCTATCTCTTTTATTTTGCTGTTTTTTTTCATAAAAATATCCTTCTTGTATTTCCCCCATTTAAGCCTGTTCAAATTTCCTTTTTGTGCTGTTATAATTTGCTTGAATTTTGCAAAAGCTTTTCCACAATCAAGAATGCTTTTTGCTAAGCTAACTCCTTCTCCTTTTCTTGCTTTGCCTGTCATCTCAAAAATCTCTCCTGCCAAGAAAAGAGATTTTTTCTCCAAATCCAACGGACGAGATTTTTCTTTGCTTAACACTTTAATGATGTCTCTCATTTCCATAGAAGGGCCAATTCCATTTCCAATCGGCTCGTCTCCTCTTGTTAAAACAACTTTCATAATCTTCTTGAAATGCTTTCCTAAAAATTCAAATTTTCTCTTCAAGTGCAAAGCTTTTTCTTTTTTTACCTTTGCATTTTTTCCATAAGGAATATCTATAAGAATATATTTTGCTCCTGAAGCCAATTTTTTTGACATTATCGAAGCTAATAATTGTGCTTCTGGATCTATGTTCAATGTTTTCTCTATCTGAATTATTTTTTCATCAGCAGGAACTATCTCAAGAGAACCTCCCCAAATCAAGCACGCTCCAACCTTCTTGACTATTCTCTCCAATTCTTTCATAGAAAATTCAACATCTGCAACTGTCTCAACAGTATCAGCTGTTCCTGCAGGAGTTGTAATTGCCCTTGAAGAAGATTTCGGCATTATCAAACCAGCAGCAGCGCAAATAGAAACAATTATCGGCGTTGTCCTGTTTCCAGGAATGCCCCCTATTGAATGCTTATCGACTATGAATTTATTTTTTAATTTTAATTTCAATGTCTCTCCTGAATTCAAAATAGAATTTATAAGAGAAATTGTCTCTTTCATATTCATTCCATTTTCATACATAGCAGAAACAAAAAGAGCGATTTCTGCTTCAGACAGGGAATTGTCAACAACATCTTTTATTATTTCATCAATTTCTAACTGGGAAAGTACGCCTTTATTCAGCTTCTTTTTTATGAAAGTCAAGCTTCTTGGCTGGGGAGAAAGGTCAACATCCACTTTTTGTCCTGCATGCAGAGACAATCTTTCTCTGAGCTCAGAAGAAATTACAACCTCATTTTTTTTGACAAGAGTTTTTGCAATATCCACAATTGTTGAAACTCCTTTTGAATTGCTGGAAATTGTTTTAATAAAGATTCTTCCTTTTGTCTTTACTCCAATTATATTTGCTGTGTCTTCGTTGAGCATTGCTACAGGAATTCCTGCAGACCATTTCATAATCTTTACTTTTAATTCCATCTTTTTTTCTATTTATAGAAAAGAAAAATTGTTTTTATATTTATTTATTTTGATTAAAGTTTCTTCTTGAAGAGGTCTAATACAATTATTAAGTAAGATAAAATTAAGGGGCCAAGTATAATACCCAAAACTCCAAAGAATAAAATTCCTCCAATCATGCCTATCGAAGCAATTCCTGCGTTTAATTCTGTTCTTTTAGATAAGTATAAAGGTCTTACTAAATAATCCGGAATGTGTGATAATATTCCGAAAATTATGATTCCCAGTGCTGCAAAAGTATTTCCTCCTATTAGAAGATAAATCACTACAGGAAGCCAAATAACCGCAGGACCAATAATAGGAAGAACTCCTGCGACAACTGCAAAAAGTGACAAAAGAAGAGCATTGGGAACTCCGAATACAAAAAAACCTATTCCTGAAATAATACCTTGAAGAGTTCCAACAATTACCATCCCAAAAATAACAGAAGAAGTAACGTCTTTAGTTGCCTTGAATAATTTATTTTCTACATCTGAAGAAAATGGGAGAATGTTCTTGACATATTGTATAATCTTTTCCTTGTCTCTCAAAGAATAGAATAGTGTAAAAAATACTATTACCAATTGAAGAACAATCGTAGGCAAGTCTAGAATAATTTGCGCAAAAGAATTCATTAACGAATTAGTCATTTTAGTAACAAAAGATTGAATTGTGTTGGCAATGGATAATGAAAATTCTTGTGAAAGGAATAGAGAAGGGAAAATCTTTTTAAGAGGAGTTACAAAATCCAACTGTTGAGAAGCAACATATAATTTAATTGACTGATTAATTAATACGGGAGTTAGGAATATTATCGGAAGCAATATTATTAATATGAGAATAAAACAAATTAATAGTGTTGTAACATTTCCATTTTTTATTTTTTTTAATAAAAAATTATAGATTGGGCTGAAAATAAAAGCAAGAATTATTCCTAAGAATATTGAAAGTAAAATTGGTCTTAATAAAAAGAAGGATAATAAGAAAAGTGCACCTAAAAGAACCACTGCCATTATTCTTTTAAGATTATTTTCATCCATTATGCAAAATCTCCCATTTTGTATTTGTGCTGAATTTCCTGTTCAGTCATTATATAGTATATACTCCTTAATATATAATATAATAGTTAAATTTATAAAAGTTACTAAGAAAAAGTTTATAAGTGAAATTCTACAAAAGATTTTATGAATTTTATAAAAAAGGTGTTCAGCAATGAAATAAATGAAGAAGTCCATCTACAATTCCAAAAATTCAGCAGAGGAGAATTCAGAGACAGAGCTGTGATAAAAGCAAAAAAGGTGAAAGATAATTATACAATTTTTACAACAGCTGAATTTGCAAACGAGTTCGTGAGAACTATTGCTGAAAAACTTGGAGATGAAAAGACAAATGTCACAGGAGCAGTAATTTCTACGCTTGGTTTAGATAATGATCTGGATTTCAAGAGCAAAAAGCAATTCATGGGAATAAAACAGTATATTATTGACAAGCATATGAGCGGACATGAGATAACAAAATTGATTGAAAAGCTTCCTAAGGCTTTTTTTGCACTTAGTTTTTCTCATAAGGGAGATGTTTTGAAAATAAAGGCAAAGGCTCCGAAATCCGCTAAACCGAAAACCAAAGACGAGGCTCCTAAGCCGGATTTTTGCAAACTGATAACAAGCGATGAAAAGATTGCAAAAGATTTTGTTTTTGAAAAGCCAGACTTCAAGGAAGCAATAATAAGTCATGATTTCATAATTAAGGAAATGATTGTTCCTAAAGATGAGAAGGATTTTGCAGTAGCAAGAGAAAAATCCAAGAGGAAAGGAATTATAATAAGACGAGCAACAATTGACGGTATAAAAAGTGCTGTTGAGAAGGAATTTGAGGCGTAGAGTAACCTTTAAATACCAACTTTTTCTAAATATTTTATCCAGGGTTAGTTAAAATGATAATATCCGCATTATTGAAAAATATAGAATATGTCAGCACCGAATGCACCGAGACGAGGAAGTCTACAGTATTGGCCCAGAAAAAGGGCTAGAAAGTTTTTGCCTAGTGTGAACTGGAAGGCAATAAAAAATGATTCTAACAAACTTGAAGGATTTATCTGCTATAAGGCAGGCATGGCTTCTGCTTATGTGAAAGACGACACCCCTGATTCTATGACAAAAGGAAAGAAAATTATTGTTCCTGTTACAATTATTGAATGTCCTTCATTAAAAATATTCTCTGTAAGATTCTACAAAAACGGCAAAGTTGCTAAAGAAGTTTTGGCTGAAAGTCTTGACAAGGAATTAAAGAAAATTGTAAAGCTTCCAAAAATTGTGAAGAAAACAGATTTAGAAGGAAGTTATGATGATGTGAGAGTTTTATGCTATTCTGTTGTTAAAAAGACAGGAATAAAAAAAACTCCTGATTTAGTTGAAATTGCAATAGGCGGGAATTATAAAGATAAGATTAAATTTATTAAAGAAAATTTAAACAAAGAGGTTTCAGTTTCAAGCATTTTTGAGAAAGGAAAATTAGTCGATGTTAGAGGTTTGACAAAAGGAAAAGGACTTCAAGGACCTGTTAAAAGATTTGGTATAACATTAAAATCTCATAAGTCTGAAAAAGGAAGAAGAACAGGGCCTTTGGGTTCATTCACTCCAGGAAGAACAACCTTCAATGCACCAATGGCAGGGCAATTGGGAATGTTCACAAGAGTTTCTTACAACAATAAAATAGTTGATTTGGGAAAAGCAGAAAATAAGTTCAGAGGAATAAAAAATTTCGGGGATGTTAAAACAGATTATTTAATTCTCACTGGAAGTGTTCAAGGCACAGCAAAAAGGCAATTGCTTGTTACAAATCCTTTGAGAGTTACTAAAAAACAATCAAAGAAAAATTATGAACTTTTGGAGATAAGATGATGAAATCACACATATTAGATATAGAGGGAAAGAAAGGAAAAGAGATAACTTTGCCTAACGTATTTTCAAGTGTTGTAAGAGAAGATATTGTTGCTAAAGTAATAGAAGCAAAAAAAACAAGACAGCCCTATTCTCCTTCTCCTGTTGGTGGAAAGCAGCATTCTGCAAGCGGAAAAATTCAGCACACGAGACATGTTTGGAAAACAATGCAGGGAAAAGGAATATCAAGAGTTCCAAGAAAGATAATGTCCAGAAGAGGCTCGCAATTCAACTGGGTTGGAGCAGAAATTCCAAGTGCTGTTGGTGGTAGAAGAGCACATCCTCCAAAAGTAATTTCAATGATTAATACAAAAAGAATAAACAAAAAAGAAATGGCTCTTGCATTCAAGTCTGCATTAAGCGCTACTGGAGACGAGAAAATTGTTGCTAAAAGATATGAAAGACTAAATGGAAAGAAACTTTCTGGATTGCCTCTTGTTGTTGAATCAAAAATAATTCATCTCAAAGCAAAAGAGTTGATTTCAAGTTTAAAGAAAATTTTAGGAGATGTTTTGTTTGAAGTATCATTGAAACAGAGAAGTGTGAGAAGCGGAAAAGGAAAATTAAGAGGAAGAAAATACAAGAAGAATTTGGGGCTTCTTCTTGTTACAGGAAATAAGGAGAAGTTAAAAACAAATTTAATAGACGTAAAAAATGTGAAAGGATTGAATGTTACTGATTTAGCTAATGGTGGAGTTGGAAGATTAACAATGTATACTGAAGAAGCAATAAGCGAACTTGGAGAGAAAATAAAATGACCTTCAAACCAATTGTAACTGAAAAAGCAGTTATGGCGATAGAAACACAGAATGTTTTGACATTTTTGACAGAAAAAGAAAAAACAAAAGACGAAATAAAAAAAGAAATCGCAGATATATTCAAAGTTAAAATTGACAGCATAAAAACACACATAAGAGGAAACAAGAAATATGTTCATGTTAAATTAAAGAAAGAATTTCCTGCTATTGATATAGCAACGAAATTAGGATTAATATAAATTTTAAAATGGGTAAAAGAATTATTTCACAAGCACGGGGACACGGAAGTTTCAGTTACAGAGTAAGAAGAAATGCTTTCAGATTTAAATTGAAATATCCAAGAGAACTAATTGGAGAAGGAACTGTTGCAGAATTATTCAATTCACCAGGACATTCTGCTCCATTAGCAAAAATTAGATATGATAAAGAAATTTTTTACATTCCTGCATGCAAAGGAATGATTGAAGGACAGAAAATAAAGTTTGAAGGAAATGAAACAAGCGATGGAAATATATTAAGATTGAAAGACATTCCGATAAAAACTTCTGTTTATGATATAGAAGCAAAACCGGGAGATGGAGGAATTTTTATAAAAACTGCGGGAAGTTCTGCTGTTATCAATAGAATTATTGGAGAATATGTTTATATTTTAATGCCTTCAAGGAAAGAAAAGAAATTCAGTCCAAAATGCAGAGCTATTGTTGGTGTGATTGCAGGAGCAGGAAGATTAGACAAACCAATTGTTAAGGCGGGCAAGAGCTTTTATATTAAGAAATCAAGAAATAAATTATGGCCGAGAACTTCTGCAGTCAAGATGAATGCTATAGATCATCCTTTTGGAAGCGGTAGAGGAAAGAGAATCAAAAGCAAGATTGCAAAGAGAAATGCTCCTCCTGGAGCAAGAGTTGGATTAATAAGGCCAAGAAGAACAGGAAGGAAGAAAAGATAAAAATGGCAATAGAAACAACAAAAAAACAATTTACATTCAGAGGAAAAAGTCTAGAAGAGTTGAAAACTCTCGATGTCAGAGAATTTGCAAAATATGTGAAATCAAGAACAAGAAGAGCTATTCTTAGGCAATTTCAAGTTATCGAAGATTTTGTCAGCAGGGCAAAGAGAAAAATAGAGAAGGATAAGCCAATAAAAACCCACAAGAGAACAATGATAATTGTTCCTCAATTAGTCGGAATGAAAATACAAATTTACAATGGACATGAATTTCTCCCTGTTGAAATAACAAAAGAAATGTTAGGACACAGGTTGGGGGAATTTTCTCCTACAAGAGGAAAAGTTAAACATGGAACAGCAGGCATAGGTTCAACTAAAGGAAGTAAATCACAAGCTAAGAAGTAAAAATGACAGAAAAAAATTACAACCCAGAACAGCAACAAATGAAGACGATGAAAAAGCAAGAAATTGCAGTTCAAAAAATAGAAGCTCCTATTAAAAAGGAAGAAACAAAGGTTGAACAGAAAGAAGAGAAAAAAGAAAAAAAACAGGAAAAGAAAATAGTCAAGAAAGACGAAGCAATAGTCAATGGGCTTAGTTTGCCTATATCAACAAAAACTTCTGCTGCAATCTGCAAATTCATAAAAGGAAAAACAATAGATAAAGCAATCGCTGATTTGGAGGAAGTTTTGAAATTCAAGAGAGTAATTCCAATGACAGGAGAAATTCCTCACAAAAAAGGAAAAGGAATAATGTCTGGAAGATACCCTTTGAAAGCAATTGGTTATTTCATAAAAATGCTGAAAAATCTAAATGCAAATGCAATTGTTAATGGATTAGAAGAGGGGATAATTGTCGAAGCTGTTCCTAACAGGGCATCTCTTCCTTATGGAAGAGGCGGAAGCATCAGAAGAAAAAGAACTCATGTCAGAATTAAAGTTAAAGAAATAAAAATAAAATCAAAGGAGAAAAAGAATTAAGATGACAGAACTAAAGTTCAGCACAAATAAAAATTCGGGAGAATTTTCATAATGGAAGAAAGAAATATTGTAAAATTTAAGAAAGATGAATTTGCTATCAAGGAATATATCAAAAGCATTTTAGGAAAAGGAAAAATAAGCAAAGTCCGAATAGAATATACTCCTATTGGAGAAAAAGTAATTGTCTCAACTAACAAGCCTGGATTGGTTATTGGAAAGAGAGGAGAGAAAATAGATGAACTTACAGAAGTCTTGAAAACAAAATTCAAGTTGGAAAATCCAAGAGTTGAAATTGATGAAATAAAACAGCCTGAATTTGACGCACAAATAGTTGCAGATGAAATTGCTCTTGGATTAGAGAGACTTGGACCGTTAAAATTCAAAGTAATAGCCTATAGAAGTTTGCAGAAAATTATGGATGCTGGTGCCTTAGGAGCAGAAATTGTTTTAGGGGGAAAGCTTCCAAGTTCTAGAGCAAAATCTTGGAGATTTTCACAAGGATATCTGAAAAAAGTCGGAGACAGCGCCAAAGTAGTTGACAGAGCAAAGTCAAGAGCAGAAACACGACCAGGAACAGTTGGGGTAAAAGTCAGTATATTATCTCCTTATGCTATTTTGAAAGACAAAGTAGTGATAAACAAAGATGTAATCGAGAGATTGAAAATGAATGTAGTAGAATTAGAACAAGTAAAAGAAGAAAAACCAAAGAAAAAAAGGAAGATAAAAGAAAAATAAAATGACAGAAAGAAAACCAAATATTATACGATTGGAGCATGCGGATGAATTAGAAACACTTAGACCAAAAGAAGTGGTTGAAATTGAAAATATTGGAGAAGCATTATTTTATCCTGTATCTAGTAAAGAGAGTTATACATTTTATACTAGATGGTCGTCTGGAAAAGCTATTAATAAAATTACTGCCTTAAATAAAAACACTGACGTAAGAAATGGATGCATAGTTATTAAGGGAGCTGAAAGTGATTTAATCTGGCCTCACAATCCCTCTTATAAGACTATAGACCAGATGATGACCGATGGGGGAATATAAAATGTCAACACTAAAAGCAAAAGATATTAAAAAAATGAATAAAGAAGATAGAATGAAAAAAATAGAAGAAATGAAATTTGAATTAGTTAAAGCTAAAGCTCATGCTTCAAAGACAGGAACATCAAAAGCAAAAGATATTAAGAAAATAATTGCAAGAATACTCACACTCAACAACTTAGAAGATAAAGCATCTAAACAAGTTGGGAGTAATGGATAAATATGGAAATATGTCCAAAATGCGGCTTGCCTAAGCAAGCCTGTGTGTGCGAAAAAATCGCGAAGGGTTCGCAGAACATAAAAGTGAGTACAGAAAAGAAAAGATACGGAAAGTACGTCACTATTGTGGGCGGGCTTAATGGAGTAGACGTGAGAGAAATCGCAAAGGCTCTAAAAAACGAGCTTGCGTGCGGTGGAACTTACAGAGACAATGAAGTAGAACTCCAAGGAGATCACAGGAAGAAGATAAAAGCAGCTCTTGTGAAGCTTGGATTTGACCCTGAAACGATAGATTAACACGACACAAAACACAGAGAAAAAATGAAGAAAAAAACAAACGAAAAGAAGGAAGAGAAAGAACTAGAAGTAGCTGGTGCTATTTGCAATGACAAAAAATGTCATATTCATGGAAACTTGAAAGCAAGAGGAAGAATTTTTGAGGGAAGAGTGACAAAGAAATTCAAGAACAGAGTTTTAATTGAATTCGAGAGAATGATTTATGTAAAAAAATATGAAAGATACTACAAATCGAAAACAAAGATTCATGCTCATCTTCCAACTTGTATGGAGAATCAAATTCAAATCGGAGACTTGATAAAAATTCAAGAATGCCGTCCATTGAGCAAAATAATTCATTTCGTTGTAATTAAAAAAATAAAATCTGCGGGGGAAAGATGAAAGCAATAAGCGCGAGAGTAACACGAGGATTGAATCTTGGAGCAGAAATGGCTACTGCTGATAATAGCGGAGCAAAGATAGTTAGACTGGTTTCTGTGAAGAGAGGAAAAAGCACAAAAGGAAGACAGCAATATGCGAAAGTAGCTGACTGGGTTAAGGTAAGTGTAAGAAAAGGACTTCCAGACATGAAAGGAAAAGTATTTGATGCAATAGTTGTAAGACAGAAAAAATCTTACAGAAGATTAAATGGGGAGAGAGTCGCATTTGAAGATAATGCTGTTGCTCTTTTGAAAGATGAAAAAGGAAATCCAAAGGGGACTCAGATTAAAGGAGTAGTTGCAAGGGAGGTTATGGAGCGATGGCCAGCAGTTGCGAAAATCGCCGCAAGTGTATATTAAAATGACAGAAATTAAAATTTCAGCACAAATACAAAACCGGAGTTTTGCATAATGAAACGAAAATTTTCAACACATTGGAAGGCAAGCTCTCAACCACGAAAGCAAAGAAAATATTCAGCGAATGCTCCATTGCACATCAAGAGAAAATTACTGGGTGTTAATTTGTCAAAAGAACTGAGAAAAAAATACAACAGAAGAAATATTCCTGTTGTAAAAGGGGACACTGTCAAAATTATGGTAGGAAAATTCAAAAAGAAAAATGGAAAAATAATTTCAATAGATACAAAGAGTTCAAAAATAAAAATAGAAGGAATAATGATAAAGAAGCAGGATGGAAGCAAAGCAAATGTCAAAATACATCCTTCAAATCTGCAAATCATAGAATTAAATTTAAATGACAAGAAGCGAATGAAAACTCAAAATCCAAAAGTAGAAAAGAAATCGGAGGAAACGAAATAAAATGTCACACTGGAAAAGACAGTCAACTCCAACGAGCTGGCCAATAGAAAGAAAAGGAAGCACTTATGTAGTTAAACCAAGATTTAGTGTTAATGAAGGAGTTCCTGTTCTGATTGTATTGAGAGATATGTTAAAAATCGCGCAGAACAGAAGCGAGGTGAAAAGAATAATTCATTTGAGACAGATTTTAGTAAATGAGAGATTAGTTACAGATGAGAGAAACAATATTTTATTTTTTGATACAATTAATATTATTCCTTTAAAAGAACATTACAGACTTGAATTATCTAAAAATGGAAAATTCTATCTCAATAAAATAAAGGAAAGCGAGGCAAATAAAAAAATTGCAAAGATAATCAACAAAAAAACACTTAAAGGAAAGAAAACACAACTAAATTTAAGTGATGGAAGAAACTTCCTATCTGATATTAAATGCAATGTAAATGATTCTGTTGCAATAAATCTTAAAGAAGGAAAAATAGAAAAATGCCTTCCTCTGAAAGAGAAAACAAAAGCAGTCATATTCGCAGGAAAGCATATTGGAAAAAATGGAGAAATAGAAAAATTAAATCTGGAAGAAAAAATTGCAATTGTAAAGATAGAAGGAAAAGAAATTAACATTTTAATAAATCAGCTGATGGTGGTGGAATAAAATGAGCAAACAGGAAATTTGCCACAAACACAAAACAGGAGGTTTTGCGTAATGAAAACAGAAAACCCAACAAGAAAAATAAGAATAGAGAAAATTGTGTTTAATGTAGGCGGGACAGCAGAACAATTAGAGAAAGGAGTTAAGTTGCTCGGATTAATTACTGAAAAAAATCCTGCAAAGATGAAATCACATAAGAGAATTCCTGCCTTTGGAGTTCGTCCTAAGTTAGAAGTTGGAGCAGTGGTAACAATAAGAGAAAATGTTAATGAGGTTTTAAAGAGAATGCTGACAGCAATAGACAATAAATTAAAGAAAAAACAAATTAGTACTAACAACTTTTCATTCGGAATTAAAGAATATATTGAAATTCCCGGAATGGAGTATCAGAGAGATATAGGAATTATGGGGCTTGATGTAACAGTTGTATTTAAGAGAGCTGGAAGAAGAGTTGGAATAAGAAAAATAAAAACAGGAAAAGTTCCTGCAAGACAAAGAATTAACAGAGAAGAAATAATTAAATTTATGGAAGAGAATTTTCAGACCGAATTCAATTAGGAGAAAAATAAAAATGACAGCAAGTGATTGGAAAAAGCAATTGAAACAACTGAAGAACAAGCCAGCCGTAATGGAAAAGTTCCTCAAGCACAATAAACCAAAAGAAAGAAAAATCGGAATTGCGGCTAAGAAATGCGAGAGATGTGGAAGATTTGGAGCACATATCAAATTGTACGGATTAAATTTATGCCGACACTGTTTCAGGGAAATTGCTACAGAAATCGGTTTTCAAAAATACTCATAAAATGTCACAAGATACAGTTGCAGATGCACTAAACATGATAAAGAACGCTAAAAAGGCGAGAAAAGAAGTTGTAGAAGTAATGAGAATGTCGAATTTGCTAATTGAAATTCTGAAAATAATGAAGCAGAAAAATGCAATAAAAAAATACAAGATTAATCCAAAAGAAAAAAGCGTCGAGATAACTCTTGGAGAAATTTCTGAATGCAAAGCGATAAAGCCAAGATTTACTGTTCAGAAGGGCGAGATTGGAAAATATGAACGAAGATATCTTCCTGCAAGAGGAATGGGAACAATAATCATCTCTACAAATAAGGGATTGATGACTCATGAAGAGGCTGAAGAAGAGGGAATAGGGGGAAGCTTAGTTGCTTATTTCTATTAAAATGAATGAAAAAGATAGACAAAAAGGATTATTAGCATTGAAAATTTGTAAAATTGTACTTGATTATACAGATAATAAAGGATTATTGGAAAAAAAGATAATTAGAGATTTAACACTATTGGAAAGAGTATCAAAGTTCGGAGTTGATTGTACAGAAGTCATTTTTGCTTATAAGGCATATGCTTTAACAAGAGACAGAATGGAACAACTGGGAATGGATGTGAAAAGTTATGATGCATATATTAGATTAATATTATCAGAAGAAAAAGAAAATAGTCATATACAAAATTAAAAATGAAAAAAAATTTATCACAAACAATAGAAATTCCAGAAGGAATAGAAGTTGAAATACAGGGAAACAAAGTAATCGTAAAGGGCACAGAAGGAGTAAATGAAAGAAAATTTGATTTGGCAAATTTAACCCTTGAAAAAAAAGGAAATGAGATAATAATAGGAAATAAAAAATCTTCAAAAAAAGAAAAAAGAAGAATGAATACAATTGCAGCACACATAAGAAATATGATAAAGGGTGTGAAAGAGAAATTTGAATACAAATTAAAAGTTTGTTTCAACCACTTCCCAATAACTGTGGAAGTTAAAGGAAATGAGGCTCTAATAAAAAACTTCTTAGGAGAGAGAACTCCTAGAAAAGCAAAAATTCCAAAGGGAGCAGATGTAAAAGTAGAGAAAGAAATTATAACAATAACATCCCCGAGCATAGAAATTGCGGGACAGACTGCAGCAAATTTTGAAAATGCAACAAGAATTGTTAAGAGAGACAGAAGAGTTTTCCAAGACGGAATATTCATCACAAGTAAATGTGGAGAGGAAATATAAATGAAATTTATAAGGAGAAACTGGACTAAGGCATCGAGGTTAGGAAAAGGAAGGAAGAAAAAGCAAGTTTGGAGAGCTCCTAAAGGAAGGCATAACAAGATGAGAAAGAAAAGAAAAGGATATCCAATAAAAGTGATGGTTGGATTCAAGCAGGAAAGCAAAGGAAGAAACATGATAAAAAATCAAAAGCCGATAGTAGTAAATAATTTAAAGGAATTAGAGAAAATCAAGAAAGGAGAAATTGCGATTATAGGAAAAGTCGGAATGAAAAAGAAAATAGAAATAGCAAAAAAGGCAAAAGAAAAAGGAATTCCTGTTCATAATTTAAATGTAGAGAAAATGTTGAAAAAAATCAAGAAAGAAGAAGCAAAAACTCTGGAGAAGAAAAAATGAATCTAAGAAAGAAAAAGGCATTAGCTGCAAGAACTTTTGGGGTTGGAATAGGAAGAATAGAATTTTTAGAGCCAAGGCTGGATGAAATAAAAGAAGCAATAACAAAACAAGACATAAGAGATTTGCATAAGGACGGAGCTATAGTCATAAAAAACATTAGGGGAAGAAAAACAAGAATGATAAAAAGCAAAAAGAAAACAATTGGAAATATCAGAAAGAAAGTTAACAGAAGAAAAAGAGATTATGTAGTACTCACAAGGAAATTAAGAAAGCATCTTGCTGAGAATAAGGAAAAAATAACAGATAAAGAAAAAAAAGATATAAGAAAAAAAATAAGAAACAAATTTTTCAGAAGCAAATCTCATCTTAAAGAACATTTAGGGGGCAAGAAATGAAAACATTAAAACGAAGAAAACTTGAAGGAAGAACAGATTATGCAAAAAGACTAAAACTGCTTAAGTCGAATTCTCCAAGATTAGTTTTCAGAAAGACAAACAAGTATATAATTGCGCAATATATAACTAGCAAGCAGGCACAGGATAAAATTGAAATTGGAATAACTTCAAAGAAATTAAAAGAATTTGGCTGGCCTGATGAATTTGATGGAAGCTTGAAATCTATTCCTGCTGCATACTTGACAGGATTGCTTATGGGAAGAGAAATAAACAAAAAGAAATTGAAAACTCCAATTGTAGATTTTGGAATGACTAGAGTTATAAGCAAAAACAGAGGATATGCTTTCCTTAATGGGGTTGTTGATGCTGGTGTGAAAATAAAATGCAACGAAGAACAATTTCCAGAAAAAGAAAGAATCAGTGGAAAGAATATGAAAGAGGATTTTTCAAAAAAATTCGAAGAAATTAAATCAAAAATAGAAAAAAAGTAAAATGACAGAAAAAATAAAAAAATCAGAAGAAAGAACGCCAGAACAAATCAGCGAAGAGCTTTTGGAGAAAGAAATAAGCAAGAAATTAATAGAAGTTGACAGGAGAACTGAGAGAGAGAAAGACAGAGAAAGAGAAAGAGTTGCTGAACTTGCTTCATGGGTTCCAAAAACAAAGGTTGGAAGAGAAGTAAAAACGAAAAAAATAAAAAATATAGACGAAATACTTGACAGCAACCAAAAAATTCTTGAAGAGCAAATTGTTGATTCTCTTTTAAATCTAAAATCTGACTTGATTTTTATAGGACAATCAAAAGGAAAATTCGGAGGAGGAAAGAGAAGAGCATGGAAGCAAACACAAAGAAAAACAAAAGAGGGAAATATTCCTACATTTTCTACTCTTGCTGTTGTTGGAGATGAAAACGGGCATATAGGAATTGGATTTGGAAGAGCAAAAGAAACTCTGCCTGCAAGAGACAAGGCAATAAGAAAAGCAAAATTAGGAATTATGAAAGTTAAAAGAAGCTGTGCAAGTTTTGATTGTGCATGTGAGGAACCACATAGCATTCCATTTAAGGTAGAAGGAAAATCTGGAAGCGTGAGAATAGTTTTAATTCCTGCGCCACAGGGAACAGGACTTGTAGTTGCGAGTGAATTAAAAAAAGTATTAAATCTCGTTGGAATAAAAGATGTTTATAGCAAGACATTCGGAAGCGTAAGAACTACAACAAATCTCGTTCGTGCTTGTATTGATGCATTGAAAAAAACAAATGTTGGAGGAAGAAAAAGATGATAGCAGTAAATTTGTTTAGGCCAAAAATTAAGAAAATAGATAATTTAGATGATTTAAAAAATGTAAGGGTAAATGATGCTGTTGAAATTCCAAGAATAAGAGCGAGAGGAATTGTGTATTCTCTTGATTCAATAAGAGGTAATCCTGTTATTAGATTAATAGAAAGAAAGGATGGGGAATTATGTCAATTAGGATATGAATTTGATGGAAATGAAATAAATTGGCTTAATTATAAAAGAGGGATGTTATGTACTGAGGAAGATACTAAAAAATATGAACCTAAATTAAGGAGGGCAGGATTATAAAATGATAGCAATAATTAGAATAAGGGGGCAGGTTAATATAAGAAAACAAATAACAGAAACCTTGAATAGATTAAGATTAAAAACAAAATACGCGTGTGTTGTGATAGAAAAACCAAAAGCAGAAGAATTAGGAATGATAGAAAAAATAAAAGATTTTGTAGCATTTGGGGAAATAAACAATGAAACTTATAAAAAATTAGTGGAAGCAAGAGGGAAATATTCTAAATCAAAAACACATTTCAGATTGCATCCGCCAAGAGGAGGAATTGAAAGCAAAAAGCATTTTGGAGTTGGTAAAGGAGTTTTGGGAAATCATGGAAAAGAGGTTAATAAATTATTGGAGAGAATGTTATGATAAAAACACACAAACGAAGAAAATCCAGTAGAATGCATGGAAGAGGAAGGGGCAGTCATGGTTGGGGGGAGAGAAAGAAGCACAAGAAAAAAGGACATCGGGGAGGAAAAGGTATGTCGGGAACAGGAAAAAGAGCAGACCAGAAAAAAACTCTTGTTATAAAATTATTTGGAAATGATTATTTTGGAAAGCAGGGAATAACAAGCAGAAAAACACAGAGAGATAAAAGAAAAAGAATTAATTTGGAAACAATAGAAAATAATCTTGAAACTTACGGTAAGAAACAGGGGGATAAATGGGAGATAAATTTGAGCGATTACAAGATATTAGGAACAGGGGAAGTGAAAAATAAGTTAATTATAAGAGCTAATGATTCCTCTAAATCTGCAATGGAAAAAGTAAAAGCAAAGGGGGGAGAAATCATTACCACTCATTCGCCTAAAAGCCAAATGAAAGCAAAAGAAGCTTCAAAGTCAGCATTGGAAAAAGTAAAAAAAAGTGGTGGAGAAATTTTATTAAAATAAAATGAGCAAACGGGAAATTTGCCACAAATACAAAACAGGAGTTTTGCATAATGGATTTTAGGAAAATATTCCAATTCATCCCAGAAGTAAAAAGTCCAGAAGAGAAAAAGCTAAGTTTCAATGTAAAATTAAAGTGGACTTTGATAGTTTTAATAGCCTTTTTTATTCTTACAAATATCCCCCTTTTTGGATTGTCAAATAATGCTCTTGACAGATTTAAATATCTTGCAATAATCCTTGGAACTGATTTCGGAAGTATTATCTCTCTTGGAATTGGGCCGATTGTAATGGCTTCTGTAATCTTGCAGTTGTTGACTGGAAGCGGAATTCTAAATATAGATACTGCTACAGCAGAAGGAAGGAAATTTTTTCAGGGAATTCAGAGAGTCCTGACTTTTTTCTTTATAATCTTTGAAGCAATGATTTATGTTTTAATGCAAGGATTGCAGGCTGCTCCTGGACTTGCTCCTTTATTGATTTTCCAGTTAGTGTTGGGAGGATTGGCGATTTTTTATATGGATGATCTAATGGGCAAGTGGGGCTTTGGTTCTGGAATTAGTTTGTTTATTGGAGCAGGAGCTTCTTGGAGATTAGTTACAAGCGCATTCCAGTTCATAAACCAACAGGGGAAAAATTGTTTGCTTGATTTTGGAGAAACTGCATGTCCTGGAAAAGTTTTTGTTTTGATACAATCAATAATTAATAAATATCCTACAGAACTACTCTCTGCAGCAGGAGCTATTATTGTCACAATAGTTATTTTTATGGCTGTTGTGTGGGCTCAGTCGCTAAAAGTCGAGGTGCCTTTATCTTACGGAAAGTTAAGGGGATATTCTTTGAAATGGCCTCTTTCATTTTTTTATGCTTCTGTTATTCCGGTAATATTAACTGCTGCTTTAATTGTAAGTTTTCAAGTTTTCGGAGGAATGCTTGAAACTGCAGCTTCTCCTTGTTTTATTGAGGGGGGAGTTTGCGCAGGAGCTGCTAAAATTGCTTCTTATTTTGGATGGTTGGGGCATTTTGTAGAGGGGCAGCCGATTTCTGGACTGGCTTTCTGGATGGGTTCTACTAATCTTTTAGAATTAACAATAAGAGGGGGATTTTTGCCGAAGTATCTTCTCCAGGGATTAACACATACTATTATTTATGTTATTTTATCAACTTTATTTGCTGTCTTCTGGGTTAAGACATCTGGAATGGATTCAAAAACACAAGCACATAAAATAGCTGCTTCTGGGTTGCAGATAGCAGGTTTCAGGCAGGATGAAAGAGTTTTAGAAAGTATATTGGACAGGTATATCTTGCCTCTGACAGTAATGGGTGGAATTGCAATTGGACTTTTAGCTTCTATAACTAATCTAATGGGAGCATTGATTTCTGGAACAGCAATATTGCTTGTAATTATGATATTTTTTCAGTTTTATCAGAGCATTGTACAGCAACATCAGACAGATATGAATCCTGCGTTCAGAAAATTCATGTCCTCATAGTGCTGGACTCGTACTTAAATTTAAAAACTAAATTTAATTTATCTTAAAATGGACAGCCAAGCTAAGGGAGGCTTTTTCCCGATTATTTTCATAACAGTTGTTTCTTTAGCAATGGCTATTTATTGGGACAAGATTACTTTTATAAAAAATGCTGTTCATTTTGTCCTAGACCCGAGCGCAGGAGCGCTATTGAGATGGAATCTTACTATTGGTATGATTTTAGTTGTTTTTGTTATTACATTAATCACTACTTTAATACAAAAGTATGCCACAGACCAAAAGGCTCTAAAGGAATTGAAACATGAACAGAAAATACTTCAGGAAGAAATGAAAAAATTCAGAGACAATCCTGCAAAGATAACTGAATTGTCAAAAAAGCAAATGGAATTTATCCCAAGGACATTCAAATTAACAAGCAGAACTGTGCTGTTTACAGGAATTCCTTTTATTTTGTTCTTTAGATGGTTCTACGATTTTTTTGCTGATTTAGCTGTTGTTATTGGTCATGAACCAAAGTTTTTTGGATTCTTGAGCTGGTTTTGGTTTTATTTGATTTTTACCTTGATTTTTAGCAGCATATTTAGAAAAGTTATGAAAGTGGTTTAAGAGAAACTTTAAAAGCCATATTATAATCCAATCCCTATGGCAGAAGAAGAAGCTAATGAACAGGAAATTTTGTATAAATTCAGCATATTTGAAAAACAAGTTCAGGAGCTCCAGCAACAGATAGAAGCAGTTGAAAGAGGAATAGTTGATTTAAATTCTCTGAATTCGGGGTTAGATGAACTTGTTGGAGGTACAGATAAGGAGATGTTTGCCCCATTGGGAAAAGGAATTTTTGTTAAAACGAAATTGATTTCTGAAGAATTGAATGTTGATGTGGGTGGTGGGAATTTTGTAAAAAAGAGTATTCCTGAAACAAAAGAGTTAATTGAAGAGCAGATTAAAAAATTAGGACAAATAAAAGGAGAATTAGAAAAAAATTTAGAACAACTTGGAGAAGAATTAACTGCAATGATGAGTCAAGCTCAAGAAAAACAGCATTCACATAGCAATTCACACGAGCACAATCATGAGGAATAATTTCATTGTTCCTTTTTATGATACAAATCTAAAATATAAACAAGATTATTAACTATATCAAAAGAATAAGATAGCCTAAAGGGTTTAACATATACTTCTCGGGTTCCTTTTCTATCGTGTCTCATTGGTTTTCCAACCTCGGGGTTTTCTTTAATTTTCTTTAATTGTTTTATGATTTTTTCTTTGAACAAACTATCTTTTATTTTAGAAAAAATTAATTGGAACTCTTTTGTAAATATTACATCTACCATTTTTCCATTTCTTTAATAAAATCATCAAAATCCATCCTAATCCCTTCTCCATTTTCTATTCTTTTCCAAGCTTCTTCTGTTCTCCTTGCAAATTCCAAATCTTCTTCAAGATTTTTAGAAAAATCTTTTTCTTTTTTTAAGATGATATGATTTTTATTTCTGATTATAACTAATTTATCGCCTTCTTCAATTCCTTCTCTCATATCTGCAGGGATTACTATCTGTCCCTTAGAACTCATCCTTGTTATGCTTATTTTGTTCATGGTAAGATATATCTTACCAATTATTTAAATCTTTCGTTTTCTGTTTTCCTACTTCATTTCATCTTTCTAACAAACCTAGCTCCTTCATAAGAAAGTCGTTATTAATTCTTTAATTTTTGTCGCATTCTTATGAACTCGTCATAATTCATCAAGCCAAATTCTGTTACAATTCCTGAAATGTATTTTTTTCTCACAAATTCAAAAGCAGGGTTTTTTATCTTAACACTTTTTGGAGCTTTGTTCCAGATTTCATTTAAACTCCTGTTTTCTATTGGAACTTTTTTATTTGAATGTTTCCAAGAGTCTGCAATTATGTAAAAAGGAATCTTTTCGTCTTTCGCAATTCTTGCAACAAGCTCGCTTCCCACCTTGTTTATAATTCCGCTGTTAAGCAAAGCATCTGCTCCTAAAAAAACTTTATTGACTTTCTTCAGTTTTCCTTCTCCTGTCAAGGCATCTTCCAAAGCAGAGTCAACAAACATTGTCACTTTTATCTTTGCTTTTGAAAGTTCTTTTGCTGTTTTCCTTCCCTGAAGCAATGGACGAGTTTCTGTATTATAAACCTCAAATTTTTTCCCTTTCTTTTTTGCATATATTAAAGCATTAGAAACATTTGTAGAATGGCAGTGTGTGAAAATAACATCATTATTCTTTATCAACTTTAATGCATATTTGTTTATTTTATTTTGAGCGGTGTCAAAATGTTCCAAAATTTCCTTGTAGGATTTTCTTTCTGCGAGATTCAAAACCTTTTCAAGCATTGGTTCTGTTGGACGGAGAGAAAGGAGTTTTTTCTTTGATGCCTTGCTGGGAATAAGAGAATATGCGTAAAGAGCTGCTCTTGCAATATTTCTTGCTCCCTGAATTTTAACATCTTTTATGTCTTTTGCAATTTCATCAAACCTCTTTCCATTCATACAGAAAATAGAATATGAAAGTTTAAAAAATATCCTTTCTTAATTATGAAATGTTAGAGTCGATGATTAATCCAAAAAGAGCTGAGAAAGGGCCATGGAAGATGTTTTTCATCGGAATTTTATATGGTTCGCTTTCTCTCTTGTTAGTTCATTTTTTATTCAAAGGAGATTCTGTATTGTCAAAATTTTCCGGGCTAATTGTTGTGCTGTTTTGTGTTATGTTTTCCCTTCCTTTTATGTATTTTATAATCAGGAATGAAGAACAGGAAGATGAAGAGATTGATGGCTTCTGGTGGGTATGGAAGACACACAGCGATGCAATTTATGCATTCTTATGGCTTTTTCTCGGTTTTGTTATTGCTTTTGCATTCTGGAATGTAATTCTGCAAGATCCTAAATTATTAAATGCGCAAATAGAAACATATTGCAGTATAAACAGTCCTGGAAGCGTTGAGGATTGTGTTGCTAAATATTCTTTTACAAGCAAGATAATTTCATCTAGCGTTTCTACAAGCACTGTAAGACTAGTATCAATAATAGGAAATAACTTTGGAGTTTTAATATTAACTTTAATTTTTTCGCTAATCTTTGGGGCAGGGGCTATTTTTATTTTAGCATGGAATGCGAGCGTAATTTCTGCGGCAATAGGAATTTTCACGAAATACACTATACATGAAATTCCCATGGGATTATTGCGTTATATGATTCATGGTTTTCCTGAAATAGCAGCATATTTCATAACTGCCTTGGCAGGCGGAATGTTTGGTGTGGGAGTAGCAAGGCATGGAATTGGAGATAAAAAGTTCGTAAAGGTTTTGGTTCATGTGGGTATTTTATTGCTTATTGCAATAGTCGTCCTTGTAATGGCTGCATTAATTGAAGTATATTTCACTCCTCTTTTATTTCAATAGGATTCTCTATCAGAAATTAGGTTTATGTTCTTGTTCTCAGAAAGATTTATATATGTGTGATTATTAGTGATTTTAAGTCACGATGGATAAAAGGGGGAAAACGAAGCTTTCTGTATTGATTATTTCACTTTTAGTAATTAGTTTTTCGTTGTATTTTGTTTGGGCAGCTTCTGCAAATAATGTAAAAACTTATGATTCTGTAACTAAAACTGTAACAGTAAAAAATAGTGTTGGAGAAGTTGCTAATATTAAACTTAATACTCCGATAGTTTATAGTGTAATAAGGGGCAAAGATAGATTAGTCGCTGAGTTTACAATTGAAAATTATGCTGATGCTTCTAGTGTCTTTAATAACTTGGAGTTTTACGACGTTAAAAATAATATGAAGCCCTTTAGCAGGGAGTTTAATTATAAATACAAAACATATTACAATATCGAAATTCTTGATTATGAAACAATTTGTAAAGAAAGATTAAGCATTAATGGAAGTGTAGAAAAATATGATTGTGTTCAAAATCAGATAGGGACAAATATTGAACAGAGAATTAAGTGGAACAATTTTAATGAAAAAACAATACTTCCAAAAGGAAATATAACTTTAGGGATATTTACAGATGTTCTTCCTAATGAAAGAGTTGAATGGATTCCTACATTATTTGGAGTTAGGATTAATGAATGGGCATCATGGACATCTGGGCTAAATAATTCCCTTGTTGCTTATTATTCAATGGATGAGGGAACAGGAACAACAACAAAAGAGAATGTTTTTGGTGTTTTAAACATGAGTTTGGTTACTACTCCAACTTGGGTTACAAATGGGAAACATTTTAATGCGACAAATAATTTTGATTATGCAGGAGCTGGATGTTTGCGAAACACAGCTTTTAATAATTTAGATGGATTATCCCAAGGAACAATATCTTTCTGGTTAAATGTAACTGGAACTCCTAATTATGCGATATGTAATGAGGGAAATTGTTATATACTTGCAGTTGGACATGCTAATCCCCCTGGATTTTTTATTGCAATTCTTCAGAATTTATCTATTGCAGTAGATAAAGCAAATAATATTGGAGGTGTTCAAATAGTTACTGGAAGCAAACCGATATCTCTTGGGAGATTTTATCATGTAGTTGCTGTATATGATGGAACTGACACTAAGGTATATATTAATGGGACGTTGTCTTCATCTGGAACAGCATCAGCAAATACATTTTATCCAAGTGGAGGATTAGATTTGTTAGGTTGGTCTATTCCTCCAAGGGGTGCAACTGCAACGATGGATGAAGTCGCAATTTGGAATAGGAGTTTAAGTGCTGATGAAGTAGCAAGTTTATATAATGATGGGGCTGGAATTTTTTATACTTTTGGAGATACAATCCCCCCAGAAACATCTCAACCAATAATAACTCCTTCAACACCAAAATCAAATCAAGATTTGCAATGCAATGCAACTTTAACAGATGACTCACAAATAAGTTTAACAGCATACTGGAAATGGTACAAAAATGATGTCAATTATTCATCTGGAAGCACCTCTGTAACAAATGGAACAAATAGTTTAATTACGACTCTTTCAGTAGGAAATACAATAAAGGGGGAAAATTGGATATGTGAAGTTACCCCTTATGATGGAGTAAATTATGGAAATGCAACTAACTCAATTGCTGTTACAATATTAAATTCGGCTCCAACACAGACCAACCCTCTTCTTGCAACACTTTCTGGAAAAAATCTTTCTACAGAAAATCTAACTTGCTATAATCAATCTACAAGTGATGCAGATAATGATGCAGTTGTTAATATTTATAATTGGTATAAAAATTCTCAACCATTAGCAGTATTAAATTTGCCTTTTGAAATTAATGCTAATGATTACTCTGGAAATGACAACAATGGAGCAATTTATGGAGCAAGTTTCACAGATGGAAAAGTAGGAAAGGCTTTAGGATTTGATGGTGTTGATGATTATGTTGATATACCATCAAGTGCATCAATGTCGGGCTGGACAGCTGGCACTATTGAAATGTGGCTTTATTTAAATTCAACACCAACTACATATGTAGCAACATATGCTGATATTAGGCAATCAGATACATACAGAATTCATACAGCATTTTATTCCACAGCTAAGCCAAGAATTGCATTGATATCAGAAGGGCTAACAAATATAATAGCAGAGAGTCCAGAGCCATTATTTTTAAACACATGGTATCATGTTGTTGGAACATTTGACGCAAGCACAGATGAAACTAAAATATGGGTTAACGGGGTTCTCAAGAAAACAACTACCACAGCATTTACCAATTTAGTAACTACTGCCAATGATTATATAAACCTGGGGGGTAGAAAAGGAACTTCAAGTTTTAATGGCTCAATAGACGAAGTAAAAGTTTATCCTTATGCTCTTTCAGCAGAACAAATTCAGGCGCATTATAATTTAGAATATAATAAAATTGTAAGCCAAGAAACAACTGCAGGAGAATCTTATAAGTGCTCTGTAACTCCAAATGACGGAGAGGAAGACGGAACGACATTAAATTCTTCTGTTGCAGAGATTAAATGGGGAATTACTTTTAATGTCACAAGTGGGGAAGACGGAAGTCAGATTTCTAATTTTAATATAAATTGTAATAATTCATTTTCTGCTTCAGGAGTTAATTCTCCTTATATCGCTGGATTTTCTCCCGGAAGTTATGAATGTAATTTGGAAAAAGATAGTTTCTATGATAAAAAAATTATATTCAATGCAGATTTAGATAAAGTCATCAATGTTAAACTATCTTGGAAGTACAGTTTAACAAACGAAGAACACACATGGTTGGAGGCTATATACAATTGCCTGTATTCGGGCAATTGTGGCCTTTACAACCTGTTGCTTGAAATAAATCAAACAGTAGGCAATATTTGGGAAAACACAAAGCCAACAGATAATAGTGTTATTACATTTGAAAATATAACAAATAAAGTTGTTGATAGTACCCATAATTTAACTATCGATTACACTGTTAATATTCCGATTAAAGCAGGATATGTTTCAGGAACATATCTTCCTGTAAGAGTTGGATTCTGGTTCTTAGATACTGATAATACAACTTGCTATAATCAGGGAGAGAAACCCGAAGGAGTTGAAGAGCCCTATTGCCAGCCATTAATCATAGAAACTCTTGGACAAATGGGAGGAAGCGTATCATTTACAGTGAAGTTGCATCCAAGCCTTCCTACAGGAGATTACAGCATAAAAAGAATTATTGATATTGATCCTAATAATGTCTGGATTAATTATGGACAGGAAACAATCGGAAGCTTTGTAATGGCTGAAGGATTAAGCAATTATGGCATAGCTGTTGAAAAAACAGGGGAAAATAACCCAAGCGTAAACACAAACACAAATAATCAACAGCAATCACAACAATCATCAAGCAGTTCATTATCTACCACAAAGAAAGTAACTAACATTTACAATAACTATAATACTCTCCCCAATAATGAACCACAAACTCCATCTTCCAATGGAGTTATTCGTTTAAATAATCCAACAACAGGCACAGGAGGAGTAATTGGAACTAATCTCTTATCCAATTTACAATTTATGTTTATGACTATTATAATAGGCTTAGCCTTGATTGTATTTATTGTTTCCAGAAATAAAATTAGATTAAGAAAGAAAAAGAAACGTAATAATTAGAAAAGATAAAAAATCAATAAAAAACTTGTGTTCTTCAATAAACGTACTTCCTTATATTGAACAATATGAAAAGTACAAAAAAGAGAATATATGTATATTTTTTTATATTTTATCTCTTAATAATCTCCTTAAACTTTATATGTTCAACTCAAGCATTTTTAACACGAAATGATTTTAATCTTACAACATTAAAATATAGTGCTATTACTTTTGGGGACATTAATAACGATAACAGAATTGACTTGATTATGGATGGTAAATCGGAGATTGTTGGAGGTGCAGTATATAAGATTAATATTTATATTAATAACGGTACTTCATTTATTGAAGACTCTACTTGGGAACAGAATTTAACTTCCTTGGGGATTGGATCTTTAACTCTCGGAGATGTTAATAATGATGGAAAATTGGATTTAGTCTCTGCAGGATGTGGTTCTGGGGGAGATTTTGTAGACGGTTGTGATAATGGGGCTATTAGAATCTTCATTTATATTAATAATGGTACTTCATTTATTGAAGACTCTACCTGGGAACAGAATTTAACTGCAGTATATCGAAGTTCATTAACATTTGGAGATATAAATAATGATGGAAAATTGGATTTAGCTCTATGCGGAGATAGTGGTAGTTCAAAAAATTTAAAAATTTATATAAATAATGGGGTAACTCTAATAGAAAGCTCACAATGGGAGGCAAATTTAACTGGAATCTCTAGGTGTTCTCTTGTTTTTGGGGACTTTGATAAGGATAGTGACAATGATTTAATTATCTCAGGGAGAGATAATTCTGATAATAAATTAACAAAAACTTATCTAAATAATGGTACTTCTTTTATAGAAAGTTCTCAATGGCAAAATAATTTAGTTAATGTAGATGATAGTTCTCTTGCTCTTGCTGATTTTGATAATGATGGTGATTTAGATTTATCATTGACGGGTTGTTGTGATAAGCATAGGATTTATAGAAATAATGGTACTTCTTTTGTAGAAATTGATAGAGAAATTACTGGTGGACTTACAGGAGTTTTTGCTGGTTCTCAGGCATTTGGAGATTATAATTGTGATGGATATTTAGATTTAATAACTATTGGACGAGAACAATATACTACCCTTTATTTGTATAATTCAACATCTACAAATTTCACAACAAATACAAATGATCCGGAGTCTCATATTCTTGATTTAGATTATAGTTCTATTGCTTGGATAGATTTTGATAATGACTTAGATTTAGATCTTATCCAAACAGGTTATGGAACTGAAGGAGGAGGAACAGGAAATGCTACAACTAAAGCTTTTGTTTATCTTTCTAATCGTTCCCTCACAAAAAACAACACCAAACCAATATCTCCAACAACAAATTTCAGTTCAAACTATTCAATTACAAACAACACACTAGCATTAGGATGGGGAAATGGAAGCGATAATGAAACTCCATCAACAGGGCTTTATTACAACTTAATGGTTGGGAATTCAACAACTAATAACACAATTGTTTCTGGAGTTTTTGGTGGAAGCAGTAATCCGACAGCAGGATATTTTGGAAACATGATGCAGAGAAAGAACATAACCTTAAATTTAATTTTAGCTGAAGGAACATACTATTGGTATGTGCAGACAATTGATACAGGATTGGCAAAGAGCAATTGGAGTGCAAGACAGAGCATTTCAGTTAGTGCAGATACAACTCCTCCAAACATATCAGGCATATCTTCTTCTGTGACATCTTCTTCAGCAACAATAACATGGAACACTGACGAGATGGCTAACTCAACAGTGTATTATGGAACAACAGTTTCTTTAGGTTCTTCTTCAAGTGATGCAAGCTGGACAATGTCTCATCCTATCAGTTTAAGCAGTTTATCTGCATCAACAACTTATTATTACAATGTTTCAAGCTGTGATGATTCTGGAAACTGCAATACTTCTCTGCAATATACATTCACAACTTCTGCTGCAGAAACTCCTCCAGCAGGCGGAGGAAGTCCTAGTGGTGGTGGGGGAATTATAACCCCCACAGTTAACAAAACAATACCCAAATTTGATATTGATTTTTCTAATACATCTGCTGGAACTCTTGAAGCAAGGCAGGGAGATATCAAGACATTCAGTTTTAACAATGAAATAAAACATTCAATTACCCTAATTACAGTTGCGATTGATTCTATAACCCTGCTTATTACTTCAGAACCTATTACAATACAGATTAGAATTGGAGAAGTAAAAGAAATAGATATTAATGGGGATAATATTAATGATTTGGAAGTTAAGCTCATTTCTATTATTTCTGGAAAAGCAAGCTTTTTACTGAATAAACTTTCAGGAGCAGGCATTGTTGCGAAAGAAGAATTAGGAAAAGAGGCATTATTTGATGTTAAAGTTTTAATAGTAAATCTCTTTAAGATAGTTAAATCGGGAAGAGAAGTTATTGCACAAATTGAAGTTTTCAATGTTAATAACATAGGACAAGTGGATGTTGTTGCTGACTATTATATAACAAGCAAAGAAGATAATAAAACAAAATTAGCTGAAGGTTCTGACACTTTAGCTGTAGAAGCAGTTTCAAGTTTTGTCAGAAGTTTGAAAGTTCCTTACAATTTAAAATCAGGCAATTATTTATTCAATATTGATGTTAAGTACAAAGATGAAATTATGGCTTCAGGAAATGCAGAATTTACAATTATCAAAAATTATGAGATAATTATTGCTGTTGGAATAGCAGTTTTTATTATAACTAGTTTATTTGCTTATTTACAGTTGATTAGAAGAAAAGAGAAAAAAATTGAGGAAGAAGAGAAGAAATTAAAGAAAGAAATTAAGAGGATTCTTAAAGAGAAAGAATCCAAAAAAAGAGGTAATAAAGAAAAAGAAAAATGACAGAAGTAAAAATAGATAAAGAGTTATTAGAAAAGATAAAAAAATTCATTGAAGGGGGAGAAAACAGGTTTGATTTCCCAAGTGTTAAGTCTTTTGTAGATAAATCTGTATTAAAAATGCTGAAATCTTTAGAAAAGAAAAGAGAGAAATAGTGAAGATTAATACCAAAACTTTTAAATAGGTTTTTTATCTCACATTTTTATATTTATATGGAAGAAATAGGTGTAACAAATATAGAAAATGTAGAGTCTTTTTCCAGTTCAGAGATAGAAAAAAGAAAGAAAAAGATAGTTGAATTTTTTAAAAAAAGCGGGAATTGGATTTATTATGCTATTTTAACTGTAATTCTTTCTGTTAGTGTTTATATCAGAACAAGAAATATTCCAAAACTAAAAGATATAACAACAGGCACTTGGACTCTTGGACCTGACTTAGATCCTTTTTTATTCCTGAGATGGGCCAAATATATCGCAGAGCATGGAAAATTATTTTTACTTGATAAGATGCGGTATGTTCCATTGTCAGATATCTGTTCTGGAACTTCTTGCGGATCTGTGAATACTGCCGGAGAGATGAATCTGCTGTCTTATATGATAGCATGGCTCAGTAAATTCTTGTCTTTCTTTGACAAAGAAATTACAGTTACATATTCTGCAATTATATTTCCAGTAATAATGGCTGTTTTAACAGGAATTGTTTTTTTCTTGTTTACTCGTAAATTATTCTACAAAGAAGATAAAAAAATAGCAAATATAATCGCATTAATTGCTACTGCTCTATTCATTTTAGTTCCTTCTCTTCTTTCAAGGTCAATCGCAGGAATTCCTGAAAAAGAATCAGCAGCATTCTTTTTTCTGTTCGGAGCTTTTTATCTCTTTTTAGAAGCTTATACTTCTGAGAAATTAAAGAAAGGAATAATTTACAGCATATTAGCCGGGATATTTACTGCTCTTCTTGGATTGGTTTGGGGGGGAGTAACTTTTGTGTTTTTGGGAATTGCAGGATTTGTTTTATTTGCATTCTTTTTGGGAAAAATCGACAGCCGAAGATTCCTTTTCTATTCTATATGGTTTATTACCTCTATTGTTTCTGTTATTCCTTTTTCAATCAGGTATGATTTAAGCAGTTTATTTTCTTCCAGTTCTACAGGATTAGATTTTATGGTATTTTTTGTTTTGTTAGCAGATTTTTTAATATTCAAAAAAAGAATTTTTAAATTGGACGATAAAATAAAAAAGAAAATAAAACTTCCTAAACCTGTTATTTCTATAATAATTGCTTTTGTTGCTTTGGGAATATTAGCTTCTTTAATTTTTGGATTTTCTTTTATTCCTGATATGGCTAAGGATGTCATATCTCATGCAGTACAACCTTTTGGTCAGAATAGGTTTGGTGTGACTGTTGCAGAAAATAAACAACCCTACTTTACAAGCGATTGGGCAGGAGAATTCGGGCCAATGGTATTAAACATTCCACTTTACTTCTGGTTATTTTTTGTTGGTGCTGTTTTCTTATTTCATTATATGATAAAACCTCTTATCAAAAAAGAAAAGATAATTTTAACTTGTGGATATATACTCTTCCTGCTTGGATTAATCTTCAGCAAATATTCTTCGGGCAGTGTGCTCAATGGAGAAAGTGGGTTGAGTTTATTGGTTTATTTTGGCGGAGTATTGGCTTTTGTACTGCCTTTTGGTTATATTTATTATAAGAGATACAAAGAAGAAAAATTTTCTGTTTTTGAAGAATTTAATATTTCATATATCTTTTATTTTATTATTCTGACAATGATGATAGTTGCTGCCAGGGGAGCAATAAGACTTGTAATGGTCTTGGGAGCTGTAAGCCCAATTGCAATTGCATTTCTTATAACAAAAAGTTCTCAAAAATATCTTCATGAAAAAGAGGAAAGCAATAAAATTTTTATTGGAATTGCTGTTATAATAATTTTAATTGCTTCTCTTTTCACCGCATGGGCGTATTATCAAAATGATAAGAGTATGGCAGAGAATTTTGCTCCAGGAGTTTATCAATGGCAATGGCAGAAAGCAATGGCATGGGTTAGAGATAATACCCCATTAACTGCAGTTTTTGCGCATTGGTGGGATTATGGATATTGGGTTCAAAGCATAGGAGAAAGAGCTACAATACTCGATGGAGGTAATGCTGTTGGTTATTGGAATCATTTCATGGGTAGGCTTGTTTTAACAGGAACAGATGAAAGAGAAGCGCTGAATTTCTTATATGCCCACAATGGAACACACTTGCTTATTGACTCCACAGATATAGGCAAATATGGGGCATTTTCAAGCATAGGTTCTAATGAAAATTATGACCATTTTTCATGGATTCCAACTATGCTTTTAGATACAAAACAAACTCAGGAAACAAACAATGAAACAATTTATGTATATCCTGTAGGAAGTGCGACTGACGAAGATATTATTATACATAAAGACGGAAAAGAAATTTTATTACCACGGAAAAAAACAGGAATTGCTGCTGTTGCAACAAGAATAGGAACAAATAAGGAAATGTTACAGCCAATAGTATATCTTGTCTATAATCAGCAGCAGTATCCAGTGCCCTTAAGATATGTGTATACAAAAGAAAAGTTATATGACTTTAATTCTGGATTAGATGTATTAGATGCCGGAATTTTTATATTTCCTAGCTTAGATTATCAAAATGGAAAATTGAGTGTTGATGAGAGAGGAGCTGCGTTTTATTTAGGAGAAAGAGTAGTCCATACAGAATTAGTGAGACTTTACTTATTCAACGAAAACTCTAATTATTTTAAATTAATCCATACAGAACAAAGTTTGATAAATGATGATCTTAAAAGACAGGGGCTTGATTTGGGAGACTTCATATATTACCAAGGATTTCAAGGACCGATTAAAATCTGGCAGATAAATTATCCTTCAGACATTAAATTGAATTCTGCTTATTTAAGTATGGCTTATCCTCCTGAATTTGAAAAGGTAATCCCTGGGGAATATTAAAATGCAAATTTTATTATTAGTACCTATTTTTTTGGGGTTTCTTGTAGCTTTCTTTTCTTTGCCTTTCTGGATAAAAAGAGCGAAGAAAGAAGGACTGTCGGGGAAGGATATGCATAAAGTGAATAAAGAAGAGGTTGCAGAAGCAGGAGGAGTTTGTGTTATAATGGGTTTTATAATTGGAGCCTTGGCGTACATTGCTGTGAAAACATTTTATTTTAAGTCATATGATGATATTATGGAGATATTTTCTTTGTTAACAGTAGTGTTAATAATCGCTTTTGTTGGTTTTACCGACGACATTCTTGGATGGAAACTTGGGCTTAGCAGAACATTAAGAATTATTTTTTTAATATTTGCGTCACTTCCGCTTGTAGTAATAAACGCTGGGCAAACCCTTACTGGAGAAACTGCATTTGGGATAGTTTATCCTGTATTATTTGTTATTGTTGGTGTTGTAGGTGCGAGTTCTACCTTTAATTTTTTAGCAGGCTATAATGGATTAGAAACAAGTCAAGGAATCATAATTTTATCTGCTATTTCTTTTATAACTTATATAACAGGAAATAGGTGGCTGAGTATTATTGGATTGGCGATGGTTGCGAGTTTAATCGCTTTTTACATTTTTAATAAACATCCTGCAAAAGTATTTCCAGGAGATATTTTAACTTATCCTGTTGGGGCATTAATTGCGATAATTGCTGTATTTGGACATATTGAAAAGATAGCTGTTTTCTTTTTCATTCCATATATCATTGAAACAATTCTTAAATTAAGAGGCAAGCTTAAAAAAGAGAGTTTTGCGAAAGTTAATGAAGATGGAAGTCTGGAAATGCCATACAATAAAATTTATGGACTGGAACATTTAGCAATATATATTCTTAAAAAAATAAAGCCAAACAAGAAAGTTTATGAGAAAGAAGTTGTATATCTGATAAATTTCTTCCAGATTTTAGTCATAATAATCGGATTGATTATATTCAAGGTAGATATCTCCACATTTCCTTCTTTAGTGATGTCTTAATAATATTGTTGGAATATAGTTAACTTTTTAATATACCTTGGTGGATTAAGGGATAATGATTTCAATAGTAATTCCTGCTTATAACGAAGAAAAAAGAATAGGAAAAATTCTCGGAACTTACGGAAGTTTTTTTTCCGATAAAAAAAAGAAAAAAGAAATAAAAAATTTTGAATTGTTAATTGTCATAAATAATACAAAAGACAAAACAGAAGAAGTTGTAAAAGAATTTTCAAAAAAATATCCTGAAATAAGGTATCTTAACTTTAAACTTGGGGGGAAAGGTTTTGCAATAACAGAAGGATTTAAAGATGCGTTGAAGAGAAATAATGAATTTATTGGTTTTGTCGATGCAGACATGTCAACTCCCCCAGAAGCTTTTTATTATTTGATTAAAACTATTGAAAGAAATAAGAGAATCGGAGGAGTTATAGCTAACAGATGGGACAAAAGAAGCATAATTTCCCCAAAACAGAGTCTTTTTAGGAGGTTTATAAGTAGGGGGTACAATTTAATTGTTAGAGCATTCTTTTTATTTCCATATCCAGATACTCAATGTGGCGCAAAAATATTCAGAAGAGAAATTTTAGAAAAAAATATAAATAAGATGATAAGCAGCCAATGGAATTTTGATGTAGCATTATTATTCTGTTTAAAAAAAGAGGCAAATGCAAAGATAATAGATATTCCAACAACATGGGAAGATAAGCAGGTATCAAAAATAAACTTGAAGAGGACGCCAGTTCTCATGTTTGTGTCTCTTATAAGATTAAGGCTTCTTCATTCCCCATTCAATTTTTTAGTAAGAGCTTATAGAAAATTACCAGCAAAATTAAAAATACATTAAGTAAAAACCACAAAAACATTTAAAGAGGCTAGGTTTCTTAACAAATCTATGAAAATTTTTATAGGATATCCTCCAACAGAATCTAAAAAAGGAGTTGCGTTGTTGAGCCAGAACAGGCAATTTCAGTGGTTTAGCAATCCCTCTTATTTATTTCCAATTGTTTTGGGAAGTGCTGCAACCTTGTTAAAAAGCCAAGGGTATGAAGTAGTGTGGATGGATTGTATAGCAGAAAATATTTCTCTCGAAGAATTTATCAGGAAAATTGAAAGTGAAAAACCAGAATTATTTGCATTTGAGACTAAAACCCCTGTAATAAAACAGCATTGGAAACTTATAGATGAGTTAAAAGAAAAATTTCCTGAAATGAAAATTGCAATTATGGGAGACCATGTTACTGCTTTTCCTGAAGAAACTTTGGAGAATTCAAAAACAGATTTTGTTTTACAAGGAGGAGACTTTGATTTTAGCCTTTCTAATCTATGTGATTGGCTTTCTGGAAAGATAAAAAAATGCCCTGAAGGCATGTTCTATAAAAAAAATAACAAGATAATTAATTCTGGAAAGTTCCAGCTTAGTCATAACTTAAACGAGCTTCCTTTTATTGACAGAGAGTTAACAAAATGGAAATTATATAAAAAAGAATACAATCTACAAGGAAAACCTTTTTTTTATATAATGTCTGGCAGAGACTGCTGGTGGGGGAAATGCAAATTCTGCGCCTGGCCAACTCTTTTTCCAAGTTTTAGAACAAGAAGTGCTGAGAATGTTCTTGATGAGATAGGAATGTTAATTGAAAAATATAATGTAAAAGAAATTTTTGATGATTCTGGAACACTAATGATCGGAGAATGGCTGAAAAAATTATGCAATGGACTAATAGAAAGAGGATATAATAAAAAAATAAAATATTCCTGCAATATGAGATTTGGAGCATTGAAACAGGAAGAGTTTGATTTGATGAAAAAAGCCGGGTTCAGATTATTGAAATTTGGACTAGAAAGTGCAAATCAAAAAACATTAGACAAATTAAATAAGGGAATAAGGGTAGAAGATATTCTAAATGGATGTGAGATGGCAAAAAAAGCAGGATTAACTGTGCATTTAACTATGATTGTAGGTTACCCTTGGGAGAATAAAGAAGATGCATTAAGAACTTTTGAATTAGCCAAAGAATTAATGCAGAATGGCAAGGCAGATTTGCTACAGGCAACTGTTCTTGTTCCTTACCCTGGAACTCCTTTATGGAAAGAAGCAAAAGAAAATGATTGGTTTTTGTTTAATCCGCTTGAATATGAAAGATATGATATGAGAGAGCCCATTTTAAAGACAGAGAACTCTGATGCAAGCGAGGTTGCTAGCATTTGTGGGAAAATTTATACTATTTTCCTAACTCCTTCTTATATATTTCAAAGAACAAAAAACATGAGGAGCTGGAATGATTTCAAATTCAATTTAAGAGGATTAAAGGCTGTTTTTGGACATCTTAAGGATTTTCTGCCGAAAAAAGATTTGTAATACAAAAGGTTTTTATTCACAAAAAAGCAATAATTTTAATGAGATGGAAACAGGTTAGAAAATTTCTTCCGATTATTGGTATAGGGATATTTATTTATCTTTTAATAAAACTGGATGTTGCAAAAATACTCAAAGAAATTGAAAATGTAAATTTGTACTATCTTGCTATTGCAATTATTCTCGTATTAATTTTTTTTGTTACTCAAACTTTAAAATGGTTTGTTATAGCAAGAAAACAAAAAATAAACATTCCTTTTAAAGAAGCCTTTAAAATCAATTTAGTAGCTAATTTTTATGGATTTATAACCCCTGCAAAAATAGGAAGCATCATAAGGGCAGATTATTTAAAAGATAGGGGGGATACTGGGAGAGGGCTGAGTAATTTTGTTATAGACAAAATATTGGACTTAAGTTCCTTATTTATTTTAGCCATTGGATTTGGATTTATATTTTATGAAAAGATAATATCTTCAGTTTATCTTTACTTCATTATCGCTATATTTTTATTAATGATTACTATTTCTTTTATTTTTTATAAAAAGGATGCAAGCAAACCATTTCTAAGATTTGTTCACAGAATACTTATTCCAAAAAAAATGAAAGAAAAAAGCAAAGAACTTTTTGATTCTTTTTACAAAGAAATGCCTTCCTTGGGTTTTTTATTTCCCGTATTCCTTCTTAATTTAGTTAACTGGATTATTGATTATGCTGGCATGTATTTCATGGCTTTAGCTCTTGGGATAGATATAGGATTTATTCCTTTCTTGGCAATACTTCCCATTACAACTTTAGTCGCCCAGATTCCTATAACAATAAATGGCTTTGGAACAAGAGAAGCCACAATGATTTATCTCTTTGGCTTATCAAATGTTCCTGCAGTAAAGGTCCTTTCTATGTCTATTTTGAACATCCTTATCACCAGCGTAATTCCTTCTATATTTGCAATATTATTCATGTTTAGAAGAGAAAGAACTAAAGTTCATCACTCGAACAGAGAGGACTCTATTTGAGAGAAAGAAAATGAAATATACTACTTCTGCAGAAGCAGATAAGAAAGTAGAACAGGATATGAAAATTATTAAAGAAATAATCTTAAGAAACTTTAATCCTATTAGCATTATTCTGTTTGGAGGTTTTGGCCATGGAGGAGGAAGTTTCAAAAAAATAGGGGGAAAAATTGCCCCATTAAATGATTATGATATGTACATCATCACTAAGAAAAAAATAAATGACAAGGAATTGGAAAAACTAGGGGAAGAATGTTCAAAAGCAATAGGAAAGGGGGGATTGGAAATTGTTGAAAATTTCAATGAAACTTATGATGAGGATAAATTTTTTCATGTTGATTTACATTGTGTAGAATATAAATCTCTTAAAAAGATGTTTCCTACTCAAAGAACTGCTGATTTAAAGACAAGCACTGTTATATATGGAGATAAAAAAGTACTGGAAGAAATTCCAAAATTAAAGATATCAAAATCAGATGCCATACGGCTTCTCTTTAATAAGGTAGATCATTTTGCGATTGCAGAAGATAATTTTAAGGCAATAAAATCGATATATTCTGTAAAGGGGTTTATTGATTTGTGTTCAGCGATATTAATCTATGAAAATAAATATAATTCAAGATACCAGGAAAGATTAAAGATATTTGAAAAGATGCAAGATATCCCTGAAGAATTAAAAAAATGGGTAAAAACAGCCACCCATTCCAAATTAAATAGGGGGTATGAAATAGATAATGTTGAAGAAGTTTTTATTCAATCAAAAAAATGGGTAGAATGGACTTTAAAGAAAATTTTAAAAGATTATTTGCAGACAGAGTCTGAAGATTGGGCTGAAATTTGCGATTTGATATATAAAAAAATGCCCTATACTTATTTTAATGATTATCTGAAGAGTAAATATCTTTTTCCTGCACAATATTATCTTAATGTAAAATTCTTTTTAGGGGGTTTGAAGAAAAAGGAAATTTTAATTAAAAATTTAGCCAGGTGGAAAGATTCAGGATTAATAGTAGCCATTTCTCTTATTTTATATTTCTTTAATAAAAAAGAAGAAGCGGAGAAATATCTTAGAAAACTAACAAATAAGACTCAGCCATTAAAAGACAGGATTCTCAAATTGTATTCCATATATTATCTGCAAAAGATGATTTAGAAGAGAAACAGAGACATAATCTATAATTTATAATAATCTTTATTAATGAATTTTGTTAACTTTAGAAAAATGAAAATATTACTAATTGAACCGAATATAGAAGGGTACGCTTTAATGCCTAGCATGGCATTGGCTGTTCTTAAGGCTTTTGTGAATGAAAAAACAAAACATAAAGCAGAAATAGCAGATTTTATTTTCCACAAAAAAGACTGGAAAGAATATCTAAAAGCAAGAATAGAAAGATTCAAACCAGATTTAATCGGTTTCTCTGTATTGAGTTTTGATTATGACCAAGCGTCAAAGATGGCCGAATTCATCAAAGATAATTATCATATTAAAATAATTTTTGGGGGGGTGCATGTAACTTTAATGCCTGAAGAGGTTATAACCAACTCCCGAGTAGATATAATATGTATTGGAGAGGGGGAATATCCTATTAAAAAAATTTTAGATAAAAAATTAAACTGCAAAAATGTAAAAGGAATTTGGTATAAAAATAACGGGAAAATTATAAAAAACCAAAATCTAAAATTGATTGAAAATCTTGATAAAATTCCTTATCCTGACTGGAGTGATTTTGATCTTAAAAAATATTTTTTGATTAATGATAATCATCTCCCAATAATGGCATCAAGAGGATGTCCCTATGATTGTACCTATTGTAGTAATCATGCATTAAAGAAAAAATTAATTGGTAGATATGTAAGATTTAGAAGTGTTGACAATGTGATGAGAGAAATAGAATTAAGAATTGAAAAACATTACAACTTGGGAATGAGATATCTTTTTTTTTATGATGATACTTTTATTTTAAATAAAGATTTTGTTTTTGAATTCTGCAAAAAATTTAAGGAGAGGGGATTCGATAAAAAAATAAAATGGAATATCAATGTAAGGGCAAATTTAGTAACTGATGAAATAATAAAACTCTTAAAAGAATCTGGTTGTTATGAAGTCAGAATGGGTGTTGAATCAGGAAACGAAAATATAAGAAATAAATTATACAAAAGGGGGATGAGTGAAGAACAAATCTATAACGCAGTTAGAATAATTAAGAAATATGGGTTGCGTTTAAGAGTACAATTTATTGTTGGTGCTCCCTATGATAGTGTTGAAACTATGAATGAAAGTTATAAAATGGCAAGAAGAATAAATGCAGATTATACATTATTTCCGATAATGATGCCTCTTCCTGCAACAGAAATAAAAGAAATATGTGAGAAAGAAGATTTAATAGAAAAAAAAGGATTTAAGGACTCTTATACTATGTTTACTTCTCCTGTTTCAAGAACAAAATATGCGACAAGAAAGGACATAAAGAAAGTCGTAAATAAAGTCAGAAATTATCAGATAAAAAAAGTCCTGATTGAAGGTTTGAAGATGAGAAACTTAATTTTTTTGAGAGATTTACTGATATTTTTCATCTATTATAAAAGAAAATATGATTTAGAAATAGATAATGTATTTAGGTTTACAGTAAACAAATACTATCTAGATGATTTGGAAAAGAGCAAATAAATTTATTAATCTATCACTTTTTAAGAAATTATGGCGAAATTAAAGATAATTATGATTGATGGTTTTAAGTTAGAATATCTCAAATATGCATCTTATATTTCCTCTTTAACAAAAAAGTATGAATGGGGGGAACTTGAGATGCCTCTTGGACATTGGGGGGGTATGGAAGTATTTTTTAGGGGAGAATCTGACAAACTTGCCTTAATGTGCAGATTAGAAAAGTCTTCTTTAAGATGGACAAAAAAGTTTTATTGGCTTGAAATTTTTGGAAAATGTGGCAGATTTTTTATAACTTGTGTGATTAATTTTATTAGATTATTGGAAAGAAAAGAGTTATTTAAAATTGATGAAATTCCATTAAAAAAATTATACAAATTTGATTTCTCTGTTGGGAAATCTTTATTTTACAAACTTCCCATTGAATTTATTTATATTGGAAAATTGGACAAGATAGGACATAAATATGGTACAAAAAGCAAAGAGATGGTAAAGGCGATTAAAGAAGTGGATATGGAATTATCAAAAATGGATTTTGACATCCTCTTGTCAGACCACGGAATGGCAGATATAAAAAAAATCGTTTCTGTGCCTGAAATTGATGAATGTTTTATTGATTCTGATATAGCAAGATACTGGGGAACTCCAGAGAAACTTGAAGAGGTAAGAAAAAGGCTTTCTTTAGAGTTTGGAAAAATAATCAAATGGCCAAATAAAAAATATGGCCAGCTAATCTTTTTGGCAGATACAGGAGTATTAATTTCTCCTAATTACTGGCAAGGAAAGAAGATAATTAAAGCCATGCATGGTTACGATGGAAAAGACAAAGAAATGAAAGCATTTTATTTAATAAAAAAGAATGGAAAAAGAAAAAATCTGAAAGTTAAAGAATTACATGAAATTTTCATGGACATGATAAAAAATGACAGAAACTAAAGTTTCACTGCAGACAGAAAGTCAGCCATTCATTCGTCAAAGCCGAATGACAGCACAAATACAAAAGATGTCAGACAGAAAGTCAGTCACTACACAAAACAGAAGTTTTGCGTACAGGAGTTTTGCATAATGACTGAACAGGAAGTTCAGCACAAATACAAAATAGGAAATTTTGCATAATGGAAGACAATAAATTAGAAAATACTTATGAAAGTTCAAATATTATCACGAGAACTTATTTCAGAACAAAAGTCTGGCTTGCTATAAAAATCGCCCGATTAAAAAAGAAAGAGATAATTCTTGATTTTGGATGCGGGGGTGGATGGCTTGAAAGAAAATTAAAGGGGTATAATATCTATGGTTATGATATCAATCCTGAAAAGACATTTATAGATGATTACAGAAAAATCTCTCCTGAAAAGATTTTCGCTTTGGATGTTTTTGAACATATTCCTTTTAGTGAAATTGGGGGGATAATCGGCAATTTCAAAAAAATGAGCAAGAATTTTGAGTTGATTGTTTCAATTCCTACTGAAAATAAGATTTCCAGAATTATGAGAAGAATGGTAGGAAAACCAGAAGTTCCAAAAGAACACATCACAAAATATCCTGAAATTTTGAAGATACTTAAATCTGAATTAAAACTCATCAAGAAATTTAATTTTTTGACAGTAACCTATATTCTAAAGTTCAGAAATATCTCAAATTGAAGTATAAAAGACAATAATCTTTTTAAATTATTAATTTTTGAGATGAATATGAAAATAGTATTTATAATAAACACAATAACTATTTCTGATCCCTTAGGAATAATGTATCTCTCTTCAGCATTAAAGGGGGCAGGTCATGAGACTGATTTAATCTGTTTCAAAAAGGAAAATGTTTTTCAAAAATTAAAGGAACTTAAACCAAATATTATTGCGTACAGCATAACTACCGGAAATCATAGAGAATATATTGCGCTAAACAAAGAGATAAAAAAACATTTTGAGGTATATGCAGTTTTTGGAGGTCCACATCCTACTTTCTATCCGGAAATGATTGAAGAAGAGGGGGTAAATGCTATATGTAGAGGAGAGGGGGAAGAGGCTTTCACGGAATTTGTAAATCGATTTGAAAAGAAAAAGAGTCCAGAAAAAACAAAAAATTTTTGGGTGAAAATTGGGAATAATATCATTAAAAATCCCATGAGAGATTTGACTCAAAATTTAGATAATCTTTCTTTTCCAGACAGAGAAATAATCTACAAAAAGGATGAGTTATTGAGAGATTTGAAAATGAAGAGATTTATAACAAGTAGGGGTTGCCCTTTCAAATGTAGTTATTGTTTTAATAAACAATATAATGAAATATATAAGCACAATAAAGGTAAAATAATAAGACAAAGGAGTGTCAATAATGTACTTGAAGAAATTAAAGAAGTTAAGAAAAAATATCCTTTAGGCGTTGTAAAGCTTGTTGATGATACATTCAATATAAATGAAAATTGGTTAATAGAATTTTGTGAGAAATATAAACAAGAAATAGGTCTTCCATTTATTTGTAATGTAAGAGCTGATCTAATGACGCCTGAAATTGCAAAAAATTTGAAATCTGCCAATTGTATTCTTGTTTATATGGGTATTGAAAATGGTGATGAAAAAATAAGGAGGGATGTTTTAGAAAGAAATATGACAAATGAACAAATATTAAATGCATGCGATATGATAAAAAAACAAGGTATAAAGATAACTTCTCAAAATATGTTGGGTCTTCCCGGAGAAAATTTGGAAGATTCTTTTAAAACTATTCAATTGAATTCTAAATGTAAACCAAATCTTTCAGGTTTTTCTATTTTCCAACCTTATCCTGGAACCGCCCTCTCTAATTATGCTATTGCCAATGATTTTTTTGACGGAAATTTTGATAAACTTGATACAAGTTACTTGAACACAACTGCATTAAAATATAATCCATATGATAAAAGAAGATTAGAGAATTTGCATAAACTAAGTATAATTGCTGTAAGATTTCCTATACTTCATCCTTTAATCAAACAAATGATAAAACTTCCAAAAAATAAAATTTATGATTTTTTTTATCTTATTTCTTATGGATGGTCTCAATGGAGAATTTATTCTATTATTTCTGGTTCTGGAATAGAATCAATAAAACTTATAAAAAAATCCTTTGAATATTTATTTAAAACTTAAAGATATTGTAAAATTTAAGAATTAAACCTGTAAATTACTACGACGGGCTGTTCTTGTTGCTGGTAAACCTGAACAGGCGTCAGAGTGTCGTTATGCTTAATAGGATAAGAATATATCCAAGAATAATCCTCCTGTTCAAAAACTGACAATATAAGATACGTTGGTTTCATTTTTGTTACATTTTCTTGGAATTCGGTTTCATTTTTACCAAGTTCGGGGGTGGTATACACTGTTCTTTCTGAATAATACATAATTTGTGTCGGAGAAGAAGAAATGATTATATCTTTTGGATTAGAATTTTCTTTTAACCATAAACCTGCTTGTTCAATTTCTAAATAAGAACTTTTCTTATTTTCTAAAAGGCTGAAGGTTGTGTTAAAATTAGAAGGTCCAAATATATTAGCAACAAGAAAGACTACAAGAATGATTGACACTATGAGAACAGCAGAAATTTCTTTTATTTTAAACTTCTTTGTAAAAAATTCTGATAGTTTTACTAAAGGAATTGAAGACATTAAAAATAAGAACGGCAATCCTGCAGTTATATATCTCTGCTCGACATAAGATACAGAACCGATATAACCCATAATTAAAAACAAAGAAAGAATCCAGCAGAAAACAAAAAACTTTTTTTGTAAATCTTCATTTTTAAAAATCTGGTCAAAACCCAAGATTAAATCCAATAAAAAATAACCTGCTCCTATTATCAGCAGAATAAGCATAATCTTTGACATCATGTAAGGCAAGTCTGTAAAATAATTGAATATAGCTAAAGAAATAGTTCTTTCATCTGCTGTTCCTGCTGCTTTAGCACCTACTCCAAGGTAATGGGAAATAATATCTGAAATAGGATTTCCATAATGCATAGAATAAAGAATTCCCTGAGGCACCATTATTAAGAGAAAAATACCCAAGGCAATCCAGAGAGACTTATTCTTAAACATCTTAAATTTTTCTTTAATAAATATCATTATCAGAAAGGGAGGAGCTAACATGAATGACTGCATTCTTATAAGAATCGCTAATCCAAAAAATAATGCAAAGAGATAAATAAATTTATTTCCCTTCTTTAGAATATATCCTTTCCAAAAAAACAACAAAGATAATAAGATAAAAAAGGCCGCGGGGATATCTGTTAAAATTCTACCTGTAAAGAATAATAATATCCAAGATAAAGTCAAACCTATACAGGACAGCAATGCTATCTTTTTATTAAACATATCCCTAATTATTAAATAAGAGACAAAAACAAATCCGACTGAAAGCAAAATACCAAAAAATCTTATTGAAACTTCTCCTAATCCAAACTTAAAGAAGAAGGTACATATTAAGGGAAATAAAAATCCTCTTCTGTAATACCAAATGTCTCTTATATCTAATCCTAATCCCCATTTTTTTCCAGCCATTAAATAACTCGCTTCATCATACCACAATGGCTGATTCATAGTTTTTAAGAAAATAATAAGCCTTATGACAAATGCTGCAATTAAAATCACAATAAAGAGCTTGTCATAATTATCATTTACCCAAGAAAAAAGCTTATCTTTCAACTTCTTTTTTCTCTTTTCGATATCCTCTTCCATTATGCAAAACTCCTCCTGTACTTCGCTTTAGTCACGTTTTGTATTTTGGTTGAAATTCCTCTTTCTACCATCAAGAATTATTAATTTATGGGTTTTTATTTGTTTTTATATTATTTTTTATCTATATTTTTGTCATAATTTCTTAATATAGAGTCGATTAGGTTTGTAGTAGAATACCCTTCTACTATTGGTAATGTTATGTGTTTTCCACCCCATGATTCAATAAGCTCTTTTTCTGCTCTTACTCTCTCTGGGTCAAAACTCCCTCCTTTGATATGAGAGTCTGGTTTTATTTCTTTAATTAGGTTAAGTGGATTATTTTCTTCAAATATTGTTATATAATCTACACATTCTAAGGCAGATAACATCTCTGCCCGTTCTTTTTCTGGAACAATTGGCCTATTCGGTCCTTTTAGTCCTTTGATAGAAGAGTCACTGTTCAAAAAAATAATTAAAATATCTGTAAGTGCTTTAGCACTCTCTAAAATATAAACATGTCCTATATGTAACAAATCAAAAGAACCGCTTGTTGTAATTATTTTCTTTCCGTTCTTTTTATGTTCTTCTACTATTTTTTTTAATTCTTCTAAAGTTTTTATCTTATTTCTCATTTTCTAAAGCAAATTGTTTTAATTCATCTAATGTAACAACATCAACTCCTGATTTTGATACTGCTATTGCTGCTGCATAGCTGGCTAATTGTGCTGAGTCCTGATAACTAAAATCAGAAGCCAGAGCTAAGGTGAAGGCACTTGTTACGCTATCTCCTGCTCCTGTAACATCCACAAGTTTTTTTGCATAAGCGGGAAAATCTTTTTTTATTCCTGAACGTGTAAATAGGTACATTCCATCTTTGTCTTTTGTTATTAGAATAGACTTTAAGTTTAAAGTTTGTGTAATCCTCCAAGCTAATTCTTCAAGAGAACCCGATTTTCCATTGTAAAGTTGTTCTGCCTCGCAAAGATTCGGTTTTATGCATGTAAAATCCTTAAAATTGCAAAATCCTAATCTTGAATCTCCAATTAAAATTGTGTCCTCTTCTTTAGCAATTTTTCTTATACTCTCTAATAAATCTTTTCCAATAATTCCTTCTCCAAATTCATTATAATCTGCTACAATAATTGCATCGATTTCTTTTTTTGATCCTTGCATAAAAGAAGTCATATCTTGAACTACAGATTCGCTAATCGGCTTTTCATTTTCAATGTCAAACCTTATTTTTTGTTGCTCTGGATATTTCTTTCCTCCTGCAACGATTCTAGTAAATTCTGGAGTAACTCTATAATCTCTTGAAATCATTCCTTTAGTATTTATTCCACGCTCATTAAAAATTCTTATTAAATTTCTGCTGGCTTCATCTCTTCCAATAACCCCCACAGCATAACACTTTGCTCCTAATGCTCTAACTCCTGTTATAATATTGCCTGCCATTCCGGGATTTATCTTTACCGTATCCTTGTTACCTACAATTCTAAGTATTGGTGCTTCTGGAGAAACTCCTTTAGGCTCTCCATAACAAAATTTATCAATACAATAATCACCTATAACTAAGATATTCTTATCTTTAAACCGATTTAATAACTCTAAATTCATTTCTTAAATTACTAAATTTAATAAAATTCTCAACTAAGTCAAGAATATTCAATAATCCTTCATTTGAACTATTCGGAACAATGAATCCGTTATGTTCAAGTACATATTTTTTCAGTTCTTCATCTGCATTAAAAGGACACGCGACTAAACCTGCAGCACTTAATAAATCCAAATCACTATGACTTGAATCTCCTATAGCCAAAACATTTTTTTTATCAATTTTGTATTTATTAGCTAAAAAAGAGACAGCATCTCCTTTGCTTAAATTTGGCAGAATATCTAATGCGTTCTTAGAGAAAAGAACTTTTAAAATATTATTCTGAATTCCCTCTTTAACAATATCTGGCATTTTATTTATTAAAAAATTATATAGTTCCTTACTAATCTCTTTATCAAATTCATAAGTAAGCATACAACTTCTATCTTTTATTTGCCTTAGGTTTGTCATAGGAAATCTTTCTTTTATCTCTTTCTCATGATTTATCATCTGTCTTTTCCATTCAATAAACTGCCTTACAATTTCTTTGCTGTCTTTAAACTTTTCGTGTTCTTCAAATAAATTATAGACCCCCCTATCTGGTTCAAAAATCACATTTCCCATTTCAAATATTGAAGGCCCTTGATGTCCTGCTTGATGCATTATATTATCTGATTGATAAAAAGAACGTCCTGTTGCAACTCCAAAAAGAACATCTTTAAATTTCTTTGTTTTATTCTTTATTGATTCAAGTTTATTAAGATTTTCAGATAAATCTTGTTTTAATGGATATTCTGGCTTTACAAAATTTCCCATACACCCATCTATATCACAAAATACCATCTTTATCATTTCTTGTATCTTTATAGTTTAAAGTTGCATATAAAAAGTTTATGAATGTTAAATAAATATTATGTATAGAATGCATTAAAAATCTCTTCTTCTAATCCTTCAATGTAGTCTAAATCTTCAAATTCTTCTATTGTAACCCACTTGTATTCTTGAATTTCCTCGTTTATTGAGACTTTATCATTTTTAACTTCAACTAAATAAGAGTTTCCTATAGTATTTTTTCTGTCAGGTCTTAAATAAGAATAATCTGAAATTTTTTTGATAATATTCTTCAATTCCAATCCTGTTTCTTCTTTTAATTCTCTTTTAATAGCAATTTCGGGGTTTTCATCCTCTTCGATAATTCCTCCCGGAAAAGCCCATTTATTTTCATGAATTCCTTTTTTTCTTTTTATGATTAAAAATTTGTTTTCTTTAGGATGTTTAACAATTGCGTTTACAACTCTAACAGGATTGTTTTTTTCCAAAGCATCTAAAACTTCATCAGCAGATATACTCTTTGTCAAATCTCTATCATATTCATTCATTTTTTCTGGGAAAAAATCATGGAGTTTTGGGGAAATAATTTTCTTCAAAATGTCATAGCCTTCTATTTCATTAGAGGGGGTGCAGAAGAATAAACATATTGTTGGTTTTTTTAATGCCAAAGAAACATGTAAAGAAAAACTATCAGAACAAATCATTTGATTGCATAAATTTACTAATGAAGCAAATTCCTTTAGAGAATTTTGTGGATTATTTCTGTAAACTTTTATTCCTTCTGTTTCTAATTCTTTGGCAAATTTTTCATGTATGTCTATTTCGTTCGGACCTCCAAACAATAAAATTTCATATCCTCTTTGTTTGGCTTTCTTGATAAATTCTTTGATATTTTCCAAATCCCAAATTTTAGAAGGCCATCTTGGAGAAGCTCCCATATGTATGCCAATAAGCTTTTTCTTGTTAATTTGATTGTCCTTCAAAAACCTTTCAGAAAATTTTATATCTTTTTCATTTAAAAAAATGGGGGCAATCTCTTTACAATATGGCAATTCTGCAATATCAAACATCATCTCTTGATAAGTTTTCTTGTTAATCTTCTTTAAATTATCATCAAATATAGTATTCAAGTAATATTCTGCAGGAGTATTAAATGCGAGAGGATAACCATTTTCCTGATAGAAGCCATATTTTTTTTCAGCATGTATTTCTAAAGCGATTTTTGTGGCATCGTTATCAATATCAAAATTGTATAGTAAATCGAAAGATTCTTTTGGATAATTTTTATCTGTGAAAACTCTTTTAACATATGGATTATTTTCAAATAATTCCAAAGCATTTTCTTTTGTTATCCAAGTTATTTCAGAATCAGAAAAATTTTCTTTAATTGCTTTTGCTAGTGGAAGTGTTCTTATAACATCCCCTAAAGCACCTAACTTGATAATTAAAATTTTTTGGGCCATAGTTAAATTTAAAACGGGGTGGCCTATATAAAATTTATGAAGAAGAAATCAATAGATAAAAGAATGAAAGTTTATATTGCTGGAAAGTTATGCAATGAAAATGAAAGAGAGTTCTTGGAAAGATTAGCAAAAATAGCAGAGGAACTGGGTTTTGATAGTTTTCTCCCACATAGGGATGTGGGATTGGTAAATGGAATAGAAGATGTAGAGAAGGCATTTAAAGGAGATATAATGGAGGGGTTTAGAGATGTTTCTTTAGTTATCGCTGATTTGAACGGATTACACATTGGTGCTGGAACTGCATGGGAGTTAGGATATGCTTATGCAAGAGGAATTCCTGTAATAGGAATAAAAGAAGACGAGTCTATAGAAGACGCTCTGGATAGTTTAAGCGCAATAATAATCCATTCTACAAAGATAGTAAACTCATTAGAAGAACTGAAAGAAAAACTTGAAGAATTTAAGATTAATCAAGCATTTTAGTAGATTTTATCTCTGTTTCTCTCCATCCATCAGAATAGGTCTTTTCATTATTTAGGTCTTTAAACGCCTTATCATAAATTTTATATCTTGCTTTCAAGAGACTTAATGTCCATGAAAATTCTTTAAAATTTTGAGGGTAAAGAAGAGTATGAAAAAAACCATATTTAATCTCATTCCAAAAAGTTTTTGTTCTGGGCATTTCTGGGAATAATTTACTAAGATTCTCATGCCCTTTTATATTTCTTATTTTTTGATTTTCCCAGTCTTTTATATTATCCGGATTTTTTACATAAACTTCTACATTAGAAAGATATTTTATTTTATATCCTTTTTGCCAAAATAGATAAGGAATTACAGAATCTTCTGAAACATCCAAAGGAAAATCCGAGATTACTGCTTTTCTTATTGCAAATAAATACCCAGAACATTCAAAGAATTTTTTCTCATTAGATAATTTTTCTCTAACCTTATGAGCTCCTGAAAATAATAAATGAGACCAATAACCAAATTGAGTATTTCTCTCATCAACAGATGTTGGTTTTCCTGTAACACATCCAATTTCTTGGCTCTTAAATGCATTAGAAATTTCGTTAATAGTATTGTCTGAAACATAAACGTCTCCATCTGTGAGTATAAAAATATCTTCTTTCTTATCTGATTTTAGCTTTTCAAATAATAAATTAAGGGCGTAGCTTTTCCCTTCCCCTGGGTCCAGGAAAAACCCCACTCTTTTGTCTTTTATTTCTTTTTTTATAAATTCCCTGACCTCTTCAAATGGGTCGCAGACAATTATCCTAAACTCTTCTTGTATATTTTGATTTAAGAATGCATTAACTGCTCTCAGTGTTGATTTGGGTTCATTATAAGAAGTTATGATTATATCTATCATTTTATTTAAACAGAATCAAAGGGGTAATCTTCTGGACGTATAAGGACTATTTTCTCTTGTTTTGGAGAAAGTGCAACAACCCTAACTTTTCTCATACCATGTTTTCCTATGTCAGATATTTCTAATTCTTCTATGATGTATTCTTGGTTTGCTAAAATTATTTTGTCTCCCTTTTTTAACTGGTTTGCAGGTTTTTTCATGAAATACTCTCATAAAACAAATTTATAAAGATTACCTAAATGAAATAGTCATGAAACATGCTTTAGTATTATGCTCTGGGGGGTTAGACAGCGTTATAACTGCACATTATGTCAAGAAAAGATTAAATTACTCTGATATTAAGATAGTTTTTTTTAATTATAATCAAAAGAGCCTTATTCAGGAAAGAAATTGCTCTAAAAAATGCGCAAAAGATATTTCTGCAGAATTCATTGAAATAGATTTAAGATGGCTGGGAAATATTGCAAAAACCTTGAACAATAAACCGAAAAAAATTACAAGGAAAAAATTAAAAGACAGTTCTGAAGAATCTAAGCGATTATATGTTCCATGCAGGAATACTATTTTTCTTGTTTATTGCCTCGCTCTTGCAGAATCCTTCTATATTAAAAGAAAAGAAAAGTATGATTTATTTGTGGGTTTTAAAAATGAAGGAAAAGAGGCATATCCAGATACAACCCCTAAATTTGTGAGTGAAATGAATAGGTTAAATAAATTAGGATGTTATGAAAATTTTAAGATTATAGCTCCAATAATAAAAAGAGACAAAGAAGATATTGTAAAACTTGGAATAAAACTTGGCGTTAATCTAAAAAATACATTCAGTTGTTATAGCAGCATAAAAGGAAAACATTGTGGTTATTGCCTTGCATGTAGATTAAGGCAGGAAGGATTTTATTGGGCTAATGTACAAGACCCAACAGACTATAAAGTAAAAATGAAAGATTTTAGAAAATCTAATTAAATTCTGTATCTAATTTTATCATACCAAATTTTGAAATTCACAGGAAGAGATCTATAAGCTGGTTTTAATATTTTTTCTCTTATCAAATCGATTATTTCAACGAATTTTAAAGCTATTTTAGTCATAAAAGGATTTCTTATATTTTTCTCAACCCTTTTGGAAAATAAAAGCCAGTTAATTAAAAAAGAGGGCATAAATCCAAATCTTTTTTCTGTAACAGAACCTCTCATTAAATTTAAGATTAAAACAAGATAAGAATTCTTTTCTTTTAATTTAATGTGCTTTGCTCTATCCCAATAATTCAATTTATACGCTGCGTCTTTTTCTGTTTTAATCATTCCATCATTAACTGCTCTTCTGTATAATTGCGAGCCAGGGAAAAAAACAAGATTGTTTATGGAAAGATAATATGGTTTGGGAATCTTTTGTAGAAGGCGGATTAAACTTATAATATCTTCTTGTTTTTCATAAGGATTGCAGGTTATTACATCATACATTACTGCTAATTTTTCTTTATATTTATTCAATATTTCGGATGCTTTCAACACATCATTATCTGTCTGATTTCTATGATATATATCTAGATTTGTTCTCTCACTTCCTTGTATTCCTACAATAATATCTGTACACCCCGCATCAACTAGCAACTTTATTTTTTCATCAGAGACTGTGTGGGGGTCTGCAAGACACTTGAATCTCATTCTGACATTTTCTTTATAGAGCTTGCAGAATTTTTTTATTTCTTCTAAAGGTCTCAAAGAAAACGTGTCGTCTCTTATATCAAAATAACCAAGTGCTCTTGGAAATTTTCTTTTTAATTCAAGAATACCTTTTATTATATATTCTGGAGAATGCCATCTCAAAACAGATTTTCTCTTTCCTTCATAGAGTTTGTTAAAAAAAGAATTACTGCAATAATCACATCCATAAGGACATCCTCTTCCTGTTAAAAAAAAGATTTGTCCTGCCAAATCATACTCTCTGAACTTTCTTATTTTTCCCTTGTCAAGGATGTAATGGTTTTCTATATCATAATCTGGAAGAGGCAGAGAATCTAAATTATCTATAAGATTTCTAACAGGATTTCTTGCTATTGTGCCATCTGCTTTTCTTATCCAGAGATTTTTTATTTTTTCAAAACTTTTTCCTTTTTCTATTGCTTTTGTCAAATCAGTTATTGCTCCTTCTCCCTCTCCAACACAAACAATATCTGCAACCTTTATGCAGTCTTCTGGGGAGATTGTCGCATGAACCCCGCCATATACTATTGGAACATCCAGATTTTTCTTCAAAAAAGAAATTATTCTTGAAGCTCTTTGTGATGTTGAGGCAAAAGAATTTATTCCTATTAACTTGCTATCCTTGCAAAGCCTTAATAATTGAATTAATTCTGAAATATTATAATTTTTTGAATAATCTTCACTAAGAGACATAAAAACAAGCTTTACTTCATGTCCTTCTTTTTTCAGAACACTAGATATTGTTCTTATTCCTTGATCAGATGGAAAAGTAGCAGGAGAAATCAAAATTATTCTCATAAAACGATATAAAAAAAGAGGTTTTTAAGGATTATGTAACTATGTTCGATATATATTTTGAAAGCATATAGTTTTCTTATATAAATGCTTTAAAGAGTGAAAAATGCAGAATAACTAATGAGAAAAAACTTACCTTTGAATTTGGAGATTTCTAACTCATTTGTCAAAGACGGCAGACGGGAAGTCAGCCATTACACAAAACAGAAGTTTTGCGTACAGGAGTTTGTCAAATGAAAGCATTGATATTAGCCGGAGGAAGGGGGAGCAGACTAAACGAATTCACAAAAGACAACAACAAAAGCATGGTTTTGCTCTTTGAGAAGCCGATAATAGAATACAATTTGGAACATGCAGTTGAGGCAGAAGTAAGCGAGATTGTAATTTTAATAGGTTACAAAGGGGAAGAAATCAAGAAATATGTTGGAAATGAATACAAAGGAATTCCTGTGAGGTATGCTGTACAAAAAGAACAAAGAGGAATTGTTCATGCAATTGAATGTGCAAGAGAAATGATTGGAGATTCTGATTTTTTTCTTATGCTTGCAGACGAAATTCTTCCAAAGGCAAAAATAAAAGAGATGATTAAAAAATTTAAGAAAGAAGAATTATTTGCTGTTTGTGGAGTTGTTTACGAAAATGATAGGCTGAGTATAGGAAAAACTTATTCTGCAATGACAAACGAAACTGGAAGAACTTTCAGATTAATAGAAAAGCCAAAAGTAGTGATAAATAAAATTAAGGGAACAGGACACTGCATTCTTAAAAATGATATGCTGAATTATATAGAAAGAACTCCGATAAATGCAAACAGAGGAGAAAGAGAATTAGTTGATTGGATTCAAGTTGCTATTGACGATGGGAAAAAAGTCTATATTTATCCCATAAACAAAGAAGGATATGTAAATATTAACACAAAAGAGGATTACGAATTAGGAAAAGAGTTGATAAGAAAATCCAATCCAAGAGTCTTGATTGTTCATACACAGATGAAGTACCTTGGAGGAGCAGAATTGCTTATTACTGAATTGGCTAACTGTCTGACAAAAAGAGGAATTAAGAATGATATTCTTGCATTGTCAAAATCAAAAGAAGTTGAAAGAAATTTAATAAATACAGATATAATTATTCCAAAACATAACATTGATTTACAGCCCCCTGGATTCAAAACAACAAAAGATATAATAAAATTTATTAGGGTTTATAGAAAAGTATTAAAAAAATTATCAAAGAAGTATGACTTAATTAATTTACATAATTTTCCTACTACATGGACATTATTCCCAAGAAAAAAGGCGTGTGTTTGGATGCTTAACGAGCCGCCAAATCTTTGGAGCAGGCCAAAAGCAAATTTTATCTTAAAGAGCTTAAATAAAATAAGGAATAGAATAGATAAAAACATTGTTAGAAAATCCATAGACATTATCTGTGTCGCAGATGAATTTAACAAAGAGAGAACAAAAGAGAGATATGGAAAGAATGCAAGAATTGTTTATTATGGCGTTAACTATGATTTTTTTTCTAAAGGAAATGCGGAAAGAGCAAAGAAAAAATTCAATCTAAAGAACAGATTTGTTGTTATACAATCTGGAATGATTATTGATAGTAAAAATCAGCTGGAAAGTGTTAAAATAATAAATAAAATTAAAGAAAAAATACCATCTGTTCTCTTAGTATTAGCAGGAAAAGTTGCTGATGACAAATACAAGAAAAGGATAGATGATTATGTCAAAGAAAACAAACTAGAAAGAAATACTTTATTCACTGGGAATTTGAATAGAGAAGAGTTAAGAGATTTATATAAAGCATCTGATGTTGGTTTGTTTCCTATAGGCAAACAAGGAGGATGGCTTGCTCCATTTGAATTGCTATGTTCCGGAGTTCCAATAATTGTTTCTGAAGAAATGGGTGCTGCATCTATTGTGAAGAAATTTAATTTGGGGGTTGCAACCAAAGATTACCCAAAAATGTTGTTAGAAGTTTATAATAAAAAGAAAGAATATAAAAAGCAGGCAAAAACTGCTTCTGATTTTATTAAGAAAAATTTAGGATGGAATATTTTTAGCGACAAAATGATTAAATCATTTGAAGATGCTATAATAATGTTTAATGATTAATGTTGTATGCAGGACATAATGCACATTCTCTTGGACACTTATTTTCTCTTATTGTTTTTCTCATATTAACATATCTTTGAGAATACCAAATTTCTTTGAATGGTTTTTCCAATGCATTTCCCAGAGACAGATTCTTCTGCCAATCTCTTGCATTAGCTTCATTCTGAGCACAACAAGGAGTTACGTGTCCTGTTACAAAAATAAAGGGCATTATGTACTCTTTACAATTGTTTATATCTGGTTTTCTTTCTAATCCTTCTGCTTCTTGCTTTGCAGACATGTTAACTGTTATGGGAATTTTGTATTTTTGTGCTCTTTCTTTTATTTTTCTCATATAATTCTCATCTATCTCTGCAACGTATTTTTCAGCTTCTTTAAAACCGTGAAGCATTGGAGTTATCAGGATTTCTCCTATCTCGGTATTTAAAGAATGAACAAAATCCAAAAATTCAAGAGCTTCGTCTTTAGATTCGCTTGTTATAATGTAGTGAAAGTTTAATATAGGGAATATTTTTTTCATTTGTTTTTTTAATTTAACAAAAGTTCTGAGATTTTTTTCTATTTTGGTGTAATCGCTCCCTCTGCAAACTTTTTCAAAGGATTTTTTTGATGCGCCATAAGTTGAGATAAACTGAAAATCAGGACCTATTTCAATAAGTTCTTTAATTTCATTGTCATCTTTAAAATGGGCAAAATGGTCAAAAACTTCTATTATAGTTCCTTTTGATTTTGCGTAGGCGAGCATCTTGTGATAATCTTTATTCAAATAAGAAGAACCTATTCCTGTAAGACCGAGCCATTTTGGTTTTCCGAAGTCATCAAATATTTTTTTGAATTGCTCGAAAGTCATGTTGCTGGATTTTTCTTTCCAGTAACTATGTTCGCAACAAACACACCTAAAATTGCATACTGTAGTCGGTTCTATTTCTAAAAATGGGGGAAATAAATCTATCCCTAATTTTGGGAGGAATTTATTTAGGAGAAATGCGGCCGTTTTTCTGTTCCACCATAAAGGATAGACCCAAAACATATTATAAATTTCCCTGAATCTCCTATCGATAATAAAATTAGAAAACATCTTTAATTTATGAGATAAAGACATTGTTGGCATTTCAGGAAAAAAGGATATTCATTTATAAAGATTATTGATTAATGATAAATGCATATATTTCTGATACATAAATCTATTTAAATACAAATTTATGAATGGATTTATGCCAAAAGTTCTTGTAACGGGTGGGTGTGGTTTTTTAGGAAGTCATATTTGTGAACTATTTATAAAAAAAGGTTGGGAAGTAATTGCTTACGATAATCTTACAAAACATGAATTTGCAAGAAATACTTACATGAAGCCAGAAGCAAGATATCACAATCAAAAATTATTGGAGGGCATGGGTATAAGAGTTGTTGTTGAAGATATAAGAGACAAGGAAACTTTGATGAAATGGTGTGAAGATGTGGATTATATATGCCACACTGCTGCTCAGCCAACAATGACTATGTCTTGGGAAGATCCTGTCTTAGATTTTACAACTAATGTTTTAGGAACATTTAATGTTTTAGAATGTGCAAGAAAATATAATATTCCTATAGCCTCATGCAACTCTATACACTGTTATGGTCCTGATAAAATTAATTCTGAATTGAAAGAATTTGAAGCAAAAGTATTTGGATTTGATTGTGAAATTAATAGATATATAAGAAATCCCACAACAATCAATGAGGACGAGCCGATATTACAAGGAGTTGTAACTCCTTTGCACGCGTCAAAAATGTCCGCTGAAAATTATGTGCGATGTTATATAGATACTTTTAATATTAAAGCTGCAAGCTTCAGGCTCACAGGAATTTATGGAGAGAATCAGTTTGGAGGAGAAGATCATGGTTGGGTTGCGAATTTTGCAATCAGAAATTATCTCGGACTCCCCTTAACTGTTTTTGGAACAGGAAAACAGTTAAGAGATATACTTTATGCTACAGATGTTGCAAGGGCTTTTGAAGCTTTTTATAATAATCCTATTCCTGGAATATATAACATAGGCGGAGGAGAAAAAACAATGATTTCTTTATTAGAGTGCATAAAGTTAATAGAAAAAATAACTGGCAAAAAATCTAACTTGAAGTTTGATAAACCAAGATTTGGAGATTTGAAATATTATGTTTCTGATATAAGCAAGGCCAAAAGATTATTGGGATGGGAACCAAGGGTGCTTCCAGATGAAGGAGTAAGAAATCTAATCGGATGGATAAAGAATAACGAAAATTTATTCATAAAATAAGTTCTGATTAAATTTAAAAATGGAAAAACTTGGATAATTTATGACAAAACTTGTTTTGGTTAATGCCGGAACTAATTATGAATATGGGGTTCATGAACCATTAAACCTTTTAGTTTTAGCTGCATATGCCAAGAAATTTGGACATGAAGTATTTATAGCAGATCAAATCGCGGGTGAAAATATTTTCAAAAAAATCAAGAAAATACGTCCAGATTTTGTTGGAATAACTGCCACAACAGCAGTTATAAGCGATGCTTATAAAATTGCAGATTGGTGTAAGAAAAAAGGATTTAAAACAATATTGGGCGGAGTACATGTTACTGTACTTTCTGAAGAAGGATTGAAACATGCTGATTATATTGTTAAAAATGAAGGCGAGGATGCATTAATAAAAATTTTAGAAGGAAGAGCAGAAAAAGGAATAGTAACTGGAAACCCAATAGTAGATTTGGATAGTCTTCCGGAAATAGATAGAGACTTGATAAATGTAAAACATTACCAAAAAGGAAAAGACAGGAGCCCTGGAACGCATTTGCATTTTGTTCCCCCAAACACAAAATTAAATTCAATTCTGGCAACAAGAGGATGTCCTTATAATTGTATTTTCTGTCATAATAGTTGGAGGGGGTTACCATTAAGAATGAATTCTGCAAAAAGAATAATTAAAGAGATGAAAGAACTCGAGAATAAGTATGGAACAGAAGCAGTTTTTTTTATGGATGATGATTTTTTATGCAGTAAATCGCGAACAAAAGAGTTTTGCAAATTATACAAACAAGAAGGACTTAAGATAATTTGGGGGTGTCAGGCGAGAGTTACTTCTCTTGGATTAGAGTTATTAAAAGAATTAAAAGATGCAAATTGTAAGCAGATTACTTTTGGATTAGAATCGGGAAATCAAAGAATATTAGGGCTTCTAAAAAATGATACTACAACAATGAAACAGAATAAGGAAGCAATAAAAAAAGTAAAAGATGTGGGAATTTTAGCTTGTGGAAGTTTTATGATTGGCAATCCAACTGAAACTGAAGAAGAAATTCAAGAAACAAAAAAATTTATACTTGAAAATGATTTGGACGGGTTCGGAGTAAGCATAACCACGCCTTTTCCTGGAACAAAATTATGGAAGATGTGCGAGGAAAAAGGAATTATTCCAAAAGAAATAGAATGGGATAATTTTAATTTAAACAAACTTACATTTGCCTTAAATGATATATCCCCAGAAAGAATGGAACAGATTCATAAAGAATTCTTAAATTTGGTATTAGAAAGAAATCCGGGAATGGCACCAAGGAATGTCTTAAAGGTTGCTCTTAAACATCCCGATAAAGCGATAAAAAGATTACTAAAAGACCCTGAAGCAATAAAAATATTATTAAGAAGAATTATAAAGGGAAAATGACAGAAACTAAAGTTTCAGCACAAATACAAAACAGGAGTTTTGCATAATGAAAAAAATCAAAGTTATTATGATTGCTCATTGTTCACATTCTTATTTTCTTGGAGAAGGAGAAAAAGATTTGAAAAAACTTTTTTTAAATGATTGGTACACAAAAACTGCCAAACAATTAAACAAATTTTATCCTAAAATAGAGGTAGAATGCTGGGCACCTGAAAAGCTAAACAATAAAATAGAAGAAACTATTTTGGAGGGCATAAAATTCAAATTTTTCCCTGTCACATTTTCTCCAGTTTATGCCTTAGATTTATCTATGCCCATGCTAAAAGAGTTGAAAAAAGAAATAAAAAAGAGTGAAACAGAAGATTATAAATTAATAATTCATATTCATGAAATTCACAATCTTCATGGACTTTTGATAGCAACTTTGTTCAAAAATCAGAAGATTATAGTACAACACCACGGGGGAAGTTGGCCATTAAAACATTTAAAACAAACCAAAAGATACAAATTTTTCTTTCCTATTTTTGCTTTGGCGCAGATATGGGAAAATTCAGTTTTGCATAATGTAGATTATTTTTATGCATTAAGCGAGGATGAAATAACTTATCTAAAAAGAGTTGCTCCAGATTCAGCAGTAAGGTTCCAAACAATGGGAATTGATGATGAATACTTTAAGAAAGTCGATAAGAAAACAGCAAAAAAGAAATTAAAACTGCCTTTAAATAAAAAAATCTTAATTTATATTGGAAGGATTAATGACATTAAAGGAATTGGATTTCTTTTGGAAGCAATGAATGAATTAAAAAAAGAAGATATTTTGTTAAAGATAATTGGATTTGGCCCTCAAGAAAACAAATTTAAGAAATATGTTAAAGAAAACAGTTTAAATAATATAGAATTTTTGGGCGGAGTTTTTGGAGAGGAAAAGATGTTATATTTGAGTGCTGCTGATGCTTTTATTCTCCCTTCATCAAAAGAAGGAGCTCCTGTCACAGTAATGGAAGCTCTTGCGAGAAATTTGCCTGTTGTGGTTACTAATGTAGGGGGCACTACCTTAATGATTAAAGATAAAAGGGAAGGAATAATAATTCAATCCAGAAAAAGTGAGGAGATTGTTAATGGAATCAAAGAAGTTTTGAAATGGAAAGAGAAAAATATCAGAAAATATGCAGAAGTTTATAAATGGAAAAAGATTATTGGAGATACTGTAAAAGATTATATAAAAGATGAAAATTAAGATAATCTATATCTTATTAGCTATTCTCTTAGTTCATTCTATATTTGTGATAATTTCTATAGGGCAGCCTTTTCATGGAGATGAGAGTATATGGTCTGAAAGTGCAGAGGCTCTCTTAAAAACTGGAAAGCCAATATTTGATTATGGAGTAAACAACCCAAATTATTTAGCTATACACATCCCAACAAATGTATATATCATAAGCGGATTTATCTACTTATTTGGTTATAGTGAATATTCTGTTAGAGCTGTTTCTGCAATATTTAATTTATTAACAATTCTCTTAGTTTATTTTATAATTTTAGAGGTTTTAAAAAATAATCCAAAAAAAGAAAAATGGGCGCTATTAGCTGTTTTTTTATATGCATTAAATCCATATACTATTCAAAGTTCTGTCCTTTTGGATGTAGATGGAGGACTTTTGAATTTTTCATTGTATTTGTTTTTATATCTTTTTATCAAGAAAAAGAAATTCTGGTACCTTATTCCTTCTTTAACCCTAATATTTATGACTAAAGAAGTAGGCTCACTTCTTATCTTTGCCCTCCTAATCTCAATAAATTTGATAAACTTTAATTTTAAAAAGATTTTTTCTACCTTATCATTATTTATAATTTCCGGACTAATTTTTTTCTTGTTATGCGTAATCTTTTCAAATATCACCGGGCTTAATTTAATGGAAACCTATAAAATGAGTTATTTTGGTCAAGGTACCAGTTTTCTGGATAAGGGAGACTTATTTATACACTTGTGGAATTTCAAAAATTTTATTTATTCTTCAACGCCTTTCTTTTCATTCATCTTTTTTATTTTTACTTTTATTTTTTATTATAAGATATCTAAAAATCAAAAACTTTTTAAAGAAAAAGAGGTACAAAATATTTTCTTATTCAATTTATTTGCTATAGGAATAATATTATTCTATTTATTTTTGGGGGGCAGTGGTTGGGGTTTTCCTAAATATCATATTATTGCTGTTCCTGCAATGGTAATCTTTGTCACTTTACTATTGTCAAGAAGCAACATACTTACAAAAATTAAAGATAAAATCTCCTCCAATAAGTTAGCATTCTTATTATTATTTTTATTCTTATTAATCTATTTTCTATTTCTTGTCAAAGACCCTCTGATTGCTGAATTTGATTCTACAAGAAATAATACAAACCCTATAAGTGCAGCCTTTTTAATTTTGAAAAGTTTTACATTCTATTTTATAATCCCCTTAATTATATCCATAATTTATATTTCCCTCTTAAAATTTAAAAGAAAGATTCTTTTAGCCCTAATCATTCTTACCTTATTTACTTATCTTTATTTAGATATCTTACATGCCTCTGTCGATTATTCAATTAATTTTAAATATGGAGATACGGGAGTCAGAGAGGTTATCAGTTATGTTAAAGAGAATAATATTTCTGCTGAAAAAATTGCAACTTATATGCATATTGGACATTATATTGGGCTTTCTGAATATTATGATGTTAGTTTTGTTTATGACTATCCGGAAATATTTAAAAAAGAAATTGTAGAAAACCAATCCATCCAATACCTAATCTTATGGAGTAGGGATATTAATAGAATAGGAAAGAATATGAATTATTTTGAATTAGAAAAACAAATAGGAAGTTATTATATATTTAGAAGAGTTGACTAATCCATTGCTTTCCATTTATCTAGACATGACAGAGAAGTCATTACTGCATCAATTTTAATCTTATTTTCCTTCATATAATTAATATAATCCTGAATTGATTCTGGTCGTTTCCATCTTTCTGGGCATACTAAACATAGCTTAAATCCGGCTTTCTTAAATTGGGAATAATTATTTTTATTTAAAGGAAGACACGTATTTGTATCGACCCAGACCCAGTCAACAAGGGATTTTCCTTTTAATGTCTGAGCAAGAGTAAACTCTAATGGTTCAGCTTCAGAGAATCTTACTGCAATTTTTCTAAATGGATTTTCCTGCCCCCTTGTAACTTTATATATAAATGGAAATTCCACATCTAATAGAAAATAATCTCTCACACCATATTTTTCTGCTAAGTGAATAACTTCTTCTTCTATTCCTGCTTCTTTTACATTAAAAATTATGAATCTTTCTCCACAATTAGCCAAATAATTCTCCAGATTATCTCCAGTCTTATGGGGTTCATGATTCAAAATTAAATTTCTTCCATAAGAACGAACATCTATTTCTACACCGTATTCTGTCGGAACTTGCTTAAGTTCTCTTATTTTATTAATTCTATGAGCTATCTTTAGCATTTTTTATATATTTTTTTAAATTTAATATAAAAAGAATTGTTCTTTTAATAAATTTAAGCCTTGATTTAAATCCGAAATTCCATTTACTGTGTCCGTATCTTCTCTTTTCAAAAAGGACAGGAAATTTCATTATAGAATATTTATTTGCTCTCGCCAGGTAATAGGAGTATAAATCAAAAGAAAAATCTAATGGGGGGTCTTTCATTAATTTTAAAAAAAATCGATGGAAAAGATTAGGCTGAGCATTTATGTCCCAAAAAGACCTTCTTAAAACAAGAGTAGCAAATATAGACATTCCAATTGTAAAAAAAATGTCAGATATAGGTCTTCCATATCTCTTTCCTTTTATATAGCTCTTTTCTGGATTTTGTTGATTTTTTATTATTTCATAAGCCTCCAAACAATTGTTTGGGTCTGTCTGCAAATCTGCATGGGTCCAGCACAAAAATTTCCCCTTTGCCTTTTTTAATCCTGTAAAAATTCCAAAACCATAACCAATATTTTCTTTGACAACTGCTAATCTTAGGTTATTAAACTTTTTTGAATATTCTTTTATTATCTTATTTGTATTATCTTTTGATCCGTTATCAACCAAGATTATTTCTATTTCTTCTTTATTCAGAACCCCCTTTAATCTTTCTATAATAGGGGGGATGTTCTTTTCTTCATTATAACAGGGAATTATTATGCTTAAATTAATTTCTTTCATTTTCAAAATACCTCTTCCATAAAGGCATAAGGCTAATTTCTTCTTCGCTCAAATTACTTTCAAAAACATTATTTTTGATTATAAATTCAATTTTCTCATAATCATGTAAGTCTTCGGGCTTATTCCAACTTACATATAAATCAACATCAAAAATCACAGATTTCTTTCCAAGTACTTTCATAAATTTTGGAAGAGAATCAACATAAAACTCATTATTAATCCTATAATTTTCTTTAATCATTAAATTAGTCGAATTAATAAAATCCCTTGTTTTCTTAAAATAAAAAGTTGCAGTGACAGCATGGTCATTATAAGGATTATCAGAAACAGGAACTTTAATAGAAATATCTTTTATTGTTTCATTATCATTTTCTAATTTGTACCAACCCCATACATTTGGATTTGCCTTTAAAATTTCTCTTTTCGTAAATGTTAAAAAGATGGCATCAACATCCTCCCTCTTCTTTAATTCTTCAAATTTCTGTTTATCATATAAAAAACTGCTGTCACAAGGAGATATAAATAATTCTTCATCCAGATTTAAATAAGGTTCTGCCAACATGCAAGTACATGCCTGACCATCTGTTGTTTTTTCTACTGGAATAATTATTGCAGAAGGAATTTCTTTTTTGATTATTCTATCAATCCCAAAAGCTTCAAGGTGTTCCTTTCTAACAAGAAATATCCATTTATCAGACTTGGGCATTCCTCTTATGATTCGGAGAATCATTGACTCTCCTGAAACAGGAATTAAGGGTTTTGGAAGTTTATATCCCTCTTTGTCAAATCTGATTCCAAGACCTGCCATTGGTATTAAATTTATCATTTTATTCTGGTTGTTTTAAAATAAATCCCCTAATTAACTTAAGGGGATTAGCTCCCGTGTTATATAAGCCAAGTGATTCTATTAAAAATTTTCCCTTTATCTGCTTTTTTCTTATCTCTTTCCATACTCTACTAAAATCCTGCTTATTTATTGAAGCTAAAGTCAGATGGGGAATCCAATTTTTTCCAACAAATGGAAAACCATAGTTATCTGTATTTTCTTTTTCTAGAGGAGTCATCTTATCATAAATCTCTGGTTTAGAGAATAATTCTTTAGTATTAAATGGACTAAAGGTATTTATCAAAGTTGATTGAATTTTTCTCATAGATCCTGCGCTTTCTTCATCTAAAGAATAGGTAATTGTATTCCCCCTAGTTTGGAGGTCATTATAAAAAATATTAAAGTCTTTTAAGGATATGGGGGGGATGTTCATCCCAGAAGTAAGTTCTTCTAATTTAGAGAATATTCTCTTATTTTTTACAGTTAAAACATAAAGGGTAATATGGGGGGGTTCAGAAAGATATATCTGCTCTCCGGAAAGTTCTCTAATAAAATTCTTTTGATTATAAATAAGATCTGTTAGTCTTTTTTCCGGAAGTAATGCAAAGAAATATTTTTCCATTTTATTTATTAAATATCTCTTCGATTTGGACCTCTGTTAGTTCTAAATAAAATTTTCTATCTCTTGTCAAGATAAATTTAAGGGGGTCTAAGTGAGAGATATTAATTTTAAACCAGTCTTTTTGAGGTATCTTTAGATATGATCCTAAAAGAGACCTTAGAAAAACATTGTGAGTACAAACAATGATCTTCCTATTGTTATATTTCTCCAAACTTCCTAAAAACATTTTTGCTCTTTTGATTACATCGAGGTTATTTTCTCCTCCAGGAAACTTAGAGTCTTCTCCTCTTTTCCAGGAAGATACAACCTCAGGATAATGAGAGGATAGATAATCCAACTTCTTTCCATCTATTTCTCCATAATCTATTTCATTCAGGTTATTATCCACAAATATGTCTTTGTCTGTCATAGTCTTAATAGTTTCTAGACATCTTTTTAAAGGAGAGGAGAAAAATATACTACCTCCTTTAGATAAAGAATTTAATTTATTAATCTGAACCGCTTTTAATTTGGCTATGGAAGGATTTAATTTCTGCCCTATAAAAAAATCTTTCTTATTCAGTTTAGTCTCTGCATGCCTTAAAAAGATTAGTTCTGATGAGTTAGAGAAATAATTCTTAAATTGAGATTCAAAGTCTTTAATAAATAGTTCCATTTTTTCAGTTAGTGTATATTTGACTCCAATTTTCTTTTTCTTCTTTAAGAGATAAAGGTCTTTTATCAATCTCTGATGAATTATTTTATTTCTTGGGAAGATAGAGAAATATTTCTGTAACATCTCAGAAAGGGGATATAATTTATTCTCTCGGTAATGCATCTTGAGGAAGTTAGACATTAGAAATTTAACAATATGATACGAAAAATCTATCTGATCTTTTTTATCCATCTGTTTATATCTCTTTTCTTCTACTATCTTTTTTCCGAGAAAATTATATTCTCTATAAGATATGAAGTTGGATTTTATCTCAGATAGATATTCTTCCGCGCTTCTTCTAAATCCAAAAAAATAAGATGGCTGCAGAGATTTAACAGAATAAATATCTTTCATTGGTTTTTTCATAAACATTTCTGATCTTTGCCAATCATAACAGGTAAATGGACTCTTTTTGCAATGTAATTTATGAGAATCTCTGTCGTAAATCATTAAATGAAAGACAACATCTCCTTGTTTGTTAAATTTTAATGGTCCAAAGGAGGTATTAATAAGAACTGGATGGCCATAATTAGACTCTAATTGCCTTTTAACCTCTTCAAATTTTGAAACAATAATATTAAACTTTTTTTTTGTCAATTCATCTACAATTACCACTAAGTCTATATCTCCCAAACCCCTAACTCCTTTGGTGTCTGAAAAAGAACCAACAATTGTTCCTGATTCTATAAATTTTATTGAATCAATGACAGATTTGACTCTTTTTATTATATCTTCCTGAATTTGATTTTCAATTGAAAAATACCGCGAGCTTGTTTTTAATTTCATAAATGAGTCAATAGGGTCTTTTGTCAGAAGCAGGCCCGAAGCAGATACAATATACCTTGCATCTATCCTGTGCACATTTGTTGTCTTTACTCCCCCATCAAAGATTATATCAAAATTATATTTCTCTTTCAGTTTATTCAAAGCTCTTATTTTTTCTAAAGAAGATGGTTCAAATAATTGCCCGGATTTTCCTAAATGATTAATCCCCATAACCTGAATAAAATTAATCTTTGGAAGATATTTAACAATCCTGTTAATATCTGTCTTTGTTGTCAGTACTATTCCTATCTTCTTATTGTATTTTTTGCATAGATTTATCACCTTTTCCACTGATTCATCTATTTCCGAATGAAAAATAATTATGTCTACATTTTTATTTAACTTTTCTATCCATACAGAAGGAGTTTTAGACATGATATGAAGCATTTTTTTAATTCCCCAAGTTTTATTAATCTCATTTATCAAAGATAAATCAATTCCCGAAGCATTCTTATCAAAAGTTTCATCTACTAAATCCAAATGGATAAAATCTGCATAATATCTTATTTTTGAATAAATCTTTGAAACAGACTCATTCTTATTCAGATAGATAGCAACTCCTACTTTCTTAACAAAACCAAAAGTAATCTTTCTGTGAGCAGTATAACTCACCGTGAATATTAATCCGGCAGAAATCAATCTTGAGACTGCATAATCAATTGTAATACTTCTTGTAAGCAACGATATCAAAATGAGGTTTATAATAAAAGACAAAATAGAAATGGTTAAGAACAGTATAAATGTTTTAAAATTCCTAGATTTTGGAATATTAAAATTTAATCGGGAGTTTAATATAAAACTTAAAATCATTCCTGAAAGAAATCCAGGGATAACTGTAAAGTAAAAGGAACTGGAAACTATTGAGAGCGCTTTTATAACAACAATTTCCAGCAAAATCGAGAAAAAACCAATTATTACATAATTGATAAGATATCTAAATCTATAAAAAAAGAAATTAAGAGTTTTAACCAGATTTTTTATAGCAGATTCTACCATTTTTTGTTTTTGAAAACTATTATTTTAGTTCCGAAAAAATTAATTATAGTTGTGACTGGGAGCAATACAGCATTAGAAATTATAGGGTTCAGAGCTATTTCTTCAGTCAGGAAGTGCAAAGAAACTATCTGAACAGTCAGAGAGAAAAGATATACAAAAAGATATTTCAATAAAGTAGAAGAAACCTTTCTATCAGAACTAAAGGTGTATTTTTTGTTGAATATAAATCCTAATAAAACCCCGGACATAAATCCAATTGCAGAAGATACCAGATAATTAACCGATAAAAAATAAAACATTATAAGAAATACAAGATAATTAAGAACAGTACTCTCTAATCCGATTAGACAAAATCGGATAAATTGTCTGGTTACCTCTCTCTTCATCCTCATGGGTTAGGTATTTTAAATTGATTTATAAGCATTATTATATTAAAAAATATTCAACAAATTTATAAATGGAAAAAATAATTAAAGACACTGTTGAAGATTATTTAAATTAGATGGATGAAAAAAATATTAAAATAAAAGACAGAAGAGCAAGAGAGATATATCCTTACATAAAAGATAAACTAGTTTTAGATATTGGATGTTATGCAGAGATAAAAGAATATATAAAAAATGATCAAAAAAAATTTGATGATAATTGGATTCACGGCTTTTTAAGCAGACACGCAAAACATGTAATTGGAATAGATATCGCAAAAAAGGAAATAAATCTTTTAAAAAAACAAGGATATGATGTCCATTATCAAAGTGCAGAAAATTTCCATTTCGATAAAAAATTCGATGTTATATTCGCAGGAGATGTAATAGAACATTTGAATAATCCTGGTTTATTTTTAAATCAATGTAGAAAACACCTAAAAAGAGATGGTTGGTTAATTCTAACTACTCCAAATGTTTTTTGTTTGAATTATAAAATAGGCGGGATAATGAGATTTTTTAATAATAATTTATCAGTACACCCAGAGCATACATTCTTCTTTTCCCCAACAACTATAGATACGTTGCTTAAAAGATATGCTTTTAAAATTAAAAAAATAAAATTTGTTAATTTCTCTGAAGCTGATACTCTGAAAAAAAGAATCCAAGATATATTATGCAAGATATTTGGAGAACATTTAAAATATAATATGATGGTTTTTGCAAATTTGTCTAAAGATGAAAATAAATAGTGTTAAATGTTATATTTTAAGAAGATTTAACCGGGAGAAGAAGTACTGAAATTTCTTTTTTTAAGTTTCTTTATGATGGTTTTTGCTAAATATCTATACTCCCCTATCTTAACCCAATAAATAAATCTCTTAACCCTGTATTTATAAAGCCCTATTTTTTTAAATTTGTTTGCAAGTCTTAATAATTCGGCATCTGAAATTTCACTAACATTGTGATTAACTATTGCCATATTTCCCATCCAATTCCCCCATTCCTCCAATGTTTTTGGTTTATCAATTAAACCTTTCGTAACACAATAATCAAAAAGTTCTGTTCCTGGGAGAGGTAGAAAAATTTTTAAATTTACCAGATCGGGTTTTGCCATTTTGATAAATTCTTCTGTTTTTTTTACATCGTCCACCGTTTCTGTTGGAAGCCCTATCATGAAACTAGCATCACAAACTATTTCGTTTCTCTTACAGCACATTATAGCATCATAATTTTGTTTCACATTAATTCTTTTATCTAATAAATCAAGTATTCTTTGACTTCCAGATTCTATTCCTATTTGGACAGTATGGCAACCTGCTTTTTTTAAGGCACTTAACACTTCGTCATTTACATAATCTGCTCTACCGAAACAAAAAAAATGAACTTTATATTTTTCCAATAAATGACATATTTCTATTGCTCTTTGCTTAAAAGGTATAAAATTATCATCAACGATTGAAAAAGTTTTTATTTGATATTTTTCTACAAGTTGCATTACAGCTTGTATAGCCTTTTCTTTGCTATAGGCTCTTATAAAGGGTTTTCCATTAACCCCCCACATTTTACAACTATAACAAAAAGTGCAATTCCCTGGGCAACCTCTTGAAAGACTAAGATAAAAAGTATCATATTTTTTTAAATCGACTAGATTGTAGTTTGGCAATTTAATTTTTTCCATATTAATAAAAGACCTTAAGGGATTTTTGTTTATATTTTTCAATTTTTTTAATTTTGGGGGATTCTTATCAAAAGTATCGCAAAATTCTAAAAGGGCTTCTTCTCCTTCTCCTCGAATTATATAATCAACATAAGGTTCGCTTAAAATAGAATCTGGTTCAATTGTTGGATGAACTCCCCCAGCAATAACTATTTTTTTAGGGAATTCTTTTTTTATTAATCTTCCCAAATGTATAAAGTCAAATAAAACTTCTGATGTTGTAAGCCCAAAACCAATTATATCCGGATTATATTCCTCTAAAAATTTGATAAAATATTAGTCATTCAAATTTAAATTCCTGTCGAATATTTTAATACTGTGCTTATCTTCAATAAAAGTCCCAACATATATTAAATTCAGGGGAATTGGTGGTTGAATTCTTTCTTTTCCTTCTCTTATATCATTATGGGGATTAACAAGTAAAACCTTTGCCATAAATCTTATGAATTTTTTCTCTTTTTAAATTCTATTATATAATTTAAGATAAAGAATATTTTTAAACCAAAGATATTAAAATGGTATATAAAAAATGACAAAGAGACAACCAAAAAAACTTCTTAGAAAAATAGCCCGTGAATTATTGCTAAGATGGAGACAAAGAGCGAGATATGATTTAGAAAGAAAGATGTTCCCGAAGATAAAGGGTAAAAAAGTATTATTTGTTGGGGTGGCAAGTTATACTCAGAATTATCCAAAAAAGCTTAAAGCAAATGAGCTGTGGACAATAGATATTAATCCGGAGGTAGCGCAATTTGGCGCAGAGAAACATATCATAGGAAGTGTAACAAATATCAATCAATATTTTCCAGAAAATTTTTTTGATTACATCTTTTTTTGCGGGGTTTTTGGTTTTGGCATAAACACGGAAAAAGAAGCTGAAAAAACGATGGAAAATTGCTATAAGGTATTGAAAAAAGGAGGTATTTTAGTTTTGGGGTGGGACTCTTATTATTCCCCTATCTTTCCTAATAAACTTAAAAATTTCAAACTTTTTACAGCGGTTCCTCGTTTTGATTTTCCAGTAGGATATACTGATAACAAAAAAGTAAAACATCCCCATGTTTATGATTTTTTAATGAAAAATTAAAATTATTACTTCTTGCATATTGCAGTATAATTAATTGCGCCATATAATCCAAACATTACTGGAATCTTAACAGTAAGTTTTTTTTCTTTTTTCTTCATCTTTTTCATTTCTTCAATATTGTCACAAGAACCTATATCCCTGCCTATTTCTTCGTGAATAATTAAAAAATCCTTAAATAGCAAATCCTTCAAATCCCACAAAAGAAACATAAATGGGTGATGAATATTAAAGATATTTCCTGTTAAAGCTTTTTTTATTGCTCCATATATCTTTGCAATTCTAACAAAATCCTTTTGATAAAATAAATTTTCAAAATAGAAAATTCCTTTTTCTTTTAGTACCCTTTTTATTTCAGATAAGGCTTTTTCTGGCTGCTCTACATGGTCCAAAACATTCGCTAATATTACAACATCAAAATAATTATCTTTGAAAGGAAGTTTTTCTGCTCTTCCTTTAGAAAATAAAAAAGAATGGTAATTTAAATCAAATTTTTCTTTGTAAAAATCTGCTAGGGGGTCAATGGCATATCTTTTTCCAATTGAGAAATAGTTAATAACATCTTCTGGACCACAACCTATCTGCAAAATTCTGGAATTTTTGTTTAGTTTAATGAATTTCTCCCATTCCCTTTCTAAAATTTTTGTCTTTTTTCTATGTCTTTCTGCTTCCTCTTTTAAGAGAGTCTCTTTTGTAAAGCCTTCCCAATATTCTTTTTCTGAATCTTGTGCAATTTTCCAACGTTTAGAACTAACTGTATTTTTCATTTTATTTAACTATATATCTACTTTATTTTTCCTTAACACTAGGTTTTCTTTGAAATTCTTTTGTATTTTTAAAAATTAGTGTGATTAAGTTAATTTATAAGCATTTCACATAAATCCTCTTTCCATTTTTCAATACCAAAATCATTTATTATAGATTTTCTGGAAGATAAAGAGAGTTTTTTTCTTTCTTTTAGAGATAAATTAAAAAAAAATTTTATTTCCTCGTTTATTTTTTCTTGGTCTAAAGGAACAGTAATCACTTCTTTTATTTCATTAGAACAGCGTATATTGGACATAATTGTTGGAACTCTGCAGGACATAGCTTCTCTTGGAACAGCAGGTATTCCTTCTAATCTACTTGGAAAAAGGCATAAATCCGATGCATTATAATAATTAACTAACTCTTCTGGAGATTTTGAGTTTATTAGAATAAGATTTTTTAATTTTTGTTTTTTATAAATCTCATCTTTTAGTTCTCCGATTAATATAAACTTTTTATCTTGATTTCTTATTATTAGTTCATGCAAGATATCCGAACCTTTAAGGTATTCTATTCTTCCGACAAAGATTATTACCTTATCATTTATTCCTATTTTTAATCTTCTTCTGCACTCTTTTTTATTTTTGGGGGCGAATAAATCTGTATCGGTTAAATGGGGCAAATAGGATATATTCTTACTTATGAAAGATAATTTTGTCTTATAATAATTAGTTAAACTCTTTAAACATAAAAGAGTCTTGTGTGAAAAGAAAAAAAGGGGGTAAAAAAACAAACATTCAAAAAAGGTTTTTATCTTGGATTTTCCTTTATTTATTTTAATAGCATCCAATGGATTTCCTAATTGATAGCTTATAAAATCTGTTTTTGTGAATATGCTTGCAAAAAGCATTACTAATCCTTCCTGTGGCAAAACTCCGAGGTTTATTATCCTATCTATCTTGTTTTTCTTGCAAAAGTTTCTTAAATTAATAAAAGAAGCATATTTATTACAAGGAATATCGATAATGTTTATCCTATTTAAGGGAGAGGATTCTTCTTTTTTTAATGTAAAGAGATATATCTCAATCTCTTTAGGTAAAATTTTTTCCATATAATTTAGTATTGCTCTTCTGTTTGGAGCAAGTTCTGTAGTAAAAAAACAGAGTTTTTTTATCATGGATACCCCATATAGAATATCTTTAAATACTTTTTTTAGTTGGCATTTTTATGATATATGCCACAGGAGATGTTCATTACAATATTAAGGGACATTGGGAACAAGATAAGGCTGGTTCAGAATTGGATGCTGCGAAAAAGTATTTGGAAATTTTAAAAAAATACAATCTGTCTTCTACATTATTTATCAATGGAAAGTGTTTAGATGAAAATCCCTCTAAAATTAGAGAATTATTAAATTATAACGTCGAATTGGGGGGCATACTTATGATAATTTTGGAAAAATGAACATAATCAAAAGTTATATTTACAGAAAGATTTTTATAGTCTTCCAAAATATAAATTAAAATGTTAAAAAAAAGAAAGATATTCTTGAAAAATGCGGCCGTAGAAATTAAAAAACTTAACTTAGGATCTGGGATAGATTATAGAGAAGGGTGGATAAATTTAGATCTTGGAAATAAAAATATTTATGGAAAAAAAATCAAAGTTGATGTTATTCATGATTTAAATAAATTCCCTTATCCTTTTTCAGATAATTATTTTGAAGAAATTTGGATGGACCAGGTTCTTGAACATCTTGAAGAACCTTTAAAAGTAATGAAAGAATTAATAAGAATTAGTAAAGATAATGCTATAATAACTGTGAGAGTTCCTCATTTTTCACATTTCAAAGCATTTTATGACCCCACGCATAAACATTTTTTTTCTCTTGATAGTATCAATTTAATGAATTATGATTGTGAGATTATAAAAAAAGAATTTGAAATAAGTGATAATCCTTTTGTTAAAATGATAGGTAAAATTTTTACTCTCTCTCCAAAGATGTATGAAAGATTTTTATATGGTTATTTTCCTGTTTTAGGGATTGAATGGGTATTGAAAGTAAAAAAATGATATACTTAACCGGCGATGTCCACACTAAAATTTTAAACCACTGGGAGCAAAAAATAGCTGGCTCTGAAATAGATGCTGCGAAAAAGTATTTGGAAATTTTAAAAAAATACAATCTGTCTTCTACATTATTTATCAATGGAAAGTGTTTAGATGAAAATCCCTCTAAAATTAGAGAATTATTAAATTATAACGTCGAAT
>Ga0315294_10000131_pt1 | contig 77137 bp, 85 predicted proteins | sample YL17G13_40_MG_FD_203626 | JGI IMG/M metagenome (GOLD analysis project Ga0315294, IMG submission 203626) | Sediment microbial communities from Yellowstone Lake, YNP, Wyoming, USA - YL17G13_40 | ecosystem: Environmental > Aquatic > Freshwater > Lake > Sediment | place: USA: Wyoming | collected... | reverse complement strand
TGAAAGGTGTTTCATCGGTTATAGCGATAATTTTGATACTTATGATAGTTATTGCTCTAGCTGCTTTGGCTTATACATGGTTCTCTGGAATATTCGCTAGTTTGACATCAACTGCTGGAACTGCTGTTACAACTACCACTGGCGCTATGGCTACACAGTTTGTAATTGATGCTGCTAAACAAACAACAGCAACAAGTATAACTTTTGTAATCAGAAATACAGGAACACAAAGCATTGATTTAGGTACATTAAACGCATATTTAAGTGATGGCACGGCACTTAGTGAATCTGCTTCAACAATTCTTACTTCAGGCCAACGTAGTGCCCCTATTCCAGCAACTGGTGCTACAACGTGTACAGCATGTACTGCAGGTATTTGTTATGTCAGTGGAAAAATACAAACTATAAGAATTACAATTGGTACTGGTTTAGAAAATGCAGCAACAGTAAATTGCTAAAAAACTATTTAGTTTTTTCTTTTATTTGTTAATTTTATTATGGATACAACTCATAATTATAACTAACATGCAGGATCTAAACCTATAACATTTCTACATACTTCTGCGTCTTCTGGTAAACCGCCACATGTAATTCCATTAGTATGACCACATCCTGGAATATTACATTGGCATTTTTTCCACCAACCATTCCAAAAAATAGATATTCTACATTCAACGTGTGTGGTTGGTGATGTTCCACATGCATATTCCATATTCCAATTACAAGTGCAAGGGCCACCTCCAGGATTAACTGTTATTGTATATGTTCCTGAGGACGTTGTTACACCAGAAGTTCCTGTAACAGTTATTGTATATGTTCCTGCAGGAGTTGCAGCAGTTGTTGAAAGTGTTAATGCTCCTGAACATGTTGGATTCGGTGTGCATGGAGCAAAGCCAAGCAAAATTATACCACCATTTGTTATTGAACCTGAAGCTATTGCACTTACTTGTTGTTCTGTTCCAGGTGCGCTTGTTCTAGTTACTGTTACAGCAGCTGTTCTACCAAATGGAACTCCTTGAGTTGCAGTATCAGTTGACGGAGTTACAGCAACATTAAAAGTAAAACCTCCAACAGGATTTATGCTCAATGAATATGTTGCAGAATGCGTTGTTGTCCCATTAGTTCCAGTCACTGTCATTGCATGTGTCCCTAAAGGAGCATTCGTTAGAGTTAAGGTTGGAGAAAAGGGTGGAACTCTGGTGTTTTGAGAAAATTGACACGTGGCTCCTGCTGGACATCCTATGATTGACAAAGTGACTGCAGCTGTTGAGACACCACCAACATTAACTGTTGGCGTAGCAGAACTTCCTAATGTTATACTACTGCTACTTGGGCTTACTGAAACACTAAAATCACTTGTTGAAGAACCTCCACCAGTAGACGTGCCAACACAGCCACATAATTGCTTACATGATTTCTCATCAGACCTTCCTAAAAAGTTTTTACATAGCTCAAACAAATTATCATTAGCATTTACGTTTCCATCTTTATTTGCATCATATTTCACTTGGATGGTGTTTGTGCCTGCCTTACAACCTCCGAAAGTCAATTGCCTACAAGCAACATTCTTCGCGCCCTCAACTCCCATTGCAGAAGAAAAAGGATTATACCCTACTCCATATACTCCTACGAGTCCCAAAGATGCTATCGTTGCAACAGTAACTATCACTAAGACATTAATAGGAAGTACTATGGCCTTAGACATTTTATCCTAATTTTATTATATCCTAAGTCGTATAAATTAATATTTATGAAAGGGCAGAATGAAATAATTATTTTTATCTTGTTGTTTATTGTTAGCATTGCCTTGTTTACAGCAGCCACTACGTGGAGCAAAGACATCTTTCAGCAAAACCTTGATGTAACAAGAGTAGAGAGCTCAGAGAGATTTATTAAAGAGCTCGATGAAGTTGTCTCAAACATAATAAAGTTTGGAGGATCCCAAGAGTTAGAATATAACCTAGAAGGAACAATAGAGCTAAACACAACTAACAACAATACAATAGAGATTAAAACTCCTCCACTCACGATACCTCTGCCAACTGACTGGGTAACAATAAACAATGACACCTCTTATATCAGAGAAAAACTAGATGGTGAAATATTTAGAATACAACTAGTTTATCCCCAAGGCAACTACAAGGTTGAATTCTTTACAGAAGGCCCTAGATTGTCTACCCCTTCATATCTGCTTGCGGAGAGGAACAGCACCTATAGCGTTTCTGGTTTAACTGTCATTAAAATAAAAGTAACCTTTTATTAATCATTTATATGAAAGGGCAGTATCTAACCATAGAGTATCTGCTTTTCTTTATGATAGGCGTCTTCATGATAATCTCTGTTTATTTCTCATTTTCAAGCATGAACGAAACGTATAAAAGCAGCATAACGCAAGATCAACTTAGAATGACAGGAGAACTTATATCCGGAACAATAATAAACCTCTATGAGATTTCAAACTCCACTAACAGCAGCTTAAATTACAGCTTGTCTATTCCCACGAAGCTTTCTAATTGCATTTATGCAATAAATGTAACTAGCATCGGCTTAGCTTTAAACTGTACGAATGTACCAAACACAGGAGTTGCCTTAACTTTGTATAATTTTAATATCAGTAATAAAAATATTATATACAGCACTAATGGATTGTTAAAATTGTCTGTTAAGGATAATAGGGTTGAGCTATCATGACCATTGCTCTAAAAAAGTCTATAGGTAGAATAAATGTTGGTAAAGTTTTTAAAAAAGCTGTGATTGGGAATAAGAAATTACAGTCAAAGGCAGCAGAAGCTGGAATTCCCACTCCATTTAATTTAGAAATATTGCAAACTATCTTGCCGTATCTTAAAATCGGTGAAATAGCAAAGCTTGAGGTTGAGAAAAAACCTCTTGGAGTTTCAATAACCGAGCCTATAGGCCCTATAAGAATAAAAGAACCTGAAGTTGACTTGAGAGAAGTCAACCTTGTTTACACATTAATCCCTTCTGGCAGTGACATCCCTTTTGCAGCAGCCAACATAAAGTGGTCAAAAAGAGACTCGTCATTAATCTATTATGTAATAGAACCAGTTCTAACAGCTGTAGAAATGGATCTATTAGACAAGATTAAAATAAATCTAATAGAAAAATTAGACGTTGATTTTTCTACTCTAAGAAAGGAAGGCGCTAGAAACTACTTGAACCAAAAATTCGAGGAAACTGTAAACGTGATGGCACTAAGTCTGCCTGAGAATAAAAGAAGACAGATACTTTATTATATTGAAAGAGACTTTGTAGGACTGGGTAAAATAGAACCTTTGATGAAAGACCCTAACATAGAAGATATTTCTTGCGATGGTATAGGGATACCGATTTTCATTTATCATAGGAACCCACTCATAGCAAGTGTAAAAACCAATGTTTTTTTCAACACAGCTGAAGAACTGGATATTTTCGTTAATAAGATTTCTCAAAGATGTGGAAAAAATATTTCAATAGCACAACCTTTGATAGGAGGAACTTTACCAGATGGCTCTAGATTACAGACTACATTAGGAAGTGACATAGCAAGGAAAGGTTCGAACTTTACTATAAGAAAATTCACGGAAAGGCCGCTGACGCCTGTTCATTTGTTAAAATTTAAAACATTAGACTCAAAGGTTTTATCATTCTTATGGCTAGCTGTAGAGTATGGTAGAACAATACTGATAACAGGAGGAGTGGCAACTGGAAAAACTACCATGCTGAATGCTCTGTCTCTATTCATCAAACCTGAATTAAAGATAGTAAGCATAGAAGATACAGCAGAATTGTTGCTACCTCACCCGCATTGGGTTCCATCAGTAGCACGTCTTCCTATCGCTGAAATAGAGGGTAAGAAACTAGGTGAAGTTGATTTATTTGATTTGTTAAGAGAATCGTTAAGGCAAAGGCCTGATTATCTAATAGTAGGAGAGGTTAGAGGAAGAGAGGCTTATGTATTATTCCAACAAATCGCAACAGGACACGCATCGATGTCAACAATCCACGCTGATTCGATTGAAAGGTTAGTAGACAGACTAACAACGCCACCAATAAGCTTGCCAGCGAATCTTATAGAAGCTTTAGACCTTGTAATATTTGTTGTTAGAATAAAATATGGCTCGTCATATGTAAGAAGAATTAATAACATTTACGAGATACTAGGATTTGATAGAGAGAAAAACTTTCCAATTGTTAATGAAATATTTAGATGGAAGGCATCTAACGACACTTACGAAGCTACAAATCCTTCTGTTGTCTTAAAGAAGATCTCTCAACAATACGGCATCAGTGAACAAATACTGCAAAAAGAGATATCAAACAGGACAAAGATACTTAATTGGATGGCTGATAACGGCATAGAAGATTACTTGGATGTTTCTAAAGTTATTAAGGTTTATTACGCAAACCCCGAGGACGTACTTAATAGTATATAGATGATTTGATGGATACCTGGAAGGCTTTAAAAGATTTATCATTCAAGTTCTTTGGTAGAAGTCTTGAACCTTTTGTAGAATACTTTGAAAGCATAAAATATGATTTGTTAAAAGCAAACATGGGTTTCAGCCTTACAGAATATGTTTATGTCATGTTCTTTACGCTTCTATTGCTTTTCGCTATAGAATTCCCAATAATAGTAATTATAATAGCCATAATCCTAAGGGATGCATTGATAGCATTCTTATTTTCATTCACAATAACAACTGTAGTCTTGCTCTTGGTATTTTTCCTATTTTATACCTATCCTAGCATGAGTTCTGGTAAAAGAAAGAAAAATATCGATGCTGCATTGCCTTTTGGCACAACGTACTTAGCAACCATAGCAAGCTCAGGGGCGCCCCCTATTGCGATGTTTAAGATACTTTCACAATTCAAAGAATATGGTGAGCTCTCTAAGGAGGCTGGAAAAATATATAGGGACGTGGAAGCCTTTGGAATGGATTTGGTAAGCGCTATAAGAAAGACTGCTGCCAGAACTCCGTCAGAGGAGTTGAAAGAACTGTTGTGGGGAATGGATACTGTTATCACGAGTGGAGGAAATGTAGGAAATTTCCTTCATGAAAAATCCAGAGGGTTCATATCAGAATATAAAAGAAGACTAGAGGAATACTCAAGGACGTTAGGTCTTTTGATAGAAGTTTATCTAACTATTGTTTTAGTCGGTTCAATATTTTTTATAATAATGACAGCACTTATGTCAATACTAGGCGGAGGTGGAGAGGGTATCTCAATGGTTTTCATCCAGTTTTTAGTTATTTTTGTTGCACTGCCCTTCGCTTCAATAGGCTTTATAGGATTGTTAAAGGCTATTTCACCATCAGCGTGATTAAATGGAAATAAAAGAAAAAATAAAAACAAAATATATACCGCTCATAGCAGCAGGTGTCCTATCAGGAATAGGGCTATTGCTTTATCAGAACATCAGCTTGATGGGCAACTTCATTCTTTTAGCAGCTGTCATAGGTATCATACCTTATGCACTGTTAACCTATTTTGAATTCAAAAGAATAAAGGATATAGAAGACAGACTTCCGAACTTTTTATTGGATATCTCTGAATCACAAAAGGTTGGAATGACTTTACCAGAAGCCCTAAAGCAAGTTTCTAGGACTGATTATGGAAAGCTATCTGCTGAAATTAAAAAAATTAATGATCAGATATCATGGGGCATACCTGTACAAGATACTATGAATAATTTTGCAATCAGAATGAAGAAATCAAAGCTTATAGGAAGAGTTATTAGAATCATAAACGAAGCCTATAACTCTGGAGGAGACATCGCAAGAACGATGGAAGCTACAGCATCTGACATAACAGCAATAAAAGAAGCTGAAAAGGAAAGAAAGTCTGTGACATCCCAACACATGTTTGTCATGTACGCGATTTATTATATCTTTATTGGAATTGTTGTTGGACTCTCTCAAACACTTATACCTATGCTAAAGCTAAACATTCAAGCAGGTTCAATAGGAGGTATAATGGCATTCCAGGATCCATGCAGTGCTTGCATAGGTAATCCTAACATATTTTGTATAAGCTGCTCAATGTTTACTGTTATATGCCAGATGTTTGCTTTTGGCGGAGGCGGAGCTTGTTATTACAATGCGTTGTTCGTGCTAATGACAATAGTTGAAGGCATTTTTAGTGGATTAGTAGCTGGGCAGATAGGCGAAGGCTCTGTAATAGCTGGAGTAAAACACAGCATTATAATGACTGCTTCTGGATTCGCTATTCTAATAATCGCACTTAAGTTCGTGGTTTAATGCTCGGACAAATAAGAGTTGAATTTATTTTTGGAATAATACTATTTGCGCTGATAATGTTTTTTATAGTGACCCAAACTAACACACTGTTTGCGTCTTTGCTTACAGACTCCAGATCAGATTTATTAAAAGCTAAAGCAATAGACGCGATTAAAATTTTTGTTGAAGATAGAGGAGATCCTACAAACTGGGATGTCGTAATAAAACAAAGTGGCCCTGGATATGTAAAAAGAGTAGGTTTAGCTAATCAACCGTACTATCTAGATAAAAATAAAGTTTTAAACTTGAGTTATAATTGCACTTATACAGCAGATATTTACAAAACCCTTTTGTGGAACTTTGACCTTAAGGCATATAGGCTAAAAGTCTACAACTCGACTCATCAACTCTTATTTTGTGGTTATGACAGTTTAGAGGCTGTTAGCGTCATGGAAACCAGATATGTTTATATTGATGGAAGTTTTGGTAGAGTTACCTTGGAGATGTGGTAGGATGAAAGGTTTTATCTATTTAATTGAAATAGCAGTTGCTGCTATACTCATGACCATTGTTTTAACTGTATTTTTTTCCATAAGAGTGAAACAGGATTGGGAAAAACCAGACCTTATAGCCGCTGGAAATAATATTTTAAGCTCTATAAATAACAAAAATGACTTTATCTTCAATATATTAAGTGAAAATCTAGATGACATTGAAAACAACAAACCTGCGAACGTGAGGTATGGCTTGGATGTCTCAGGCTCTCCCAAGTCGAAAATTTCTATTGGTTGCTATGTTAACTGCTTTTATTTTGAGGAACTGCTAAAACCAGAATACAACTATGGTTCAATATTCCTTAATGGGAGGTGGATAAACTTCACATTCGATACTTTTGATATGAATGTTGAAATTCCTCAACATGATGTCATAGTTTTGATTAACTACACAAACTATTCTCATCCTGCTATCAAGTCCCGCATAGATGATTACCTTAGAAATGGAGGAGTCCTGATTGGAATAAATGCAACCATAAATGGTACTGACACAAATTTTAACAACATTTTTAACTTAACTTATGTATCAGGAGTTTCATCTAATAAGGTTAACTTCACGTTTTACAATCCTTCTCAGGATGAGATAGCAAAATATTTCTTAGGAATAGGTATGGATGCCTATCGTTATTGGCATATCTGGGATGAAGAATGGCTTGTAGACTATTGGGAAACAAATAAAATCAATATAACAAACTCTTCAGATTCAGCTATTAATAGAACAAATCTTGTTGAAGGAAGCATTTTTAATTTAACATCCCCAATCGACGGAATTAAATACTTCTTTAAAGTGAAAAAATTATGGCCTGAAAGGGTTGACTTTCAGATTTTAAACAAAACCTTTGTTTTTAATGACTTCTCAGAGAAAAACGTCACTGGAAAAAACATTGTGGGATACAATAACTATGCTGCATTGACAACGAACAACTCTGCCATATGGATTTCAAACTTCCCAAGCAGCGATGAATACAAAACTCTTTTAAAAGCCATAATCTTGTCTAAAGTTGATACATGGACAGCTAAAGGCGTATTCACAAAAAGACCAAAAACTACACTATCATCCTTTGTACCACTATGCTGCGACATGCCTGAGACAACTGAATTATACCTTACTCTCTGGTATGAAATCTAAGCTTATATTCTATTATTCGAATCTAATCTTATGAAATTCTGCTTTGTTTGCGGTAAGAAAACTGAAAAACTAATAGAAGGCTACTGTGAAGATTGCTACAACAACAGCTTTAATCTTATACAGACTCCTAAAGAGATAACCATACATCTTTGCAACAAATGCAAGAAAATAAAGCAAAAAAATGATTGGAATGATATTGAAATTGAAGATTTGATAAAAAACAATATAAAAGTTCTAGGAAACAATGTTAAAATTGAGGTAATTGGGAATAAAATTTTTGCTAGCGGTAGTTTAAAGAATTCTAAAAAGTTTAAAGAAGAAGAAACCCATGAGATAAACATTAAAACCGTTAAGGTTCTTTGTACAGAGTGCTCCAGAAGACTTGGTGGTTATTATGAAGCTATTATGCAACTAAGAGATAACATACCTGAAGAAGTTCTAAACTTCATAGACAAGGAAATCAAAGAAAAGTCCTTTTATAGGATTGACTATGTAAAAGGAGGGCTTAATTTATATATTGGAAATAAAAATATAGCTAACCAAATAGCAGATAAAATAAAAAGGATATATAATTTAGAAGTTAAAAAAAGCTTTAAGCTATACACAAAGAAAGAAGGCAAAGACATTTACAAAAGCGTTTTTTCAGTAAAGCGTGATTAGATGGAAGAAAATCAAGAGTTCATAAGAGTAAGAATACCTCATAAAGGAGAGATTCTAGGTATAATAAAGTCTAACCTCGGTGGGAGCAGGTTTGAGATTAAATGTAATGACGGCTTTACTAGAATATGCAGAATTCCTGGGAGAATAAAGAAAAAGATATGGCTAAGACTAGGAGATCTGGTAATAATAGAGCCCTGGACAGTGCAATCTAATGAAAGAGGAGATATTACCTGGATGTACACAAAAGCTCAGGCTATTTGGCTTGAAAGAAAGGGTTATGTAAAAAATCTTTCCTTAGAAGGCTAGCTGCTTTCTTTAAACTTCTGATGCTGTTTAACTACGTTATGCGTGTTAAAAAGTTTGAAAGAAAACTTTGTTTTTTATAACTTCACTTATCTTTTTTATAAATTAAGTTATTTTTTTATAGTAACTAAGTTATAATAAGAGTAAGTAAAGCTAAGGTGAGGAAATTTGCCAAAGAAGGTTTTTGACTATCCTGATGAGGAGAGACTGGAAGTACTAGTCCTAGCTAATTCTCCGTGCACTCCTAGCGAGCTCCTTAAAATTGAGAAGATTCCAATTAAGCCAAACACCTTGGAAACCTTAAGGAAGAAACTTGACTGGCTTTCCAACGAAGGAAAAATAAAAAAGAAGAAAGTAGGCACAGGAAACGTATACTGGCATTCTAGCATAGAGAACTATAAGAAGAGAACAATAACAAAAGCTTCTGAAAAGATAATAGAAACTGGAGATCAAACTCCTGCTTGAAACAGAAAGCCATAAACTTTTGAGTGTTTAGAACCTCTTATTATCATTTGAACTGCTTCTCTTGCTATATTCAGCTGTTCATAGCTCCCTATTAGGGAAACCGTTTTACCGTACACAGATAAGGAACAACCACTGAATTTCTCAATCATTTTCCAAGCCTTTCCATTTGTACCTATTAATCTTGATTTGATAACTCTTATTCTACTATCGTTAAATTGGTTTAATTCTATTGTCTCTAGGGTATTATCTTCCTTTAAAAGTCTAAAAGCATTTTCTGGAGAAAATCCCCTTCCTATGGCCTTTACAATGCTTTTTGCTTGAAAAAGCTCTAATCCTTCGCCTTCTATTGTAACAGAGTTATCTTGAAAAGTTAGTTTAACGTTTAAAGACTTGCTAATATTGCTTCTAGTTTTCCCGTCCTTTATTACCTTAATCCTCTCCTGCGGAACCAAGACACTCTCTATAATATAGACACCTTAAATTATTTTATTATAGAACCTTTAATAATCTTAGTTTTATGTTTTTTATCCTTCTTTTCAAAATCTAAGAGAGACAGATTGTTTGTTATAAGCCTACTGAATAATAACCTTCCTTATCTTGGTTCATTAATTACACCCACAAACTACAAACATAGAATGTAAGAGGTATTTACTCCCTTATGCTATATTTAGAACGATATAGATCAGCTTTGATTGTTATACAAAATTTGGAATGCTTGTACTGACTTGAAAAGAGTTTTGTTCATAACTTTATAGGAAAGCTCTATATCGCCTCCAATTTAGATAATTAAGTTATATTAAAGGATACTTAATTTATATTGTTTTTGAATTAAAATTATTTTTAAAGATAATTAACTTTAAAAATAAAGAAGTTTTAATTTGATTACATCAGATAGTGATATAATGGTTGACAGTATTGAAAAAAACGCAGAAGACCTCGCAAAGGAGATGAAGGAGATAAGTCCTGCTGAATTCTTTGAGAAAAACAGGCATTTTCTTGGCTATGAGAACCCTATGAAGTCATTATTGACTGTAGTAAAGGAAGCTATTGACAACTCCTTAGAATTCACATGTGAAGCTGGAATTTTACCAAATATATATTTAAGCGTAAAGCAAATTGGAGAAGACAGATTCAAATTAGTTGTAAAGGATAATGGCCCAGGAGTAATCGCAGAACAGGTGCCTAGGGCTTTTGGTAAGGTTCTCTATGGTTCTAGATTTCATAAGCTTAAACAATCCAGAAGTTTGTTTGGAATAGGAATAAAAGGCGTCTGTCTGTACAGTCAATTGACTACAGGCAAGCCTTTTAAGATCACAACCGGTATCGGAAAGGGTCCTATACATGTTTTTGAAATGATGATTGACGTTACTAAGAACGAACCTCATATAATTTCACATAAAGAATTGAAAAATAAAGAAAAATGGCATGGAATTATCCTCGAGTTTGAGGTAGAAGGAAGATACATTGAAAAAGGCAAGTCAATACCAGAATTCTTGAAGCAAACTGCTATAGCAAATCCCTATGCTCGCATAGTTTATGATGGCCCTGATGGAAAAATGGAATTCCCAGCTGTCGCCAAGGAACTACCAAAGCCTCCAAAAGAAATAAAACCACATCCGTACGGAGTAGAGATAGGAGTATTAAGAAGAATGATAAGAAGTACAAAGTCAAAGAACATTGTAGGCTTTCTAAAGAATGATTTTTCAAGAGTTGGAAATACCTCAGCAAATGAGATATGCAAAATAGCAGGAATCGATAAAAACAAAAAACCTTTGGACATAAACCATATAGAGCTGGAAAGATTGCATAAAGCAATGGAAACCGTAAAATTAATAGCTCCTCCAACTGATTGCTTGTCTCCTCTAGGAGAGCAACTAATAATTGAAGGGTTGAAAAAAGAAGTTGAAGCAGAATATTTTGCTGCAATAACAAGATCACCTGCTGTTTATCGTGGGATGCCGTTCCAAATTGAGGTTGGACTAGCTTACGGCGGAAAATTAGATCCAAACGCTCAAGCAAAACTAATGAGATTTGCAAATAAAGTGCCTTTGATGTACCATCAAGGAGATTGTGCAATTACACAAGCTGTAGAAGAGGTTGATTGGAAAAGATATGGAATGCAACAACCCTCTGGATCTTTGCCAGCTGGACCTTTAATAATATTAGTTGACTTCATTTCAGTCTGGGTTCCTTTCACAACTGAAGGAAAGCAAGCAATAGCATCTTATCCTGACATAACAAAGGAAATCAAGCTTGGCTTGCAGGATGCTGGAAGAAAACTTAAAATTTTCATTTCAAGAAGAAGAAAAAGCCATGACTCACAGATGAGACAAAACTTGTTTGAGAAATATATACCTGAAGTTGCGATAGCTTTGTCAAAATTATCTGATATTCCTCATGAAAAGATAAGAACTAACCTGGAGAAATTATTGAAGAAGGGAGTCAAAGAAGGCACTGAAGAAGTCGTAGAAGAAAGTGAAGAAAATGGAGAAGAAAACACCCAGCAAGAGTCTTAAAGATTTGGGAATTAAGATTGTAAATGACATTGAAAGTGGAAAGAATCCCTCTATGAATGTCCCTATCAGAACCTTATCCAACGTAATATACGATTCTAAATCAAAAATGATTACTCTTGGAAACAAATTCTCAAAGAGATACTTCTTTAATGTTGCTCACGTCAGAAAGTTCACTCAAACATCAGAAGTCGCTGCCTTAGCAAGAGAACTGTTAGGTGTTAACAAACACATGAGCCTTAGAGAAGTTTTTTATGCACTTAGAAGAACTTTACCAAACTCTAACATAGACATAGTGGATGAACAGGTCGAATCGAATAAAGCAGTAGAAGACCTGGAGCTGATAACTGACTTGCTAAGAGAGCAGTTGCATATAAACGCAAACAAACTCGGAACTGCAGCAGGAAGAATAATAATAAAGGATAAAGGCGATTTGATAGACTGGTCAAAACTAGGGAGCGGTGGCTGGAGTATACCTAGTGCTGTAGAGGAGATAGAATTCAAAAAAGTTGACGCAAATTTTGTAATTTACATGGAAAAAGCAGCTATATGGGAAAGATTGCACGAGGATAAACTTTGGGATAAGATGAAATGTGCAATAATAGCCTCCCAGGGTCAGGCTACACGTGGTATAAGAAGACTTTTACAAAGAATGAACAATGAATTAGGCCTTCCTGTCTACGTCCTAACAGACTTGGACCCTTATGGAATATACATCTATTCTGTTCTAAAGACAGGATCAATATCCTTAGCTCATATATCTGAAAGATTAGCTATTCCAGATGCAAAGTTCCTTGGATTGACTGCAGATGACGTAATAAAGTATGACTTGAAGAGACAAATCATCAAGTTAAAGGATGTTGACATAAAAAGACTAAAAGAACTTTCCAAGTACGAGTGGTTCAAGGACAAAAAAGAGTGGCAGAGGCAGTTTAAATTAATGGAAGAACTAAAAGGAAAGGTTGAGCTAGATGCCTTAGTAACTAAGGGAATAACATTCATTTCTGATAAATATATCCCTGAAAAGATGAAAAATAAAGAATGGCTAGATTAGTAACTTTAAATTTAAGAATACAAAAGACAAATTAGAATATGATAAAAAATGAAGCTTAGAAATAAAGAGGAACTAGTTGAGATAGAAGAGAAAATTTTTGATATAAAAAATCAACCCCTTCCTCGTGGAGCTTGGTGGTGGTGGATGTGGTTATTCTTCTTTAACAATCCAAAAAACCCTAAAAGGCCAAGACAACTACTTTTGCTTTTATCAACCAAAAATTTGAAGGAAATTTACTGCAATAATTTAAAATTTATTTTAAAACAGCAATCAAAAGACAAAAATAACCTATTAGGTGCTGTGGCTTCATGGTATTTCGATGGAGAAAAGATGAACCATAACTTTCTCTTAGAGCAATGCAATATAAACTTCTCAGAAAATTGTATTATATCAAATTCCTCTGTACCAACCTATTTTTCAAAAAATAAAAATTTGAATACAATAAAAATTGGAAATGATTTCGAATTCCTCGCAGAAGAGGGAGAAAAAAAGAATTTTACAAAACCGTATTACAGATCGAACACCATTGGTAAAAGAGGATATACTATCATAGAATCAGACTTTATGAAGCTTAAAGGAAGAATTAAAAGGGAACCTATTAATGGAAGTGCTTATTTTCAAAGAGTATTCATAAAAATGCCATTTACATCATGGTATTGGGGTGTTTTCCATTTTGAAAATGGAGGCGTTCTAACGTATCTGAGACCTTATGTAGCTAGAAAATCTATAAAAAATGATATATCATTCTTTGATGGCAAAGAAATACACAAATTCAAAAAAATAAATATAAAGAGAGTGCCAGGAGATATGCCAAAATTCATAGTAAAAGGCGAGAAAGAGGATGAGAAAATAACTTTTACAGTTAATGCTTATTCCCATTCTTCTTGGACCTTTAAGAAAAAGTTTTTTGGATTAATACCAAACAAACTAGTCTATAATGAATATCCTTCAGTTGTTTCTGAGTTTAAACTCATAAAAAAGAAAACAGGTGAAAAAATTACTCTAGAGGACTTGGGCAAGTCAGTAGGTAACGCTGAACATGGAACTGGATTACTACTTTAATATTCTGCATTAAGTGAAAAACAGATAAAGTGACGGATTATTTGCATAATATTCCAATCATATGAAAATCAGATGTGCTCGCTAAGACTTTTAAACCAACTGATTCAGCTTCTTTCTTTAACCGTTCGAGAGTAAATTTTTCTTCATACTCATTTTTCATACCAAGGCTTTCGATTAACAATGATTTTTTAGGCACAAATATTACACAATACCCATCTTTTTTGAGAAGTTTCTTATGAAGAGTAAAAACCTTTTTTCTTTCTTTAGGATAAAAATGCTCAATCAAACCGTCACTGAAAACAACATCATATTTACCTTTGTGACTGAACATGTCCTGAAGAAAATAATTTACCTCAAAGTTGCCGATTCTTTTGGAAAAATCATATGCGTTCTTGTTGTTGTCAATAACAGAAGGTTTTGTATGCCTTTTCTCACTAAGAAGTTTTGAAAGATAACCTGATCCACCTCCTAGTTCCAAGGTAGTCTTTCCATCTAAATCAATTGCCCTCAGTAAGCGTAAATATGCCTTTATTCTAAGCATAGTGTACAACTTGAAAAAAGCTTTTGAAAATATAATGGGGTTTTTTAGCCAGAAATTGTTCCAATCAGGCTTTCTTCTCATGAAAATAATGTTAATTTCATATTTTTATTTGGAACTGTTCAGAAAATGAGAGAAAGATTTTTAAACTTACAAAACATACTTATGGAAGGTTTCTTCTCCCCTAGGAGGATATATATGTTAGAAAAATTAGTGGAAACTAGGGAGAGACATAAATTAGTCACAACAAAAGAATTAGAGACAATAGCAAGAGTTGAAGCAGCTTTATTGAAGGGTGCAAGGGATTTCTTCATAAAGGAAGGATTTATAGAGGTCAATGCACCGCATATAACAAAAGCTACAGGAGCTTGCGAAAACATAAACACTTTGTTTGGTTTAGATTATTTTGGATTACAAGGATATCTTAGCCAAACACAGCAACTATATCTTGAAGCAATGATACCAAGGCTAAAAAAAGTCTGGTGTATAGGACCTAGCTTTAGAGCAGAACCAGAAGCAGATAATAGACACTTGACTGAATTTCCTTTAATTGAAATAGAATTTGAGGGAAATTTTGAAGAACTCCTCAGATATATAGAAGGAACTATATGTGGCATGATAAAGGAAGTTCTGAATGAAGAAAAAATGCTAAAGGAAATAGGAGTAAATGTCGAGAGGCTAAAAGCAGTAAAAGCACCTTTCAGCAGAATAACATATGACGAGGCAGTAAAGAAACTTTCTGACACATGCATAAAATGGGGAGATGATTTGAAAAGTTCACATGAAAAAATGCTCGTAGATATGACAGGAGGCCAGCCCTTGTTCATAACACACTTCCCAAAGAAAATAAAGTTCTTCAATATGAGAGAAAATGACTACAGACCAGAGATAGTTAACAGCACAGACCTTATCTTGCCTGGAAGTGGAGAGGCAGCAGGAGCAGCAGAAAGAGAACATAGACACGAAAAACTTAGGGAAAGACTAGAAAATTCAAAAATGATGGAACAACTAAGGGTAAGAGGTGGAAGTGTAGAGGATTTTGAATGGTACCTAGATTGTGTAAAGGAGCATGGAATAAAACTTCACTCTGGATGTGGCATAGGACTAAACAGAGTTACTCAGTTCGTCTTAGGTGCAGATGATATAAGGAAATGTACGGTGTTTCCCTTAAACTCCGAGACAATAATGTAAATTCATAAAAAAAAATTAGTTTTTGTTAGCATTTTTTATTTTATTTTATTTTTTAAAAACAACTCTTGTAACAAAGAAAGTTTTATAAATCAGGACAAAAAATTATGTTTATAGTGAACGAACAAAATTTGTTCACTTTATTTATTAAATGAGGTGAAAAGAGTGAAAGCAAAAAGAAAAGCAGCAAGAAAAAGATGATTTGTTCTTTTAGAACCTGAGATTTCGATGAAGGTTCTTTCTTTTTCTGCTTATTTTTAAACTTTAAATATAATAATTCTTTATCAAATTGTATGGGACGATAGCTCAGACCGGGAGAGCGCACGGCTGAAGACCGTGGTGTCGCGTGTTCAAAACAACAGTAATTTAGTTTGCTATTGTGATATTCACGCTCGTCCCACTTTTTTTTCAATCTACGTTCTAGAAACCATTTTTTGAATTTCTTTGGATAATAATAGAAATAATTTTGTGTCATTATAAGTAATGGTAAAAGTTCCATAAGGTAAAATATTAGTAGAAGTTTTATGTACCTTACTTGTCTTAATTATTGGTTTCTGAAATTGTTTTCTTGATATATGAGTTATCCTAGACCAAAATAATTCTGTTTTTTCAACTTCATTCTTATTATGTACTTGAACTCTTCCTCTAAGTCGACTTTCATCAATTTTAAAAAATCTCCTTAGAAAGGTAAGAAATATTTTTATAATTTCTGAATTAGAATTAACAACTTCAACTCTTTTTCCACCTTTTCCCTTTTGTGAGTGGTTGCCTTCAGTCCAAAAAATAGTCAATCCTATCTGATATACCTTAGAGCTCATAACATTTAATTAATCATTTATAATTAAAATTGTTTACCACTAGAAATAGTAGTAATAACCATAAATCACGCCTGTCCCACCACTGTTTTTTAAACCAAGCGACAAGTATAAATTTTTAAAATCTATTTTCTATTCATGGAATCGGCAATAAAAAAATTTAGTTTACCATATGGAACAATATTAAAAAAAGTTGGAATTACAGAAGCAGACTATGACGAGTTTGTTATATCAGAAACAGATAAATTTCTATTTTTTAGTGGTGCTTTAAAAAAAGATGAAGTTGCCATTGTTGGACAGAATAAAGATTATATTTTCTCATTTAATGATAGAATACCTGAGATAGTGTCAGATATATTTGATATGGAAATTCAAAGACCAAACTCTGGAAAATCTGATTACCCTATAGACATAGAAGAATTAAAAAAGGCACTTAATGCAAACAAATTTGGAAATATATTAATAGGTAAAGATTGTGCAACTGAAATAGATATATGCTGGCCAGAATATTGCGATGTAAAACACCCTTCTTGTAATTTTAAAATTTCATCATGGCCAACAAGCAGAAAAGTTCCATTTATTTTTCACAATTCAAGAAGAGAAGAAGTAGTTGACTTACTTCCAGTCATAAAATATTATCACAAATGCATAACCACTGACGAATTAGTTGAAAGATTGCTTAAAATCTATAAAGATGAAAGTGAAATAGCCATTAGAAGTAAATGTGGAATTAAACCAATTGATTATGTTCGCTAATTTTCTATTGAAGCTTTTAAAAATCCATAGAAAATAGGTGAAGGCTCAATTGGTCTTGACTTGAATTCTGGATGAGCTTGAGTAGCAACGAAAAATGGATGGCTTTTTAATTCCATGAATTCCATCAAAGTCCCATCTGGAGATTTTCCGGAAAAGATCAAACCGTTTTTCTCTAAAGCTTCAATGTATTCTGGATTAACTTCATATCTGTGCCTATGCCTCTCAGTTATACTAGAACTGTTGTAAAGTTTCCTTACAATAGATCCTTCTTTTAGAACAGCAGGATAAGACCCCAGACGCATTGTTCCACCATAGTTAGACTGCTTAACTATGCTAGCTTGCTCTGGTATAAAATCTATAACAGGATGTGAAGTGCAAGCGTCAAACTCAGTTGAATTAGCTCCTTCAAGGTTGCAAGCATTCCTCGAGAATTCAACAATAGCTAATTGCATCCCTAAACAAAGGCCTAAGAAAGGTATTTTATTTTCTCGTGCATATTTTATAACAGCAATCTTTCCTTCGATTCCTCTTTTGCCAAAACCTCCAGGAACAATTACTCCTTTTACGTCTTTTAATGCGTCCTCAACCTTAATTTTTCCATCTTCTATGTCAGAGGATTCTATCCATTTTATTTTAACTCTAGCTCCTAATTGAGGCGCAACATGTTCCAAAGCTTTTATTATACTTAGATAAGAATCGTGAACATAAGTGTATTTTCCTACGATTCCTATTACAACTTCTTTATCTGCTGCTTTTATCTTATTGACAAAGTTTTCCCAATTCGAAAAATTTAGTTGCTGATCATCATTTTCCTTTGGATATATTTTTAAGATGTCAAAAATAGCATCATCAATTTTAGCTTCTCTCAGCAAAAGCGGTATCTCATAGATGTTCCCATAATCCCAAAGATTATAGATTCTGTTCACATCCACGTCTGAGAAGATGCTTAGCTTTTCCTTGACCTTTTTGTCTATAGGCCTTTCAGATCTACAAACTATAATGTCTGGCTGTATTCCTAGCTCCATTAACTTTCTTATACCCAATTGCGCAGGTTTACTCTTGAATTCACCAAGAGACTTGGGCTCTAAAATATAAGTTATGTTAACGAAGCAGACATTGTCCTTGCATTCTTCATGCCTTAATTCTCTCGTTGCCTCTATAAAATATGAGTTTTCCAAGTCGCCAATAGTCCCGCCGACCTCAACTAAAACTATGTCAGCTTTAGATTCCATTGCTAAATTTCTTAGAAAGTATTTTATTTCACCGGTAAGGTGCGGTATAAACTGAACGTCTCTTCCTAAGTATCCTCCTCTTCTTTCTTTATCAATTATTGTTTTGAAAATCTTACCAGCTGTTAAGTAATTGTCCTTGCATAGGTTCCTGTTAATATGCCTCTCATAAGTTCCTAAATCAAGATCACACTCTGTTCCATCATCCAATACAAAGACTTCTCCATGCCTATAGGGGTTCAATGTTCCTGCATCGTAGTTAAGATAACCATCAAATTTTAAAGGAGAGACCTTAAATCCATGACAGGATAGCAAAGTTGCTAAACATCCTGAGAACGTTCCTTTACCAACACTTGACATCACACTTCCTGTTATTATTATGTACTTGGTTTTACCTTTTTCATAGCCTTTAGGGAAAGAAGCGAAGAATTCCTCTTCAACTGATTTTTCAGAAGCTGATTTCTCTTGCATAACATGTTATGCAAGCAAAAAAACTTAAAGATTTGTATGGTCTTTTTTAACTTTTGAAAACATAATTTAATTATGTTTCTTCGCATAGTACCAGTGGGAGAATTCCCAGAGGGAATCTTAAACCTTGTTAAGGATGAATTGGAAAATTTAAGCATAAAATGTAGGATATTGCCGAAAATATCAATTCCAAAAGAAGCATACAACCAATGGAGAAAGCAGTACAATGCAGAGGTTGTTATGAACATGCTCTCAAATGTTTCAGAGGTAAAGTTCATAGACAAGAGCATTCCTACGTTGCTTTTAACTGATTCTGACTTGTACTATTCTGGGTTGAATTTTATCTTTGGATTGGAAGATCCCACGAAGAGCTGTGCCATAGTGTCTTTAGCCAGATTAAAACCTGAGTTTTATGATGAGAAACCAGCACGCAGCCTTCTCGAGGATAGGGTTGTAAAGGAAGTTATACATGAACTAGGACATTACGTAGGCTTGGATCACTGCCAAAATGCCAAGTGTGTGATGAGTTTCTCACCCTCAGTCTTTGACTTCGATAAAAAGCAAAAGGAATTTTGCGATGATTGCAAGATTAGATTAATGACAAAAGGAATAAATATAGGATAGTTTTTCTAATTATAAAGTGAAAATATGAAAAAACTTATGAAAAGAAGAAAGGACTTCATAGCAACAGAAAATGACGTGTGGTAATTATCAAAAAGTAGAAATTTAAATAGAATAAATGTATAGTGATATTATGAATGAAGAAATTTTCAAAGCTAAACTTGTTGATGACAGGGTAATAATTTCTGATGTAGGAAACGCCAAGCAGCTTTTTGATAATGGATGGTATGGCGACCTTTTGGAAAACAGATTAGAACTAGCATTGGTCGAGGCAATGCTCCTCATGGAAAGAGGGAAGATTGAGATTGCTAAGACTAAAAAGAAAAAGATGTCTAACAAGGAATTTTATGATCACTGCTTGAACATTGACCCAAGATTCCATGTAAGATATGTTGTTTACAAGGACCTGAGAGAAAGAGGACTTCCAGCGAGGACTGGCTTCAAGTTTGGTTGCGACTTTAGGGTTTATGAAAGGGGTGTCATGCCTATAAAGAAAGGACCAAAAGCACCTCACGAGCATACAAAATGGATAGTCTTCTGCGTTTCAGAAGATTATAATTGTTCATTCCAAGAGCTTTCAAGAGCAGTAAGACTTGCTCATAACATAAGAGCCAACATGCTTTGGGCAGTAATTGATAATGAGAATGATGTGACATATTATTCTGTTACATACATAAGTCCGTAGGAGGGATTTTATGCTAGTAAAAGATACGATAGAAGAAGAGATTATTTCTATATCTCCTGATGATACAATCTCAAAACTAATTTCTTTAGTAGAAAAAGAAAATATTAGAGAGGTAATAATAACTGAAAACGGGAAGTTTAAAGGAGTTGTTTATTCAAAGGACATAGCAAATAAAGGAATTATAGATCCGACAAAAACAAAAGTAAGTACTATAATGAGATTTCCTGCACCTATGGTTTCTTCTGATAAAGATATCAGTGAAGCAGCTGAAATGATTTTTAAAACTGGCTTGAGATCGCTACCAATAGTAGAAAATGACAAAGTAATCGGCCTAATCAACTTAGAGGACATAATAGGCTTTGCATCTAAAACAAAAGAATTTAGACAAACTATTGCAGAGACGATAATGTCTCAACCTGAGGCAATTGAAAGCGACACTGACATAGGAAAGACAAGAATGCTAATGAGAGAGAAAAATATATCAAGACTTCCTGTAATCGATAAGAAACAAAAATTAATTGGCATTGTAACTATATTCGACCTGCTAAAGTCTCTGAAGCCTAGAGAAAGAATGGACTTTTATTCAATGTCAGCTGAAAAAGAGACAACAATGGACATACCAGTATCAGCAATAATGAATACCTCTCCTGTAACATCAGATAGAAGCAAGCCCTTGAGCGAGATTGCAAGTTTGATGAAAGAAAAGAAAACAGACGGTGTTATAATTGTTGAAAATAACATGCCAATAGGCATAGTTACTGAGAAGGACTTGTTAGAGGTTTATATTTCTAGCCTAAAGAAAAAAGGAGTTTACTACCAGATAAGCGGCCTGACTGACGAAGACGAATTTATAACATCAACAGTTGACAGAATGATCAGAGACACTTTACAAAAATTATCAAAAATATTTGCACCTCAATTCTTCTTTTTACATGTCAAAAAGTATGACAAGAAAGGAAAGATAAAATACTCTATAAGAACAAGGTTCAGAACGAACAAAGGAATTTATGTTAGCAAATCTTATGCATGGGACCTGAGGGACGCAGTTAACGAAGCTTTAGATAAGCTAGAAAGAATAGTAAAAAAGGAGAATGAAACTAAAAGAGATAAAAACCAGGAAATGTTAAGATTTAAAAAGCTAAACATGTAAAATTTAATATTCGGTGATAACAATCCAAACAGTATGTGACAAATGCAAACGTTCTGTGAAAGAGGTTGGAAGATTAACCAACGTAAAATGGAAAGGCATTAACCAAAAACTATGCAAAGTCTGCAGAAGGAAACTAAAAATCTCAGTAAGATGACATATATTCTTCTTCCCATGTTTTAAATTCTTCGTCGTTAATTTTTTCCTTTTTCTTTTTAATCGGAACTTCTCCATAGTCTCCTCTCAAATAAACCCCATAGATTAGACCGAAGATTAAACCAAACAAATGAGCTGCATGAGCTGTTAAGTCAGTAGGTATGAATAAGCCTAGCAGATCACCTGCTGCCCAAAAAATAACTGTCAAAGCCATTGGTAAAGGAACGAGACCGATGTAAACAGTCATCCTTGGCCTTAATACTGCCAAGGCTCCCATTATCCCATAGATTGCACCAGACGCTCCTATTGATGCGCTATAGAAAAGTATGCTGCCGATGCCTGCAATGACTCCTGAAACGAAAAACACTAATAGAAACTTTTTGCTACCTATAACGTTTTCTAATACTAAACCGAACAGCCCCAAAGCAAACATGTTATAAAATAGATGCTCAAAACTTCCATGAAGGAAGATGTAAGTCACAATCGTCCATGGCCTTGATAAGATACTAGCTGAGTCTAGAGAGAACTCGTCAGTTAAATTCTCAAAAATATTCTGAAGGATGAATATTACTACGCAAACCGCTATAAGCTTTAAAGCGTACCATTTGTAATTTTTCATTTAACTGCCTGTTGAACCATAATTCTTTAACCCAAACTTCCAAAAATTGTATGCAACGATAAAAGAGATTACTCCCACTATTGGTGTAAAGTAAGCAAGTTGAGCTATTCCCTTACCGAGGAAAAACTGTGCTGGATAAAAGTTAATGAAACCTAAGGGAAGTATGAATGTTAAAATGAATGTTATAGCTGGGCTGTAAACATCTAAAGGCAAGTCAATGAAGCGCATTAAACTCCAAACAATCTCACCAATAGCGCCTGATCTCACCACCCAAAAGCATAATGAAGAAACAAGAATTGTAAGTGAAAAGAATATTAGAATTGAACCAAAAACAAATAAACTTAATAAAATTATGTTTAATGGCGTTAGTAAAATTCCGCTGTTAATAGCTCCTAAATAAGTTATCAATAAACCAGCTATCAAATCTCCAAACCCATCATCATCCACAGTGCTTATTAGCAAATACACAAATGAATTCACTGGTTGAACTAATATTCTATCAAAGCTGCCTTTTCGTATCTCTCTCTCAACTCTCCAAGAGGATACACCGACTAGAAATGCGTGCCATACTCCCACTGTTAAGGCAGACAAGCCTGAGAGGAATACTAACTGCCAAAAAGTCCATCCATTAATCTGAACTATGTTTTGAAACAAAACCCAGAAGAAAATGATTGAAGTCAGATTAGATGCGAACATTGCAGCTATTCCTATAAGGAAGTCTGCTCTATACTCCATCCATTTTGAAATATTCATCTTAATTAGCTGATTCCACAAACTTAGATAGTCTTTAAAATCCATTCAACCACCCTGAACTACAGTCTTCTTCTCTGCACGCTTCCAAGCAAAAGCAGTTAATGCTCCCAAGCAAGCTATCCAAAATAATTGGATGAGTATTGAGTTGAAAGTTTCTATTCCGGAAAGTTTACCAACGTAAATAAGCAAGGGCGTGCTATAAATTGCTTGAAACGGTAAAAAGTATGCTATATCCTTCAACCATAACGGAAATAGATAAATCGGTATTATTAATCCTGAAAGTGCCTCTGAAATTACAATCCTACTATATCTTATTCCCCATATGCTTCCAGAATTCCAAAATGACCAGATCCCTGTTAAAAAGATTAGGAAGTAATTGATGAAAAAACCTAGAACCATGCTTAAGAAGAATAATGGACTTGAAGGTGCTGAAATGTTAAAAAAGAAAAATGCAAATAAGAGTATTGGCAATCCCCTTGTTAAAAACAAAAAGCTTATTCTCCCTATCTCTCTAAAAAGATAAAATATAGGATAGCTGACAGGCTTTGTTAGGATAACTGAAATGAAACCAGTCTTAACGTCTTCTTCGATTAGGTATTCTATCATAGACCTGTTGTAAAAAGTAAGTATGGCTGCTATTGAAACATACGTAAGCATCACTGGCAGCGTGAAACCTTTTAATGTCTCTGCTCCGTAAGCCTTGAATATTGCATTCCAAAGAAACCAAAAAACAACTAGTTGTATGATTGCTCCTAATAATGAAACTATGAACTCTACCCTGTATGCAATTTCTTCCTTAAAACTTGTTAGGGCTATTTCCTTATACATCAAATCCCCTTCTTGTATATTTCTCTTATAATCTCCTCTATATCTGGCTCTTCAATCAAAATATCATGGACAGAATACTTCATGAAAATCTTTTTTGCAATCTCAGAGACAGTTGTTTTGCTCGTGTCAATTGATATTTTAACTCTGTTTTCTTTTGCTTCTAATAATTTTGAACCATCAAACTTTAACTCATTAGAATCGATGGCATCGTGAAATTCAATTATCAACAGCCTTTCTTTCCTAAACTTTTTCTTTATTTCTTCTATTGGCCCATCAAATATTTTTTTACCTTTGTCTATTATGATAATTCTAGGGCAGAGCTCTTCTATGTCTCCCATATCATGGGTAGTTAGAATTATTGTAACTCCCTTCTTGTTCAACTCTTTAAGGAATTCCCTTATTCTATACTTTGCTTCAACATCTAAACCAATAGTCGGTTCGTCCAAATAAACTATCTTGGGATTATGTAGCAGAGAGGCTGCTAAATCGCAACGCATCCTTTCTCCTAGAGATAGCTTTCTGACTGGCGTTGATAAGTACTTGTCTAATCCTAAAATTTCTGAAAATTTATCAAGATTTTCCTTGTAAACCTCTTCAGGAATTTTAAAAATATGTTTTAGCAATACAAAGGAATCTAATGCTGGAAGGTCCCACCATAACTGCGTTCTTTGACCAAAAACTACTCCTATGTTTTTTGTATACTTCTGTCTTTGTTTGTATGTAATCATGCCTAGTGCCTTGGCTTCTCCAGAAGTTGGAGTAAGTATTCCTGTCAGGATTTTTATTAAAGTTGACTTACCGGCGCCATTTGGTCCTATTATCCCTAGGAACTCACCTTCATTGACCTCTAGGTTTACGTTGTTCAAAGCCTTCTTTATCTCATAGTCTCTACTGAATAAAGTCTTAAAATAACCTTTAAGACCTAGCTCACGCTTCAAAGACTTGAATTCCTTGTTCAAGTTTTTAACTTCTATTATACGCGTCATATTAACCCGTCCAATAAAGTTAATTTTAGAAACTGAACTTATAAATAATGTTGCGCTTATGGACAAATTTAAATAACTTACGGTTTTAATTTATATTATAGATGACATGTCCATTGAATGCAAGAAATGCCATAGTAAAAATTTAAGGTATATTAGAGCGTCTTCTATAAAATGCAATGAAATGAAGTTTGTCTGCATGGACTGTGGATTCGAATTCTAAAGAATGCTGCACATAGAGATCAAGATAGAAGATATAAATGAAAAGCGTGAAGAAGGAATAAAAATTCAAAATAAAATAATTCACTCGCTTTCAGTTTGTAATTTATTCGACATAGGTTTAAATATAAAATCAAGTTTAAATGTTTTAAAAATATTCTTTTTATATGGAAAAAAATACTTCTTACGTTGCAAAAGGATTAAAAGGAACCTTCTATGAAGGAGCCAAAGATATTTTCGGAACTGTAAGAGACAGTGTTAAAAACGCTGCTAAAGGGGTTAAATATCTTGCTTCAAATACTGCAGATGAAATAAAATATGGAGACAAACGTATTACTGCACTTAAGATTGCAGGAGTAGCATTGCCAATAGCTGTAGGAATAGGCGTTGGTTATGCATTATCAAAAGTCTTAGACCCACTTGCAAGAGTTGAAGACATAGGTTGGAATAGAGATCCTAATTTCCCGAAAAGCAACATATGGGAAGATGAACAAGCACGCATAATTTATAATCCTTTGCTAAATAATGGTGGCAGTGAAATTGTTAGAGGACATACAGAAAAACTACCTGAGCTCATAAGCAAAGCTATAACAGAACATGTAAACAACAGCATCGGATTACGCACTGCAGAAATTATAGGCGGCGGAACAGCTGCTGGTTCAACTGTTTTAGTTGGTGAATATATTGGAAGAAAATCCAAAGAAAAGAAATCAGAAAATTAAAAAAATATTATTTTTGTCTTTGATGATTTTTTTAATTTTCTTTAATCATAAAGCAATTGCTCTTAACGAATCAGTTAGTGTAATGAAAGGTCCATACAACACTTTCTATGGCCCACTAACAGGGGATGGCAAAATAATCGCTATACTTGATGACGGAATAGACTGTAACCAAGGAGACTTTGGTCCTACTAATAATCAGAACCCAGACAACAACTGCAACCCACAAAAAGTTATAGACTGGTGCGATGCAGTAAGATATGGCGACTGTTCATTGCATGATGGCGATATTTATGATATGAGCGGTCATGGTACGCATGTTGCGAGTATTGCTGCTGGCGATGGTTCATCTTCTAATGGAAAATACAAAGGAGTAGCGCCGAATGCGAAATTAATAATTGTCAAGGCGATTCATACTGATGAATTTATAAAAGGTATAAATTGGCTGGCAAGTCATAATCCAAAACCAGATGTGATAAGTTTAAGTTGGTCTCTTCCAATCGAACCATTGCCTGAAAGATGTAATGGCTCTACGAGTGAACAATCCTACAAGAATCTCTACAATGCTATAATCAATGCGATAAATAACGGAATAGTTGTTGTTGCTGCTACAGGCAATGACGGTCCAAGTCCTAACACCGTTGACTTTCCTGCATGCATACCTGGTGTAATAGCTGTTGGAGCATCAACAAAAGATGATAAAATATGGGAAAAAAGTGGTAGAGGATCACCGCTTGCAGAATATTATGGATTTATAATTGTAAAACCTGATGTTGTTGCACCTGGTGTCGGCATATGTGCAGCAAGGGCAAACAATACAGGAGGAAGCAGCGAATTAACATGCGGTAATGATCACTATATTAGATACAGTGGAACTTCTATGGCAACTCCTCACGTTGCTGGTTTGGTGGCTTTGATTAAGGAAGCTTATCCTTCATACACAATAGGCGATGTGACATATGCATTAAAACGTGCAGATTTTTTACAAGGTTACGGCCCTTATGATCAAGGTAATGGAAGAGTTAATGTAATCAATGCTGTTAATGCTTTTGGCACTTGTTTAGGTTCTTGCACAGACAATTTCCTTTGTGATCCAGATTCTTCTCAATGCGTTAGATGTGATTATAGAAGAGCAGAAACAATAATTCCAGATCCTAGTTTTGAAGATAACGCAGGTTGGAATTACTATGAACCTACCTGCGTATTCAGAGTCAATAACAATGCTTATAGTGGTCAGTGGTCCCTTCATGTTGAAAGAAATCAAAGCTGTAGTTTTTATTATCCTGAGGCAGGCACCATTTCTTTAAGAATAGATGTATCTCATCAATATACCTTAAGTGGTAAATACAAATTTGTCAGCGGACCAAATTCAAATAATGTAGCCTATGTTTATGTGCGATGGTTGGATTCTGGAAGAAATTGGATACAATTTAGTGACTCTGTAATAAATCTAAACAAAGTAGATGAGAATTGGCACGAGTTCTCTCAAACATTCACACCTCCAACCAGATCTTACTATGCTAACGTAAGACTTGGAATTGCAAACAATGGATATGTTTTTTATTTGGATGATATTTATTTGAAGGATGGTTTTGAAAAATGCGAGTCTGACGGTCATGCAAGTGATCATTGTACTGCAGCACCAGTATGCGATGAGTTATCTCCTTTATCAGGAACAATAATTGATGCAACTTCTTCAGCTCAATGTGTTTTAGGCAATTCATATACTAGAGATAAGTGTTCAACCACATGTACAGGAGTAGATACACTTATATGTGACTATCAATGTGGTTCTGATTCTAGGTGTGACGGTTTCAGTATTTTAAGCAGAGGTAATTGTCCTTCAGGTCAGAACTGTAATTATAGCTGTCAATGCTCTCAGACAAATGGTGGCGGCGGTAGTGGTTGTGGATTTAGAAGTTGCTTGAGGACTTGAATTTTATAATCATTCAAACTCTATTGTAGCTGGTGGCTTATCTGTTACATCATAGTAGACTTCAGTTATGGATTTAGGCCCTTGAACAAGAAGTTTATCAGCAATTTCAAATAAATCATCACGTTTTATTGGCGTTGCATCTGCTTTTGTAAAATCTTTAGTAAGAACTGATCTTAGAATTGCTATATACTTCCCATTTTCTTCATTCCTTGTTGCCAAAAGAGCTGCAACTCTCCCTATACCATTATCTAAATTATCATTTACAATTTCTTTTGAAGCTTTTATTAAATCAGTTGTCTCTAACCTAAGAAATGGATTAATTAAAAGCATATTAGTATAAGTTCTTTGATTATTGAACATGCCTGTAACTTTATCATTTGTTATTTTTGGTTTTTCCTTTAGTCCTAAATTGTAATCTTTGGTAACAACAGCTTCTATTGTTTTATTATCCATAAGAGCAACTAGACATTGAAAATCTTCTTTAGCAATCTGTTTTGTGTACAATTCAAGTCCATCCATAACTATTGAATCAGCTTCTCTTAATGCATCCATACTGTCTCTAGTAACTTGTCCAACTCTTCTAACATGAAAACCTGGACCTGGAAATGGTTTTTTGTCTGCGACATATGGTGGTAGTCCTAATTCTCTAGCAACTTCTCTCACATGATTCTTACGTAAATAACGCAAAGGCTCAACGACTTCTAAACCTGCTTTCTCAAACATATTCTCTTGTTCTTCCAAAAGAACATTATGCTGTCTTTTTAATTTAGAATCTTTTGTTTCTATAACATCTGGCTCAATTGTACCTTGAACCCAATAAGCTGCGCCTAACTTCTTAGCTTCTTCTAAAGCAAGTTGAAAATATGCACCACTAACTCCATATATTCTTTTTTTCTCAGCATCAGAACCTGCTTCTATTACTCTTTTTAAGAAAATTTCGCTATAATCACGAAATATTGTTGGTATTCCACAGTCTTTGTTTAAGGTAAATAAGACGTTTTTTGGTTCGTCTTTTCTCATTCCACCATGGTCAAAATGTATACTTGTAAAATTTTTTTCACCAACAGAATCGACCACTAACCTGCCACATACAGTTGAATCTATACCTCCGGAAATGTAGCCAAACCCTTTTGTATAAGAAAAAGCATCTGCCAATCTTTTTTCTGTTTCTGAAATAAAACTCTTTGCATCAGTGTATTTAGTAGGTTCGAAAGGCATGTCAATATTTGTATGAAAAAAGATTTAAACTGAAGCCTGTAGACCTCAGACATTACAGACTAGTAAGCTTAGAAATTGTTTCTATCAAGTCTTTTATCTTTACTCTTTCTTGTTTAGTAGTATCTCTATGCCTTATTGTCACTGTATCATCCTTCATGGTGTCATAATCAATGGTAATGCAGAAAGGCGTTCCTGCCTCATCCGCCCTTGCATACATTCTTCCTATTGACCCAGAATCATCATAGAAAACATCCAAGCAGCATCTTAGCTTTTCAAAAACTTCCCTTGCTTTCTTGTCCAAGCCGTCTTTGTTGACCAGTGGAAAGATTGAAACTGTTAAAGGCGCGATGCAAGCTGGTAGTTTCAAAACAACCTTGTCCTTTTCCTTAGAGTAAAACAAATCCAACAAAGCAAAAAACATTCTGTCCACACCGAATGAAAGTTCCAATACATGCGGCACAAACTTCTTGTTTTCAAAGAATACTTCCTGAGGTTGCTTGGAAATCTTTTGATGCCCTGACAAATCATGATCAGTCCTATAATGGACTCCACCTATCTCCTTGAACCCGTCCAAACTCTCAAGATTTAATTCCATATCCCAATGTATTTTGTTGTAAAATGCCTTTTCCTCATCTGAGAGTTCCCTGAATCTAAACTTATCCCTAGGAACTTTCAAAGTTTCTAAGAAGAATTTCTGGACTTTAGCCATGTAATAGACATAAAATCTTGGAATTCTTTTTGAAAGCTCCTCGCATGTCATTTCAATTTTGGGTTTTTTATCCCTCTCGGAAACTGGCAAAACTATAAGATTGTAATCCTTACAATCACCCCATTCCTCATGATCGTTAACCTTATCAGAATCAAAAAATATTTGCAATTCTGCCTGATTAAATTCTCTCATTCTAGTTGTTAATTGTCTAGGAGATATCTCATTCCTAAATGCCCTCCCGACAATGGCCAAGCCCATTGGAATTTTCTTCCTTTGAATGTTGAATTGATTCAAAAAATTTACATATGCACCCTGGGCTGTCTCTGGTCTTAAATAACCCTTTGTATCGCCTTCAACTCCTATATTCAAAGAAAACATCATGTTTAGAATTCCAACTTCCTCCAATGCTCCTTTGCATTTCGGACATTTTATATTATGCTCTTTTATCAAGTCTGTCAGCTCTTTGGGAGTTGCCCCTTCAAAAGTTCTTTTCAAAAAGTTTTCTACAATCTGATCTGCCCTATGTGCTATCCCGCATTTGGTACATTTGACAACAGGATCAACAAAACTTTTCAAATGACCAGATGCCTCAAAAACTTTTTCAGACATTATAAGCGGTGGATCAATCTCATAAAAATTCTCCTCATCTAAAAAGAACTTTCTCCATAGGTTTTCTAGTTTCCTTTTCATCAAAGTTCCTATGTGGCCATAGGCATAGAAGCCGGATAGGCCACCATAAATCTCGTCTGCAGGATAAAAAAATCCTTTCTTTTTCGCCAGATGTTCAATAGTAGTTATGTCAGTCATAACGCTCTTAGTAAAATTAGTTGGAATAAGGTTTAAATCTTTTTGTAAACATAATAAACCCCATGAAACTAGAAGGACAAAAATTGGTTAGCATAGACTCTCGCATGAAATCTGGATGCGATGTGACAACCGTATACCTGCAGCTAGAACCTAGAGAGAATGCAGAAGCATTAAGTTCACAACTGCTGTTGAAGTATAGAGCACTTACGTTGCATCAGACCAGCGTTCCGACAAGGTTGGAAGTCGAAGTTCCTACGGAGAATCTTAGAAAGGTCGTAGAAGAAGATTGTGTTGTAAATTACGACTGGCCCGCACTTCTTGCAACGATACATAGAACCAGAAGCCAAATGGGCACTGACCTGTAATCAATAAATAAAATATGCTCTAATCTATTAGCATGAGCCTCTTCATAAACGCTGCGATTGTTGAGCAAGCCTATCTACCTAAGCTTCTACCTTACAGAGAAGAGCAACACAAGTATCTAGCAGAATGTATAAAACCGTTGATGAATGGTAGGACGGGAAGGAACCTACTGATAGTAGGTGCACCAGGCATAGGGAAGACAGCATGCACAAAATTCATTCTAAGACAACTGATGGAAGAAACTGACAACATAATGCCCATTTATATCAACTGCTGGAAAAGAGACACGAGCTCTAAGATAATAAACGATATGGCGGTTCAGCTAGAAGTTAAGATAGGAGAGAAAGTATACTCTGATGAGATTTTTGACATGCTTGTAGGAAAACTCAACAAGTATGACGGTGTTGTTCTTGCATTTGATGAAATAGACAAGGTAAAAGACTTTGACTTTCTTTACAGGATAGTTGAGGATATCGAAAGGAAGACAATATTTTTAATCACCAATGTCAGCGACTGGATAGCAAAAGTTGACAGGAGACTGATGTCCCGACTATTGTTAGAAAGAGTGGAATTCAAACCATACAAGTTCGAAGAGGTCAGAGGAATTCTCTACGAGAGACAAAAATACGCATTTGCTCCGAGAGTTTGGGACTATGACGCATTCGAAAGCATAATAAGGAAAACCTTTACTTCAAAAGACATAAGAATCGGCTTGTTCTTGATGAAGACCGCTGGAGAGATTGCAGAAGCTAGGAATGCAACGAAGATAGAGATTGATGACGTCAATAAGGCAATGGAAAAATTAAAAGACTTTTACGAGTCTGAGGACAAAGATATTATTTAATTCTTTTTTCACTTCTTATCTTTGTTAGAGCAAATATTCCAAATAGGATTAATATCAAGCCGATAATTTGATACAGAGTTGGAGTCTCTTTTAAAACAAGCCATGCAAGAATAACTCCTATGACTGAATAAGGTGATATAAGGGCAGTTGTTTTTGACAAGTTTATCCTCTTAATTGACTCGTAAAAAGATAGAGTACCTATACCAGCAACTATTATTCCTAGAGCAAGTATTATTGAAAGGTTTGAAAATTCTGTTAAAAGATTGAATTGGTTCATTCCAAATAAAGTGCTTATTACAAGCAGCATAATACCACCATAAAAATATCTCGCACTTTGAATTGCGTATGTTCCATACTTATTAATCACTTTCTTGGAAATTACATGGGAGAGTTGATAGAACAACGGAGTCAGAAGTATGAACAAATCACCTAGATTGAAGGAGAATGAAACATTATAGACTACTGCCACGATGCCTACAACTATAAGAAGTGTAGCAAGGACTTGCTTGACTGTCACTTTTTCTTTCAAGATAAAAAAACTTAGAAGTATAGAATAAATTGGTTCAACCTGTAAAAGAATAGCAGTGTTGATGCCGGTTGTTAGCTTTGCCCCAGAAAAAAACAAAGCATATGTCATTACAGTGCCAAAAAATCCAATTAATAGTAACTCTTTTAAATTTTCCTTCTTGAAAATTATCTTGAGTGCTTTGTTTCTTATCAAAAGAATGAAAGGAATTATACAACCTATAAAAGAGGTCATTGAAGCTGCAAATAGAGGATTTATCACAGTGACTGAAAGTTTTGTTAAAACAGGTTGTACAGCCGCTGCAATAAGCTGGATAAAAGCAAAAATCATTCCAATTGTTTCTGTATTCATTGCATCACTAGAAATGAATTCTTATAACATCCCAAATGCTGCCTTTTAATTCTGAAATTTTCCTGTAGCATTCTTCTTCAATATATCTTATCCTCCTGTCCTGAGAAAAGCTGTTTATAATGCTACCTTCTTTTATGTCATTTAATAACTTTACATAGTACGCACTTTCTAAGGACATACTGATTGAATATGAAAAGAAGAAGCCTAATGACATGAAAATTAAAAAGAAAAATATAATGGAAAAACAGTTACTAGAAAAGCATTGCACGTTTGTAAAGTAATTAACATTTGGTAATATGATGCTTAATGACAAGCCTACGGGAATTATAATCAGCGGTAAAAATAGTGAAGCAAGATTTGAGGTGTAAAATATTTTAAATGACTTGGTTCTAAAGTACTCGAAAGATTCTTTTAAGGCGTCTGCAATATTTTTATTTTCATAGAGAGTTAGGCATGCTGTCCATATTTTTACAGGATATAACAAGTTCCTATAGTATAATCTCGACAACCTTGGTAAGCTTTTACATGAACGGTCAATTAAAATAAAAGCTAGGAAGGTGTCTTTTACAAACCCTAGTTTCCTTAAAAATAACTTCATCCTTCTTAAAAAATTAGTTTTCTTCCCAGACTCTATGTCTTTAACCATAGAATATTGTGAGGCAATTCCAATTATTTTCATAAAGTCCCATCCCATAAAAAGTATAAAGGCCAGCCAAAAGAAACTTACCAAGGCTAAAATGTTAAGAGCTAAGTATTCTGTTGTTTTTACGATAAACAGTATGCCGAGCGCCTCTAGGAATGCAATGAAAGTAACTGCCAAGGCAATTGAGAATCCTCCTAAAAAAGCGAACATTATAGGTGGTATAGCAATTTTTTCATTAATATCCATTTTCTCAATTATAGAATCAAAATTTCTTTTATTTACCTTGTAGCTTAAAAGCAAGAGTAAAGTAAACCCTACAGTAAATGCTGAGACCTTTACAAACGTTTCTTCTGAAACTAAACTTTTTGAAAACTGGTTATAGAAGAACAGTTCTGAAATTATTATGAAAATAAAATAAATCAAGCTTATTATCTTTAGCAGTCTGGCCATATAATATGGTTTTAAATTCTTAGTATTAAATATTATCATAGTGATTGCATGGGATGGGACCTATTCCAATTTACTTGGTAGTTTTTGCTACTTCTGTAAATCTTTTCCTATTAGCGATTATTCTCTTAAAATTAAGGAGGCTAGACAAATGACTAAAATAGGTGAATTACAATGGCTTGAAAGTGTATCATTATCCTTCGAGATTAGAGGAAGAAGTGAAAGCTAGGATAAATGAAAAGTCAACAGTGATAGCTAGAGATGCATTCGGACCACAAATGAAATTCGAAGATGTTAGAGAACATGTGACAGGCAATTCAATAGAAACTTTGTTAATAAATGAATCCGCTTTTTCGAGTTATAGAAAATATAATTTAAAAGAATCTACAGTGTTGCACAATGTAGGAGCAGCAGTGATGAGATCTGAACAAGGGAAAGGCATTTACAGAATGCTTAATGAAACAGCAATAGAATCTGAATTAAATAAAAACTGCAAAACTTTCCTGACAGGAAGAACTCAGAATCCATCAGTGTATGCATCAATAAGAAAAATCAAATCAGTAAAATCAGTTTATCCAAGCAAAGAAAAACCACCTGACTACATTTTAGATGTTAAAGAAGAGATAAGCAAATTGTTTGGTAAAAGAGTGGACGATAACTTCAAGATAGATGGCGTTTATGGAAAATGCCTTTACAATTATAAACCAAAATGCAGAGACGAGATAGTAAACAAAATGTTTTATGACCTGCTAAATCATGAAAAAGGTGATGCTTTATTAATCATTGCAGAGATACGATAATAATTAAAAATAAGGCTAAAGAAAGATATCTATTAGTTGAAACAGGTGAGTAAATGACAGAAGAAATGACTGTAAATCCATGGGAAGTTCGTGGCAATATAGACTATGACAAACTCATAAAGGAGTTTGGCACAAAGCATGTAACAGATGAATTAATAGAAAGAATAAAGAAACATACAAAAGATTTGCATTACATGCTTAGGAGAAAGATATTCTTCTCGCATAGAGATTTAGATTGGATTCTTAATGAATACGAAAAAGGTAACAAGTTCTTCTTATACACTGGCAGAGCTCCATCAGGTCCAGTGCATATGGGACATTTGGTTCCATGGATATTTACAAAGTGGCTTCAGGACAAGTTTGATGTAGAATTATGGTTCCAGTTTCCAGATGAGGAAAAATTCTTCTTTAAAGAGGATTTGAGTTTGGATGATACTGAAAAATACACAAAAGACAATATGCTAGACGTTATTGCACTTGGTTTTGACCCTAAAAAAACTAAATTCATAGTTGATACTGTTCATGCAGATCTGATGTATAAACAAGCTTGCAAGGTTGCTAAGAAGATAACTTTCTCAACTGCAAAAGCAGTATTTGGTTTTACAAATGAAACAAACATAGGCTCGATTTTTTACACTGCAATGCAAGCAGTTCCGGCATTTCTACCATCTGTATTAAAAAATAAGAATATTCCGTGCCTCATACCGCATGCAATTGACCAAGACGCCCATTTTAGAGTAGCAAGAGATGCATTAGCAAAGCTAGGCTACTACAAGCCAGCTGCTATTCATTGCACTTTCCTACCAGGCTTAAAAGGAATGATAGAACAAGGAAAGATGTCAGCCTCAGAAGAGCAGACAGCAATATTCACAACCGATTCACCGCAAACAGTAAAAACTAAAATAAACAAATATGCATTCTCAGGAGGGCAAGCCACGATTGAGGAACAGAGGAAGAAAGGTGGAAATCCTGATGTAGATGTTTCTTATCAATGGTTAACATTCTTCGAAGAAGACGATAAGAAACTAAAAGAGATAAGAGAGGAATACAAATCTGGAAAACTACTTACCGGAGAGTTGAAAGCAATTCTAATTGAAAAAATTAATAAACTCTTAGCTGAGCATCAAAAAAAGAGAGAGAAGGCTAAAGACCAAATAGATAAATTCATGTTCAAGGATTGATATGTACAAACTAACAGAAGAAGGCAAAGAGTATCTAAAAAATGGACTGCCTGAAAAACAGCTGTTAAAATTCTTGGAAACAGACAAGCCAATGACAGACGTCATTAAGCTGCCAAAATCGCAGATAGCAATTGGATGGGCAAGGAAAAGCAATTGGATAATAATTGAGAACGGTGTTGTCAAGTTATCAGACTTTGGCAAGAAAGCTATAAACGAAAAAACTTCCTTAGAGAATGCATTAGAAGAAATAGAAAAGAAGACTAGTCCGAACGATGAAATGATAAAAGTTCTATCAAGCAGGAACTTGATAGAAGAAGCTAAAGCCGTTGAGGTTAAAACAGAAAGAACTTCTTTTTGGCAAAAAATCTTAAGCATATTTAAAAAGAAAAAGGAAATAAAAGTTGTTGAGACTAGAGTTGAGGAAATAGCCCAACTGACTCCAGAACTGATTAAAAGCGGTGAATGGAAAAACAGAACTTTTAGGAAGTACGATGTCAAAGCGCCTGCTCCAATTACCTATGCTGGCAAGAAGCAACCTTACATCCAATTCATAGAAGAGATGAGAGAAAGGCTCATAGGACTAGGCTTTCAGGAAATGAAAGGACCGTTGGTTGAAACTTACTTCTGGAATTGCGACGCATTGTTCATGCCACAAAATCATCCAGCTAGAGGAATTCATGATGTCCTGCTTTTGAAGAATCCAAGCAAAGGAAACTTGCCAGACGAGAATTTGGTCGCAAAAGTAAAGGCAACACATGAAGGCGGATGGATAACCGAGAGCAGCGGATGGGGTGGCTTGTGGAGTAAGGATGAAGCTATGAAACTAATATTACGTTCACATGGGACAGCAGTGTCTGCTAGAACTCTAGCAGAAAATAAAGATGCGCCAGCAAAGTATTTCATGATTGACAGGGTCTTCAGACCTGATGTCATCGATGCTAAGCATCTGATGGAGTTTGATCATTGCGAAGGGATTGTTATAGGAGAGAACCTTACATTAAGTCATTTGTTAGGTTTCTTAAAAGAAATTGCAGAAGCTATAGGTGCTAAAGAAGTAAAGTTCAAACCTTCATACTTCCCATTCACTGAACCTTCTGTTGAAATGTATATTAACTTTCCAAAATTAGGATGGGTAGAAGCTGGAGGTGCAGGATTAATGAGGCCTGAAGTTTTAAAACCTTTGGGTCTTGAGAAATCGCAAGTCTTGGCATGGGGATTGGGCATAGGCAGACTGGCTATGATTGCCTTGGGAATCGACGACATTAGGATGCTTTACTCAGAAGACTTGGAATGGTTAAGGAACAAATCATTGGTGAGATAAATGGAACCAAAAATTCTTTCTAAAAAAACTAAATATAAGGGGTTTGTTGATATCATTTCATCAAAAGTAAAACTCCCAGATGGCCTTATATTTAATGAAGAGTTTATACAAGTTAAAAATGATTCTGTCATAATCGTGCCACTAGATAATGAAAATAATATTTATCTCTTAAAGGAATGGAGACCTGCATGGCAAAGAAGAATAATTACACTTCCAGGAGGAGTTCTGGAATGTAAGAAAGAAATAGAACAAGCTAGGAATGAACTTAGAGAGGAAGTTGGTTTCGATTCCAAGAAAATTGAAAAACTTATTACCGTACTGGCAGGATCAAAAATCAAACGTAAAGCTCATATTTTTCTTGCTAGAAACCTGTTTAAATCGTCTAAAGAAAAAGGAGAAGATGAAGTGATAGACGTTATCAAGCTACCAATTAAGGAAGCTTATAAATTATTTTTATCTGGAAAAGAGCAAACTGATAGTTATACAATGCTAGGAATTATTTTGACTATGAAAAAATTGAAAGTGAGATAGATGAAAGTTTTTACAGAACCTAGACAAAAGAAACTTTTTGAAGAAGTTAAAAGATTTTATGAGAGCCATAATTATGATTATGGTCATCGCATTGATCATGTTGTAAGAGTAATATGGTGGTGCATATATCTATCAAAAAAAGAAAAGGTAGATTTATCCATATTATTGCCTACTGCAATACTCCATGATGTTGGAAAAGAGAAAGGTAAAAAAATCTCCCATGCTGAAGCAAGTTACAATATCTGTTCCAAGTTCCTCAAGAAATATGGTTACAGCAAAGATGAGATTAAGAAGATCTCAAAAGCAACTTTAGCACACAGCATAGAGTACCATATGAGTCCAGAGACAATTGAAGAAAAGGTTCTGTTCGATGCTGACAAGCTCGATGCAGTAGGCTCTATAGGCATACATAGATGGGTATATGGATTCGAGAAGGAAGGGAGATATGAAATAGCGGTTGAGGCGATACTAAAACTTATCAAAACATGGAAAAAAAGAGTAGGAAGATTGCCTTTTTACACAAAAACTGCAAAAAAGATAGGCCCTCAAGACGTAACGTATATTGAAAACATGTTTAATAAATCAAAAAAAGATTTGAAAAAGTTTGAGAAAATTAATAAAGAGTTGTTAAGTGATTAAATGGTATCAATAGAAATCGATAAGAGCGATTTGAAGAATTTGATAGGAAAGAGCTTGCCAGACGAGGAACTAGAGGAAGTTTTATTCTTGTTAAAGTGCGAAGCGAAGATTGATGGGAATAAGATGGAATGCGAATTGACGCCTGACAGACCAGACATGCTTGCTGTTGAGGGACTGGCAAGAGAGATAAAAGGTTTCCTTGCTTTAGAAACTGGAATAAAGAAATATGACATTACTGACTCGAACTTCTTTTTGAAAAAGGATAAGGCAGATGCAAGGCCTGCAATCGCATGTGGAATAATCCTTGATGTAAAGCTAACAGACGAATTAGTGAAAAGCTTGATGCAGATGCAAGAAAAACTGCATGCGACTATCGGAAGAAACAGGAAAAGAGTTGCTATCGGTGTTCACGACTTTGATAAGATAAAGCCGCCACTGCTTTATACAGATGTTGCTGATGAAAAGTTCGTGCCCTTGAATGAAGGCAATGAGATGACAGTAAAGGAAATTCTTGAGCATCATCCAAAAGGAAAGGACTATGCACATCTGCTAAAGGACAGGTATCCGATGCTTTATGACAAGGACGGTGTGATAAGTTTTCCACCGATCATAAACTCAGAGAGAACAAAGGTTAATGACGGAACAAAGAATCTTTTCATAGATGTTACTGGCGATGATGAAAAGCTGGTCAGCCAGGCTCTAAACATCCTAGTCTGCAACATAGCTGATAGAGGAGGTAAGATACTTACAGTAAAAGTAAGTAACAGGAAGACTCCTGACCTAGAACCTGCTAAAATTAATTTGGACGTGGAATTGGTAGACAAGATTCTTGGTCTAGGATTAAGCGAAGTTCAGATAGAGGAAATTCTCAAAAGAATGAGATATAATGCTAGAAGGGCAAAAGGTGGAAAAATTGAATTAGAAATTCCGCCTTATAGGACTGACATACTTCATATGATTGATATAATAGAGGATGTAGCAATAGGTTATGGCTATAACAACATTCAACCGATTCTTCCAAAGATAGCGTCAATCGGAAAGCAAAACGAACTAGAAAAACTTTCTAAAAAAATAAGAGAAGTCATGATTGGGTTTGAGTTCCAGGAGATCCTTAATTTCGTTTTAACAAGCGAAGAAAACAACTTCAAAAAAATGAATGTTGAAGGAAGGGCAGTAGAGATACTTAATCCAATCTCAAGCGAGTTCTCAATATGTAGGACATGGCTCTTGCCAAGCCTATTGAAGATACTATCTGCAAACAAGCATAGAGACTATCCACAGAAAATATTTGAAGTAGGAGATTGCCTAGATTTTGATGAGTCGTCTGAGGTAAAAACTAGACAAACTAGGAAATTGGCTGCAGCTATTTCTTATGACAACGCAAACTTGACTGAGATCAAATCGATAATAGAAAGTGCTTTGAGTAATCTAGGCTATGCAATATTAATAAAAGAATTTAGCCATCCAAGCTTTCTAGAGACTAGATGCGGTGAAATCTTAATTAATGATAAACCAGTAGGCTTCTTCGGAGAATTGCATCCAAAAGTCTTGGAGAACTGGAAATTAGAAAAGCCAGTCATTGTATTTGAAATTAAAATTGAATAATTCTGCTTAGCAATCTCTTTCTTATTTCAATTATTTTATTCTAATTTTCCTATGATTTCTGTTACAGACATTGTTTTACAGTCTAAATAGCTTCCTAGGGTTTGTTTGAAATCTGATAAAAATTCTGACCATACATCCAACACTTCTTGATGAGAATTTATAATTTTACTGATAAATGCTGAGCTAATCTGAACAGCACTTGCTCCAGCTCTGAGAAATTCTATTGCATCTGAGTATTCATATATACCGCCTAAACCAATCACACTCAAGTTTGAATTTTCATGAATTATATTTACTGTTCGTAGAGCTAAAGGCTTGAGACCTCTGCCAAACATTCCTCCATACTTCTTCACAACGCTTTTTCCGGTTTCAAAATCTATTCCCATAGCTGGAGGTGAATTTATTGCTGTTATCCCATTTATGCCAATGTTTTCTGCTTCTTTAGCAAAATCTATAAGCCTTTCTTCTTCAATGAAATAACCTATTTTTGCGAAAATTGGTAAGTTTATGTTTTCCCTAACTATTTTCAAATGTTCTAAAGAATCCTTCTTATAACAGGATGGGCACCCTGGAACATTTGGGCATGCTAGATTATACTCAACTGCTATTATGCTTTTCTTTGCTTTCTCATTTAAAAACTGTGTCATTGTTTTTGTTTCTTCTTTTGTTTTTCCAGTGAAGCTGACTAATGTTGGTACATCACAAGTCTCAAAAGGGAAGTTCCATATGCTTCCATTTGGCAAACCCATGCTTTGTATGCCTAAGTCCTCTCTAATCCAAGCAAACCTTGGCTCTGGATTGCCTTGCCTTGATTCATTTGTTAATGTTTTTGTTGTTACAAATCCTAGCAATCCTTGTTTTGCTAATTTAGAAAAAAGTTTAAAATCTGTTATCTCGTCTCCTATTTTTAAAACTCTTGTATAATCTGCTGCTGCATTGCCATAGAAAGGATTAAGTCTTCTTCCAAAAATCATAGTTTCTAATCTATTCAAAACCCTTCAAGATTTTAACTTTAGAATTTAAAAAGATTTATGTTAGCCAGAAAAATAATCTATCTATCCAGCTTTTCCTTTTTACTGCCATCCAAGGCTCTCCAACTATTCTAGCAGCTAGTCTATGAAACTCTAGAGATACTCTGCTGTTTGGCTTATGATGGACGACTGGAATCCTTTTTGCTATTGACTTTGGAACTGCAATGTCCTCAGGGATTGCAGCTATTATTGGAATCTCTAAAATAGACTTTATCTCATTCAGCGATAGCTCGTGTCTCAAACCCTTGATTCTGTTAACTACTACCCCTAAAATCTTTGTTCCTTTTTCCTCTGCAATTTTTATTGTTCTCAATGCATCTGTGACAGATGGCAGATCAGGATTAGTCACTATGATCAAATCATCTGCAACATTTATCGCAGACATGGCTTCCTTGCCTAAACCTGCAGCAGAATCAACGATGACTATGTCAGCCTTTCCTAAGAGTTTTAGAATAACTGTTTGGAACCTTTCCATGTCTATGTCCTTGACAGCATCATATGACAAAGAGGCAGGAATGACTTTCAACCCAGACTCATGATGGTATATTGCTGATTCTATTGGAGCTTTTTTATTTAGAACATCATGCAATGTGACAGGATAAAGAGGAATTCCCAAATGCAGACTAAGATTCGGTGTCGTTACATTACCGTCTAATATTATGGTATCCTTACCTTTTTTCACCAAGGCTGCACCAAGGTTAGAAGCAACGGTTGTCTTACCTACGCCACCTTTGCCTGAAAGAATTGATATTATCCTGGTCATTGTATCAAAAATACTTCGTTTAGAAAGCATAAAAAAGTTACATATTTAAAATTTTAGAACGTATAACTCTTATGGAAGTTCTAGTTATCAAACAGGTTCCTGATAGAACATACATATTTGCCGACCCAGAAATGCCATTCTCTGCTATTGGAAATTTTAAATGTAAAAAGCTTATACTTTTAGGCAAACTTCCAGACTATAACTCAGAAAAGATTGCCAAGGAACTTGGTTTAAAAGCTGAAACCTTTGAAATAGACCAGAAAGGAGTTCCGGAATTTGCGGCTGGTTATGTAGTTTTAGCAAAACCTCAAGTTGAAAAACTTCTTGAATATAAAAAAGGAACCATCTTAACACAAATGAAATGTTGGTCAGAGAATTTAACCAAAATAAATGAATTATCAAGGGCAATAAAAGAAGAAACTTCTTAATCTTATTGGAATCATTTTATGAAGTAAAAAGCTTACCATTTTTTGTTTTGCTTCGGGGGCCATACATAATGTAGACCTTTTCCTGTGGAAACAACTTCTCCATCTTTTAGCAGAGATTCAATCGCGGTAACTATCTTAATCTTCTTGTCAGACTTGACTTTACCTTTTTTAGGCAGTCCGAATTTTAACTTATATTTACCAATAACCTCTGCAGTTGATATCTCATCACCTTCTAGAATTATACTTCTAACTATGTGCTTCATCGTGCTCCCTCCCAAATCTGCTATGTAGTTTTTAGCCTCTATTGGAACTGAAGACATCTTGAAAACGTCTTCAACAGCTTCTGCAATTATTTTTGTTGCTTCATTGTCAGTTAGGCCTTTCCTTGCACTTTCTTTGAAATCTGCAACGCTTTCTAGATAATCAAGATAATCGCTTGGCATCCTCTCGTTTTGTTTAATGAAATCAATTACATTCTTTCTCCTTTCCAAAATTTCTTTAGGTAATGCCCTGAAAAAGGCTGGAATTTCTACTGTAAAATATTTTTCATTAACATCTTCTGAATCAACAAAACCGTCAAACTTATTATTAAGCGTAAATATGGAAACCAAACCATGATCTCTTCTGTCAAAGGCAGTTCCTGCAGGAAAGTTATGAAAGTCAAATAGTATCTTGCCAGGATTTTTCATTCTTAAATCGTATATAATTGGTTCTGGAAACTGAGCAGTAAGATTGTGATCCCAACAATCTCTTCTGATTCCTGGCATGTCAGATCTCTCAAGTGCTTCTATGTATTCACGCTCCAATGGTACAAATTCTGACTGATCTTTGGGTGTTTTCAAGCATCTCATGACGAGAATGGGTTTGTGATCTACCAAATAATTGAGGCTGTAATCATAAGGGATAGTCATGAGAGATACATTATAATCTCTTTGCTTTAATGCGGATGATACTTCTTTTGCCAGATAGAACGCGGTGACTTCGTGAGGATGAGTACCTCTTGTAATTATCAAGCTTTTGCTATCCATGATAAGTTTAGACTATAAAACTTTAAATTTAGAATGCCCTCAACGAGCTTTAGGAAAATAGCAAATTCCACAATCCTTAAATCCTAGTTTTTCCATATTTTTAATATGGCTGATGAATTAAAAGAAAATACAGAAATAATGCTATTACCAAGAAAGGCAAAAGATTTTGTACAAAAAGGTTGGGCATTAAAGAGGTTAGCTGTAAAGTATAATGACACAGGGAAACCAAGAAAATATTTTGTAATAGGTAAACTGGGTAAATCTTCAAAAAAAGAGTTTTTAGAAAAATAGGTAAACCCCACACTTATTAATCCAATATCATTTTGTTAAATTTTTTTTACAATTAACGCATAGACATTTAACTCTCTTTCTATTAGTATGTATCCTTTCCAATCTTCCTACTTCTTTTATAGGCAAACCACAAATATCGCAGTTATGTTTCATATCAAACGCCAGAAGCATTTTCAAGCATCTTTGTATATCCCTTTGTATTTAAGCTAGTCTATTAAATGCTTAATGGGATTTTACCATTATGATAGTGCCCCCGACGGGATTTGAACCCGCGACCTCTTGATTTCTTCATCTTAACTCAGAACTTCTAAGTTGAACTTAGAAGTCAAGCGCTCTATCCAATTCAGAGGATTGAAATTATCAAACCCTTAACTGAGCTACGAGGGCATAATGATTTTATTTATTTATACAGTTTAAATATAATACTGATAACATGGATAGAGACGGTGCTTTGAAACTTGTGAAGGAACATGTAAGCAAGGAAAACCTGCTCAAGCATATGTATGCAGTGGAGGCTATCATGAAGGAGACTGCAGAATTCTTGAACGAGGACAAGGAGAAATGGAGACTGATAGGACTAATACATGACATTGACTTTGAGAAGACGGAAAACGACCCAAAAAGACATACGATAGTGGCAGAAGAAATCCTGGAGGATTACGTGGACGACGAGATGATAAGAACAATCAAAGCTCACAACTTTGAGAATGTAGGTATACAACCAGAGACTTTAGCTGAAAAGGCTTTGATAGCTGCAGACGCTGTGTCTGGTCTTATTATCGCATGTGCATTGGTTATACCATCAAAGAAACTAGCTGATGCCAAGATTGAAAGCATATCAAAGAAATTCAAGCAAAAGGATTTTGCAAGAAACTGTGGTAGAGAAAGAATATTGTTTTGTGAGCAGATAGGAATTCCAAGAGAGAAATTCTTTGAGATATCATTGAAGGCTTTGCAAAGCATTTCAAATGAGTTGGGATTATGAACTTCCAAAAAATAGAGAAAAAATGGCAGGAAAAGTGGAGCAAAGAAAAACCATTTGAAACAAATCCAGACGCTAGAAAAAAATACTACATGGTTTTTGCTTATCCGACAGTGTCTGGCACGTTGCATGTCGGTCATGCGCGTTCTTACGTTCTTCCGGATATAATAGCCCGCTACAAGAGGATGCGCGGACTCAACGTATTCTTTCCTTTGGGCTTTCACGCCACTGGCCTAGGCTGCCAAAAAATTCTTGATGATGTTACAAAAGATTTGAAGAAATCAAAGATATATGGTATTCCTCCGAAGGATGCTGTTAGATTTAAGACTCCTTTGAACGTTGAGAAATATTTGGAAAGAGTTATGATAACAGCTTTCAAAAGAATTGGCCTTTCTCTCGACTATAGACCTGTTGTCTCAACGATTGACCCGCAATATAATAGATTCATTCAATGGCAATTCAAGAAACTTAAGAATGCGGGTTATCTTATACAGAAGGATTATAGATTACCGTGGTGTCCGGACTGTGACCATGCTGTTAGCTTGGACTCTGCTGAGATGGATATTCAAGAAGGTGGTGGAGCTCAGATAAAGGATTTCATAATAATAAAATTCAGAAACGGTAAAACAGTATTCCCAACAGCAACCATGCGACCAGAGACTATCTTCGGAGTTACAAACATCTGGGTTAACCCTAATGAAAGATATGTTAGAGCTCTGGTAGACGAAGAAGAATGGATTGTCTCTGAAAAGGCTGTTGAAAAGTTAAAATACCTTGAGAAGAAGATAAAGATATTGGGAGAGGTGGCAGGAGAAAGTTTCATAAATCAAAAAGTAATCAACCCCGCCACAAACAAGGAAGTCCCAATTCTAGCCGGTGAGTTTGTTGACATGAACGAAGCAACTGGCATAGTGATGAGCGTTCCATCACACGACCCATTTGATTATATTTATCTCAAGAAGGTTGCTCCTGAGATAAAACCAATACAGGTTGTTAAAACATCTGAATTTGGAGAGATCCCAGCAGAGCAGATATTAGAGAAGTTTGGAATAAAATATCCGCAAGATCCTAAGATAGAAGAGGCAACCAACGAACTATACAAAATAGAGTTCTATGGCAAGATGCTAGATTCGATTCCTATGTTCGGAGGAATGGTTGCTTCAAAGGCGAAGAATGAAGTAGGTAATTGGTTGAAAAGAACTGGAAATGCTGATATGATTTACGAGCTTTCAGCAAAGCCTATTCATTGCAGATGCGGAGACGAAGTTGTTATAAAACTTGTAAAAGGCCAGTGGTTCATTGACTATGGGAATTCAAAAATGAAAGAACTTGCAAAGAAATGCATAGAAAACATGAGCACTTATCCTGTTGAATACAAAAAAGAGTTGCCGCCGATAATCGATTGGTTGGAGGCAAGACCGTGTGTGAGGAAAAGAGGACTTGGAACAAAGTTCCCATTTGATGACGGTTGGGTCATAGAAGCAATATCTGATTCGACCATTTACATGGCGTTTTATATTATCTCAAAATATTTTAATGCAAAGAAAATAATTTTAGAGGACTTAACAGACGAGTTCTTCGATTACGTATTCTTGGGCATGGACAAGGCAAAGAAGCCCATATGGGAAGAGATAAGAAAGGAATTTGCCTATTGGTATTCTTTGGACTTGAACTGTGGTGGCAAAGAACACAAGGCAGCTCATTTCCCAGTCTTCATAATGAACCATGTTGCGATATTCCCTGAAAATCTTTGGCCAAAAGGAATATTTGTCAACTGGCATTTGATTGCCTATGGAAAGAAATTATCAAAACATTTAGGCAACGTAATCTTCTGGGATGAGGCAATTGATAATTATGGAGCAGACACCGTGAGGCTCTATATGAGCCATGGAGCAAATCAATGGGAAGACTTTGATTGGAAGAACGAAGAATGCGAAGTCTATAAAAATCATTTAGAAGATTTCTCAAATCTCATAAACGGTTTTATAAAAGCAAAGCCAAAGGTCAACAAAGAACACATAGATAAATGGCTTGAGTCAAGGTTCAATAGGATAATTGAAGAGACCACGAATGCAATGGAAAAGAATGAAATCAAAAAAGCTGCAAACCTTGTTTTCTTCTCAATATTGAACGACATCTACTGGTACAATAAGAGGACCAAGAAGTTTGACCTAGATATAGCAAAAACCTGGTTAAAACTTTTAACGCCGTTCATACCTCATATCTGCGAAGAGCTCTGGAGCAAGCTAGGAAATGAAAGATCTATAATGCTTGAGAACTGGCCTTCTTTCAACACTGAAATGATTAGGCTAAAGGAAGAAGCAGCTGAAGAAGAGGTTAAAAGAATACTAAAGGATGTTGATGAGATTAAGAAATTGTCAAAAATTAAGAACCCTGCAAAAATAACAATATTTGTAGCACCGTTCTGGAAATATGAAGTCTATAATGACGTCTTGCAAGGCTTGGATATAAAAGAAATAATAGCAAAGCATAAAGGAAGAGAGAAAGAAGTGTCTGCTTACGTTGCTAAACTGAAGAAGAAAAGGATTACAGACGAGCTCTTCTTGAAAGGACATGAGTTGAAGCACTTGGAAGATGCAAAGGATTTCATTGAAAAGGAGTTGAAGACTAAATTAGAAATTGTTTCTGCTGAAAAGATAAATCATCCAAAAGCTTTGGTAGCTGAACCAGAGAAACCCGGAATACTCATTGAATAAAGTTGAAAAGATATCTACGATCTTTAATTAATGGTTCACCATCTACTGTTAAATCGCATCCTTCCAATAAACAATCCATATGTTTTCTAGAACTCCAATTAGCTCCTATTCTATCATCTGGCGGATCTCCGAATCCTATATGAGGTCTAGCTTTTTCATCTCGAAGTATGTTGCCTATTTTTGGTTTTGGTATAAGTTTAAAGTTTGTAGGCAAACCTATTTCAGATACTCTATCGCTGTTTTCATCTGTTTTTAGATATGGAGGCAATTCCTTATTTAGATCTCTGCCACACTCTAGTGTGTCTAAAACAATTCTAGAATCTTCAACTTCAAAATAAACAGGTGGATTAAGTATGCCATACTTTCCATCAAAATAATCTCCGAGCAAAGTTGTCAAAATAGTGCCATTTACCTTGTAAGGTGTTGTGCATACCTCGCCGCTTGGCCAGTTATCCCATTCACCTTTTCTGATTATACCTGAACATTTTACCCACTTCCATTTAGGATTCATTTCCAAACTCAAGTTCGTTCTTTTTTTATTATCTGATTGACCTTGAATTTTAATTTCTTTGCATCCTGAAACAAGGTCGTAAACTCTATCAGTAAATTTTTCAACTCCTCTATAATCTACACATGCTTCCTCTTCCATTATCTGCTTTGTTATACCTGACATATGGACGTGTCTTCTTCTCTTGTTTTTCATAGCTAAATCAACAAAAGCATCTTCCATCTCATAAGGATGTTTTTCTGAAGTTACCCAGAAGGATGCATTTGAACGTTCTACGGCCTCTACAATTTCCCTTGGCAATTCATAAGGTGGCCTTTCATCATTTTTTAGAACATACATTTCCATATTTGGAGTTATTCTCTTTGCTGCATGAGAAATTGAATGACCTATCTTATATCTGGCTTCATCTGTAACAACAAGCACATGCTCTTCAGGCCTTACTCTCATACAGTTTTCTACAAGGTTTCTTGCCCCTTCATCTAGACTTTTCATTTAATCACTAGATAATAGTAAATTATAGAGCTTTAAATATGTTTCTATCGTTTTTATTCTTATGAAAAGAGCACTGTATCAAGATGGTTTACCTGAAGAAAAATTGAAGCTAGTGGAATCTATATATTTCCAACTTGAAGACATGGAAGGATCAAAGAAAAAAAATGTTATAGAAGGAATAGCAAAAAGAGGAGACGGGGTTATCAAAGCACTAGAACTTTGTAAACCTCTAAAAAGATTGGATGATATGGAATATGATGCTGCTGCAATAATCACTGATACTGTAAAGGAAACTAGAGCTTTGGAAGTCTTGAGAAACACGCCTGAAGTATTAAAAAATCATTTTCATGCTAAGCTGGATATCATTCAACCTTATACTGCTTTCGGCTATAAAGTTTACCCATTAAAGGGGTAAATCAAACTTATAAGCAAATATAAAATAAAATTCTTATGAAAATTTTTCTTTTGGCAGTTACTATAACTTTAGCGATTTATTTCATTTGGAATTATGTTGAAAGTTATAAGCAAGCCTCTGAAATAATTGATGGTGATACTTTCAAAATAGGTGGTCAGTCCATCAGATTAATAGGAATAAATGCCCCGGAGATTGGCAAGCCTTGTTCTTTAGAGGCTAAGGATAAGCTAACAGAACTAATAAAAGGAAAGGAGATTAGAATGGAAACTGACATCGGAGAAAAAGATAAATATGGAAGACTGCTCAGGTATGTTTACATTGACAACTTGTTTGTCAACAGTGAGATGATTAGATTAGGGTTGGCTAGATTCGAGGAAATCGAACCTAATGTTAAATTTTCTAACTTGTTTTTAGACTTGGAAAATAAAGCTAGAAAAGCTAAAAGATGTATTTGGGAATAATTATTTTATTTTAATAGCAATTGCTGCAATATCATCATGCTCTTTAAAACGTGGATATAAAGAACAATCCGGATCAGTTTCTTCTATGGAACGCACATAATTAAACAAACCTTTTAAACTTAATTCTTTATAGAGTTTTGCAAATTTATTCCAATCTTCACCTTCTTTAGGGCTCTTTTTTGGTATTAAAAGACCATCAGTAAAAACTATAATATCTGTTATATTTTTTAGATTAAATCTTCCAGATTTCAAAAAGTTTATGGCTTTTTTCTCGCCATTTAGAACTCCATAATCTAAGTTTTGTTTTCTTCTTATTCCTATTATTTCTCTTTTTAACAAGCTCCATATGTTCTTTTGTTTTCTGCCACATAGTTTTTTCCATTTTATCATAGTTTCTAAATCTTGGTCATAGTATGTCGTTACAAGCTTTGGCTTTCCACTTTTCAAAATAGTAAGAATTAAACTGTCTCCAATTTGCAAGAACTCTGCATCATCCTTTTTTATTCTTATAACTGCTGCAGTCGTACACCATAAATTTTCTTTTTTAAGAAAGTTAAAATTATAATCTTCCATTCCTTCTCTTATTAGATTGTTTGTTTTAATAGCCAAATTCTTTAAGCTTTGAATGTCTCTAGAAAAAGTATTTTTTGCTATCTCGGCTGCAATTTTTCCTCCTGTTTTACCTTCTTTGCTTAGAAAATTAGTTAGACTGCCAGCACCGTCAAAAACAGCAAATAGGTTTTTTTGATTAAAATTTCATCTTCATTAAATTTTCCTGAACCCTTATCATATATCTTTTCTATTGAAAGCTTCATTTATTTCAACCACTTTAAAAACCATTCTAATGTCAAACTGATTGCTTTATCTTGAAGCTCTTCAGAAGTTTGATAATTCTTATCTTTAAATCCATGATTAGCTCCTTCAATAATTTCAATTCTTTTTGGTTCATTAGCAATTTTGAATGCTCTTTCTGATTCGGTAAAGGAAACAGTTTTATCGACATTGCCATGAACAAACAATATGGGACATTTTATTTTTTGGATTTTTGAAAAAACTTCAATTTTATGTACCTCTTCTATGAATTTCTTACCAACGTATAGTTTTTGCCCAGAGCTTCTTACCCAAGGTAAGACTCCTTTTTTGTTTAATTCCCTAATTTCTTCATCAGACGACCATCTATTTGCAATGTTTTCTTTGTAAAATATTGCTGGATAAAATAAAACCATACAATTTACTTTAGGAGAATAACCTAAAATTGAAATTGATCCGCCTAAACTTTCTCCAATCACTCCAATTTTGTCATATCTCTTTGAAAATTCTTTTATCAAAAGTTTCAAATCATCAATTTCACCAGTTATTGTCATTCTATGGTAATCTTCAAAACTGTCTGAGGTGAAACGAAAGTTAAATCTATAAACTGCAAAACCGTTTTCCGTAAGTTTATAAGCAAGTCTTTTGTATAAATCTTCTGGTCCATTCATGTTGCCAGTAAAACCATGAACCAAGAGAATCAAATTATTTGTTTTTGAATCAGGCAATGTTAAAACCCCTATTATTTTTTCTCCTTGATTTTCAAAAACTATTTTTTCCTCTTTCATATAATCATCTTTAATTTTCTAACAATTTTTATATCGCCTTTAGAAACCATTTTTAACTTTTCTGCCTCGTCTAAAAAGAACAGCTTCATTTTCTTTCCCTCTTTAAGTTTAAACTTTGAAAGATTATTCTTTAATGGTGCGATAAACACCTTACATGAAACAGCATCAAAATCAAATTTAGAAAATTTCTTCTTTAAAGCTTCTTCAATTTCATAACTATATTCCCCAGCAAATTTGTATTCTTTCAACTCAAAACCAAGCTCTTCTTTGGTTTCTCTCACAACAGCTTGTTTAGGAGTTTCATTTTTATTAATCTCTCCACCAAAAAATCCCCATTCTTCTCCGACCTTGCTTATGTCTTTCCTATCTTGCAGAAGGATTCTTTTGTCTTTGTCATAAAAAATTATAACAGCAACCTTTCTAGTTTTCATAATTTAGAATTATAATTCCTGATATAAATATCAAATCAAATGAGAATGCTCCCAGAATTCCTCGAACTTGTTCTTATATTCTGTCTTACAATTCACGAACCAGATTCCTTTCTCAGTTTCATCAACAGTCATTCCATGCTTTCCATCTACCACTACCATGTATGGTGCAGCTCTTCCTAGTTTCATTTCAATTCCAATCTTTCTAAGATTTGAAAGCATGGTTGGATGAAGCTCAGTTGCAATTATTCTTATCTTAACTCCACGTTGTATTGCACGCTTAATCGCCTCTAGAAGAACTATGTCGTCGTAGAACTTGTCAGTTGTTATAAGTATTTCCTCGTTTGCTATATCAAAAAGCAAAGATGCCTTGTTAACAAAATCCCCTTCGTACTGTTCGTATGCCTTCTCTCCTTGCCATACTGCTTTTCCTCTTAATTCTAGAAATTCATTGTACTGAGTTTCTAATTTAGCAAATAAATCCTTGAGTCTCAAGTAATCCTTGCTAACATAACTCATTACTCTTGGGAATGGATTTAATGACCTTGCCAGCCAGAAAACTTTATTCTTATCTTGGCCGGGTTCCACTAGCCCTTTCTTTTGCAAAGAATAAAGATACTTGTAAGCGTTCGTAACAGAGATGCCAGACTCTTTTGCTATGAGGTTTGCATCAGCTTTTACAACATCCCTATTGGTAAGCATCAGCATTGACCTTATTATTCTTATCTCTAGGTCATCGAATTGCTTGCTGTCTTTTAGTAAAGAACAAAAATCATTTATTTCCATAGATATTTTATTACTTCGTTGGTTTAAATGCGTTACGGATTATAATAAGGCTTATAAATATCTCATTCCAAATATTGGCATGCAAACTAATGACTTTATTAAAATAAATTTCATAGGCAAAGTAAAAGAAACTAGTATGGAATTTGACAAAGGAGAAAATGTTCCAATAGTAGTTGGTGTAAATTACACTTTGAAAGGCATAGACAATGTTTTAGTTGAGATGAATGTCGGTGATAAGAAAACAATAGAGCTTTCACCAGAGAATGCATTTGGAAATAGAGATGCCAGGCTTGTCAAGCTCGTTCCTTTGTCTGAATTCAAAAAGCATAACACCAATCCTTATCCTGGTATGATTCTCGAAGCAGACAACATGAGAGGAAGAATCCTTTCAGTGTCTGGTGGCAGAGTAAGTGTGGACTTTAATCATCCACTCGCTGGAAAAGCATTGGTATATGACTTGGAGATAAAAGAGAAGTTAGAAAACTTGGAAGACAAGGTAAAGGCTTTGATAGAAATATACACAAGAATGGATGGAAGTAAAGTAAAGACTCTGGCAAATGAAAAGGAAATAGAGATTGAAGTTCCTCCTATGATAAATTCTGTTTACAAAAAGAAGATTGCTGACGATGTGATAAAGTTTTTAGGGTTTGATAAAGTGAAATTCGTAGAAATTTTTGAAAAACCTAAAGAACAATGATTATATATCCACTTATAACTTTTCAATTAATTTTTTAAAGGTGTTTTCTAAATAAATTATCAGGTGAATACTATATGGCAGTAAGATCTGTTGAAGGTACAGGAAAGATTTCTGATACTGATGAGGATTTGAGGAAAATATTAGAAACAAGAAAAGCAGAAATTAAAGTTATAGGTGTAGGTGGAGCAGGTAACAACACTGTTTCTAGAATGATGCAAGTGGGAGTAGTTGGTGCACAGATTATAGCAGCAAACACAGATGCGCAGGATTTGTTATACACTGATGCAGACAAAAAAGTTTTATTGGGAAGAGATTTGACGAGAGGATTAGGTGCTGGAGCAGACCCGAATGTTGGAATGGAATCTGCGAGAGAGAGCAGAGAAGATATTAAAGATGCATTGAAAGGAGGGGACATGGTTTTCATCACCTGCGGTCTTGGTGGTGGAACAGGAACAGGAGCTTCTCCAGTAATAGCAGACCTCGCAAAGAAAATGGGCTTGTTAACTGTCGGTGTAGTCACGTTGCCTTTTAGCATGGAAGGAAAACATAGAATGGAAAATGCAAGAAAAGGTTTGAGCGAACTACAAAAAACTGTTGATACATTGATAGTTATACCGAACGACAAACTCCTAGAAATTGTTCCTGACGTATCAATTGTCTCAGCATTTAAAATATGTGACGAGATCCTAGTCAATGCTGTAAAAGGTGTAACCGAACTAGTTACAAAACCTGGTTTAGTTAATTTAGATTTCGCAGATATAAGAGCAGTCATGACTAATGGTGGCATAGCAATGATAGGAATGGGAGAATCTGACACAGAGAACAGAGCAGTAGAAGCTGTTGAAAAAGCTTTGAATAATCCATTGCTTGACGTTGATATAGACGGAGCGAATGGAGCTTTGGTGAACGTGTCTGGTGGAACTGATGTCACTATAAAGGAATGCCAAGAGATAGTCGAAGCAGTTTCAACGAAACTAAGCGATGATGCAAAGATAATATGGGGAGCACAGATATCAAAAGAACTCGGCGACATTGTAAGGGCATTGTTAATAGTGACTGGAGTCAAAGCACCAATAGGATATACCGGCGAAACTTTCTCGAAAGAAAAGCAGAAGGAAATTGAGAAGATACTTGGGATAGAGTTCGTATAACAGAAAAAATCAGACAAAAGAAAAGCATTTAAATAGTACACATTATAATAGTTTTATTCTAGGTGCTAAAATGGAAGAGGTTAACGTACAACAAAAACAAGAACAGCCTAAGGAAGAAAAACAGAAAGGCCCAGGTATTTTCAGTAGACTGAAAAATAAACTTACCGGCTATAAGAGGGTAGTAGATGTGGCTAGAAAACCGACAAGGGAAGAGTTCTCTTCGTCTATGAAAATAACTGGCAGTGGTATAATGCTGATAGGAGCAATAGGGTTCGTAATATTTTTAGCATATTTCATATTGACTAAATTGGTGATTTAATGATACGCACTATAAGAACGACTGTCGGTAGAGAAAATGCCGTAATCGAGACTTTAACAAGTAAAATAAAAAATATGGGTTTGGCCATCAAGTCAATCTTCCATCCAGGAGAATTGAAAGGATATATTTTCTTGGAAGGCGAGGAAGAGGTTATAAACGAGTTAATAAAAGGAGTCCCCCATGTAAAAGGCATTATTAGAAAAGAAGTTTCAATGATTGACATTAAAAAATTCTTAGAAGTTAAAAAAATCGAGATAAAGATAAACAGAGGAGACATAGTCGAGGTAACTGGCGGTCCGTTTAAGAACGAGAAAGGAAAGGTAACGAGAGTTGATGAAGCAAAGAGCGAACTGACTATTGAGTTCCTAGAAGCAGCTGTTCCTATTCCAATTACAATTCCTATAGATTCTGCAAGACTTATAGAAGCTGCAGAAAAAGAGAAGGTGAAAATAAATGATAACCATTAAAGCTTTGGTAGAGGGCGGAAAAGCAACACCAGCACCTCCGTTAGGTCCATCATTAGCACCGACGAAAGTGAATATCGGACAAGTTATAGCTAAAATAAATGAGAAAACAAAAGACTTTGCTGGAATGCAAGTGCCAGTCACGATAAAGATAGATCCTTCAACAAAAGAATTCGAGATAAGCGTAGGTAGTCCTTCTGTAGCTGCTTTGATTAAGAAAGAGTTGAATGTTCAGACCTTAGCAAAGGCACCATTCAAAGTTTTTGAAAAAGATGGAGTCAAGGAAGAGTTCAAGGAGAGCCTGAAGTTCGAACAAGCTGTTAAAATTGCAAAGATGAAACAGGATGACTTGAAAACTGAGGACCTAAAGAAAGCTGTCAAGCAAGTTGTATCATCTTGCGTGAGCTCCGGTGTCTACGTGGAAGGGAAGACGCCAAAGGCAATTCTAAAAGAAATAAACGAAGGAAAATGGGATAGTAAAATAAAATAAACTTTCTATAAATATTTATTATTATAATGCTCACTATAATTATGAGGACCTTTTTAATACCAAAGTCTGTTTCTAGAGTGATATTATGAAAACTTATGCTGATGCAGGCGTTGATAGAGAATTAAGGAAAAGAGCGAAAAGCCATTTAATAGAATTGAAGTCGACCTTTGCTTTGAGTAAGCATGGAAAAATAATTGAAACTCCTTTTAATAACTTGTATCCAATAAACGATAACATTTTTCACGTAAAAACTTCTGACAGCGTTGGAACAAAAGTTTTGCTATCTCAGTTGGCTAATAAGCATGACACCATAGGAATTGACGCAATCTCAATGGTTGTCAATGATTGCATAAGATGCGGTGCACAGCCCATAGCAATGACAGATATTATCGACATGAAAAAATCAGAGCCTGAAATCGTCCAAGAACTTCAAAAAGGTTTAAAAATAGGCGCGCATGAATCTGGATGCCCTTTAGTCGGAGGAGAGATTGCTGATGTCCCTGAAATCATCAATAGCTCTTATAATATAATCTGCGATTGCGTTGGCGAAGTTGAAAAGAATAAAATAATAACAGGTGAAAAAATAAAACCTGGTGATGTTATAATAGGTTTGAAATCATCAGGAGCTCATAGCAATGGCATCTCGCTTCTAAGGAAAACCTTGTTCAAGGAATGGGGAGGAAGATATGATGCGTTTGAAAAACATGATAATTTTGATAGAGAACTGATATATGAAGCTCTTGAGCCAACGAAAATTTACGTTAAACCTTTCTTAAATGCTGTTAAGAATATTGACATTTTGGGAGCAGTACACATAACAGGTGATGCTTATCTTAAATTCGGGAAACTGACAAATTTTGGTTTTGAGTTTGATAATTTCAAACCACAACCAATATTCCATCTAATCCGCCAATGTGGTGTCTCAACAGATGAAATGTTCAAAACATTCAACATGGGTTGGGGATTTGCGGTTATAGTTAGTAAGGAAAATGTAGAAGATACCTTACAGCTATTAAAAGACAGTGAAGTCATAGGAAAGGTTGTAGAGAAAGGAATGCTAATAAAGTTTGAAGGCAAAAAAATTGTGTTAGAATGATTAACAGAATAGAAGTTGGGTTCAAAGAAAACATGGTTGATGCTCTAGGAAATAGTGTAAAGAAAAGGATAATTGAAGATTTGAAAATAAAAGTTGACTCGATAAAGACGACTGATGTCTACACAATAGACAGCGATTTTTCAAATGAAGAGCTAAGCATGCTGGGAGAAAATTTATTTGCAGACCCTGTAATACAAGATTTTACTGTCGAATCGCCTTTGAATAAGGACTTTGACTGGTTAGTAGAAGTAGGATTCAAACCAGGAGTCACGGACAATGTAGGTAAGACAGCAAAAGAAGGAGCTGAAGATATATTCAAAAGAAAAATTAATGGCGTTTACACTTCAAAGCAATATGTTATAAAAGGAAATATAAGCAAAGAAGATGCAGAAAAAATATCTTCTGGACTGCTTGCAAACCAACTTATTGAAAGATGGGAAGTATTAAGTTATGATGAATGGAAGAAAAAAGGCATAAAAGCATTCATCCCAATTGTTAAAATAACTCACGAGCCTCAAGTTGCTGAAGTAAATCTAGATGTTAGTGATGAAGAATTAATGAAAATAAGCAAGGAAGGCATTCTTGCACTAAGCCTAGAAGAAATGAAAGCAATAAGAGGTTATTATAAGGACAAAAAAATTTTGGAGGAAAGAAAAAGACTTGGATTAAAGGATAAACCAACAGACGTCGAGCTTGAGACACTAGCACAAACTTGGTCAGAACACTGTAAACATAAGATATTCAATGCAGTCATTGATTATACAGATGGAAGCAAAAATCAAAAAATAAATTCATTGTTCAAAACTTTCATAAGAAAATCAACTGAAGAAATTGGAAAGGACTGGTTGGTCTCAGTTTTCAAAGACAACGCCGGCGTGATAAAATTCAATGATAAATGGAATTTGGTAATGAAAGTTGAAACTCACAACAGTCCATCTGCTTTGGATCCTTACGGTGGAGCACTGACTGGGATTGTTGGTGTTAATAGAGACCCTTTGGGAACCGGTATCGGATCCAAATTAATATTCAATGTAGACGTATTTTGTTTTGCTTCTCCATTTTATGACAAGCCCTTACCGCCAAGGCTAATGCATCCAAAAAGAATTTTTGAAGGCGTGAGGAAGGGAGTAGAGCATGGTGGAAACAAAAGTGGAATACCTACTATAAACGGCAGCATAGTATTTGATGATAGATTCTTAGGAAAGCCCCTAGTCTATTGCGGAACTGGAGGCATCATGCCTTCTAAAATAAATGGAAAAGAAACCCACTTGAAAATAATTAAACCGAATGACTTGGCTGTGATGTGTGGTGGAAGAATAGGCAAGGACGGCATACACGGCGCCACATTTTCTTCAGAGGAACTCCATGAAGGTTCACCTGCAACAGCTGTCCAAATTGGCGACCCGATAACTCAGAAGAAGATGGCAGATTTTTTAATGGAAGCAAGGGACTTGGATTTGTATAGAACTCTTACAGACAATGGAGCTGGTGGACTGTCCTCCTCTATAGGCGAACTCGCTCAAATAAGTAATGGGTGCGAGCTCTACCTTGACAGATGCCCGTTAAAGTATGCTGGCTTGAATCCGTGGGAAATACTTTTATCTGAAGCACAGGAAAGAATGACTGTAGTTGTTGATTCTGAAAAACTTGATGAATTCTTAAACCTTGCAGAAAGAAGAGGGGTCGAATCGACTGTTGTAGGAAAGTTCACAGACAACGGAAAGTTCCACGCTCTTTACAAAGATAAAACAGTTGCATATCTTGATATGAAGTTCTTGCATGAAGGAGTGCCTCAAATGAAACTAAAGGCTGTTTGGACTAAACCTAAGAATGAAGAATTAAATATAAATTGCCCTGCTGATTTAACTGATTCTTTAAAAAGTATTCTGGGAAGATTGAATGTTTGCTCAAAAGAGTATGTAGTAAGACAGTATGATCACGAGGTACAAGGTGGCTCAGTTGTAAAGCCGTTGACTGGTTTGAAAAATGACGGTCCAAGCGATGCTGCAATAATGAGACCTATACTAGATTCGATGGAAGGAGTAGTGGTATCTCACGGAATATGCCCGAAATATAGCGATGTGGATGCGTACAACATGTCCGCATGTGCAATGGACGAGGCTGTAAGAAATTATATTGCTGTTGGCGGTTCATTGGATCATGCTGCTGCTTTAGATAACTTCTGCTGGTGTGACCCTGTTAAGTCTGATAAAACACCTGACGGCGACTTTAAATTGGCACAGTTGGTAAGAACGTGCCAAGCTCTTTATGATTGTACAACAAATTACAAGATTCCTTTGATATCTGGAAAGGATAGCATGAAGAATGACTATATGATTGGAGGAGTTAAAATATCAATTCCGCCAACACTTTTGATTTCTATGATTGGTAAAATAAATGACTCGAGAAAGGCTGTAACAATGGATGCAAAACAGGAAGGAGACGCCATATATGTCTTAGGATTGACAAAGAACGAACTTGGCGGTTCAGAATATTATGCTCTTTATAATAAAGTAGGTAATAATGCACCTTTCGTCAATTTAAAAGCAGCATTAATCTCATACAAAGCTTTGAGCAATGCGATAGATGCTGGTCTGGTAGCATCATGTCATGATTGTTCTGATGGCGGATTGGGAGTTGCTTTGGCAGAAAGCGCTTTCGCCGGATGTCTTGGAATGAATATAGAATTGAAAAAAGTTCCGAAAGAAGGAGTAGATAGAAATGATTTCTTGTTGTTCTCTGAATCACAAAGTAGATTCGTCGTAACTGTAAACCCGCAGAATGAAAAAAGATTTGAAGAGACAATGAAGGATACTATTTTTGCGAAAATTGGAACTGTCACTAAAAATGATTTTATCGCTCACGGATTAGATGGAAAGCCTTCCATAAAGTCTGATATAAAAGAGTTGAAAGATGCTTGGCAAAAAACTTTGAGATGGTAATATGAAACCAAAAACGCTTGTGCTAACTGGATATGGAATTAACTGTGATTATGAAACTCAACACGCTTTTAATTTAGTAGGAGCTGATGCCAAAAGAGTTCACATAAATGACATAATAGACAAGTTAGAAAGTTTGGATGAATATCATATACTTGCTTTCCCTGGAGGATTTTCTTTTGGAGATGACATAAGTTCTGCAAAAGTCCTTGCAAACAAAATAAAGTTCAATATTTTCGATGAACTTCAGAAATTCATAGACGATGGAAAAGTTATAATAGGAATATGTAATGGCTTCCAAGCGATGGTAAAGCTGGGAATCCTGCCTGCATTTGAAAGAAATTATAAAAAACAAACCACAACCCTGACGTTTAATGACTCTGGGAGATTCGAGGATAGATGGGTTTATATGAAAGCTAATCCAAAGTCGAGATGTATTTTCACGAAAGGTATAGATAATTTATACTTACCTGTCAGACATGGCGAAGGAAAGTTTGTAACAAGCAACGTCTTCTTACAGAAATTGAATAAGAACAACCAAATAGCATTAAGATATGTTGACGAAAAAGGAAATCTTGCAGGTTATCCTTGGAATCCAAATGGTTCTTTGGAAAATATTGCTGGAATATGCGATGAGACTGGAAGAATTTTTGGACTAATGCCACATCCAGAAGCTTACTTGCATATGACTAATCATCCAAGATGGACAAGAGAAAAACTTGCTGACGAAGGTATGGGTGTTAAAATATTTAGAAATGCTGTTGAATTCATAAAAGAAAATTTCTGACCAAATGTTTAAATCTTTTAAATTCAATTATATTTTTAGAGTTTTATGGCAGAAGAAGATATGACAAAACTATTGCAAGTTATATCAGAAAAAGCTTCTCAAAAATTCGGCATTGATTTGGATGACCGCAAACCTCAAGTGGCCCAATCTATGGGCGATGGAATGGGTGTTCTATATCAGCCTAAAGGTTCTTCATGCAATTATGTTCTTGTGTGGTGTAGAAGAACTCCATCAGGTCCTGAGATATTAAGCCATAATACAGGATCTCAATATGCAATTAATGGTATACTAATGAAATTAGATGGCGTAAAGGGCCATAATTTTTAGTTGAAATTATTAAAAAAATAAACAAAGTATAAATAATTTAACCTTCAAAATATTATCAGGTAATATGAAATCTGTTACTGTAATTTTAGGTTCTGCATCTGACAAGCCGATATTTGACAAATGCAAATCAGTGTTTGATGAATTTGGAGTAAAATATCATGTTTTTGTAGCATCGGCCCACAGGACGCCTGAAAAAATAGATGAAATAGTAAAAAATTCTGAATCTGATGTTTTTATTGCAATTGCAGGATTATCTGCAGCATTACCAGGAGCAATAGCAGCTAAAACAATCAAGCCTGTCATAGGTATACCTGTTGAGTCTAAACTTGATGGTTTAGATGCCTTGCTATCAATTGCTCAAATGCCACCAGGCATACCGGTTGGTTGCGTTGGAATAGATAGAGGAGAAAATGCTGCGCTGCTGGCAATAGAAATATTATCTCTTCATGATGACGATTTAAAAATTAAATTAAGAGTTCATAGAGACAAAATGAGAGAAGGTGTGGAAAAGTCTAACCTAGAAGCTAAAAATTGGTGAGCATGGCAATACATCCAATAGATTATAGATATGGTTCTCAAGAAATGAGAAATATTTTTGATGAAGAGAGAAAGCTAGAGAAAATGCTTATAGTAGAAGCTGCACTAGCACAGACTTTAGCAGAGCTTGGAAAAATTCCAGAAAGATGCGCTGAAGAAATAACAAGAAGAGCAAACACAAAAGATGTGAAGTTAGAAAGAGTTAAAGAAATTGAGAAGGAAACAAAACACGACGTAATGGCTATAGTAAAATCTTTGACAGAAGTCTGCGGAGAATCTGGAAAATATGTTCACCTCACAGCGACCAGCTATGACATAGTTGATACTGCCAACGCATTGCTGTTAAAGGATGGCTTGGAAGTTCTATTGAAAGAAGGAAAAGATTTGTTAAAAACTTGCCTAAGCATTTCTGAAAAGTATAAAGACTTGATAATGATTGGCAGAACACACGGACAGCATGCAATACCAATAACTCTGGGCTTCAAGTTTGCTAATTACTCGAACAAACTAGGAGAAGATTTGATAAGACTCGAAGACGATTTGAAAAATAATATCCTTGGTAAATTCTCAGGCGCGGTTGGAAGTTATGCTGCTCAAAAGATATGCGGGTTGGGAGACGATCTTGAAATAAGGGTAATGGAAAAACTTGGAATAAGGCCAGCAGATATAACAACTCAGGTGATAGAAAGAGAGAGCTTTGCAAGAATATTATGCGATATAGCAATACTCGCTTGTAGTATTGAACAGATTGCAAAAGAGATAAGAAACTTGCAGAGAACTGAGATAGGAGAACTCAGTGAACCTTTCGGAGAGAAACAGGTTGGATCTTCAACAATGGCTCAAAAAAGAAATCCTATTAACACAGAAAATATCTGCTCAAATGTAAGAGTAATCAGATCATGTGTCTACCCTTCACTAGAAAACATTGCGCTTGAACATGAAAGAGACCTTACAAACTCTGCTGCTGAGAGATCAATAATTCCTACAGCTTTTATATTAGCAGATGAAGTTCTAACAAGAATGAACAAGATTCTAAAAGAACTGGTTGTTTATCCTGATAATATTAAAAAGAATCTGGATATGTCTAAGGGCACAATAATGTCTGAAGCTATCATAACAAAACTTGTTGAGAAAGGTATGGGAAGACAAGACGCCCATGAACTGTTAAGGGAATCTTCTATGAAAGCATTCGAAACTAACAAGAACCTGAAGGATATCCTACTCACAAAAAATTTAATAAAAAAATATCTTAATGATAAAGAGTTGAATGAGTTGTTTGATTATAACAACTATGTCGGTTTGTGCGCAGAAAAAACAGAAAAAATAATAAACAAATGGAGGGATTTTGTTTGACAGGAATTGTAATTGTTGGTTGTAATTGGGGTGACGAAGGGAAAGGCAAGATAACAGATCTTTATGCTGAAGATGCAGATTTGATAGTAAGATATGCTGGTGGACCAAATGCTGGACATACGATTTTTGATAGCAAAGGAAATAAGTTTGTATTTCACAACCTACCATCCGGAGTTCTGTATCCTGATAAAAAAAATTTAATTGGTAACGGTAATGTCATAGACCCTGAGATTATATGTGAGGAGATAGACGCGATTCTAAAGAGTGGATATGAAATAAAGAACCTTGTTATAGATGAATGCGCTCATATGATAATGCCTTGGCATAAAATGCTAGATAGCGGAGGAGAAGAGAGCAAGAAAATAGGAACTACAAAAAGAGGCATAGGACCCGCTTACATGGCAAAGGCAGAGAGATTAACTGCCATAAGGTTTATTGATTTTATAAACGAAGAAAGACTTTCTAAAAAACTTGATTATGTTTTACCTATATTTAAGAAAAGAATGGAAATTATAGGAGTATTCAACGAAGGTTCAGTTGAAGAATGGAAAAAACAATTATTAGAAAAGTATAGACCCATTTCCAAAAGATTAGCAAAATATGTGGGCAATATTTCTTTAGAAGTAAACAACGCACTAGACAATGGAAAAACTGTCTTGTTCGAAGGGGCACAGGGAACTCTTTTGGATGTAGATCACGGAACATATCCATTTGTAACATCCTCAAACGCTTCTGTTGGCGGCTGCCTAACAGGAACAGGAATTGGACCAACTAGAATAGACAAAGTTATAGGAGTTGGCAAGGCTTATATAACAAGAGTTGGTGAAGGCCCATTCCCAACAGAAATGAAAGATGAAATAGGAGCGAAGATACAAAGTATTGGAAAAGAATTTGGAGCAACAACAGGCAGACCAAGAAGGTGCGGATGGCAAGACACTGTCTTGCTCAAATATTCTGCGAGAATAAACTCAATAAACTCGTGGGTAATAACTAAACTAGATGTCTTGGACGGAATAACACCCATAAAGGTATGTATTAAATATAAATTTAATGGCATTGAAACAGACATATTTCCTAGAGATGCCGAATTATTAGAAAGAATAATACCTGTTTATATGGAAATTGATGGATGGGAAGCTACAGACTGGAGCAAGATAAAAACATTCAAAGATATTCCAAACGAAGCCCAAAATTATTTAAAACTTATAGAGAGAGAAACAAAAACTCCAATAGAACTGGTCTCTGTTGGACCAAATAAAAATCAAGTCATAAAGATGAGATAATATGCAAACAATCGTAGAAACAAATTTACCATTCAAATTAAAAAACAGAGGAAAAGTTAGAGATGTATATGACTTGGAAGACAAACTCCTTATGATAGCTACTGACAGGATTTCTGTTTTTGATGTTATACTTCCTACAACTATTCCTTACAAGGGTATCATACTGACTCAACTTTCTAATTTCTGGTTCAATAAAACAAAAAATATTATAGACAATCATATAATTGTTGATGATTTTAATTTAATGCCATCACATGTAAAAAAATTCTCAGAATTAAAAGGAAGATCTGTACTGATAAAAAAAGCTGAGCCATTGTTAGTTGAATGCGTTGTGAGAGGATATATAACAGGCTCTGCGTGGAATGCGTACAAAAATGGCGAAGCAATATGCGGAATCAAACTTCCAGAAGGTTTAGTAGAAAGCGACAAGCTTCCCGAGCCTTTGTTCACACCAACTACCAAAGCTGTGACAGGACATGATGAAGCAATAACTGAAGAGCAAATGAGAAAGCAATTCGGAGAAGAACTAACAGATACTTTGAAGAATGCTAGCTTGGACATCTATAACTTCGCTGAAAAAGAAGCTAGAAAGAAAGGAATCATAATAGCTGATACGAAGTTTGAATTCGGAGTCTTGAATGGAAACGTTATACTTATAGATGAGTTGCTCACGCCAGATTCTTCTAGATTCTGGCCAGCTGATAGCTACAAACCTGGTGGCTCTCAAAAAAGTTTTGACAAGCAGTTTGTACGTGATTTTGCAACAGGTATTGGATGGAACAAAACTCCACCTGCGCCAGAAGTTCCAGAAGATGTTGTTAAAGAGACTACAAAAAAATACATAGAAGCTTATGAGAAAATAACTGGAAAGAAGTTTGTTTTTTAGAAAACTATTTTTTCCAACGCATTCTTTGATATTCCTAACTTGATCTCTCTAGCAATTCTTCTACCAGTTGACATTGGCTCCTCAAACAAATATGCTGAATATGGAGAACCTTCTGGATAGAGATTTGTACCTGCGACTATACGAGCTGATATCTCAAAGACGGTAAATCCTTTTTCAGGATGATATATAGTCTCTAAACAGAAAGGTCCTATCATCCCTGGATTAAAAAGCTTTAGAGAAGCATCAACTGTACTGATTCCCATTCTAATTACCTCTGGCAGGAAGCTCTCTCTTATTATAATCGGTTGGTTTCCTGTAACAGTATAATCTAAGAATTCATCTGGAATGTTTGGCAGACCTCTGTAGCTCTCATCTATAGGTTCAATTCTTTTATCCATGCTTAACATTTCTGTTCTGTTTTCAAATGGAGAATAAAAATAATGAACGTAGTATCTAACACCTAGAACAAATTCCTGAATCGTTATATTTGAAGAGTCTGCCTCAGAAATTATACCTTTCTTAACTTTTTCTTTTAGTTTTTTCTTCAAATCCTCTTCTGAATCTGTAGTAAAGAATCCTCTACCGCCTTTTGCACCTGAAAGTTTTACAAAAACTTTGCCTCCAGCCTCTGAAACTGTTTTGTATTGTTTAGGGAGTCGTAAACCTGCTTTCTCTAGCCACTCTCTTTGCATCTTTCTTTCTCCTTCCCATTTTAGGGTCTTCCTGTTTCCAAACATGGGAACAAGGAATTTTTCCTCTAAATTTTCTGGACCAACATACTCAACGAAAGAGCCATGCGGTATAATTATTACATTATTTTCTATTAACCAATCTTGATGCCTTTTTTCCAGAATATCCTTGAAATGCTTGATAATAAGGTACTCATCTGGTTTGCCCAAAGGAAAAGAATCATAAGTTGCCTTTCTGTCATCAGTGCATATTCCAATTGTTTTGAAACCCTCTTTCCTAGCACCATGGAAAATTTGTAGAGCTGAATGAGAACAGATTGTAGCAATTTTAATTTTGTTTTTGTTATAATTTGAAAGGATTTCGTCTATCTGTGATTTAGTTATCATGACAACACCTCTTCTATTCTTGAAAGAAGAATAGCATCTTTGATTTCCTTTGCAATCCTTCTACCAAAACTGACTGGTTGACCATAAAGATATTTTGTATATGGAGTGACTTCTGTGTCAGGCGAACCTGGAATTCTAAAACTAACATCATATACTAGTAGGTTCTCATCCTCATCTGCTATTGTTTGTAAGGCAAAGGGGCCTATTATTCCTGGAGGAAATACTTTTTTTGTTATATCCACCATTTTCTTTCCCATTTCCATAGCTTTCTCTAATAAAGATTCTCGCAAGCTTAGAGGTATGTGAGCCAATTCTTCTCCATTTGGAAATTGAAGTCTTGTATCTGTTCCTAGTAGTTCTAGCTCATCATGAATCTTTGAATAAAAGAAATTCAAGTTAATTTTCTCTCCTTTTATATATTCCTCAATTGGAGCAGCCCTAAAGTTTTCTTCTATCGTCTTTCTCTCTATATTAGTTTTCCCCCTTTCTGTAACTTCTTTGCATTTAGCTTCATACTCTTTAAATGAACTAACTATCGGAAATTCTCTTGTGAAATGCCTTTCTCCAATAGCCTTTGTAGCCTTTATTATCACTGGCACGTTAATTTCTTTTGGGTTCGTAAACTTCTTTGGAGTTAATATGCCTGCACTTTTAACAAGATAGTCCTGATTCTTTTCAATCTTATATAGTCCTGTTCTTTCCTCTGCTCTTAACAATTTTCTGTTTCCAAACAAAAGAACATTAAATGAATTTTCTATTATGTCATAGCCTAGGTAAACTTCTAGTGATCTGTGTGGAACAATTATTGTGTTAAAGGCTAATAGTTTTTTTACATTATCCTCTTTTGTTATTTCCTTCCAGTCATTGAGAATTATTATGTTATCGATACAACCTATTTTATCTTTTCCTCTTATTCTTGATTTGAAGTATTTGTTGTAAGTTTTCTCTCTTCCTTTCTTGCACACTGCCAATGTTTTGAAGCCTTCGTCTTTTGCTCCTCTTGCTATGTCTAGCATAGAATGGGAAGCCAAGCCTCCAATAGAAAATGGATGAGATTTGATTTTATAACTTGATAGCAAGTCCCTAACATTTTTCATATCCTTAATTGACTGTATTAAAATTTAAGTTTATCTTCCATATTATTATCTGATTCAATGGCCTTAGACATGTATAAAGAAAGAAATCCGTTACCAGTAGTTCTTATAGCAGTGTTTGACAGAAATAAAATTCTTCTTGCAAAAAGAAAGAGACAACCCTACAAAGGGTTTTATGGGATTCTTGGAGGAAGGCAAACCTTCGGCATGCTCACGAAGCATATTGTCAAGAAAGAAGTCATGGAAGAGACTGGATTTTCTATAAAAGAAGACTCGATAGAGACGAGAGGGTTGTATAGTGAAATACTCTTAGACAAAGAAGGCAAGCCTAAAGATCATTTTATATTTAGAGTCTGCAAGGTTGAAGTTGATAAGAAAATCTCTGAAGATGTGGAGAAGACTGATATAGACAAGTTCGAATGGTTTGATTTGCCCTTAAAAAAGGAAGTTAAGAAGAAAATAATACCAACTGACCTGATAATGATTGAACATGTTCTTTCAGATAAGAAGCATGACTTTAAGGAATTTGTAGTACAGGAAACAGAAAATCCAAAAGAGCTGAAGATTGTTTATTTGAAATAATCTTTAAAAATTTCTTCTGCTGCATCTCCAAACATACCATCTAGTGTAGGATCAGGATTTCTCCTAAATGTTTTTGGTCTGCCTTCCGCCAGCAATACTCCGCCTCTCTCAAGGCTGGCTAGATGACTCCTTACTTCTATAATACTTCCACCAGCAATCCTCCAAAATTGCTCTGCTGTATAGGTGTCTCTATTTGTTTTGAAAGGAGTAAGGAAAGAATGAATATTAGGATTGACTGGCAGATAAGGTATTTCACGTCTATTTATTTCTCTTCTTATTTCAACTCCTTTCTGAAGTTTAAGCAACTCGTCTCTGGCATCTAAAACTTGATGCTCTAAATACCAAACTCCGGTACGAAAATTACCCATATGATAAAGATTTCTTGATCTACCAAGAGCTCTTCCTGGTATTTGCCCTTCATAATCAGCCACCTTTGCAATTTGCCTACTAGGTAAAGGTCCGTATTCCATTACAATTTGCTCTGCTTTTTGTACAAATTCTGGATCTCTCATAATCTAAAATGAAAAATAATCTTTAAATTCTTTTACAAAGCATTATTTTGTATGCTAAAAATAATATTTTTGCTTTCAATTGCAATTACAACAGCCTTAACTGCAATGCAATTCTCAGGCTATCAAGTTCTTGATTTGGTTATAATCATGATTATAATAGACTTTATATCATTAGGAGCGTCAATAGAATTGGAAAGAAAAAAATCTGATAAGGAAACCAAAGGATTCATAACAACAAAGCTTGAAGGTATAGAGAATATTTGCAAGGATATATTCAGTCATATAACCTCTCCAAATCCTGGTTTTGAGGCTAAGTTAGAGAAGCAAAAGAACGACATGAGTTATATTCTTGATAAGATTGCAAAGAAATCCTTGGAACTAGAGGAGAAGCTAAATGTGTTTGGAAGAGTTCTAACAAGTGACACAAAAGAAAAAATTGAAGTTTCTGAAGAGACTGTAGAAGAAGAAAAACCAGCTGAAAGTTTTAATGTCGGAGAAATAATGTACGTAGAAGAAGAAGGACAGGAGTAAAGGTTTAAATACATATTCAAATAATTAATTTTACTGCGTTAGCAGTAGCATAGTGCGTTAGCTGATTATCATGACTGAACAGAAAGTTTTAGACGCTATTAAGAAAGCTAGAGAAGTTATAAAGAAGAGAAACTTCAAACAGACATTTGACCTAGCCATTAATCTAAAGAACATTGACCTTAAGAGGCCTGAAAATAAGATCAAGACTGAAGTAAAAATACCTCATAGTTTTAAAGAATCTAAAATCGGGATTATCGCTGACAATCTTCTACCACAGACGAAGGACTTGGAGAACGTTGTTGTTGTAAGAAAAGAACAGGTAGAAGCTTTTGGAAAGAACAAGAAAGAGGCAAAGAAGCTTGCAAGAAGTTGCAGATACTTTTTAGCAGAGGCACCTTTGATGCCCTTGGTTGGAAAGACGCTCGGACCTATTCTAGCTCCAAAGAACCTTATGCCCTCACCAATACCTCCTACTACTCCTAATCTAAAATCTTTAGTAGACCAGAAAAGAGGTGTGTTTAAACTACAACTCAAAGACTCACCAACAATACATGTACCAGTAGGCATAGAGGACATGAAGGATGAGGAAGTGGCAGAAAATATCGATACTATTGTTAGGACGGTTTTAACCAGCTTGCCAAAAGGCAGGGAACAAGTTAAAAACATTGTTATCAAGCTAACAATGGGTAAGCCAGTAAAAGTGATTTTATGAAAGGAAGAAAAGAACCAAGAAAGGAAAAAATAGAAGCTGTTGAAAAACTAGCCGAGACAATAAAGAACTACCCTGTGATAGGAGTTCTTAACTTGTATAAAACTCCTGCTAATGCTTTACAAAAAATAAAGAAAGAGCTAAAAGGAAAGGCTGTTATCAAAGTCGCGAAGAAGAGCACATTATTACGCGCTTTGGAAAAGTCTGGTAAGCAGAGTTTAAAAGATTTTATAACAGACTATCCTGCTTTGATGCTAGCAAATCTAGATCCTTTCAGATTATACTTATTTTTACAAAAAAAGAAAACTCCAGCAGCAGCAAAGCCTGGAGACATTCTAACAAGTGATATAGAAGTTAAGGCTGGTCCAACTGATTTACCACCTGGTCCAGCGATATCAACGTTAACAAAAGTTGGTCTGCCTGCAAAAGTTGAAGCTGGAAAAATAGCTATTATGAAGGACAAGGTTGTCCTCAAGGCTGGAGAGAAGGTTTCATTGGACTTGGCTTCTGCATTGCAGTTGTTAAAAATCCAACCAATGGAAATTGGACTAAACGCTGTTGTTTTCGAAGAGAATGGAATCCTTTATAGGAAAGAGCAGTTGTTTATAGACGAGGCTAAGCTTCTAAATGATATTCAATTGGCTATACAGAATGCATTTAACTTTTCAATCAACGCTGAGATTCCAACAAAGGAGACGATCGGCTTCATGCTTGCTAAAGCACAAATGCAAGCTAAACAACTTGCTACTGAAGCAAAGATAGAGGGATGAACATGGTAGAAATAGACAGTGAGTTAAAAATCATAATCGAAAACAATGTTATAACCTTTTCGACGGTTGATAAAGATAAGGCTCCACATTCAATCGCTGTTGCATACGTTAAGGTTGTTGATAGTGATAAAGTTTTAATTTCAGATAATTATATGAAAGAAACCATAGAAAATTTAAAAAATAACAATAATGTTTCATTGTTGACATGGAATGAAAACTGGAAGAAAGATTGTTTTAGTTTTGAGTTAAAAGGAACAGCTCAATATTTTACTTTAGGTAAATGGAGAGATGAAGTTAAAAAAATTCAAGAAAATAGAGGTAACCCTGCGAAGGGAGCAATTTTAGTAACAATATCAAAAATTAAAAAATTAGGATAATGAGGTGTAAAAAATGGAGTTAATATACAGCGCTTTGCTTTTGCACACTGCAAAACAAAAAATAGATGAAAGTAGCTTAACAAAAGTTTTGCAAGCAGCTGGAATAACACCTGACTCTGCAAAAGTTAAGGCAGTAGTTGCTGCATTAGAGAACGTTAACATAGATGAAGCAATTAGCAAGGCAGCGATGCCAGTTGCAGCACCAACAGAAGCAAAGGCTGAAAAGAAAGAAGAGAAGAAAGAAGAAGACGTTGAAAAGAAAGCGCAAGATGCCGTCGAAGGGCTCGCTGGTCTCTTTGGTTAATGATTTCTTTTTAATTTTTGCCGCAACCAAAAGAGATCTGTAGTATCCTTAGATGTCATTAGTTTATTCAAATCTATTCTCCAATTTTCTATTGTTGATATAAACTCTTTTGCTTTTATCGACAAATTGTATCTATAAGGCGGTTTAGAGTTTAATCTAATGAAATAACCTTTTCTAATCATGTTGTTAAGCCATTTCCTATCTTCTGGATGAAGAAAATATGCTTTGGCTATATCTTTTCGAGTGAAAATTTTATTCACATCTATAAAATAAGTGATAAAACAGCATAAGAATTATTTACCACCGAAGATAGTAAATAGAAGGATTAGCAGGATTGTTTGGTTAATTATTTTTATCCTAACTTTCCTATAGCTTCTCCTCTAATATTTTTTCTAAATTTACTGCTAGCTTTAGAAAATTCTTCTCTATTTTCTTCTGTCATAACCTCAACCCTAGGTTGTTTTTTCACATACTCTATAGCGTTATCCTTTCCACTCAAAAGAAATCTACATGCAATATTAGCTGTTATTCTAGTGTTTGGCGACATAACTCCTATTTCTGCAGTTTTTACAGCATAAGAATTTCCATTAAAAGAAACAGTAAGACCTCCACCTTCTCTAACTAATCTAAATGCTTCTTCATCAGTAATACTATCTCCAACATACATGACTTCAGGCAATTTAGTATCTAATTTTCTAACAACATCCATAACTGCATTTGCTTTTTCACGCCCACCTACAGGTTTGATCTCTTTCAGAATTCTACCTATTTTCATTTGAGAAATTTCTTCCCAAATTATTTCATCTAGTCTTGTTATATTTCCTTTATCTTCTTCTGAAAAGTCATTTAAAGAATTAGATGCTGGAATGTTCATGACGGGCATTCTAGCTATTTCTTCAGCAAATTTTTGTATTCTAGTCTCTTCATGCAGATCTATTTCATAATCGTCAATTCTCACTCTAGTTGAGTAAGTGTTTTCAAAAGGAAACCCTATGCTTTCACATAAAGCATTAATATAATGTTGATAACTGGTGCTTACTATGTAAGCTGGTCCAAAACTACTAATTAACCCTAAGGTGGATGCTGCTTCTGGAACTAAAAGGATTTTTTCAGAAGAAAAATCTTTCATCTTTTTATCTGTTACTCCATGAGCCTTAAAAAATGGCAGTATTAATTTTAGAGTATTTCCTGCATTATACTCTGGTCTTTTAACAACATCCGCTTGGACATCGTCGTATTTGCTCAAAACAGAAAAAAGTTTATCTCCGTGAGGTATATACCAAGAAGTTAATTCAAAAGCATTATCATTTTTTGAAATCGGCCCCTCGCAATCGGTTATAAAAACTCTTTTAGGTTCATGCATAAACTAAATTATTAACATAAATATAAATAATTGGAATTGTAATGCATATCAATTACGCTTCTGAATTTCAACAAAGTTTAAATCCTTTGATGTAATTAATAGATATTATGAAAATGGCAAAAATAATACCAATAGCAATTCTATGTTTAATAATATCAGCGACATTAGTTAGCGCAACACACACATCAAGTGTGACAATTACACCAAATATGTGGGCAAAGAACACTATAAAGTCAGTCTCAGTAGCGGTTACAAACACAAACGGCGACAGCATAACAAAAATAGAGTTGAGTGTTCCTAAAGACACAAATCAAGTTCCAATTTATACTGTTGGTGATATAACAAGACCTGAAGGTTGGACATATACCACAAAAGGCGATCCTATAAACACAATAACTTGGATAACACTTGGTTCAGGAATTGCAAGCGGAAGTTCTTTAAGCTTGTTTGGAATAGATGTTAAATCTCCAAGTGCTTCAGGCGATTATAAATGGAACTGGGTTACAACTGATTCAAAAAATGGAACATACAACGGCTTTGCAGTAACAACTGCAGGACAAGCAGCTGTTTCATATTTTGTAATTTCAAATGTCCCAACAACTTCAGTTGCAGGAACTGCCTTCAAGATTAATGTAAAAGCTTATGGAGACGATAATCAAATTAAAAAAGATTACGTCGGAACGATAACCTTTACTTCAACTGATTCATATGCAGTATTGCCACTTGATTACACATTCCAAACAACAGACTATGGCTCAAAAGATTTTACAATAACATATAAAGGCACAGGTGAACAGAAATTTACTGTAAGGGACACTTCATTGGGACTTTCTCAAGAATCAACAAAGACTACTGTTAAATCAGGATTATTGACAGATATAGGAATAATGCCTCAAGACAAAAAGGTTTCAGTTGGAGATAAAGTAACATTTAGTGTAACAGGTAAGGATGCTTATGGAAATTTAATTGATGTAACAGATAAGGCAACATTGAAAGTAGATACTAAAGCAGGTGGAACTTGGAACAAAAGTGTTTACACAACTCAAAATGAAGGAACATTTGTTGTAATTGCAACTTATAATTCAATAGTTAGTGGAACAACGCTAACTGTTGCTAAGGGTGCAGTAATACCGCCTGTAACACCACCCGTGACACCACCGGTAACACCGCCAACGAACGTCACTCCACCAGCACAACTTCCTGAAATGTCATTGTCTGTTCCAGACTCAATCACAATAGCACCTGGCGCAAATGACACAATGATAATAACTGTTAACAACAACGGCAACAATGATCTAACAGGCGTAGAAATAAATGTTGAAGGAGTTCCAAGTGACTGGATAAGCGTTTATCCTTTGCTGAATGATGTACCATCAAAGAGCTCTAAGGACTATCTAGTTATAGTTTTTGTCCCTAAGAACGAATCTGGAACGAAAACAATAGACTTTATAGCAAAATCTAGTGAAGGCGTAATCGCAGCAAAAGAAACAAACTTGGTAATATCAAGCGCTCCAACAGGTTCATTCGTAATGCCAAAGAACATTTTGCAATTGGGTGTAGTGATAATAGCAGTAGCTGCAGTTGTAATAATTGGTTGGGAACTTTGGTTCAAGAAGCCAAAGTCAAAGTGATTATAGTTTTTTAATTTTTAACCCTTTTTGTTAGTTTTTTTAATATTATTAATACCGTTGTAATATTCTAACTGTATTAGTTATTTTTTTGTACCTATAATAGTACACAGGCTTGCCTCCTGAAGGTGGAGGAGGGCCTTTGAAGAATTTAACTTCTTCGTTTTTTCTTAATCTAGCTAACGGTTCAGAAAGGGAATGTTTTGGTTTTTCCAGTTTAGCTTCCATTTGGCGCTCAGTATAATCATTATCCGGATTTGCTTTTAAAAGATCAAAAATGTCTCCTTGCCCCATATTTATCAAACTTAATTAAAACAATAAAGGATTTAAATCTGATTTTTAATAGTTAAATTTTTGTAGTCACAACTATATTAGTTAACTATGCAAACTGATAAAAAATCTTTGATCAAAGTTTTACAAAAAGACTGGAAGAAACATTGGTTCGTAGAGTTGTTTAAGGAAAAAGGATTTGAAAGAAAGCAATGTAAGAGTTGTGGAAAGTTCTTTTGGACCTTGAAAGACCAAGAAATCTGCAACGATTCATTATGCAAAGGCTATGTGTTTTTAGAGAAGCAACTAGCCAAAAAAATGGATTACTTCAAGACCTGGGAAGCTGTAAAAGATTTTTTTGTTAAAAATGGTCATACTGCTTTGAAAAGATATCCCACCATCTGTAGGTGGTATCCTTTGTACTTCACAATAGCAGGCATAGTTGATTTCTATAGAATAGCTAACAACAAAATAACATTTGAATTTCCTGCAAATCCAATAATTTTGTCTCAACCTTGCTTAAGATTTAATGATATTCCTAATGTTGGTTTGACTGGAAAGCATTACACTTGCTTCAATATGATACAGCAAAGCTCTGTCTATGGAAAGAGCGGATACTGGAAAGATAAATGTATAGAGCTAGACTATGACCTTTTGACAAAAGTTCTTGAGATTAAACCTGAAGAGATAAACTTCTTGGAAGACGCTTGGGTCGGCTATGGAGCCTTCGGCTACTCTCTAGAATTTTTTGTAGGCGGGCTTGAGATGGGAAATGCAGTATTCACAGAATTTGAAGGTGACTTGAGCAAGTACTCTGTAATGAAAGAAAAGATAATAGATATGGGAGCTGGATTGGAAAGATTTTGTTGGCTCGGTCAAAGGACTCCTACCAGTTATGAAACGGTCTTCGGACCTTTGATAGAAAAAATGATAAAAAAAGCTGGAATTGAATATGATAAGAAATTCTTTTCAGAATATGCAAAGTTTGCTGGTTATTTAGATTTCTCAGAATCAAATGTAGAAAAGGAGAAGGAAAAGATAGCAAAAACACTTAAGATTCCTTTGGAAGAGTTTTATGAGAAAGTCAACCCAATGGAAAAAATCTATGCAATAGCAGATCATTCTAGGACTTTGTTATTTGCTTTGTCAGATGGCGGGCTACCGTCGAATGTTGGCGGAGGCTATAACCTTAGAGTGGTCTTAAGGAGAGCTCTGAATTTCATAGAGCATTTAGGTTCGCCATTCAGCATAGAAGAGATAATCGAAGAACAAGCAAAATATCTCAAGCCAATGAATCCAGAGCTTTTAGAAAACTTGGATCACATAAATAAAATCTTAGACAGTGAAAGGAAAAAATACAAAGAAACTAAAGAAAGAGTTAAGAGCATCGTTGAATCATTAGCCAAGGAAAAAATTACAGAGGAAAAGCTTATTGAATTATACGATTCTCAAGGAATAAACCCAGAGCTAATAGCAGAAGTCAATGACAAGATAAAGATACCTTCTGACTTCTATGCAAATGTGACGGAAAAGCATCTGCAGGAAAAGGAAGGGAAAGAAGAGAAGAAAATGGATGTAACAGGTATTGAAAAAACAAAAAAACTTTATTATGATAATGAAAAACTTTTCGAGTTCAAAGCCAAGGTCTTGAAAATAGAAGGAGAAGATGTCGTCCTTGATCAAACTGCCTTCTATCCTAGGGGCGGCGGACAAGAACCTGATCTAGGTTTTATTAATGATTCTGAAGTCTATGATGTCGAGTCTTATAGCGATGTCATATTCCACAGAATAAAGAATCCTGATTTTAAAGTTGGAGATATTGTAATCGGAAAAGTCAACGCTGAAAGGAGAGAACAAATAAAGAAGCATCACACGTCCACTCATTTGATTAATATGGCCGCACGCGAGCTGCTGGGCAATCACATCTGGCAGGCAGGTTCAAAAAAAGACATTGATAAGGCGCATCTAGACTTGACTCATTATGAACCTTTGACAGAAGAGCAGAGAAAGAAGATTGAAGATTTTGCAAACAACCTAATCAAAAAGAAAATAAAAGTCAAAAAGGAAGTCCTGCCTAGGAGCATTGCAGAAGAGAAGTATGGATTCGTTATCTATCAAGGTGGTTCTATTCCTGAAACAATGCTAAGAATCATAAGCATAGCAGGCATAGACTCTGAAGCCTGTGGAGGATTGCACGTCGATAACACCGAGGAGATAGAGGAAGTTTTTATTTTTAGTACAAAAAGAATGCAAGATGGTGTAATAAGAGTGGAATACGTAGCTGGAAAAGATCTAGCCAAGAGAACAAAAGAAAAAATCTCAAGGGAAAATAAATTAGCTGAAGAAAGATATAAAAAGAAAATGGAAGAAATAAAGAAAGAGAAAGAGAAAATTATAGGATTACAACAAGCAGTAAGAATGACTGCAATTGAAGTAAAACTAGGAATTAACTACATTCCTACTGAAGATATGAAAGAGATAGAAACGATTGCCAGAGAAAGTGTGAAAGAGAAGCCAGAAGATTATTCTGTTTTAATAGGAAAAGGAATTGTTTTTGGTATTAAAGGAGAAAATTGCAAGAAAGATATTGAAAAGATTGTAAATGAAGCTGCTAAAATAATGGGTGGCTCTGCTGGTGGAAAAGGAAATGAGTTCAAGGGTGGCGGACCTTTGAAAGAAAAAGGTAAGGAAGCTTTTGATAAGTTTAAGAAATGAAGACTTTAGGGAAGAAATTTTAAATATCAAGAATAATTCCTGACATCATCTTTCTCTATCTAATATCAACCTATGATTATTTCGATTCTATGCTTTCTTCTATCAGTTCAACTCCAAGCTCAACACAAACTTCACATGGCATTTTCCCATTCTTTCTTATTTCTGCACATTTTACTGAACCAACACGTTCAGTATATCTTTTTTCAATCACTTCTTTTTTGACAAACATTAATGATGCAACATAGGCAGGTCCACACCAACCTTCAGGAGCTCTACCTCCGCCATATTTTGCAAACTTATTTAAAAGAACTTCATTAGACCCATTTTCTGGGTCGATGGCAGCCATTATAGATTGTGCACAATTTAGTTTTTTGACTCCCTTTCCTAAAAAGTAATCTTGCGCTTTTTGCCTTAGCATACAAATATCAATTTTAGAGATAAAAGATTTATTCCTATTGCTGCCTTTCAAATCAGCGATATCTAGCATAGGATGTGCGGAGGGCATGCTTGTCTTTGGGTCCAAACCCTACTTTTTGATTTTTTTGTGTACTCTTTGATTGTTTTCTTTGTATAATGTTCAATAGGAAGTTTTAGTACTTCTTTTAGATTAACCCATACGTATTCTTGGCCTTCTTTATTCAACTTTACTTTGTCAGATTTGGTCTTGCAAGAAAAATCTAAAAATATAAAATGTCTCTTTTTCCAAAAAGCATCAACAAAAATGAATTCTTGAAAGAGAATAAATTTAATATCATAAACACTTAAACCAGTTTCTTCTTTAACTTCTCTTTTAAGTGCGTTTTCGATTCTTTCTCCTAATTCAACATGACCACCCGGCATCACATATTTACCTTTCCATTTATGAGATTTCATTAAAAGTATTTTATCTTTTCGATTGAAAATCAGTGCACCAACTATTGGTTCTGGATATTGTTGTTTTGACATAAATATTATTAGTAAATTCATAATAAAAACTAAATATTAGAATTTAGTCAGAACTGAATCGAAGTTGATGCGGAGGGCAGGACTTGAAAAAGCGCATTATCTATAATCTATCTCAATAAGATTATTATTCTGGATTTTGTAAAGCTCATAATCAGGATTCCCTACACGGTTAACATACAGAACTACTGAGCTTGTGTTAGTGTTACAGTAATCTAAGATGCATGTGCTATTGAAAGTTTTGCCCCACGTATCAAAGAAATCTTTTAGAGTGACATCTTCGGAAACAGTTTTAAAAATCACTCCATCTGAATTCCTTGTGTAAACTTTGGCTTTAGTCTCATTGTTAACTATCCCAACGTCAGAAGGTATGGGATACA
>Ga0315294_10000130_pt1 | contig 77305 bp, 72 predicted proteins | sample YL17G13_40_MG_FD_203626 | JGI IMG/M metagenome (GOLD analysis project Ga0315294, IMG submission 203626) | Sediment microbial communities from Yellowstone Lake, YNP, Wyoming, USA - YL17G13_40 | ecosystem: Environmental > Aquatic > Freshwater > Lake > Sediment | place: USA: Wyoming | collected... | reverse complement strand
CTTTGCTGTGCCGTTCTCTTTCACAAAATCAGTCATTTCTTCTGCCGTAATGACGACTACGTCGCCATTTCGGATTTTCCCGTTTATTTCTTCTATAGTTTTTTTTCCCGTGAACTTCCTCACCTCATTTTGTTATTCTGCTTATGATTGTTCTGCAGAAAAATGTGAATGCTCTGCAGGGGCACTTGAACCCAGCACATACGTGCTTGTAGAGAATAATAACGCGGAGCAAATTTATAAAGTTTTTGAGGGAATGGGGGATAAGTTTATAAATTTAACGATTGTTAAGTCCGTTAAGTCGTGGTTTTGGCCAATTTTTAAAAAGAGGCATTTTTGCTGGGAAAAAAAGAGTTTTGAGAATTTTTTTCAAGCATTTTCAGGTTTTTTCAGCCTTTTTCAGGGCATTAATAAATGGTCTTTCGTGGATAGTAGTAATATGGGGCCTTGGGGTCCTGGGGGAGACAGGCATGGATGGGAAAATCATGTTGGTTGCGTTGGTTGCGCTTGCGCTTTTGGCACAGGTCGCATCTGCAGGCTTTGGAATGGGTCTGAAAGAGAAGGAAATGAATGCAGAAAATGAGAATGGGGCGGTAAATCAGGCAAATGGTCAAGAAGAACAAGGAAATGGAAGTACAAATGGGAAAAACTCAGGGCAAGGAAATCAGATTAAAGAGAAAATAAAGGAAAGATTAGAGGAAATGAAAGAGAAATTGGAAAAATTCAGGCATGTCAGGGAAAGGATGAGTGTTGTAGGGAAGGGATTTGCAATAAACGATGATTGGAGCGCGCAGGCAATGTATCTGAGGATTGCGCCGGGAGTTGGGGCAAAGAATGGAACTGGAAACTATGGGACGCTCCAGCTTGGGGACAAGGCATACGTTGTGGCAAATGCTGAGAGGAGCAACGATTCAATAACTGCATCAATATATGAAGCAAACAGGGAAGATTTCAAAAACTGCATAAAAGATGACCCGGATAAGAACAAGTGCCTTTGGGAGACAGAGGTTGGAAGCCTTGCGTTAACCTTGAGCAAAGGAAAGTGGATGGGCTGGTATGGGACTGGAACAATGGAAATAAACGGAACCCAATACCATATCTACATCTCCTGAATTTTTTTTATTTTTTTAATTGGCTTGCACATGCGTATTTATTTAGCTTACGACGAACAAAACAAATGCACTTCTGTGCGCGTTCTTTGCGCGAAACCCGCGTTTCGTCGCAATCGCGCGCCGTGCGTTTGATTGTTTTTGTTTTTGGCTAAACATAGGTCATGTTTTTTTCAAGATGATCATGTTTGTCATCCCATATCTTTCAACTGCAATCAGCTCTCTCTGCTCCAGGTATTTCAAAGCTCTGGAAAGAGACGGATCTGAGAGCCCTGTTAGGGCTTTCAGCTTTACGCCTGTGCAATTCCCTCCCTCTTTTACAAGAGTTTCATAGACTAATTTCTCTTTTTCAGGAAGGAATTGCGCACGTTTGTAAATTTCTTTGGTGGGGCAGATTGTTTTCTCTGCTTGCGTTCTGTCGTTTGTTTCTTTTTCGCCTTCGCCCTTCCCCCCATCTTTTCCCTTGGAGGGGAGAAAATTCTTTTTAATAAGAAAAAGGATTAAAAGCAGGACTGCAAAGAGGAATAATATCGCAATGAATTGTGTAAATTGTGTGTTTTGTGATAATTGGGTGGTTTGCGGGTTGTTTTGCGCGGATGGATGTTCTTGGGGCGTTTGAGGAGTGTTTTTTGAAGCTCCTTCCCTGTAAGTCAGATATATCTGCTTTGTTGTGTTTTCTTCAACATCTGAATAGAAGTAGGAGATACAGAGGGAATTGTCCTGAATGTAAAGTTCCCCTCCGTCTTTGTAATTGGCAATTGAATGGTCTTGTGGGATGCAGAGGGAGACCGAAGCAAGGGAAGTATAGAGATAGAAGGAGAAGGAAAGCTGTATTGTTTGAGTTTTGGGAATGGGGTTTTGAACAAGACCTTCCTGCAGAATATAAACTTCGTGAATGGGCCCTGTGCTCTGACCTAATTCGATAAAAACCGCGTCTCCTTCCACTTCATAAATAAGTTCGTTTCCTGAACCGTCTTCAATAATCAAACCAGTATAGTTTTCAAGAAGAAGGGGAACTTTTATAACGCTCCCTGCCTCCCCAAAAGCAGTTATGTAAGCGAATGCACTTATGTTTTCGTTGTCAATCTGAATCATCCATTCAAAATTATCAATATATGTGTCTTGTTGGCTGTGGACTAATGCAATAAAAGCAAAGAATAACATCGAAAAAATGCGCATTTTCATGAAGTAATTATTTCGCAAGAATTTAAAAGCTTGAGTTGCTTAAATATGCACATGAAGAATATTAAAACGCCGGGCGAAGTTATCGGCACCGAAGAGGAATTTGTTGCCAAAGAGGGCACGTACTCTGACAAGGGAGTGATTTACTCTGCTGCCCTGGGCGAGTACGTGGAAGACAGGAAGCAGGTTGGAGTGAAGGCAAAAGGATTCAGGGATGCGAGGGAAGGGGATGTTCTCATGGGGAGAGTTGAACAGATATTCGACCAGTTCGCGCTTGTTGATTTGGAAGGCGGGGAAGGGATAATTAAACCTCCGAGCTACGCATCTTTGCATGTTTCTTCAATAAATTCCGAATATGTTGAGAGCATAAGGAATGAGATACGAATAGGAGATATTGTGAAAGTGAAGGTGTCGGAGATAAAGAGAAGCGGGAGCGTTTCAGTGACAATGAAGGAGCCTCCGCTCGGAATTGTTAAGGCGTTTTGCTCAAAATGCAGAAAAGCACTTCCTAAGGACCTTGTCTGCAGCAACTGCGGGAGCAAGGAAAGAAGGAAGCTTGCGAGGTGAAAAAATGGAGATTAAAACTGAGAAAGGGGAGGACAAGGCTTTGATGATTACGTTCATTGGAGAGAAGCACGCTTTCCCAAACCTCTTGAAGGATTATCTTTGGATGGATGGGGATACGGAATTTGCCGCGTATAAAATCGACCACCCAGTGCTTACGCACCCCCAATTGATTCTGAAGTCAAAATCAGGAAAGCCGGAGCAGATACTGAAGGGCGCGCTCAAGAAGATGAAAAAAGACCTTGAGGCTTTTTATAAGGAATTCAAATGAGATGGTCTTCAACTTGACATCGTCGCACATTTTAAAACATAATAAAATGAGCGAGGGGACTATTTTTTATTTTATTATTTTGAGTAATTTTTGAATTGATAGTTGATTTGATGAGAATAAAAGAGGGAATAAGGATTTTGTGCATTGACGATTCTCCTCCTGTTGGAAAAAGAGTCCTGATTGTGGGAGTTGTGTCAGGAAAAAAGGGAGTTGAAGGGATTGTTTCAACAAAAATCACCAAAGACGGATGGAATGCTTCTGACAGGATAATTGGGATGGTGGAAAAATCAAGATTCAAAGAGCAGATAAAACTGGTGTTTCTCCATTCCCTTATGATGGGGGGATTCAACGTTGTGGATGTGGAAAAGCTTTATGGAAAATTGAAAATTCCCGTGATTTGCATTGCAAGGAGAAAACCTGACATGGAAAGGGTTGAAAGGGCGCTTTCGTTCCTGAAAAACCATGAAAAAAAGCTTGATTTGATTAAGAAGGCAAAAGAGCTTGAGATGGAGTATTATTACCAGTATTTTGGCTGCAGGGGAGGGGATTTGAGAAGGGCGATTGGAATTTTCGGGAAGTTTCCAGAAGGTTTGAGGTTGGCGCATTTGATTGCAGGAGGAATCGTGAGGGGGGAATCGAAAGGGAAGGCTTAAATTGAAACGAATAAATATTAATGGAGAGAATTGGAGATGGGAAAATGGCTGGCAAGGACAAGCAAAAGAAGGAAATGGGCGAGATGGAGATACTTTACAAAATATTGGAAGTCGGGTTGAAGAAGAACGTGTTTCTCGGGTTTTTGGTTGTTTGCTTTGTGCTTTTTATTTTCACTAAATCACCGATTCTTGCAATTGTATGCACTCTTCTCATGCTTGTGATGGTTGCCTCTGAAAGCCTTCTTGGAGTAAAGGAGCATGGGATAAAGAAGGAGATTTTTGAAATCATTGTTGCGCTTGCAATTGCCGTTGTTTTCATAAAAGGAATCTCCTTCCTGTTGGATACTAAATATCCGATTGACTCCGTTGTTTCCTGCTCCATGCTGCCTAATTTGAAAAGAGGGGATTTCGTGATTCTGAAGGGGGGAAGCGTTTCTACGCCGGAACTGAACCTCAGTGAAGAAGAGATTTGGACAATAAGGAATGGATTCGTGAGCTCTTATGCGAACCAAACCTATACTAATTTCATATTGTGCGCGTTTTACAACCGGACGCAGGCCTGCGAATTTCTTGAAGCTGAAGCGCAAAAAGAGCATGTTGAAGAAGATGGGATTTTTAAGTTTATTTTCAAGAAATGCGTTTTCCAGAAGGATGGAAGGAACATCAGCATGCCATGCCTTAAGGAATTGGAAGCAAAGGGGAATAAGGTGGAATTCAGCGAGAAGACGGACATTTTCGTTTATGAACCAAGGGAGGGAGATTTGTTTTACAAAATGGGGAGGGGCGCGATTATCCACAGGGCTTTTGCGAAAATAAACACTGAGAAGAACACCTATTATCTTGCGCGCGGAGACAACAATGGAATCCTTGACTTGCAGACTGGCAATTCCCTTGTTGAGAAGGAGAGGGTGCATGGGAAAGTCATATTCAGGGTTCCGTACCTGGGGTATTTGAGGTTGTTTCTCGCTGGTTCATTCAATGAGCAGTATTACTGCGAATACCAGTTTGTGGAATGAATGCTCACTGGAATGTCAGGAGTGTTTTGTATTTTAGGGGTTACGATAAATTCAGCGCGGACAGGATTTTCCCGAAAACCTCTTTTTTCTTTCTGCTTGCATCGATTACTGCCCATCTGCACAGGAAGTTCTTTTTTGCGAGCGAATTGTAGTTCTTTCTCACTTTTTCAAGGAATTCCTTTGTTTCGAATATCTCCTTTTTCTTCAGTTTTATCCTTTTCAAAGAGGTTTGCACATCCAAATCAAGAAGAATTGCTATGTCTGGCTTGATGAGCTTTCCTTGCTTGATTTTCTTTTCAATTGCAGTTTTCCCTTGTTCAATGTTGAAACCCAATGCTCCCTGGTACGCGAGAGTGGAAAAAACATACCTGTTCAGAACGAAAGTCTTGTTGTGTTGCGGGGGGGACTTGATTTTCTTTTCAATGTTTGAAAGAAAGAGCCCGAACTGCTCGTCTGCGCTCGCCTCCCTTTTTCCTGAGAGGATTTCCGAGAGCTCTTTCCCCCCGTCGAATCTTGAATCCGGGAATGAGAGAATCAGCGGTTGCATCTTCTTTTTTATCAGCCTGTTCTTCAGGTTCCTTATGTGCGTGTTCTTTCCAGAACCGTCTATTCCTTCAAAGCATATTATCATGTTCTTCCTCCTCTTCTGTTTAATGGACTTAAGAATTAATATTATAACCGTTTGCAAATCATTTGTCTTTTGGTTTTTCAATTGCTGCAATTGTTTCCAGGACCAGTCTTGCAGCCATGAATTCAGGAGAATGAAACGTGGGGATTGGCATGAGTTCGGCAACGTCGAATCCAAGAATATCCATGGATTTGCCCCTTGACTTGACTACTGAAAGGAAGTCCATGTAGTCCTGCCAGAGGATTCCTCCGGGTTCTGGGGTTCCCACTGCGGGCATTATTGAGATGTCGAAAGCGTCCATATCCACAGAGAGGTAGGTTGGGCCCGAGAGTTTGTTTAAAGCATGAAGGAATTCTTCCTTTTCATTGGGCTTGAAGAGTTTTATCTTGTTTTGGGATTCGTAGAATTCGTTTTCCTCAAAGCAGACTGCGCGGACTCCGTAAACCAGAATGTTTTCTGTGTTTTGCTCTGAAATCCTGCGCGTGTTGCATGCGTGCGAATACTTCGTTCCTTCGTAGAGTTCGCGCATGTCTCCATGCGCGTCAAAAATTATCACGTTCTTCGGTTTCAGAACTTCCGTGATGGGGGATGTGATGCTGTGCTCGCCTCCGAGAAATACGTACTTTCGTTTTGGGAACTCTTTCAATAGTTCTGAAACGCTTTCCCTTATGTGGGGAATCATGTCAACTGAATCCCTGTATACTGTGAGCTCGTCGAGAGTATAAACAAAGCCAGAGGGAGTGTTGAAATCAGAGATTGAGGAATAGAACTCCACTTCCTTTGAAGCCCAGATTATCCTTCTTGGCGCTTCCCTTGCTCCGGGCTTGAAGGATGCAGTCGAATCGTAGGGTATGGGAAGCACTACGTATTTTGCCTTCTCCTTGTCATTAGGCAATGCCAAAAAAGTGTTGGGTAAAAGCTCCATAGGTATGTTTAAGGCTGGAAAAACTTTTATAGGTTGCAATGAGGAATGATAGAATTCGGCGGCGCTTTTCCGATTCTATTTTCCAGTTTTTATGCCTTTCTAAGAGTTTGTTTGTGTGAAGATTCTGTTTGTTGTTGAAATGCCGTTCTTGAAGAGGAACGGATGGAGAAACCATTATCTCTCAGTGCTGCGGTCCATCTTCCCATTCACCCATCATAATCATTCTTGGCGCGTTCGATGAAATCCGAAGTTCTTAGTGCGAGTATTCTTTCGACTCTGATCCTTGCGGGTTTTGTATTGGGATGAAGATGGCCGATGGCATCAACAAGTAATAAATATTCATTTACAATTCGTTTGACGTGTGAAGGCAGGGTATTCCAGTGTGGTGTGAACCGCAACCTTCTCAGGTGCGTTATTTTCCATAGTAAGAGTCGTAAGCATTCCCAACGTGCAAGGTAGGAGGATTCAGTGTCGAAACGGGCAAAAGCGATAAACCGGCCTATTTGGTAATATGAAGAAAACCCAATTAGTTTGACTTCCGTTCCGGTAACGAATTGAAATATTTTTTCAGCCAAATGCACTTTATCTAAAGGAACTCTTGTTTTTGCTATATTTGGCCCGTATTCGGCCAAGCTTAGCGCGTACTCCGCCAATATTTCGCACGCTTCCCTAAAACCCATTTCTTCGTCTTCGCTCATCATAAATATTACGCTGCAAAGTTTTATAAAATATTTGAAATGCGGATTTTGGAAAGGATAGGATATTCGAAAGAATAATAAGGAATGGAAGAGAAAAAAATATGGTGGAAATATGAATGAGACGAAAGAGGATGCTTTTGGAAGGAAAGTGATCATAGCAGTCAACAGGGGAAAGAGGCCGAATGATTTCAAGAGGAAGGGCGCAAGGCCGGGAAAGGATCTGGAGTACGACGCCAAATGCTTCTTCTGCCCTGGGAATGAGCACATGACGCCTCCGGAGATCGCAAGGAGGGAAGAAGAGGGAAAATGGATTTTTAGGTGCTTTCCAAATAAATTCTATGCGGTTTCAAGGGAGTTTGAGAATGCTTATGGGACGCATGAAGTTATCGTGGAAACCGAGAAGCATAATCTGACTTTGTCGCAATTGAGCAGGGAGAGGATACTCAAAGTGCTTGAGATGTATAAGGAGAGGGTGAAAGAACTGTATAAGGACGGAAGAATAAGGTATGCGCTCGTGTTCAAGAATGAAGGAGGGGAAGCTGGCGCTTCGCTTACGCACAGCCACACACAAATAATGTGCATGGACTATGTTCCGAAAAAAATTGCCGAAGAAACTGAAGGGGAGTGCGTTTTCTGCAGGAAAATAAAAGAGAAGAAGAATTTGGTTTACGAAAATGCTTCTTTTGTTGCGCTCTGCCCTGAAGCGCCCATATTCCCTTTTGAGACGTGGATAATTGATAGGAAACATGAGGATTTTCTTGAATGCGACCTGAAAGAGCTTGCGGATGGGTTGAAGAACGTTCTTGCAAAGCTGGACACCCTGCTTGACTTTCCACCGTATAATTTTTACTTCCATATTGCGCCCAAGAATGGAAAGATGCACTTCCATATTGAATTGATAACTAGGCTGTCGAATTGGGCTGGGTTTGAGTTCGGTTCCGGAGTCATAATCAACGTCATGCCGCCTGAACAGGCTGCCGAGGCGCTGAGGAACCAGAAAATTGCGTGAATTCTTTTTGCTGCCGCCGTTTATGATTTTTGTGATCGTCGTTAGATTTATAATCCAATCTTACATTAATATTCTCTGGGAGGAAAAATGAGAATTCTTTTAATTGGCACTGGAAGCGTTGCAGTGATTAAAACTCCTTTGATTGGGAGGGAGTTGATAAGAAGGGGTTTTGAAGTAGTTGGAATGCTGAGCGAAGGCGGAAAAGCGCTTCTTGGGGAGCAAACAATGAGGTGGGCGTGCAACAGGTATGCTGATTTGAAAGAGAAGGACCATATCAGGACAGTGGAAGAAGTGGATTGCGTTGCAGTTGCACCGGCGACGCTCAACACGATTTCAAAATTCGATCATGATATTGCGGATAATGATTCTTCTCTTTTGCTTGCGGTTGCAAAAGGAATGGGAAAACCCATTGTGTTCGCGCCCGCAATGCACGGTTCGCTTTACAGGGAAGAATTGATGAAGAAAATTGCAAAAGAGAAGAACGTTTCTGTTGTCCCTCCTGTTTTTGAAGAAGGAAAGCATAAGATGGCAGAATGGATTGAGGTTTGTGATTATATTGAAAGAACGTTGAGAAAAGGAAAGTTCACGGACAAGAAAATTGTTGTTACTGCTGGCGCAACGAGGGAATATGTTGACGATGTGAGGTTCATAAGCAATGGAGCATGCGGGAAAACAGGGCTTGAACATGCAAAGGAGTTCTGGAAGGAAGGCGCAAAGGTTGTTTTGATTGGGAATGTTGTGGGCGGAGTGCCGCGCTACTTAGATTATAGAAAAGTATTTTCGCCTGAAGAGATGGCTGGAATCATTGAGAAGGAGACGAAAGGAGCGGAAATGTTTGTCATGAGTGCTGCTGTAGGGGATTTTGCTGTTAAAAAAAGAGACGGGAAGATCCCATCTAAAGAAAAGGTGGTTTTGGAATTGGAACCCAGGGAAAAACTTTGGAAGAAAAGCAAGGCAAAAAAGAACGTTCTTTTCAAGGCAAGCTGGAAATTAAAAAGAAAAGAAATGGAGAAGCAGGCAAAAGGATTCCTGGAATCGTCCGGTGCGCATGCGATAATTGCTAATGATATAGGAGAGTTTCTGATGGGGGGAGAAGAGAATCGGGTGTTGTTTGTCGCAAAAGACGGAATTGAGGAGATTGCGGGCGCTAAGGAGCATATTGCAAAGAGGATTGTTTTGCTTCTTTGATTTTTTCCAGAATTCGCGCGTGGATTAAAAATTAAAGTTTATAATTTTTGACTTGATGAAAGGTATTGGTGCCAAGGTAGCTCAGTTGGTTAGAGCGCCAGACTCATATGCGTAAACTCTTGAAAAAGAAAATAAATATGAGTTATGATTGTGGTTTCATAAACTGCAAGATGACATCGTGGGCGCTGGGCCATCTGGAGGTCGCGGGTTCAAGTCCCGCCCTTGGCATAAACTTTTTAGAGCATTGAAATGTCTGGTGTTTTGAAGAGTTTTGAGTGCAATTCGATGGATGTTTTTCCCTAGGTTGAACGCACTTAAATGACTTGGATTATCGGGTAAGGAAAAAGAATAAATAGGTGAATGCTCAATATCTTTACGAACTCTAGGCATTAGAGGGGTGAAAAAATGGTCATGAAGCTGTCAAAAGTATACGGAATGGATGTTTACACTGACTCTGGAAGGTATTTGGGAAGAGTCCAAGATATAATTGTGGATACGGAACGTGGGGAAGTGATTAGGCTTGTTCTGGAATCGTTGAATGCCGCTTCAAAAGAAGAGATGAAGAAAATCCTCAAGGAAAAGAGCATAATGTACAAGAACGTTAGAAGCGTTGAGGACGTGGTTGTTGTTGGAAGATAGGGCGCCCCCCCTATTTGCCACTAATCTTTTTGTTTTGCGTTGTTGTTTTTATTCTGTTGTCTTGAAGTTTGTTTCTTGGATGTTTACTTTGTCTCTGATCAATTCAAAACCACGAATTCGCAACCCTTACAATCTGTAAAATACTAAAATTATTAATTGAAATAATAGGTAATAGTAGTAAAAGTATTGTATTGTGTATTGTAATGTATTATGTATTTATTATTATTATTATTACTTCGTATTATAATATATATTATGAATGTATCCATGGATACATTTTACGTCATAAGAATCTCTTTATATTATATTTATTTATATTATTTATTTTATTACATAATTTTTCTTTTTATTGATTACTCCTTTATTATTATTTCTTATTCTTGCCTTTTTCTTCAAAACAGTTTTCAAATATTTTTTATTGTATTTGAGAATTTCAATCTGTGGTTGTTCTGTCTCAAATGCTGAAAAAGTTGTTTTCAACTTTTTCATACTTTTTTAAAAACAAACAACAAATCCCCAACGCTTGCTAAGCAAACCAAACACAAATTTCTTTTCAAAAAACAAATTGAAAAAACACCTGCCGTATCCCAAGAGAATACTGGCAAACACCCCCCATATAGCCACAAAGTCAAACTTTCTGATGGGTGCGGGGATTGATATAAAAATATTCCCAAATAATAAAGAGAACAGGACAACGAGAAAGGGTGGGGAAAATGAAAAGGATGTTCGGGAAAATGTTTGCTAGAAGGGAAAATTCGCACAAGGGCGATTTCGGCGCGGTGCTCGTGATCGGGGGCAGCGCTAGCTACGCAGGCGCGCCAAGCCTCGTTGCGCAGGGGGCGCTCAGAGGAGGATGCGATTTGGTTTATCTTCTTGTTCCAGAGAAAATCTATGGGATTTGCGCGTCTTTTTCCCCAAACTTCATTGTACGGGACTATCCCGGCCAGGGAATCAACGATTTAATAATGAAGAAATACAACGAACTCAAGCACAAGGCAGACATTCTCGTGATAGGGAACGGGCTTGGGATAGGCTTGGCAGGCTTGGAAGAGAGGAAAGAGCAGATGGAAAACCTTCTAAAGATAATTTCCGATTGGGGCAAACTGGGAAAAAATGCCGTTATAGATGCAGACGCACTGCAGGAAGACGCGCTTCCTTATGTGAACGACAAATTCGTTCTTACCCCCCATTCAAAAGAATTTGAGAGGATTTTCAAGATCAACATAAGCAAGAAAAAAATCGAAGAAAAAAAGAAAACCGTGCAGCAGATTGCAGGAAAAATCCGGGCAACTATTTTGCTGAAAGGAGCAAAAGACATAATTTCAGACGGCAAAAAAACATTTCTCAACAACACAGGCAATCCGGGCATGACTGTGGGCGGTACTGGCGATGCGCTCGCGGGCCTAACTGCTTCGCTGCTTGTTTCCAACTCCTCCTATTCCTCTGCAAGCCTTGCTGCGCACGTAATGGGCCTTGCAGGCGACGCGTGCCTTAAGGAAAAGGGCTTTAATTTCCTTGCAACGGACGTGATAGAGAAAATCCCCTCTGTTTTGGTTGATGACAGGTTAAGGGAGAGGCTATGAGAAATTTAATAAAAACCACCCGCATGCACGCGCATTTGGGAAAGAAAAAACAATACCGGGGCCAAGCGCTGATTTTTGACGTGATGCTCTCTGTTGTTTTGCTCGTGGTTTTCTTTATTTTTCTTTCAAGTTCAAAAGAAAAACCACAAATGGACAAGGAGTACTGCTCCTCAGCTCTTTTTTCCCTGATAGCCAACAAATCCATAAGCAAAATACTATCAACAGAGTCAAACTCAGATATAACGACCGCCCTTGGTTTTCTTCCGCAGAACCACGACTACCAGATGGTTCTCGATATATACGATGGGAATCTGGCGTTTGGTAAAAGGCTGAATTCAACACCACTAGACAAAAAAACGTACTCCGCATCGAACATTTTGGTATACATTGACGGCAAATTCGTGAATGCAACCCTCTATTGCACGTGATACTATGAATAAAACATTGAAAATTGAAATCGGAAAAAGACGCAGCGCACAAATCCAAAAAGCGCAAGTTCAATTTCCATTCGTGATTGCGCTTGCAGCAATATTCGTTTTGCTAATTTCTATGTTTCTAATGCAGCAGTCGTACCTTCAAAAACAGCCGTACCAGACTGCGTTTGTATTTCAAAAAAAAGCGCTGGATTACAGCGTGACGAAAATATTGGAAAATTCCAACTTCTCTTTTGAATCATTGAATGGAAGCGAAAGATTTTCAATTTCAGCAAACACGTCAAGCTTCAGCGCCTCCTCTCTTCTGTTGCAGAATCTTTCAAAAGCGCAGGAAGGCCAGAAACTACTCCATGCAAAAATCAATTTCCTTATAAACCAGACTAAAGGAAACGAGATGCTCCTTTCTTCATTCGAAGACAATTCAAGCATCCGCTTCTCCCCTCCAACATCAACAATAAACGTTTCTTCGCTCTCCGAACTCTCCTTGTTCCTGAATACCTCAAACGAAACAGAATTCTATTTTTCCCCTCCGCTGGAAAGCAACGGAGAGGTTCCCGTGCATATAATCCTTGATTCCTTTGATTCCGTGGACTTTTCATGCGGTTCAGTCTGCTCAATAAACAGGGACGAGGAATACTACTCAAACTTTTCTTCTCCTTTTGGAATGGCCAATATCTCTTTCATTGACGGGGTTCTTTTCGTCAATTCCAGCTCCTTTTTCATAGTCAACTTCACTTCCAAACCCCAAAAGTTCTATTTTCTTTGGAATGAGACGCAGCACGAAGTCAACGGAGCGTTCTCAGATATCTGTGCGCAGGGAACTGCGCCAAGCCACGCCTCCAAATTCTCTTCCTTTGAGATCGAAGGCGCAACCATAAACGTTGCGCTTGGGCAGGATTACGCGTCTTTTGACGCAAACAACAACTGCTTGTTTGATGATTTTGACGACGAATACAAAACAAGGGAGGGGGACTACGTTTATTTGAATAATACCCTGGCAGTGATAAAACTCCTTAACAGCACGCACATAGTTTTGCATTACGTTTCGGGTTCATACGGAAAAATCGGAAAAACAAAATTCGCCCAGCCCATTTTCTTCAATAAGGACTAGCATTTTCCAGACTTCACCAATATAGTTTTTATTATGCCTAAAATAGTTTCCGTATGCAACACTACTACAATCTTTTAAAGTTTTCTTGAGATAGTCTGGCATGAAGGAATTCAGGATTCCAATGCTTCCGATGCCTTTCAAGATGGCGCTTTCACTTTCAAAATCCCTCAAGCCATTTGCAAAACCATTGCTGTTTATAAATCCCGGGCTGCAGAGGGATTTGGACCAGGCAGGAGTGCAGATGGAGAAGATGGACTATATCACGGTCGTGGCTTTCACAACCCTCCTCTATTTTTGCGTCTTATTCATCACAATATTCGCCCTCTCAAGGATGAGCACAATAAAAGACCTTATCATCCAGAATGAAAACTTCGTTCCAATACTGGAAGAAATTTACAGTTCCCCGGAAATTCTGGAGTTGCAGAAGCAGGTTTCAAGAGGCGAAATCACCAAACAAGATGCCGCTTATGAAGAAGAAAGAACCTTGACGCTGCTTATTGAAAGGAAAATATTTTCCTATCTTCTTTTTGTGCCTTTCCTAACTGTTTTCATTGTTTTGGTGCAGTCTATGTTCTACCCCGGCTCTATTGCAAGGTCAAAGGCCAAAAACGTCGAAAAGAACCTGCTTTACATGCTCAGGCACATGACTGTCCAGGTGAGGTCCGGGTCAACCCTTTTTGATTCGCTGAAGAGCATCGCAGCAAGCGAATACGGAGTCATTTCCGAAGACTCCGCAGAGCTTGTTAAGAACGTGGCTTCTGGCGGCTCAATGCAGACTGCATTAGACCAGCTTATCCTCAGGAATAGGTCAGACGCATTCAGAAAAATCATATGGCAGATCCAGAACGCAATCGTGTCTGGGGCGAATTTGGGAGAACTTTTCCTTCAGCTGAGCGACCGGTATTTTGAAGACCAAAAAGTGGCAATTTCGAAATTTGGCAAAGATCTCAATAGCTTCAGCATGATGTTCCTCGTTTTGACCGTCATTTTTCCCATAATGGCAATAATCATGCTTGTGGTTGCCGCTCTGCTTCCAGTTCCATCCGTTCCTCCGGAATACTTGTTCGCATTTCTCGGCTTTCTCGGGATGATACAATTCAATTTGATCCAGATGATAAAGGAGAAAAGGCCCCCTGTTCATTTCTAATGCAAAATGAAGATGCAAGGATGTTGACATGAAAGTTGAATATAGAATTGGGAAAAACACCAAGATCAGAGAAACAATGAAGAATGCCGGCAGGAAAATCAAAGCGAGGTAAAGAAAAAGAAATATGGGGGATAAAGAGGTAATGAAGAATGATGAAAAAGTTCATGAAGCATCTGGAAAAAAGGATACTTTTCACGGGGCTCAAGATGAAGCCGGAAAAATTCCTTTTCTTTGCTCTTTTATTCGCTGTTTTCTTCATATATTTTGGGGGGATGTTGATCGCAGCAATCTTTCCGATTGGTTTGGATGAGGAAGGAGTGCTGAGTGCATACGATACGGAATACAAAATCGAAAAGATGAAGAGCGACAAATACGGAACTCCGTTTGATGAAAAGGCTTTCTGGGCGGAAAAGATGGAGCTGGAAGCAAGGAACAAGAATGGAAGAGGGACGATAATAGCACTGATAATCGCCCCGTTCACTCCATATCTTCTTTTAATTTATTGGGCGGACAAAAGAAGAAATGATCTTGAAAAAGACCTTCCAGACGCCCTCCTGCTGATCTCCTCTTATGTGAAGGCAGGGGGGACTATTGATTGGGCAATCGGTTCAGTTCTGCACCACGTCTACGGCCCACTCAAGGAGGAGTTCAACGAAACTGCAAGGCAGCTTGCATCAGGTGCTTCAATAGAGACGGCAATGTTGGAACTTGCCACCAGAAACGATTCGCCTCTTCTCAGGAACCTCTCAGACCTTGTGCTTTTTGGAATACGAGCGGGAGGGGAGATGACAGATCTGCTCACAGACATTGCAATGGAAATAAGGATGACGCAAACGCTTCAAGCGGAAATAGAAGCGCAGGTTTCAACTTATAAAATGTTCTTTACAATCACAATACTCGTGGTAGCACCAGTCCTTCTCGCAGTGGCAACCAACTTTCTCGGAGTTGCAAAGGGATTCGGAAGGATGTTCCAGGAAGAAATGAGTTCTGGGGGAGAGATGACAGGAAGCTCCATGATTACTGGCGCGCAGGCAGGGCTTGCAGGAGCGCTCATGGAGAAGATACAGAAAGGGCAGATAGGCGGGCTCATCTCAGTGCAGGACATGGAACTGTTTTCATACTGCCTTTGCATTTTGTCCTCCATTTCAGCCAGCGCACTGCTCGGAGTGATTGCCAAGGGGGAGGAGAAGGCAGGGCTCCGCTATATCCCGCTTTTTGTCATAGTTTCAGTGACGGTATTTTTCTATGCAAATAAGTTCGTGCACGCATTCATGGCAGATGCATTCGGAGGAATAGTGTAAGCAATAAAACGTATGTGTTTAGCTCCTGATGGTGGGCGCGCAGAGATTGCATGCGAACGCATCTCTCGACGCGCAACGCGTTCCGTCGAAACTACGTTCGCGGAATCGCATGAAAACGCGTTCAGCGGGGTTTTTGATCGAACGCGTAGAGAAGCTAAACAAGTACATAAAAACCATAACGGGCAATAAAACACGAGAAACGAATGCTTCTGTTATTTTGGAAAAGAAGGAAAAGACATGGCAAAGAATACAAAAAATCCAACGCTCCTGTTTTTCAAAAAACAAAAGGAGGATATGACGAAACAATAACCGCTTCCATTATTCCAAAAAAGCAAAGTGATGTTATGGCAAGAATACAAGAAATAAACGTTTCCGCAATCCTGGAAAACAAAAAGAAAGAAATTCTTCTTTTAAAGAGAAGGGACAATGGTTTCTGGGATCTTCCCGGAGGCTCCATCGAGTGGGGCGAATCTCCAGAACGCGCTGCAACAAGGGAAGCAAAAGAAGAAACGGGACTAACCGTCAAAAAATCCACATTAATTGGCATTTCCTCAGCTATATACAGGAAGAACAGTAACAACAAGCATTCGCTCTATTTGGTTTACTTCTCAAAAGAATTCAAGGGAAAAATCAGCCTGTCAACTGAGCACAGCAAAGCAATATTCATTGGAAGAAAAAAAGCATTGAATATGAAAAAACTTGGTTTGAATGCAAGAAAAGCGCTCATACTGGTTGAAGAGCGAGTATAAATTAAGCAAATTTTTTGCGAATGTATCCATGGGTACATTTTTCGTCATAAAATTCAAAAAAATAAATTTGCATTTTTCCCCTTTTGGTCTCTTTTATTAACCCAAAACCTTAAATAGAAGAGCATATTAAATAATAGATATATTTCTCTCAAATTCAACGATTGAATTGGCGGTGGTCAGATGATCGGAAAATTGATTCGTCTCGACAGGATTATGAACCGGAAGACCAAGAAAATCGTCATGGTCCCCATGGACCACGGAGTGAGCCTGGGTCCCATAGACGGACTGATTAAAATGCGCGAAACAATAAACAAGGTTGTTGAGGGAGGCGCAAACAGCATAGTTCTCCATAAAGGAATAGTGAAGGGGGGGTACAGGGGCTACGGAAAAGATGTTGGCCTGATAATACACCTCTCGGGTTCAACGAGCTTATGCGACAATCCTTTGAAAAAAGTACCTGTTGCAAGCGTCGAAGAAGCAATAAAACTTGGCGCAGATGGAGTGAGTGTGCACATAAATTTCGGCGGTCCTGATGAACAGGAAATGCTCAAAAACCTTGGGGAAACATCTTATTTATGCGAGGAATGGGGCATGCCCCTGTTGGTGATGGCATACCCAAGGGGCGGCAAGGCAAAGGACATGCTCCCAGACCAGGCCGTACCTTTCGTTGCAAGGGTCGCCTACGAACTGGGCGCGGATTTGATAAAAGTCCCTTACACAGGCTCCCAAAGCACGTTTGAGAAAGTCGTGGCCGCAGTGGACGTTCCGGTTGTGATGGCAGGTGGCGACAAAACCACTCTTGAAGAGTCCCTCAAAACAATCGAAGACGCAGTCTCTGCAGGCGCAGCAGGAGTCTCCTGCGGGAGGAACGTTTTCCAGTCAGAGAATCCCACGGCAATGGTGAAGGCAATCTCAAGATTAATCCATGAAGGCGTATCAGTGAAGGAAGCAATAAAAGAGCTCAAGCCCAAGGGGAAGTGAAAAAATGAAGGAAATTTGGCTCAAGGACAAGAAACTTGCGGAAAAGTACTCCCTCCACTCATTCAGCGAAAGGGAGGATGAAATTTTTGAAGTAAGCAAGTTTGAAGACCTCGCAAAGCTTGAAGAGCACAAAGGAAAACGGATTTTCGTAAGGTGCAAGAATTGGAAAGTAATCCCGCTTGAGAATCTCATAGCCCTGAAAAAGGAAAAGAAAGTGATCGGGGAAGCAGCGGATTTTGAGGAGGCAAAACTCATTCTTGAAACCCTTGAGAAGGGCGCGGACGGCGTGCTTTTTGAAGGCAGTGAGGAAGACCTGAACCGGCTTCTTGATTATCTGAAAGGCCAGCACTCCTTGAAAATGCAGCATGCAAAGGTTACAGAGATTAGAAAGATAGGCTTGGGCGCAAGAACGTGCCTGGATACTGCGGACATAATGAATGAGAATGAAGGCATGCTTTCAGGAAATTCCTCAAGCGGCTTTCTTCTTGTCCAGGCTGAAGTAACTGAGAACCCCCACGTTGCCACAAGGCCTTTCAGGGTGAATGCAGGGGCAATCTCCCTTTACACTCTCCTTGCAAACGAAAAAACAAAGTATTTGAGCGAAGTTGAGGCAGGAGACGAAATACTCATAGTCGACAAGAAAGGCTCTGCGCGAAGGGGAGTGATCGTAAGAAACAAGATCGAATGGAGGCCCCTCCTTCTTATTACTGCAAAAACAGAATCCGAAAAAATCGTCAAGTCCATTCTTCAGGACGCTGAGACAATAAGGGTGATGACTCCGGAAGGCTCAAAAAGCGTTTCGGAGCTTAAAAAAGGCGACGAAATCCTCGTTTACGTGGATGAAGGCGGTGCAAGGCACTTTGGCATTAAAGTGGACGAGAAGATAATCGAGAAGTAATTCTTAATATGCACATATAACGCGTGTCATGATGAATTTTTTCAGTGGGCGGCATGCGCCCAATTACGCCCTTCGCTGATTCATCGCACCAAATGCGCGCAAATGCAAACATTTGTAGCGTTCATTTATCAGAAAGCGTGCTTAATCCAGCCATTTCATTTTATCCCGCAGGATTTCCAGCTTCAAGACCATGTCCACTTCAAAAACAGGAAGGTTTATGGTGGTGCGGGGCACACCCGAATCGTAAAGAAAGATAAATTTCATTGAAAATTTATTCAATTCATTGATGAATGAGATAAACTCCTCCATTTTCCTGGAAGCTACTGCGAAATCGAGGAATAGCGACAGGGAATCAATTATTATGTAATCTGGGTTGGAGGAGTTTTTTATCTTGTAAATGAGCGCCAGAAGCTCTCCAAACGTTGCCGGCGTGCGTTCAGTTATGTGGTTGTCGGAAATGCCCATCGGACTTGCGCGTTTTTCTCCGAACACTCCTATCGATACGCAGTCAATTATGACGATTTTGCGCTTGCTTTTCTGAAGGGACTGTTTTATCGAAAAATACGTTTTTGTCATGGACAAATACACAATCTGTTTCGTCCAAAGAATTTTTTTGATGAAAAAAAGGAGTTCGTCGAACTCCGCAGAATTATGGACTAATATAAGCGTGTGCGGGAATTGTTCAAGGACATCCTCAATCCTCAGGCTGACTTCCTGCCAAATGTTTGCAGAAATGATTTCCTCTCCTTCCCCATTCATATCATCACGTTTTATTGAAACATCGACGGCCGTTTATATTTTTAGGCGGGCGATTCATTGCATTCGTTATCAATCAACAACAATCAATGCGCTTCATGCGCCAACGACACAACTGGGCGGTTCATGCGCAGGATACGCGCAAACGCGCGCTTTTTTTCAAAAGCCCTGCCTTCATTTGCCAATCTGCTTTTTAATCCTCTCAACAAGGTTTGTTATGTCAAATGGCTTGGTTATATAATCAACAATGCCGAATTCCTTCAAAAGCGTGTTCTTTTCTTCCTCTGAAAACCTCACGACGGTGCAAAAAATGATTTTGATCTGAATCTTTCTTGTTTTTAATGCCTCAAGTATTTCCCTCGTCGTGAGCCCGGGCATCATGATGTCCAGCAAAACGAGGTCCGGCTGGATGTTTGTTATTGTGTTTAGCATCTCATTCCCGCTGGAAGCGCTGGCCGTCTCATACCCCTCTTTCTTCAGAATCATCTTTATCGTTTCCACAATATCCTCATTATCGTCGACAACCATTACTTTCTTCATGCATTCACACCCCCTCCTCTTCATCTTTTTTCCCAAGGGACATTGCGATTTCCAAATCCATCACTGAACTATTATATTTGAATAATCCATTTTCCTTGATTGTCCTCTTTCTTAAAATACTCCATGCGGGGGACAATCCCATAACTATTTTTTCTAGGATGCTTTTATATCTTTCTATGGGCGTTCACTGCCGAAAAAGTGCAGTTCTGGTTCGATCTGTTCTGTTCCATCTTTGCATGGAATCGTTAAGTGCACTTCTGATAAATGTCTGCCTTGAATATTCGCGCTTGCGTGCGTTCGCGTGCGTCATAAGCATGCGCGAAAGAGCGTGGGAATTTGGTGCAATGAATTAGCGAACGGTGCAGTTAAGGCGATCCCGATCCCTTTCCATTCCCGCTTCAGAGCCTATTAATGAAGCCCTGCAGCATCCACCGGATTTTTCGCAAATTATTCCCATATATTTTAATATGTTAAGTACATGATATACTTTGGAGGATAGGATGGCAAAGGATGGAGTCGATAATGTGGGATATGTTCGGCAGCTCAAAGACGAAATCAATAAATTCGATTCAAAAACCGACTTGGAAAGGCTGCGCAGTGCCATAGGGGAAGCAAGAAGAGCATTCGACCCTCTTTTCGATAAAATCAGCGACGGAATCCTGATTTTCGACAAAAAATCCGGCGCAATTCTCGATGGGAACGAACGCGCGGCAGAATTCACCGGCAAAACAACCGCAGAGCTCGTGGCTTCAAATATCTTTGAAGTCTTCAAAGACTCGCCGGCTTTTTCAGGCGCATTAAACGAGCTTATTGAGAAAAAGGAAGCAAACGCATTTTGCGAAGGCACGGGAAAAGACGGCAAAGCCCGCGCGCTTGAAACACATCTCTCAATTCTCGAAACAAAAGAAATGCAATTCGTCCTCATGCTTTTGAAAGACGTTTCTGAAAGAAGAAACGCAGGGCCTGAAATTAAAAATGAAAATGATTCGCCGAATTCTCTTCTAAAGACGTTCAACGAACTTTCACTCCAAATGTCCTCCGAAACCAACCCGGATGAAAGTCTTCTTCTCCTTGTAAAGAAAGGCAGGGAGTTTTTGAATGCGGACGCCTGCTTCATTGCCCTGTTCGACGAATCCAAAAACGAAGTATACATTGCAGCTTCCGTAGGCCTGAAGACCGAAGAGTTCAAGAACATGCGCTTTCCGATGGGAAAAGGGCTTGCTGGCCTCGTTGCGGAAACTAAAAAGGCGCATGCATGCGAAGACTATTTTGCAGACAAGAATATCCCAAGCAAGCTTAAACACAGCGCAATCACAGCCGAAGGATTCATCTCAGCAGCCGCAGTTCCAATTCAGCTGCAAAACAAATGCATAGGCGTTATTTATGCCGCAAACAGGCGCAAGACTACATTTTCCCAAGCAGAACTTGACGTTCTCACGTATATGGGAAACCTTGGGGCAATTGAAATCTCAAGAAAGTGGGCAATGCAGAAGTTGAAGGAGAGCGAATCAAGGTATTCTGAAATGACACAACAGTCTCCGGACCCCATCGTTATCATAGACCCAAAATTCAACGTGCTTTTTTTGAATAATGCAGCTGAAAAGATGCTTGGAATAGACGCAAAAGACGTCTTGGGGAAGCATTTCACTGCCTTCAACTTCCTGACTCCACAGAATGTCGCGCAGGGGTTGAAGGATCTGGCGCTTTGCTTTGCAGGAACTCCTCCGAATTCAGAATATGAGATTTGCAATGACAAGAAAAGGCTGATTCTTGAAACCCACGCGCAATTGCTGAAACACGAAGGCAAGGTTTACGCAGTGCAGGTGTCATTCAGGGACATTACTACAAAGAAGGATGCAGAAAAGGCGCTTAAGGAAAGTGAAGAGAAATACGCAGAGCTCGTTGAGAAATCCCCGGACCCAATCATATTGTTTGATTCAACAGGCAAATTCCTTTACACGAATCCGTCAGGAGAAAAAGTGATAGGATACAAGGCAGAAGAGCTTGTTGGTAGGCGTTTCACTGATTTCAATCTTATCCATCCAGATGAAATCGCAAAGGCAACAAAAATCCTCGCCATCCTCTTTTCAGGATGGCCATTGACTGATGAGATAAGAATATTGAAGAAAGACAAAACTTACGGAATTTTTGAAATCCATGGAATCCTGCTGAAGAGAGGGGGCAAAGAACACGCAGTGCAGGTCATTTTCCGCGACATCACTGGCCGCAAGCAGGCTGAAGAAGCGCTGAAGGAACGGATTAAGCAGCTTCAGGCAATATACGGGACGTCAAAAATTCTGGAGGAAAGCACAAATCTGAAGGAATCCCTTGGAAAAATAGCAGATCTCGTGAAATTTGCACAGGCTTATCCAGAGCAAACCTGCGTAAGAATCTCATACAGAAACGTCGAAGCGAAGACTTACAATTACAATTCTTCATGGTGGGCCCATTCAGTGGATATAGGAGTCGAAGGAAGGAAGATCGGAACAATAGAAGTCCGCCATTCTAAAAAGAAAGAAATCAGCAGTGCCGAGACAAACATGTTAAAGGAAGTAGAATCTCAGATCGGCCAGATAACAGAGCGCAAGAAGGCGGAGAAGGCGCTGAAAGAGAGCGAAGCAAAATATGCAGAAATGATCGAGCAGTTTCCGGAAGCAATCATTACACTTGATATTACGGGAAATTTTTTGTACCTGAATCCTGCGGCCGAGAATGCGATTGGAAGAAAATCCGAAGAAATGATCGGGAAGCATTTTACATTCTTCGATCTAATGCCGGAAAAACAAATTCCCAACGTGATGAAGGATATGGCGCTCTGCTTTTCAGGAAACCTGCCTACTAGGGAGTATGAAATCCTCAGAAAGGACAAAAGTGTAGGGATATATGAAGCGCATCCCAGCCTCATAAAATGGGGAAACGGCATGGCATTGCAGGTAATATTCCGGGACATCACCGAAAACAAGCAGGCAGCTGAAAAAATCCGCGAAGCAGAAATACGTTACCGGACATTGTTCGAACAATCGCCAGAAGGCGTTCTCATCATAGATCCGGAAACTCTGCTGCCCCTCGAATTCAACGACGCTGCCTGCCGCCAGCTTGGCTATTCAAGGGAGGAGTTCGCGAATCTGCGCATTCCCGACTATAAAATCATGGAGAGCTCCAAAGAAGTAGAGATGTATATAAAGAAAATCCAGCAGGAAGGGCAGGACATTTTTGAGACAAAACACCGGACCAAGAATGGCGAAATCAGGAACGTTCTTGTTATTACGCAAAAGATCACACTTTTCAATAAGACCGTGCTGCATTGCATATATCGCGATATCACCGAACGCAGGCAATACATGAACAAGCTCGAGCAGAGCAGGCAGAAGTACAGGCAGCTCGTGGAGCTTGCGCAGGAAGGTGTATGGGCAGTCGATGCGGAAGGAAAAACCACTTTTGCGAATCCCGCCATGGCAAGGATTCTCGGCTATGAATTTGAAGAAATGCTCGGGAAAACCATCTATAATTTCATGGACGACGCAGGAAAAGAGCTTGCAAAATCCATTGCAGGTGCGGGCGCTTCTGAAAAAGACAACAGGCCTTTTGAGTTCGTCAGGAAAGACGGAAAGAGGATTTACGTTAAAATGACCAACTCCAAAATCCTTGACGAAAGCGGAAATGAAGGCACGCTTTCCATTGCCGTCGACATCACGGAGCAGAAAACAGCAGAAGAAGCGCTCCATGTCAGCGAGATGAAATTCCGCAAGCTCTTCGAAGAGAATAACGATGCGATATTCATCGCAGACCCGAAGACGAGGATGCTCATAGACTGCAACAGAAAGGCAGAACAGATGATGGAATGCCCACGGGCAGAAATTCTCAACATTCATATAGAGGAACTCAACCCGGAAGCCAATATGGGAGGGGAGATAGCAAAGGGGTTGAAAAATTCCTCTGCTGGCGAAATGCCGCATGTAGAATCGGAGATTTTCACAAAGAAAGGAAAGAAGGTACCGGTTTTAGTAAGCCCCACCTTCGTTGACCTGAACGGAGTTCCGATTCTTATGGTGGTTGTCAAGGACATATCAGAACAGAAGAAATCAGAAAAAGCCCTTAGGGAATCAGAATCCCTCTACCGAGCGCTCATCGAAACCACGAACACCGGCTATGTAGTGATTGACTCAAAAGGGATTGCTCTTGACGCAAACGACGAATACGCGCGCCTCACAGGACGCGAATCTCCCAAAGAGATAATAGGCAAACCCGTCGTTGAATGGACCGCAGAGCATGACAAAGAGAGGAATGCGCAGGAAGTGAAGAAATGCTTTGAAAAAGGCTACGTGAGAAACCTTGAAATAGACTATGTGCACCCCGACGGCACTTTCCTGCCAATAGAAATCAACGCGACCGTCATTACTTCACAGAAAGGCGTGCAGGTGCTCACGATTTGCCGCGACATCTCAGAGCGGAAAGAGGCTGAAAAGGTGAAAACGGAATTCCTCAGCGTCACTTCGCACGAGCTCAGGACCCCCATCACTCCCATGAAGGCGCAGCTCCAGATGGTTCTCCAGGGATATCTGGGGAACATCACGGACGAGCAGAAGAAAAGCCTCGGCATCGTGTTGAGGAACACCGATCATCTCGACCGCCTCATAAGCGACATCCTTGACATTTCCAAGCTCCAGAGCGGAGCTATAAAATACATCTTCTCTCCTGCGAACCTTGGCGCAATTGTCGAAGACGCAGTGGAAACTATGAAAATAAAGGCAAACAGCAAGAACATAACGCTCGAGGCAAAAACAGAGCAGGTTCCAGAGATGGTTCTTGATGCGAGCAGGATTTCGCAGGTCCTTATCAATCTGGTCAACAACGCGATCAAATTCACCCCTCCGGGCGGTTCGATAAAAGTTGAGGTAAAAAAAGGAGAAACGGAAGCAACTGTCAAGGTTGTTGACACTGGAATCGGCATATCCCCTGAAGACCAGCAGAAGCTTTTCCGCCCGTTCGTGCAGCTTGATTCCGGGATATCGAGGAAATACGAGGGTTCGGGACTGGGTTTGGCGATATGCAAGGGAATCGTCGTGAACCACGGGGGAAAGATCTGGATTGAAAGCGAGGCGGGAAAGGGCGCGGCGTTCATATTCACTCTTCCTTTGAAAACAAGCGCAGCGAACAGGCAAGTCGAACTGTTCGATTTTGACAAGGACAAATATGTCGAAAAGATAAAGGATATTTTAAATAAAAACGGATATGAAATAATTCCTGATAAAAAAGAAGAATTTTTAAAATCAAGGGCAATCAAGGAGGACGGGTCCTTTGAGTTCAGCACGTCGTTGAAGGATTTGGAGAAGCGGGGCCATATAAGGAAGAAATCAGGATAGGGCGGGAATGGAAGAAACGGCGGGCGCTAAAAACATGGAAAAGGCTTTCAGAAAAGCAGCAATAATGCAGCAAAAACCTTAAAATAACGAATTGCCAGAATACTATATCTGGTGTTAAAATGGATGAAATAACTCTGGCAATCCCAAACAAGGGGAGGCTTTGCGAAGAAACAACCGAGCTTTTGAAAAAAGCAGGGATTAGATTCTCAGCAGAATCCCTCTCTTCAAGAACTTCGCATGAGAATCTCACTCTTCTCTTAGCGCGCGCAGGCGACATCCCAAAATACGTTGAGAGCGGCGCAGTGCAGTGCGGAATCACAGGGAACGACATGGTGTGCGAAGAGGATGCGGATATTGAAATCCTCTGCAAGCTTGGTTATGGAAAGTGCTCAATAGCGCTAGCCGTAAAAGAGAATTTCAAAGGGGGCGTAAAGAAACTGAAAGGAAAAACAATTGCAACAAGGCTCACGAACACAGCCCAGAAATATTTCGATTCAAAGAAAATCCCAGTCAAGATAATGCGGATAGAGGGCGCAGCAGAAATAACTCCATTAATTGGCGCGGCAGATGGGATTATAGACCAGGTTCAGACAGGAAAAACCCTCAAGCAGAACCGCCTCAAGATTCTCAGCACGATTCTTGAAAGCGAAGCCTGCTTCATTGCAAACAAGAAATTCAAATCCAATCCACTCATCAAGGAATTGCAGCTTTCTTTCGAAGGAATAAGGGAAGGAAAAGGAAAGAAATACCTTATGGCAAACATCCCCTCGGACAAAATTCTGGAGGAAGTAGTTGAGAAAATCCCCTCAATGGAAAGCCCCACGATTCTCAATCTGGCAAAAAAAGGCGAATATGCAGTGCATGTAGTGGTGGAGGAAAAGAAGCTCAACAGGATCATAAGGCTTCTCAAGGAAGCGGGCGCAAAAGACATCCTCGTTCTGGGCATAGAGAAAGTGGTGTACTAAATCAAAACAGCCGCCCTTCCCACAATTCCTCCAGTTCTCTTTCCCCCAAAAAATCTTCTCAGCATGCCGATTCTGCGCTTCTCAGAAGTCCCAACTTTTTCATCATATGCTTTTCGCACCAAATCGTGCGCAATACTTTCTTCAGGCAATCCCCTCTTGATTCCTGCCAATTCCGCAATTTCAAGTTCCTGAAGCTTTTCGGCAACCCCTCCCAATTCAAAACCCATTACAACAAACGCCCTCACAGCATTTCCGATATTGCTTGCCAAATCGCCATTTTTCGTGGTTCCCGCCCTCCTCAACATTTGCACAACCCAATTTTCAACAAGTTCTTTTACCTTTCTATTCTTCGGCATTCCAAAAGCGCAGCCATGCTCGCGGGCGATGTCACAGATGCCCCTCAAAGCCTCATTTGCAAAAAGGTCCGCTTCCCCTTCAATGGCAGAAAGCCTTCCAACCGCTTCCCAGAACAACAGTTTCTCCTCAATTTTAACGCAGTTCTTAAGCCCAATCACAGCGCCAACAGCAATTCTAACAAGCCCGGCTTTTGCCCTTGGTTCAAGGGGCTTTTTTAATGATTCAAGCGCGCACACGCAAATGCCTTTCAAATACGCCCTTCCTGTTTCATCAACAGCAGCAATTCTCCCCCCCTGCTCTCTCAGCAGCCTTCCTGCGAATGCACCCGCACGGAATGCCACTTCGCCATTCTCGTCCATTTCTGAAGGATTTGCACGCATTCCAGTCGTAATGAAACATACGGCGTCAATAATATAATGCAAATCTGGGTGGTTTCTCAACTCATGCTCTATTTGTGAAAGAAGATGGGCTCTCAATTTCCAATCAGCACGTTCATATGCCTCCATCAAACGGTTCATTCGCGCGTCTGTAATCTCCCCTTCCAGTTCTCTTTGGGTCTGTTCTGCAAGGAACATGCTCTGGGCAGGATTCAACCCCAACTTTCCCACAACTTCCAAAACACACTCATGGATTTTCCTTTCCATGGCACCACCCATTTATAAATAGGGAATAAATGAATTTATACACCAATATAAAAGGTTTTTTAAAAGAATCCCTTGTCATTTTCTCGAAACCAATATATACTAGAATTCGTCGCATCCCTGAAAATAACCCCTTAAAAATGTATTTAGCATAAAATATCATATGGAAAAGAAAAACACGCATTGGGTCGAGCAAATCGCGCAGGAGATTATGGAGAAAAAAAAGGAGCCCCATTCAATACTCTCGGGAATCACCACAAGCGGTCCAACCCATTTGGGAACTCTTTGCGAATTCCTGTATGCGCACGCAGTCTCCTTCTATTTGAAATCCCAAAACAGGAAAGTGAATTTCTATTTTACAGCGGATATTATGGACGCATTCGACTCCGTTCCCGCGCTCTTTCAGGAATACGAGGCAAAACTCGCTCCTGAATTGGGAAAACCTCTGGCATTCGTTCCAGATCCATTGGGCTGCCACGCTTCAATTGGCGAGCACTTTCTGGCAGATGCAAAGGAAGTGATGGAAGAACTGGACGTTCATCCAGCAATATTGAGGGCGCAGGATCTGTACTCGCAGGGAAAATACGATCCCTACGCGCTTCTCTTCATCAGGGAGCAGGAGAAAATCAGGGGAATCCTCCAAAAGACTTCAATGCGCGAACTGAAGAAAACATGGTCCCCGATAATGCCCATTTGCGAGAATTGCGGAAAAATCGCAGACGTAATCGTTACGGAAATGGACGTAGAAGGCAACTATTCCTATTCCTGTTCATGCAGCCACAAGGGGGGATCCGCAATCAAAGAGCACAAATACAAACTGGTCTGGAGGCTTGATTGGCCGGCAAGGCAGGATTTTCTCAACTGTTCAGGAGAGGGCGCAGGAGTGGACCACATGACCAAAGGAGGCTCCTGGGACAGCGCAAGGGAAATCCACAAGGCAATTCTCAAAAAAGACCCCCCAATAATATTCAAGTTCGGTTTCATTCTTCTGCAGGGAAAGAAATATTCCAAGTCAAAGGGCATAGGCCTTTCAGTAAGAGAGCTCCTCAAACTCGTTCCCCCGGAGATAATAAAATACGCACTTTTCAGGCCCGACATTCAGGAGAACAAGGATTTCAATCCAACAGGCTATGAACTGATCAAATTATTTAATGACTTCTCAGAAGCAAGCGCCCTATTGGAAAGTCAAAGCGTTTTTTCTGAAGAAAAAGAAAAAACACCGGTTGAAGACAAGGATGCGCTCACACGCGCAGAAAACAAGAAAATAATGGCAGTTCAAATCTCCGGGAAAAAGAAATGGAAGCTGGATTTTTCAGAATACCTCCTCCACCACCAGATTTACGGGAATCTGGGCAGGCTCTCTGAAAAGGATTCAGGAGGAAGCGCATATTTGAAAAAATACATTGACAACTGGGTTGAAGGCGGATTCGAGCCCGAGGATTATGATTTCAAGTACGAGCCAAAAAAAGAGCTCAATCCTTCTGCAAGAAAATTCTTCCTCAGTTTGGATGAAAACATGGACGCGCTCGCAATCCACAATTCCATATTCGAGTTTGCAAAGGAAAGCAGGATCGATCCGAAGGATGCATTCAAAATGCTTTACTCCTCGATTCTCAACAAGGAAAAAGGCCCACGTTTGGGAAGGCTGATTGAAACGATCGGAGTTTTGAAAATCAAAAAAGATTTGGGTCTGCTATAAAAAAAACAAAACCAAAGGCATATTAAGGGAAAAAACAACACAATTTGGGTAGTTTTTATGGAATGGCTTAAGGACTATATTGGGGTATTTGAGAAAGAGATGGTGCGGGCAGTTCCCAAAGACAAGGAGCCATGGGGAGTCTATGGCGTTACGTGGGATATCCTGAGGAGAGGAGGGAAAAGGATAAGGCCGGTCATGGCAATGCTTTCATGCGAGGCAGTTGGGGGAAAAAGAGAAGACGCGCTTCCAGCAGCCCTTGCGGTCGAGCTGTTCCACAACTTCACTCTCATCCATGATGACATTGAGGACAATTCCCAATTGAGAAGGGGGGAGCCATGCCTGCATATAAAGTTCGGGATTCCCCTGGCGATAAATGCAGGCGACGGACTATTCATGATGGTCTTCAAATCCTTCCTGGAATCAAGCATTCCAGACAAGAAAAAAATCAAAATCCTGCATAATCTCACGGAAGTCTTCACCAAAGTTCTTGAAGGCCAGGGAACAGAGATAAATTGGGAAAGGGAGAACAAATGGGACGTTACTGAGAAGGATTATTTCGGCATGATTGAAGGAAAGACTGCTTCCCTTATTGCAGGTTCATGCTGGGCTGGCGCGTATATTGGAGGAAAAGAAAAACATGCGCCTGCGTTAAAAGAGTTTGGAAGGCTCGCTGGCATTCTTTTCCAAGTCAAAGACGATCTCCTCAACCTCACCGGGGAAGAAAAGAAATACAGGAAAGAGATCGGGGGGGACATTGCAGAAGGAAAGCGCACTTTGATGGTCCTTCACGCGCTGAAAAACCTCAATCAAAACGAATCTGCAAGGCTCATGGAAATAATCGGGAAAAGGAATGCGAACCAGGAAGAGATAAAATTAGCCATTTCTTTAATTGCCAAATCTGGTTCAATAGAACACACCGAGGAACAAATCCGCCAGCTGTATAAAAATGCCAAAAAAGAGCTCTTCAAATTACAAAAGAGCAGGGCGCGCGACAGGCTTGAGGAGATATTGGATTTTTTCGTGAAGCGGGAAGTTTGAACGCATTAATATCCTCATTATTCACAAAAATAAGAAAAAATGCAGGCAATTACTCAATTCTCGTCTGCAGCGCCTTCTCCATGAGGCTTATTGTCCACTCCACGTCCTTCTTGCCCAATACTCCCACGTTCGAGTGTATGTACCTCACAGGTATGCTCACTGCAACCGAAGGAATCCCTTCTTTCACGTTGTATACGTGCGCCGCATCAGTTGAACCCCCTTCTATAGCCTCAAGCTGGTAGGGGATCCTGTTCTCTTCAGCAGTGCTTATGAGCCAGTTCACCAATTTCCTGTCAGACACATTCCCCCTTCCTCCTGCTTCCACCAGCGTGATTGCAGGCCCCTTCTCCAGCGATACTGGATTCTCGTCTTCAGAACATTCGGGATGATCCGTTGCAATCCCCGTGTCTATCGCAATGAAATAATCTGGCTTGTTCACATAAGCGGAAATCATGGCGCCTTTCCCAAAAGTCGAAACCTCTTCCTGCGTTGTTCCAACAAAAACAAGGTTCTTGTTCCTCACTCTTGCTGCGAGCTCGGCAAGCACAAAGCACCCAACCCTGTCATCAAGCCCCTTTCCGGTGATGAAATTATTTCCAATTCCAATCTCTTTTGCCCCGGCTTCAAAGCCAATTCCATCCCCGATTCTTACTCCAAGGGTTTTTGCCTCTTCCCTGCTTCTTGCTCCAACATCAATGAACATGTTCTTCACTTCAATTATCTTCTTCTTGTCATCATCTTTCTGCAGATGGGGGGGTTTGTTTCCAATGGTTCCAAACACCTTCCCTTTCGAGGTCTTGATAATAACTCTTTGATTCAATAATACCCGGTCATCAATTCCTCCAACCTTAATGAATTTGATGAATCCCTTCTCATTTATGAATTTCACCATGAGCCCGATCTCGTCCATGTGCGCGCCAAGCATAATTTTCGGCCCTTCCCCGGAAGTTTCGCCAATTACGTTTCCAATCCTGTCCCTTTTCACAGGCATATGCTTCAAAAGTTCCCTTTCAAGAATACCCGCCATCTCCTCCTCCTGGCTTGGTATCCCGAAGGCGTCCGACATTTCCAAAAGCAAATTCCAATTCATTTTACCACCTTTTCAATCATCGAATATTGCACCATCTCATATTTTTTTCATAAATATCGTTATAATTCTTTTCAAAAAAAATATATTATAGATGGTAGCGCCAAAAGCGATCCCCCCACCACCCTATCCCAAGAAATGAGAAGAGTGAGAAAATGATGCGAATTGTTGTTTTGGGCTCTGGCGGAAGCCTCCCAAGCGTCGAGAGGAACCCCATGGCGATTGCCATACGCTTTGAAGGAAACGTCTATCTTATGGACTGCGGGGAAGGCACGCAGAGGCAGATGATGAAGTGCAAGATGAGCTATGCAAAAACAAAGGCGATTTTCATCACCCACCTCCACGCGGACCACTATCTTGGCGTGCTCGGCTTGATTGAAACGCTTGGTTTGATTGGAAGAAAGGAGCCCCTCTATATTTTCGGGCCAAAAGGCGTTTCAAGAAAAATCGCAAGCAATGAAGACTTCGTTATAGTGAAAGAAATAGACGAGAACTTCTCTTACCGCGAAGAGAATTTCACAGTGCGCGCGTTTAAAACTTCGCACACCATGCAAAGCTTCGGCTTTTGTTTTGATGAAAAGAAAAAAAGGAATTTCGAAGAGGACAAGACGCGTTCCCTCGGAATCAAGGGAAAACTGTTCGGGATTCTTGAAAAAGAAGGGAAAGTGGAGCTGAATGGGAAAACAATAAGATACGAAGACGTATCAGTCGAAAAAAAAGGAAGGAAAATAAGCTACACCGGAGATACCTCCTACGACGAAAGGATACTCCCGCACATCCAGGATTCGGATGTTCTTTTCCACGATGCGACGTTCGCGGAAGAACACGCGGAAGAAGCAAGGGCAAAACAGCATTCAACGGCAAAACAGGCAGCTCAAATGGCAGAGCTTTCCAATTCAAAAAAGCTCATTCTTGTCCACATAAGCAACAGATACGAAAACAACGGCTCAAAAAAGCTCGAAAACGAGGCGCGGGAAGCGTTTTCAAAATCCTTTCTGGCCTACGATGGGATGGAAATAAAACTGTGACATCCCCTCCACCGCGCATATTTGGCGTGCAGGGGCCGCCTCCCAAGAACTAACGTTTTAATAAATTAATGCGCAAATACATTTGATGTCTAAAACATACAGGCTGGTGCCGCGTGGTAAATTCGATTATAAACGAAAGTTCAAGATTGCAAAAAGAATCGATAGGGTTACCGCCGAAATCCTTATCGACGCGTTAAAGAAGTATTACCGGAGCTTCATAGACGGGCTCAAAGGGAAAAAAGTCAAAGTCATTGAGGAAAAGTCCGAAGTCCAGCAGAAGATAGACAGGAACATTAAAAAAACAATCCTCATTGTTGCAGGCGTTTTCTTTCTAACATTTGTCGCCCTTGTTTTCATAGTTGTTGCGTTCTCCTCCTCAAAACCCGAAGTAAAGTTCGCGTCTAAATTTGACGTTGTTTTCGAGCATGGGGGCACGGCGTGCGTTACGGAAGCCGGAATCCAGAAATACACAAACTATGCTTTCTTCAATTTCATAACGATGCAGGACAATATCAACGCAACATGCAACATAAGCTATTATTCAAAGACGATCCAGAACAAAACGTACATAATACGCATGAATCTGGGAAGAACACAGGAATCAAACACCTTCAATGATTTCAGCGATGAGATTTCAAGAATAGCGTCTTCAAGGGACACAAGGTTAACTGAAATCTCTTTTGGCACTTTTACAGAGAAGATTGACGAATTCGAAAATTCCGTGCTGATCCTTGCACCAGGAATAATTCCTGAAGAAGTCCTTTTCAAAATCCCGGATCTGGTCAAGAAGAACAACGTGTTAATCTACATAGGAGAAGATTTTGAAACATACTCCAGCAAATCCTCAAGCAAGCTTGTTGACAAGCAGACAGACAAGAACTGGCTGTTGTCCTATGGGTACTCTTCAGTGAGGGAAAGGCCGGTTCCGCAAAATATCAACATGAAACGGCCAAGATACTCCCTTAGGGACACCGACGTAATAAAGGGTTCAATCTACGTCTGGCGTGCGGCGGCCAATGATACTGAATTGGACAACAACGGGGCAGTGGTAATCTTCCCGCAGACCCTGGACATAGGCTGGGATTCTCCGGATAAGGCAGCCGAAGACGTGGCCGGCGTTCTCCTAAATCTTGAATGGGCAAAGCCATACGTTTCATTCACAAAAACAATAGACCTTTCAAACGTCAACGAATCATTCACTGAGATGTCCGTATCTCCTTCCAGCGTGCAGACAGTCGGGTACGGAAAAGCATTTTTTTCCTCAAATGGAAAAGACGGCAACGTTTACAACAAGACCATTTTTTTAAATGTGAGAAAAGAAGCGAACGGAAGGATACTCGAACCTGAGAAAACAGTCCTGACGGGCGACAAAGTAGTGATAAAAGTCATCATAAACGAGTCAAAACTACCAAGTCCAAGCCCGATTCTCATTTTCAGGGCGCTTAATTCCTCATTCGAGAGGACAAGTTTCAACGAGCCCTATCAGGGGCAGTCCGGAAGCATTTCAATAACTCCAAACGTCGCAAAGGATTTTGAGCACAGGGTGACAATCAACCTCGAAGGCGGCGACTACATCCTGCAGGCGACAGAAGGGGGAACAGGGTACATTTTTGCAGAATCCTATTTTCACATCCCAAAAGTCACAGTGCAGACTATTTCGCAGATTACCGGTTCAACGGCCAGTTTCAAAATAACAAAAGACGGCTCCTCCCTTGACTCAGAAGACCTGATGTATTTGAAAATACAAATGGGGAATACGACATTGGAATATAAAAAGGACCAGGACACGGAAAGCGGGATAAGGTTCACGGATTCAAAAGGAAAAGACAACAAGACATACGCCTACTATACAATTCAAAACGGCTTGATGGTGGTTGCGCCGCCCTCCCAGCTGATTCCGTCTTCCGGGAAAAACCTCAATATAACTTTTTCGATTGCAGGCACTACCCTAACCCAGGAAGTCGCATACGTTGAGCAGGACCCGATGAAAAATCCCTGGGTGCTCCTCATGCTCGTTTTGGCGTTCATTTTCATATTGGTAGGCTACTTCTTTGTCACAAGGGAGCAGGTGTATTACTTCCTCGACGTTCCGGATTTCCTTCCAATGAAAAAGAACAAGATCGAGATTGCGCGGCCGCTCGTCCTGATGCTGTTCGACTACATAAACGAGGAATACCGCTGGAAATACATGCCGCTTACGGCAACTGAACTCAAGCAGGGTTTCAACAAGCTATCCCACGAGGGAAAGCCCCTCTCAATCACGGAATTCAACCTCGTGAAGCTTTTGGACCAGCTTATTGAAGAGGGTTTTGTGTGGAAAGATTTGGGCCTTTACGGGCTGGTTAAATGGGAGAAGGAGGGCGGAAGGGACAGGAAATACCTTGCAACGTTCAGGGTGCTGAGAACCCTCTTCCTCAACAACATCATTCCTTTCAGCGAACTCAATGAGAGGGAGGATTGCGACATCGTTATAAACGTGAGGGGCGTCACACTTTACCTTCACTTTTTCATTGGAGAATCCCCTGATGCAATACCGGAGCTTCTGATGCGGATTCTCAAGAACCTGAAAAGAGGCACGAACATTATAATCGTCAGGGATGCAAATTCATTGAGGAAATTCAAAAAGGAGCTGGAGCAGCTTTCAATCAAATCCGCATCCATCGTGAAAATCGAAATAAACAAAGGGAACGCGCTGATAGTAACTTTGGACAAAATCCTGAACCTCCTAACCTGAATTCGCCACTTCGCGCCTGCGCATTGCGATACGGCGCATGCGAATCACTGCAACCGCGCGTTGGAAGCGCGTCGCCGCAAATCACAAAAAGGCAAAGTTGAGTCCTAACCTAACAATTATTATACATTTTCACCCCATTCATTTCCATAGGTGAAAGAAATGGGCGAAGCAAAAAAAGCAATCGCAGTCATCCTCGGCATAATAATCGGGATATTCGCGACATGGCAGCTCTACATCAGCCTGGAAGAATACGACGTTGAGCTTTGGATAATTCTTGTGCTGGGGCTGCTTGGGACAATATCCGCATCCGTGCTGCTGTACAAGTTTTCAAGCGGTTGACTTATTGGCTGTTCTTTGTCTTGAGTAACATGTAAAAGCCGCCGTTTCCATATATGTCCCAAGCTTTTTGGTGGTGGAATGAAAAAAAGCCGCATTGATCTGTTGTTTTATATTTGTTCAGCAAATGGCAGATCAAACGAGACGACTGGCAGGATAGGCAAAAAGCTCGGAATCTCCCAGCAGACAGTGTCAAGGTGGATAAAAGAGCTATTAAATGAAAACCTCATACAGTGGAACAAGAGGAGCCTCTGCCTTTCAAACGAAGGAATAGGGGAATTGAAAAAAGCGCACCTGATTCTTTCTTCATATTTTGAAAAAAAGAAAACAATCCGGATTGAAGGGAGGGTTTTCACGGGTCTTGGCGAAGGAGCGTATTACCTCTCAAGGAAAGGATACAAAAAGCAGTTTGCCCAGCTTGGCATTTCCCCTTTTTTCGGAACGCTCAATCTGAAGACCAAGGAAATGGAAAAAGTGGGGGTGCTGAGAAATTCCGCGCCGATAATATTGAAAGGATTTGAAGAAGGGGGAAGGAAATTCGGCGATATTGCAGGAATCCACGGCAGGGCTTCCTTCGGAAAAAAGAAAAGCAGGGTTTTGGCTGTTTTCCCAATCCGCAGCCACTACAAGAACGATGTCCTGGAGCTCGTTTCAGAAGAAAATCTGAGGAAAAAATTCAAGCTGAAGGACGGAGATCCAGTATCCCTCAATATTGAAATATAAGTGGGGTCGCCGAGATTTGAACTCGGATCACAGGCTTTTTCTAAATTATTCCCATAACCTTTTAATTGTCTTAGAATTTCTATCAACTTTGACTTCGTCAAAGTCTGGAGAAAACAAGGTTTTCTCCATCGAAATTCAAAGGCTGAACAAATGGGTTTGAATATTTGCGATGCATTTGTTCATAAGTTTAATTATTGATTCATTTTTTTTAATTAAACTCTCCTTTCTGATTTTTCTGGTTCCTTTATTTTCTTTGCTTAAAGATTCTTTTCGAATGAGAAAAGAAATCCTACCCGAAGCCCGCAGCATGCCAGGTTGGCCCACGACCCCGTTATAATGCCCCTTAAAAGTTTGCATGTCCGACAAACATCTTCTGCGACTTTTAAGGAGGAGAATATTCTCAGTCTACGCATTCATATTATTGAAGTAATGGAATAAAATCATTTTGATGAAAAAAGGCTGGGGTTGCACCCCCTCCTTCTTTACATCCAACCCCTGCATTTTGAGAGATTACTATTCCATATGGTATTTTGACTTTGAAGGAATCACTCGCTCGCGCTCCGTCACCAGACCGATGAATCGGAAACACCAATTCATCCTGTGTGATTCAATTGCTTCGATCTTCCTAGAAAACCATCCGTTGACACTTCATAAGCATACTTTTTATCAAGCAAGAACAAAAACAAATTTCATAAAAGCGGCTCTCTTTTCAGCCAGTCCTTTACGTTCTTTTCCTCAGTCTCAGAAATCCCCCGCATGTTGGATATTGCAAGGGAAAAGAAGTTCTTTATGTCAGACAATGCAAAATGGGACATCAAGCCATTAAATTCGCCATGGACTTTCACTTTCGTGCCCCTCTCCCCCACATCCAAATCAAATCTGACAAAACCCCTTGCACCGCTTCCGGAAGTGAGGACAAGGCAGTGGTTTTCCTTTTTCGTAACCTTAAAATGAATCTCAATAAGCCCTTTTTTTACAATTATCGTATCCCAAAGCGCCAGCTCTTTTTCATTAATCTCTGTTTTTGCCACATAATCTCCTTTTGGCATCCACTTCCCAATCTCGTCCTTGTTAGTGAGGACTTTCCAGACCTCCCCAACTGTCGCTCCAATCTGCTGCTCAAGATCAAATTTCTCTGCCATAAATATCCTGCTTTTTTGAAGTTTATAAAACTACCTATATCGCCACCTATAGCCGACCGCAAAAGTCTTGCGGTTTGCATAGACTTCGTCAATGCATTTCGCAAAGCTCTGCTTTGCTCAATCCCGCCGGGCCATTTCCAGAGCTTCCGCCCAGCGGACATCGCAAACCTATTGGTTTGCTCAATCGCTTCGACCTTCGGTCAAAGTATCCGCAATTTGGCGGTTCGCCAAATGCGGCGCAATTACAGCGGGCTGCCGCTTTAATGCACATATTTCGTCTGCGAAATATTGCGCTTTTTCGCATCCGCGAAAAATGCGGGAGAAAACGTTTGCGTTTTCTCCATCAGCTACATAGCAAAATGCGACGGATGAAGCAAAGCAAATACTTGCAAAACTTTTGCACTTTGCTATAACGTGCGCGCACAATATGAACGCGCATATAGGCTTATGCGTTCGCGCGTCTTAAACGCATACGCAAGTAGTATTGTGTAAAATGGCGAAGCCAGGAAACTATTCAAACAAGCTTTTCAGTTCCCATATCCCTTCGATCACGTACGTCGGTTCGCCATGCTTCCTTGAAAAATCCGCAATCTCCTTTTTCGAAATCCTCTCGGTCCTTCCTGTTCTGACAAGCACGCTCTGCATCTTCCATTTTTTCGCAGCAAGAATGTCCGTATCCAGATTATCCCCCACGATTATGCATTCATCGGGCTTCAATTTCGTTTCTTCAAGAATCAAATCCCTCATCAGGAAATTCGGCTTCCCAAGCACAACATCGCATTTTCTTCCGCATCCCTTTTCAATTGCAGAAAGAATCGCCCCCGCTCCAGGAGCAGGGCCGCCCACGGAAGGATAGCAAGTGTCATTGTTGGTTGCAAGAAAAAAGGCTCCGTTTGATGCTGCGCGCACAGCCATTGTCAATTTTTCATAATTGACTTTCCTATCCAATGAAACAATCACTACCTTTGCATTCCTATAGTCCGTCAATTCCAAGTTCGCCATTCTCAATTCCTGTTTCAACCCCTTCTCCCCAACAGCGAAGATTCCCTCTTTCGGATGATTTTTTTTCAAATACCTTGCAGCCAAGTATGCGGAATTGAAAATATCCCCTGTTTTTGCCATTAAACCCATTCTTCTCAATTTTCTGCAGTACATCCTCCTTGAATTTGTCCCGTTGTTGGTCAGGAAAAAAACCTTCTTGTTTTTCCTTTTCAAAAATCCGATAGCTTCCCTTGCGCCCCGAATCAATGAATTCTCAACATAAACCGTTCCGTCCAAATCAAACAAAAAAGCCTTTTTTTCGCCAATCATCTTTTAGCCCCGAAAACAATTCTCTTCAGCAATGCGATGCTCCAGTCCGTTGAAAAGTCAAAAAGCATCAACGAACAGAAAAGATAGAACCAATTTATCGGAAAACCGGTTGCAAAATAAACAAGCGGGCATAAAAAGAAGGAGAAGAACATGGAAATGAATATTTTTATCATTCCCACAGTGCTGTTCTTCAACATCAGCAGGGATTTCTTGAAATCGTCAACCATTGCCTCAAAAACCGTTTTAATTCTCTGAGTGAATTCATCAAAAAGAAACATGTAGGAGCCAACTTTTTCCTCCTCAATCATCATTACGTCCCCCTGGTCCACCACATCGCCTCCGCCCCTATCCGCCATTTTGCCCACAACAGAGAAGATCATTGCAATGAATTTTTCAAACATATCCTTGTATTTTCTGAACATCAAAAACAATAATATTAGATATATTATAATGAAAAAAGCAGGGAAGGAAAAAAAGAACAGTAAAGGAATCAGCATGTGTTCTGCCACCATCCCCCCCTGTTTTATACTCTCTATCAGCAGAGCCAACCCGAAAATAAACGCAGCAATCCTGAGAATTTTCAGCAGTTTTTCGTTCATTTTACTAAAATATTTTCATATTCTTATATTCCTTTGCATTGCATCCATGCAAAAATCCCAAATTCACTGAGGCGCCAACAACCGCACGCAACTTTTCCCCAAATCCAATAAAAACCCCCCAAAATCACCAGTTTTGATGAAATTCCAACTTCGCCATTTTCCGCAATGCGCCAGCATTCATTTCATACATGAACGCAAGATGCGCATGCGCCGTTCTTTCGCGCGCAAACGGAATATGTTGTTGTTTTTGGTGAAAAACCGCATGGAAAAGCACGCAGAATTCGGCAATTGTCGAACAAAACAATATATACCCTCCAAAGGCATAGTTTATTTGAGGTGAGTCCATGGTAAGTGCTCCAGCCCAAAAGAAAGCAGAACCAATGTTTACCGATGAACATGTTTCTGAGCTTGCGGAATTCTTTAGGGAAAATCCCTCCGCCCTTGAGTATGTAATTAAGACTTATGGAAATGCATATGGAATTGCAGAAGCAGATTTGGGAAATTCAGATCTTCCTGACACTGCTGCACGTGCTGTTCTGGGGGTAATAAGGGCGCCCGGAGAATCAATGCTAGTTGACAAATACCAGGCTGTTGAAGCTGGAGCAGAACCTGTTGCAGGCAAGGGTTTTGCAATCCAGGACATAAAAACCATCGGCGATCCTGAACTTGTCCTCAAGCACATAATGGCAGTCCTTCTCATAAAATCATCTGACGATTCTATCCTGAATTACGACATAAAAACAAGCTATCTAAAAGACATTGCCGATAGGCTCAAACAGCTTTTAAGGGCAAAACCAGATGAAAAAGAAGCTGTGTCAACAGAATATTTGGGTGCACTTGATACAATACTCAACGATCTCTCGCAATCCAGAGCTGCCGAAGGCGCAGCAGAGATTGGGGAAGCATGGCAGAAAGAAGTGGGAGATGGGGGAGCAGCTGCAGCAGAAGGAGTTGCAGCTCCGGAATCACCCGAAACAGGCGTGATGGCTCCTCCAGCGCAGGTGCAAAGGGAAGAGGAAAGGATGGTGAAGGATGTTGAGGAGCTCACAAAATATTTCATTCCTGACAAAACTCCCCTGATTTATTTGAGCGACGAAATCCTCACACTTCCGCATGAGGAAAATCCAGCAGACGCAGTATACAGGAGGGAGATGGACCCAATGCATGCAGCAAGCATACTGCGAAATGTGATGGAAGGCAGGGAAGGCCATTTTGCATTTACATGCGAGCTCGGAGAAGGCTATGGAATCTGGTCGATCGCAGTATACAATGACAGGGGGCAGAATATTGGGGAAATAAGGGGAGCAAGGGAATACATAAAGGAAGTGCTCTATTCCGCGGGAATGCTTGCAGAAGGGGAAGACATTGAGCACAGAAAAGAGTACTGGCTTCCAGCAACACAGGAAACACCCTCAACTTTCACGATCGACCTCTTGTCATCTACAACAGATCCGGCACTGATCTCCAATGTCGCAGCGGCAGTGAATGCGAATGGAAGCGCAGTAATTGAGATTCCAATAACGGACATGGTTGATCTTCAGAATCCGGTATTCATTGCAAACCTTGAAGCTCTGCAAGCCCAGCTCCGTTTGCAAGGGTTCGCCTGCGAAGTTAAGGAAGATCCAAATGGTTTGCGCATCAATGTATGGATGGAAGGAACTCCAAATCCCTTTGAAATGCCAACAGAAGGAGCAAGCGCGCCAGCTTCAGTTGTTACTGCAGATTATTTCGAAGGATTTGGGATGAATCGTTCGGATGCAGAAAAGGCCGCAAATGCAATAGCAGCAGGCGAGCCAATAAGTTGGCGGGGTGCAAAAGCTGCAAACGTTGACGAAGCAACCGCAGATGCAACCAACAACATAAACGCTGACCTGCAGGAGAAAGGGATTGCTTTTTCAGTTTCAGTGCAGGTAATTGGAGGATGGTTAGTTTGGTCTGTCATGCCAGTTGAAACCCAGGATGCGCCCCAGCTTTCAGACACCCGCGCAGCCATTGCGCAGCTGGGAGAACAGATAGCAGCCGTATACGATTACGACCTTTCCCGGGAAGTCGCCATTCAAGTGTCCCCGCTTGTGATCAAAGCGCACGCAATACAACTTCTTCTTGATTACAGGCAAAAACAGATCGAAAATGGAAATGACGTATCAATAATCGACAACGTAATATACGGGATTATGGTAGGAGAACTCACACAATTCGAACAGAACGGAAAGTCATACAGTATAAAATATAGCAATGCAGGTAAGGAAGCATCCTTTACTTTGGAAACAGCAGAAAATTCCTTTGAGACCTCAAGCGCAGCTCTTCCTGCGCAGGAGCAAGTGCCAGCAGTTGAAGACAAGGCAAAAGCCCTCGGCGACTATTTGGCGAGCCTGAACACGGCTGCAGGAAGCATAAACGAGCAAACTCAGGAGCTCTCGAGCTCCCTGACCCTGATATCAGCAAGCATAAACACAATCCTGCAGGCTTCAGAGGAAGAATCCGCGTAAAAACTCAATTTGCCACTTGAAAGCAGAGCAAAAAACATTCCGAGGAAACAAGCTTCGCCTGGCGAGGTTAAGCAAAAAACAGAAAATAAGAGCGACCATTTATGCCCTGCAAAGAAAGTCTTTGATTGGCCTAGCGTTATTTCGTGTCCAGATTTCTTCTCTCCACTTCATATTCCAGCATTCTTTTTATCTGGAGTATCATGTTGTGGTCTATGTTTTTCCCTTTCAGCTTTTCTATGTAGAGAAGGGAGCGCAGATGCTCGTCCGTGGTCATTGAGCTTTTCTTCGCGCGCTTTGGCCCCTCCAGCCCTTTGGCATAGGCAAGAACCTTCATTATTATCTCCTCATTTATCCAGCCTATGTCAAGATAATAATCCAGCACATAGGGAAGCCTGTCCTTCCCTACTTTTGAAATCAGGAATTCAACCCACTTGAGGAGGACTGTTTTGCTCACCATATCCTCCCTCACTTCTGATAGGAGCACAAGCGGCGCCTCTTCCCTGTTCTCTGCGAAAAGTTTCGGCCTTTCTTTTGGAGCCTCCTTCTTTTCACTCCCCCCCTCTTCTTTCTTCTCCTCATTCTTCCTTTCCCTGACTACTGCGGCAGGCTCTTCCCTCATCTTGCTTATCTGCTGTTCAACCCTCTGGTGCTGGGTGTTCTGGAGGTATTTTATTATTTCTGCAAGTTCGCTTTCGAGAGAGTCAAGTTTCATCGTCATCTCTTCAACCCTCTCAACTTCGGAATGGGGTTCCACTGCGCTCACGGTTTTTTGAAGAATTTCATCTATTTTGTATTCAGGAAGCTTCATGCTGGTGAGGGTTTTCTCCAGATCCTCAACTACAATCGACGGAAGCAGGTTTTCATACTGCATTATCCTTGCCCTGACTTCCTCGGGCGTGAGTATCCTATCCGACCCCATCTTTTCACTCCCTATCGTTTATTGCGGTTTTAATCAGCTTTCCCAGATCAGTTTTTCTTTTTTCTTCCTCTACTTTTGTCTGTATAGCAGTTCTTACAAGCTTAGAAATATTAACCCTTGCCTTTATCAGCAGGCCCAGGTCCTTCTCAACGCCCAAGAGTCTTGATTTCGTCTGGTCGAGCTCTTTTTTAATCTCCTCGACAAGCCCCTTGTTCATTTCAGAGGCGCCCACAAAAGGATTCATCTGGTTTGATACAACCTCATAAATAGACATCATTTCAAGCATCCTTGAATCAAGCTCTTCAAGCCTAGCTTTGTGCTCTTCGGAAGACTTGTTCAATTTGGAGATTTTGTCATCCATTTTCTGCACATTGGTTTCGAACTCTGCAATCCTGTTTGCAGTCGCAGAGAGCTGTTTCTTCAATTCCTCCATTTCCTGGGAAGACGCCCCTCCCCCAGCCGGTCCGCCTATGCTTATCTGCATTTCAGCTATTTCCTGGTGGGATTCGGTTTTCCCCTGCTTCCCTTTATTGAGCATTCCCTTGATTTTATTCGAAAGATCACCAAAAATATTCTTGAAGTCCGGCATTAACCTCCTCCCTTGTGCTTGCTCCGCCCTACGGTCAAATGGCCCTTTTCTTTTAAATATTCCTTAAGGCACCAAAGAGCGTCGAAGCTCAATAATAAAATAAAAAAGAAAAAATAAAATAGTTTGTTTCTAAGGATACAAGGCCGCGATTGTCGTTGGGTATGTGTTTGGCGTGGTTACATCAATAACGACTGCTGCTCCAAACTCAGGTATCAGTTCCAGGTGCAGCTTCTTTCTCGGCGACCAGTCGACTGCTGATGGAGCCAGAATTGTTGCCTGCACGAGCGAAGAACCGTCAATGACCGGCACTATCGCAGTGAACAGGTTGCTCGGGTCCCTTATTTCAACCACCGTGTATGTTCCTGCTACAGACTGGCTCCCTCTTGCGTTTGCTGTTGAATCATAGATGTATGTTGCAATCATGTTATTGTCTCCTGCTTTCACAACAAGCTGCCTCAGATCAAGCCTTCCCGCACCAGCTGCTGCAGTTATCGTGACTGTCATGTTGTCAAGCGTGTCGTTGACTCCAACACTCTGCACATATCCCAATATGCTGGTTATGATAAGGTTCGAGGAAACTGTCTGTATTGCCTCCTTACCAGTAGCCATTGATTTCTGCTGCAGTATTCCAGATACGTTGATCAAAACCGCCGCAGCGATAGCCGCAACAAGCACCATGGCTATGAAGATAATCAGGGTTCCGATACCAACGGCACCTTTCTTCTTCTTCATTTTTTTCACCATTTTTATCCCTCCATTCGTTATAAACTTTCACTAATCTTATTCTATCATTTCCTATTTGTGTGCACGGGTATTTAAATGTTTTGGTGGGATTTTGTTTTATAATAAATAATATTCCTATATATTTAAGAATTTGATACTTAAAATATTTGTAGGAAAAAACTTTTACATTTTTTTGGCATTCATTCAAATACTGCCAGAGCAAAACATTTTCGCCCCAACATCACTGAATTACTTAGGGCTGAAGCCCCAAGCTTCCTTGCGAATCTGAAATGGGCTTCAGGTGGAAGCCGGGGTTCGTTTCATCTGAGGCTTAAAAACCTCAGCTTCCCACGAACCCTAAGTAATTCACAGGCAGCATTTTGCCTGCATTTTATCCCTAGCACTGCGCAAAACACTTCAAATCGCAATGCAAAAACGCTTCCTTGCGTCTTGTACAATTCACTGAATTATGCTGTGCCAACTGCACAACAGAGCGACGCCAAAAGCGCCTTTGCATATTGCGTAAACTTAAGTACGCCATTCACCAATCAATAGCTCCCAACGCGCGCTCTTTCGCGCAAGTCCATGGCGTATGCGAATTCGTGCAAATGCAAGCATTTGTTGCATGTATTTGTCAGAAGGTATACTTAAGCAGCATGTTTCCGCAGATAGCGACGAAACGCGCAGCATATTGCTAAAGAATTGCAAAATTATGGTTTTACACGCGAGTCCATAAGAGAGGCAAATAATCAGCTATGCAACAGTTGAAATTTCAATCACAAAGCCAATTTTTGAAACTATCCTAAAATTCATGCTTACTTCATACTCATGGAGCGCGCCAACATATTTACTGACCAACAGAGAGTGCTTTACCCTGTCGCCAACCTTTTTCTTCGCCGTAATAAAATGCAAATCCGCGACATTTTTGAAGACTGAGAATATGTTCCTGTCCAAATCCTCAGGATTTGCAGCAAGAAACAATGTTTTTCCGACTCCCGTGAGCCTTTTGAAAAATTTCACAATATACTCGGTGTTTTCCTTGTTCACTGTATCCTTTATCAAGTCGGATATGGTGTCAAAGATAACCACGTTGCTTTTGTAAAGCTGTTCAGATTCGACTATCTTTTTAATGAACCCCTCGCTCGTCTTCTTTTCGCCAATCAGAGGATATACCGGGATGAAGAGAAGCTTTCCCGAAGCAAGAAAAGAAAGAATCGGAAAAGAAAGGGAATACATCTGGTTGATGAAATTCTTCGTGGTCATCTGTGTTGAAATGTACGTCACTCCTATCTCGTTTTCAAGGAATCCGTATGCAAGCCTTTGGAGGAAGACGCTTTTTCCTGTCCCGCTCTCCCCCTCAATCAGCAGCAGCGAGCCCTCTGGTATTCCGCCCCCGAGCTTTTTATGCATTTCGTCCCGGATCAGCTTGAATGAAAGAAGCCTGCCCATATCGTCCTCCCCATTTACAGTAAACCTACTCTTCAAATCTTTTCAAATATTCCTGCTTCATCTTAAGTTTTTTCTCCTGATACTGCTTCAGCGATTCCATGGAAGCAGGAACAGCCTTCTTTTTCTTTATGTGGCTTTTCGTGTCTTCTTTTTTCCTGCCTAAAACCCTCAGCTGAAGCTCCAGAAAAGTCCTGATTTTCACGGTCTCCTCAATCAGCCTCTTCTTAATTTCTGCAGCCTGCACCCTGAGCTTCTTCATCTTCAGGAACCTCATGATGGCAAGCGCAGCAATGCTGGCACCAGCAACAAATACTATAAGAATCCAGTACTCCTCAAGAACTGCAAACACAGCATTTTTCTCAGTCACGTAGCGCGCCGAATAAAATTCTTTTCCATCGTGTGACATCCTCAATTCCAGCACATCTCCAATCCGAGGCGAATATTTTATTGTTGCAGCCCCGTTCAGGTCAGTGTAATATGAAACAGGAGGCAGGCCGTTTATCCTCACCATGATTCTTGCGCCTGGAAGGGGCTCGCTACCGTCCGCAACTGAAACGATTGCAGTCCAGTTCTGCCCAGCGTCAAATGGCCCCGTTGTTGAGACAGAAGCCTGCTGGGAGCACACGCATGCAAAGAAAGCAATTATCAAAGCAAACAGAAAAAACTTCTTATGGCAGGCCGCAAAATCAATGAAGCAGCAAAAGTCTTTAGCCAGAGAATTTGCAGGACTCTTGCATTTTGCCCCAATGTCCATGCTTAACCTCGCCAGGCGAAGCTTGTCATCTTCGAAGGTTTCCGCATCATTGCTCATTCCGAACGAGACTTCATTGCGCAGAGCTCTCCGAAGTGGCGAAGTTAAGTTCATATTTATCACACATACTATTTGGAGCCAATTATATAAAACTTTATGTAAACCGGGAAAATTTCAAAAAACAATAAAAAAGTTTGGATGAAAAGTATTATAAAAAAGACAAATGAATGAATAAGGGGATAGAACATGATTCTTTCAAAAGTTGTTGAGCATCTCGAAAGCATTGCGCCAATAGAGTCTGCGCTTGAGGACGACATAGTGGGCCTCATTATCGGGAATCTGGGCAAGGAAATAAGAGGGATAGGCGTTTCATGGGCATTGACGCCGTATGTTCTCAGCGAAGCTGGAATAAAAGAGAAAAAGATAATGGGGGAAGAAGACGCGAAGATAAAAAGGAAAAAAGAGGAAAAAATCGATCTTTTTGTCGTGCACGAGTACCCTTTTTTCGAAAGGCAGAACACTTCTCTTCTTGCGCTGTTTGAAGACATAGCAAACTTCAAGAGAATCAAACCCATTGTCCGCGAAGACATCTCCCTTTATGTGATGCACTCGAATCTCGATGAAACAGAGGGGGGCACTGCGGACATCATCGCAAAATCCATAGGGATGAAAGTGACTGAAAAAATCAAGTGCGGGAGGATCGGCGAGATTCCCGAAATGAATTTTGAAAATCTCGTTTCAAGCTTCAAAACAGTTTTTGTAGCTGACGCGCTCCGATCTGCCGGAAGGCTTCCTGGAAACAAAATCAAGCGGGTTGGGATATACGTAGGCAAAGGGCTTGGAAACATCGAAACAATTGAGAAGTTCTATCTCAAGAACTGTGACGTGTTCGTTTCATACGGGCTCACAAAAGAAGCAGCGCAGTATGCAAACGAAATAGGGATGCAGCTTCTCGAGCTCGATCCTACAAAAGTGGAGAGGTCCGTCATGCAGAACCTTGCCGAAAAGCTCCAGATAGACTTAAGGGACGTCACAACAATATATTACGACTGCGAAGACATCATCTCTTACGTATAAACTTTTTGGAACATCGAAACAAATGAGTCTTGCAAAAAGTTTAATCAAAAAACCCTTGAAACTGAGCTGGAAACAAATCATGCGTTGGCACTCCATATTCGCTGGGTTCCCACTTTTTCGCATTGCGAAAAAGGGTGCGCCTTTTTCAGGCACCCCCGAAAAAGTGCGTAATCAAAAAAGAGGTTCCGGAAATTGCATTTAAATTTATTATCTGGCTTTTTTGAAAAAGGTGAAGCAAAAAAGTCTGGTGCTCGGAGGAAAGAGCCATGAGATATGATGAGGCGATCGCGAAGGATCCATACCTGAAAGAGTATATGCAAAAATTGTTCAGCCAGAGCGGTAGGCAGCCGCAGTACTATGAGAATATCTCGCGGGATTTGACGGGGCTCAAATCCGCGAACCTGATTTACCCGACCGCTGAGCACATATACGCCCATGTTTTTATAGAAAAGGAAATCAGAAAATACACAGTACTTGAGCCGCCCCTGACTGAAAAGGAAGACGAACTATACAAAACGGTCCTTGAAGCGATTCTTGACAACGCCTTCATGTTCGATTTGCCCGAGAAGGACGAACAGCTTGAACCTGTCCTGATGAAGCTTTACGACATGAGCGTTTCAACCCAGCCATTGAGGACAAACCTGCTTGAAAGGGGGTTTGGGATAAAAAAAATAAGAATAAGCGGCGAGGATTATATAAAATTCAAGTATTTTCTCAGAAGGGATATAATTGGCACCGGGCTGCTGCAACCCATACTTTCAGACGGATGGATAGAGGACATCAGCTCAGTCGGCGTTGAAAACATGTATCTGATTCACAGGATTTTTGATGCGCTTGAGACCAATGTGAAATTCAAGGACAAAGATGTCCTCAACAAATATGTAAAAAATCTGAGCGAAAGGATAAGGAAGCCGGTGAGCATCGCCAGGCCGATTGTCGACGGCACTCTTCCCGACGGCTCAAGAATAAACATTATCTATGCAGATGATGTGAGCCTCAAGGGGCCCAGTTTTTCAATACGCAAATTCAGCACGGTCCCCCTCAGCATCTCCCGCATCGTTTCATTCGGGACAGTATCCCCTCAGATGATTGCCTACTTATGGATAGCGCTTGAATACGGCATGAACGTGTTTGTTGCCGGGGAAACCGCAAGCGGAAAAACAACAATGCTCAATGCAATGCTCTGCTTCATAAATCCAGATGCAAAAATACTGACTGCGGAAGATACGCCCGAAGTCCTGCCGCCCCACAGGGTTTGGCAGCGCCTGCTTACGCGGGAAGTGGGGCCGGAAGAATCCCGCGTGGACATGTTCACCATCCTCAAAGCAGCCCTTCGTTCAAGGCCGAATTATATCATTGTGGGAGAGATAAGGGGAAAAGAAGGCGCCGTCGCATTCCAGGCAATGCAGACTGGCCACTCGCTCATGGCAACCTTCCACGCCTCAAGCGTCAAAAAGCTCATCCAAAGGCTTGTGGGGGACCCGATAAACATTCCCGCGACGTTCATGGACAACCTGAACATCGCAATGATTTTTCAGTCCGTTTACATGAAGGGGAATTTCCTGAGGAGATGCATTTCCATTGATGAAATAGAGGGATTTTCGGAAGAGGCGGGCGGGATTATCACAAGGCAGGTGTTTGAGTGGAACGCCAGCGAAGACACGCACAAATTCGTCGGCATGAACAACAGCTACATTCTTGAAGAAAAGATTGCGACGAAAATCGGGTACGAAGACAAGAGGAAGATATATGAAGATATGGAATTGAGGACAAAAATAATTGAGAAGATATGCCAATTAAAAATATTCGATTATTTTGAACTTTTGGACATTGTAAAGAAGTTCTATGCCGGAGGCGTTGGCGCACTCCCATTTAGATTGTAGCAGTTTGAGGCATGCTTTGCCAAAAAGTTCGGATCGCAGCGGGCGCCTGAAATAAAAAAGATTTCGGGGCGGGCCGAATCATTTTTGGAAATGGGCAGCTGCCAAACAGGGGAGAAAAATGAGGTACGACGAAGCGGTAAAGACGGACCCTTTTTTGGAGGGGTACATGGAAAAATTTTTCAGGGAAAAAAGCAAGCGGCCCCAGTATAACGAAAGAGTATCCCGGGATCTCTCAGGATTAAAATTCGTCAACATCATTTACCCGACCGCTGAGCACATATATGCCCACGTTTTCAAAGAGGGGGGCGGAGAGAAAGGGAGGTATTTTGTCATTGAGCCCCCGCTTGAAAAAAAGGAGCAGGAGAAATATAAAAAAGTCTTTGACCTGATTATGGAAAATGCCCCGCGGGTTGAAGCGCCAAAAACAAACGAGGATATGGAACCCCTTCTATTGAAGCTTTACGACATGAGCATTTCGATAGGCAGGCAAAAGCTTGCAGAGACTGGAATCAGGAAAGTGATACTCACGAAAGAGGAATATGAAAAATTCAAATACTTCTTGAAAAGGGACATAAACGGGAGCGGGGCTATCCAGCCTCTCCTTTCTGATCCCTGGATTGAGGATATAAATGCAATTGGAATGGGCGATGTGTTCCTCGTCCACAAGATTTTTGATACTCTTGAGACAAACGTCAATTTTGACGATGAAAGGGCACTGCACAAGTTTGTGAGGAATATGAGCGAAAGGATAGGGAGGGCCGCGAGCGTTGGCAGGCCGATTGTCGACGGCGCCCTTCCCGACGGCTCAAGAATAAACATTATCTATGCAGATGATGTCAGCCTGAGAGGTCCGAGCTTCACGATAAGGAAGTTCAGTACGGTGCCCACCAGCATAACGCAGCTGATCGCATTCGGAAGCGTTTCCCCCCAGATAGTCGCCTACCTCTGGCTTGCGCTTGAATACGGCATGAACGTGTTTGTTTCCGGGGAAACCGCAAGCGGGAAAACAACAATACTCAACGCGCTTCTTCCCTTTGTAAACCCCTACGCGAAAATACTGACTGCGGAAGATACGCCCGAAGTCCTGCCGCCCCACAGGGTTTGGCAGCGCCTGCTTACGCGGGAAGTGGGGCCGGAAGAATCCCGCGTGGACATGTTTGGGATATTGAAGGCAGCCCTCCACTCCAGGCCGAACTACATAATCGTTGGCGAGATAAGGGGAAAAGAAGGCTCCGTCGCATTCCAGGCAATGCAGACCGGCCACTCGCTCATGGCAACCTTCCACGCCTCAAGCGTCAAAAAGCTCATCCAAAGGCTTGTGGGGGACCCGATAAACATTCCCGCGACGTTCATGGACAACCTGAACATCGCAATGATTTTGCAGGCGGTATATGTGAAAGGCAGGTTCCTCAGGAGGTGCATTTCCGTCGAAGAAATAGAAGGGCTCTCCGAAGAAGTCCAGGGAGTTATTACAAGGCAGGTTTTTGAATGGGACCCTGTTATCGACCAGTTCAGGTTTACGGGAATGAACAACAGCTACATTCTTGAAGAAAAGATTGCGACTAAAATCGGGTACGAAGACAAGAGGAAGATATACGACGACCTGGAATGGAGGACAAAAATAATTGCAAAAATGGTCCAGCTGAAAATTTTTGATTATTTTGAAGTCGTTGACATAATAAAAAAATACTACGCAAGCGGAGACGCTGGTCTCCCCTTCAGGATATAGGTGGGCAGAATGATGGAAAAGTACATGGGCTACATCGAACTGATGGGCATGTCGCCGTACACCTACTTCACCCGCTATGTTCTTCCCATGCTCGTTCTTCTTCTCATATTCCCTCCGGCAATGTTTTTCCTTATCTCCCCGATATTCGGGACAGTGTACATCCTCTATCTTTTCATACTCGTTTCCCTGCTCATTTTCGCGGTTTTGCTGATTTTCCCCTTCCTTGCAGCCGAGAACGTCAGAGGCGAGATAGAAAACAACATTCATCTTTACGTCACCCACCTGGCAGCCCTTTCAACATGCGATGTCCCTGTCAACGAGCTGTTCCGGGCGATTTCCCTCAAGAAAGAGTACGGGGCGCTTGCAAAAGCCGCAAACGAAATATACATGCGCTTCACTGTTTGGCACGTTACGCTTGGAGATTCGTGCAGGATAACCGCCCGCGGCACTCCGAGCAAAATCTTTTCGGATTTCCTCGACAGGTTTGCAAGCGCGCTCGACTCAGGCGAGAATCTTCCGGAGTTTCTCAACGAAGAGCAAAATGTCGTCATGGGAGAATACACGATCAGATACAGGGGGGCGCTGTATGACGTGGAAGTGCTCAAGGATGTGTTCGTCTCGATAGTCATAACGCTTGTATTCCTGATATCTTTCGTCATAATAGTGCCATATATCACGGGCATGGACGTAAATTTTTTAACGACTCTTGTCATGGTACTTTACGTGCTGCTCGAATTGGGCATGGTATACTACATAAAGAGCGTGCTTCCCGAAGACAAGATTTGGAACGAAAAATTTACAAGCGACGAAATGAAAAAAACCCTCGTGCCCCTGTTTGCACTTTCGCTGGGTTTGTCGCTCTTCATCGCCCTTGCAGTGAATGCCGTCGAGATTCCAAGGGAGCTTAAAATCGCTTTGAGCCTTACCCCGTTCCTTATAATCGGCTACGTTGCGCGCGAAATAGAGGAAAAAATCAAGCGCAGGGACACTTTTTTCGTAGAATTCATCATCTCATTCGGGCTCGGGGTCGCTGCCCGTGGGGGGATTGTGGTTGAATCATTGAGGGATCTCGTTGCCCATGACTTTGGCCCGCTTTCTGTCTGCATAAAAAACTTATTCGAACGCCTGAAAACGCGGATAAACGTGCAACACTCCTGGCTGCTTTTTCAGAAAGAGAGCGGCAGCTATCTCATGAGCAGGTTCGTAAACATTTTCGTTGAGGGGGTGGACCTGGGCGGAAAGCCGAATAAAATATCCGAAATAATAGGAAGGAATTTCATGCAGCTCCAGATGCTTAGGAGGGAAAGATACAATTCGACTGCAAGCACAATCGGGATAATGTACGGCCTGCAGGCTGGAGTTTCATTTTCCCTCTATGTTGCAGGAGGCATAGTCAAATACATGGACGCGATATACAGCAGGATAAGCGTTCCAGAGCAGGTCCTCAAATCAATAATCTTCAGGCCGCCCCCAACCACAATCGAAATAGTCTATCTTGCGTTGATACTCGCTTATGTTCTCCACGCCCTGTTCTCCGCAATTACAATCAGATTGAGCGACGGAGGTCACATGCTCAATGCGATGATTCATTTTGTGATTCTTGTTTGGGTGGGAACGGGAATAGCAATCCTCGTTCAGGCAGTGATGGAAGTGCTGATGCCTCTTCCAATCCCAATCAGTGCTTAGCGGCAGCGCAGAAATGCAACCAATCCCGCCATTTTCCACAATGCGATGACGAGCTTCTGATGCGTGCCCGCAAAGACGCGCATGCGTTATTCCACCTTGCGCGAACACAAAGTGTGAGAATAGGATGTAAAATAATCATTTTTTATAAAAAAGCATAAAGCAGGCAATGAACGCGCAAACAACAAAATCATGCAAAATTTTTTTCATTTCGCGTTGTCGCGCAACAAATTTGCATTGGAGAAGACGTTCATTACGCACAATGAATTAGCGAGTGGCAAATAAAAATTTTCAAACATGCATACTGGATTGGCAATGGAAAATCAGAACGGCAGCCGGATTTTTCTTTTGAAATCTTTTGCAGTTACAATCACGAACACATCCCCTTCCGGTTTCTTCGAGAATTTAAGAATCGCATACGCCACCCCATTCTTCGTGAGTGTTTGCGGAGTGATCTCCCCCTGGGTTGCTGAAAAGCCTACCTGGGTTCCGTCAGCAACCATATCCCCCCCCTTTGCGTTTACTTTTACAGAAACTATTGTTTCCAGATGGCCCTCCTTCTCGGCGATGACGCTTTCAAGCTGCCTTTTAATCTCTTCCCTTTTCTCAGCAAGCCTGACACCGCCTTCCCGCAACTCTTTCTCCCTGTCCGAATCGCTCTCAAGTTTTTTCAAAACCCCCATTCCTTCAGGACCGTTTTCCTTCACTTCTGCTGCTTTCTCCTTCCCCCTTTCCTTTTCATCCACCTTGGTTTCATCTTTCTTTGCAGTTGTTTCTACAGCGGCCTGCTGGGACATTTTTGTTTTGATTTTCATTCCCCCGAATCTTCTCTTAACTGCCAAAATTGCATAAAGCATTAGTCCCGCAACTGCAAACCCCCCAATCACCCATATTATCAGCGGCATTTCTTCAGCGTTGGGAGGTATCTCCTGGGTGATTCCATAGATTTTCTTCTGAAGATCCCTGGCGTCATTTTCCGTCAAGGGGAATTTGATTTTTGTCTCAATATCCTCAAGCTTCTTGAACATCAAAGCCCCGTTTTTGCTCCTTAAAAGAAGTTCGCTGCACTCATTGTTCTGCATAACAAGGGCAGCGAATCTTTTTTTCAACTCCCCCTCCCTTTCAGCTGAATTGTTCTTTATGCTTTTGAGAACCTCAAGGCTGCTTTTCAATTCCTGCAAATCATCAAGTTTCAGCGCATCCTGCTTCTGCGAGTTGAATTCCTTTATGTAGTAATTGAGCCTGTCGTCATTCATTATCCTCGAAATGCTGCTTTCAATCTTCAGTTTCTCGATTTCTTTTTTCGTCTCCTCGATTCTTCCCTGCAGTTCCAGGAGATTCTTCCTTCTCCACTCGACTCTCTTGCCGGACAATTCGATTATGCTTTCCGCCCTTGTTTTTGCTTTTAATATTTCGTTTCTGGCAGTAAGACTGCCAAGCATCAAAGATGCTTTCTGAAGTGCGCTTTGATTGAAAGTGATTGGCTCGCAGAATTCAAACCCTCCTTCAGAGATTGTTTTTGCCATTTTTGAGGAGGACAGCGCGCTTGCGGCATTCTCCGCCCTTATCAAATAGCTGTCATTTGCAGGAAGGGAATAATTGCTTTCCCTGTACCTTTGGATTTCAAGGCTGAATTGATTCAATGAAAGGGTCAGCTCTTCCGACTTCAAATTGAAATTATACGTTTCTTTCAAGAAGTCAAAAGACCACATGAGAAGGGAGTCATAGCAGGCGGGGAGAGGGGCGCATGCCTTATAGCACGTTCCCCCTGCCTCATAGTCAAGGCACGAACGCTTGTCTATCCCGAGCCACTCTTTGCACTTTCTTTCCGATTTTCTCTCCGTGTTGAACAGAGCAACCAAATCCAGGATGTTGCTTGTTGCGTTGTCGTATTCTTCCATATATTCAAGCTTCAATATTTCCTTAGTCTGGTTCACGTCGCTTATCATTATCGTCTCGTTTCGCCTGCTAAAAACAAACAGCGACTCTCTTCCAGAAATATTCACCAGATAATAATTCGTATCCTTTATCTGCATGACTGAAACATTGTCAATTGTTTCGCCATCATAGAGAAAGCTTAAGGAAAAATTCCTGACAAGAAATTCATTCTGGCAGAATGCCAAGGGAACCAGCAAAGCAGCCAATGCAATCCATCTGAAAACAAAACCACATTTTTTATCCATAATTATTCTTTTTTGTTATGTATTAAAAAGCTTTCTAAAAATGCGCTCTTCTACGCACCAAAGCGCCAAACATATTCTTAGCAAACAAAAATTTTTTCATACAATAAAAAAGGATATATAATAGAATATCAAAGCGGCCAATGGAAACCTTTAAATACCCGTGCACACAAATAGGAAATGATAGAATAAGATTAGTGAAAGTTTATAACGAATGGAGGGATAAAAATGGTGAAAAAGATGAAAGGGCAGGGAGCCTTTGAGTACTTGATGAGCTACGGTTGGGCCGTGCTTGTCGTCATTGTGTTGGGAATCGTTCTGTGGCAATTGGGTGTGTTCGCTCCAACAACAACCCCGAGGGCAACCGGTTTCGTGAACGTCCAACCAGCTACATGGGAGTTAAAAGGAAACTCAAGCGATTCAGACCAAGCGCAGGTGACTCTCGTTCTTCAGAACATTGCTGGAAGGGACCTGACGATTTATTTAAACAGCACAGAAACGGGGTCAATCAAATTCACAAAGTCGGGTTCAGGAAACTGCTACTTCGGAATTGGAAGCATGTGGGTTAAAGACGAGCAGGGAGTCAACGTAACAGTATCGGGAGAAGCCATTGCCATTCCTGCAGGCTCAACGATGGTAGCTATGGGAACCATCAACTCAACTGCCGCAGCAAAGAAATGCGGAGGGCTTTCAAAATCCCCGTTCAGGTACACTTTGACAATTATCAGCTACGACGAGTACGAAGTTACGCACACTGACACGGGAACGATTTCAGGAAGATACTCCTAGAAAAAGGAACATTTTTCTTTTTTTCTTTTTTCTTTATTCTAATTCATATACTAAAATAGAAGTCGCATCCACTAAGCATTTATATTAATTGATGCGAATTAAATTATTAGTGATTAATATGGCAGGAATAAATGAGATGAAGTTCAAAATCGGCCGCTTTTTCAAAAACCCCCATTTCCTTCTCCTATTCTCAATAATCATCTCCTACTGGGGCACGATTTTGGTTAATTTTCAGGATGAATTTTCCATTCTCCTGTTGTTTCTGGTTGCAGTTGCCACAATCGCAACCCGCTCAATGCATTCAAAGCCTATAAAAGCCTCCTCCTATGCGCTCCTCTCTTATGTCGTCTTTTACCTTTCGTTCAAGAACATTGAATTCTCCCCCTACGCGCTTGCGCTTGCCAGCATAATCTCCTACAGCGAAGGAAGGCTTTTTTCCTACCTCTTCTCCTCAGTATCGTTTGTTGTTTTCCTCAGCATGCTTCCGCACATAGAAGCATCGATGTTCTATCTTGTCTGCATTCCGGCAATAGTGTTTGCCGTTGGCTTGGGCAATGCAAAAACAATGAAGGATGCGCTGAAGCGCCTTCTGCTCAGTTCAATTGCATACCTTCTTCTCCTGATCCTGTTCGCAGAGCAATCCCAATACTCCCTCTCGATAATAGCATTCTTCGTGGCTGGGGCAGCCATATTCGTTTTTGAAAGAAGCATAGCGCAGTACAAATTGAAAAGAACGATTGAAGAGGATGAAATCAAGTATTCCTCCTCGGAAGAGCAGCCCAGAACTGCCTGAGTCATTTCATTTCGTTTATTATCTCCTCCTTTTTTTTCAAATTTGAAAATCCGGTTTCATCAATCACCAAAGAAGGAGCCGAAACGACGCCATATTTCCTAAGGAGCGCTTCAACCACTTTCGATTCAAGGGAAACATCAAAAGAGTATATCCTCGCAAGGTCCTTTTTTTCCTCTTTCACTTTAGTAAGCGTGTTTCCCAAATCAATGCATTCCGGGCAGTCCGGTTTGTAAAAAAACAGAATTAAAGAATAGTTCGCATCGCACATTTTTTTTATCTTAAGGGCGAGCAGGTATGATTCTGCTTCAAGGACAAAATATCTCCTCTTCAACTCAACATCCTTGACTTTTTTCACTTCCTCGTTGTATTCAAGTTCCTTGCCAAGAAGCATTGTTTTTTCGTCAACTGAATTCAATTCATCTTCAAAAACCGGGCAGAAGTCTTTTGAATCGTCAAGGGTGAAAAGAAGCTCCAGATTGGCCGTCCTCTGCTCTATTCCAAGAAGCTCCTGCATCAGGAGATCCTGCGTTTTCTGCTCAATCTTTATTCCAGCATAAATCCCAAGCATAAAAATTATCAAAGAAACGATGAATGCGCTGAAATAAAGATTAAGGCTGATTTTTCTCATTTTACCACTTCAATTTTGAGAGCGTTAACTCCTTTGCAAATGTAAGTATCCAAAAGAGAGTGATGAGGCAAGTATATGATAGGACGAATGCAATTATATAGGTTGCTTTTATTTCCTCTTCCCTGAGAAAGCCCATGCAATAAAATGCCCACCAGAATGTTATCAAGAGAATGATTGCGCCCAGGATGTGGATTGGAGTTACCCCTAGGAGAATATTTGAGATGGAGATTCCCGGAAGCTCCAATGGACTATAAAAAAAGCGATATATGCTGATGAGCATCACTCCAAAAAGGGCAGCAACCCCCAGTAATGAAAGAGGCATCACAATCACTCCAAAATCCCCATACCTTGGATGCATCATATTCAGATATTTAAGCGCATTGCGCAGCCCTCCCCTATGCCATCTGATGCGCTGCTTTATCAAGCCCATGAAAGTTGCCGGAACCTTGGTGTATGCTACGGCATCCATCGAGCTTCTAATCTTGTAATTATTGGACTGGATTCTCATGGCAATTTCCTGGTCCTCAAGAATATTGTCAGGATCGAATCCCCCCAATTTTTCAAAGACAACCCTCCTGAACATGCTGAATGGACCGGGAGTGACGTACACGGACTCTATCAGGACAAGCATTTTTCTTGTGAAAATCGTGTATACATACTCCACTTCCTGCAGTTTTTCAATAAAGTTATCCTTGTTGCTCACTTTTACTGCCGAAGCGACCGCATATATGGAATCATCCTCAAAATGCGGCAGCATCTTCTTAATCGCTTTCTTGTCAATGTAGGAATCAGAGTCAAGCGTCGTGATTATCTCTCCATGGCTTCTGTCTATTCCATAATTCAGTGCAAGCGCCTTTCCCCCGTTTTCCTTCCTGTAAACCTTCACAAAGGGGCGGATTTCATATTGCTTTGCAGTTTCAAATGTTCCGTCTGTTGAGCCGTCATCAATTACGATTATCTCTTTTTTCTCATCCGGATAATCCGCCTCGATAAGGGATTCCATGCATTTTCCAATATTTTTCTCCTCATTGTAAGCCGGTATGATGAAAGAAATTTTCGGCACCCACTCTTTTTTTTGCCTTGGATTCCGGAGTATCTCATCTCTTTTTGAAATTGAAAGCAGTATATAAAATACCGAAACGTACAAAACAAGGAAAAATATTGCATACTCCAGAATGCGAATCGCGCTTAAATCCATAAACGATTTCAGGCAGTCAAAGCTTAAAATTGTTGCTCGTGAAAAACTTTCCCGTTCCCATTTTCAGCCCTGCTGAAAAGGGCAGCAAATCCAAGGGATTTGCTTGTTGTATTTGAGAGTTTCAATCTATGGTTGTTCTGTCTCAAATGCTGAAAAAGTTGTTTTCAACTTTTTCATCCCGTCTGCGCTTACCCCCTTCCTTACGTTTTAAGGGAGGAAGGGGGTAAATGAATGAAATGGGGGGAACCATAGGTTCCACACATTTTATAGCGGGGAGTGGATTTTCACGCGCTTGTGAAAAGCTGATTGCGCTTTGCGCAAGCGGATTTGAACCACCGGTCTCCGGGTCTCTCAAAACTCATTGGCATGCTGTTTACTAAGTGTCAAAAAAGACGATTAAACCAACTATTTAAGTTAGTGTACTCGTTTTTTGATTGCTTACATAAAAACCATAAACCAATCCATTTTATGTAAGGCTGAACAAATGTTGTTGAATTCTGCGAAGCATTTGTTCATGAAACTTTTTTCCAAAAAGTTTCTATGAGCCCGGCGGGCACTCCTGGCTACCCTACCCCGCTGTGATGAATTATAGTAAGAAAAACAACATTTAAAAACCCCCTTCTTTCTAGCCTCCAAAATTCTTCATCATTATGTGTAAAAAAAATAAAATTTCCATCGAAAAATATATAATACAAAAAAGCGTAAGTGATTCATGGCAAACATAGATTTTGGGACAACCCCGAAGAAAGTGGACGAAAAGACGCTGAGAAAAAAAGAGAATTTCAAGGAATTCCTAAAGCAGATGCAGGACTCAACGCAGAATTACACCCAGATACAGGAAACCGCAGGCGCTGAAACAAGAAAGAAAATGGAAAAGGAAGAGAAAGGTTTCCGCATTCCGATTCTGGTCTCAAAATTCGACGACATGCTCGAATACGGGGGAGTCACGCAAGGCGAAAACATCCTGATTATGGGAGACGTTGGTTCAGGAAAGACAACCTTCTGCCTCCACTCGCTCTTCAAAGGCGCTCTTCAGGGAGAAAAGGGCATTTTCCTTTCTTTTGTAAGCAGCGAAGCAAAGATAAAGGAGCACATGGAATCAAGCTTCAATTGGGAGAAGAAATGTGAGAACGTGAAGATAATGATTAAGAATCCAAATGAATTCGTGAATGAATACAGGAAGGGAAAGCGCGATTTCCTTAATTCGCTTGGGATAACACCTGATGTGAAGAGGGTGTGCATAGATTCAATCACTGAACTTGAAATGCTTCTCGGGAACGAATACCTTCTCTTCCTGAGGGAAGTGTTCGACGAATTCTCCCAATCCAGAGCAGTCAACTACTTCATAGTTGAGAAGACAAAGAAAGCCTTCAGTTTCGAGGAGCACATGGCAGACGGGGTGATAGTCCTCTCCAGCAAGCCTGAAACAGAGGAATTCGGGCTTCAGATTCTGAAAATGGAAAGCTCCCCCCACATCAAGCACGAAGTCCTCTTCCAGATCACCCATGAGGGAATAGAAATTTACATTCCAACCGGAATGTTCCACTGAAATTATTCCCAAACGCCCGGAATGCTTTTTCCGCAGTTGAAGCATCTTCCCTTGTCAATCCTGTTTTTCATTATTGTGAATCCATACCTCTGCACGAGCATCTCTCCGCAATTGTGGCAGAAAGTGTTCTCGTATTTATGGCCCGGCACGTTTCCCAGATATACATAATTCAAATGCTTTTTGGCAATATCATAAGCACTCTCCAAATCCTCCACTCTAGTGGGGGGAACGTTCATCTTGTTTGCAGGGTAATACGAAGAAAAATGCAAAGGAATATTCTCGTCCAAATCAGCAATCCATTGCGCCAGCTGTTCCAATTCCCCTTCAGAATCATTCAACCCTGGAATAATAAGGGTGATTATTTCAATGTGCTCCTGTGCCTTGTAAAGCAGTTTTATTGATTCAAGCACATGCTCCAATTTGATCCCCCCGCACACTTCCAGATAGAATTTCTCATTGAAAGCCTTCAAATCAATTCTTGAAGCCTGGATTCTTCCCTCCATCAGTTTGATCGCTTCGGGAGTCATGTACCCGTTCGTAACAAACACATTGAACAAACCTTCAGCATTTGCGCCATACTCCTCTTTTTCTTTTTCAATATCATCAACATTTTGCGTGCTTTTCCCATCCTCTTTCTTTTTGTGCGCAATACCTTTTGTTCTGTCGAGTTTTACATTCAACGCCAATTCCGCGACATCCAGCGCATACTCCATAAAAATGGTCGGCTCAGTGTAAGTGTAAGCAATTCCCTGCGATTTCATTTTCAATGCAAGCGCCACCATCTCTTCCGGAGTCTTGTCCTCCCCGAATATCCCGGAAGGCTGGCTTATGTCGTAATTCTGGCAGTGGAGGCAGTTGAAGTTGCAGCCGACAGTCGCAAAGGAGAATACGTCGCTTCCGGGTTTGTAATGGAAAAAGGGCTTCTTCTCAATCTTGTCAACGTTGTAGGAAACAGCCTTCCCATAAACCAAAGAGTAGAGCTTCCCATCCCTGTTCTCGCGCACGTGGCAAACCCCGCGCATTCCTTCTGAAATGCTGCATCTCCAGTTGCAGAGCTTGCACTTTACGCTCTTCTTCTCCTTGTCAAGAACTTCCCAGAGAATTGCTTCCTTCATGGATTAATTCCAAAGTTGATATTTATAAACGTAAATGACCTAAAGAATGCCTATGGCTTTTATGCAGGCGGGAAGAGTTCTTCCAAGAGACCATTGGGCAACCTCATATGACGGAGTGATGGGCAGGTTCAAAAGGCACTTTCTTGAAGATCCAAGAATCCACGGGCAAAAGAGGGACGAACTTCCCTATAAGGCAGCATGCCCGTTTTTATTCGAACAGCTTTTGAGAGAAGGCCATCTCGATCCAAGCGTATTCACGAATCCTGATTTCCTGATTGCAACTCCAGATCTAATTGCAGGAGACGTTCCACCCCAAGCTTATGATGCAGGCTATAGACCAGTAAGAGACAATCCTAATTTGAAGCGATTCTGCGATGAAGTTGTTCTTCCGCATTTTCAAAATCAAGAAAGCATCATGGTAAGATCCCTTGGCGCCATTGAGGGAGGTCCTTCGAAATCAGCGGCGGGAGTTTTTCATAGCGAACATCATTATATGAAATACCCCCTTGTCGAACCATTAGAAAAGGTGATCGATAGTGCATTCACTCCTTTTGCCAGGCTGACTGCATCGCGTTTTGGCCGCGCTGGCCCAGACTGGCCAGGCATTCTGTTCCAGGCATATTCTGGTTCCATCTCACCGGAACACGATGCGATTTTCAATACCTCTGCAAGAAATTTCCTTGCAGGCAGACTGTCATTTTTTTTCAGTACTTTGTTCCGTCAGAAGTTAGGCGAACCATCCACAATTGTGTATCATACAAAGTGGGGGGAAGTTGTAACCTACGATCTGCCGATAATGGCAATCATCCATGAAGTGGCGGGCATTCTTTCATCTGGAGGAGTGATTCCAGTTGAAATCGAAATGGGTTGGCAGCTTGAAGAAGGAAAACCCGAAATCTCCTTAGTCCAGCATAGGTTTGTCACTCCTTTAGAAATCCAGGCAAGGCCTACTGAAAAAAATTTGGTCATGCAGGCAAATGCAGTTTCGGGTGGAGCTACAGTTCAATGCAATAATCTCGTTTTAATCGAATTTAATGAAAATTCCCATTCACCCGAGGCAGCCTTGCTTGCTTTATGGCTTTTAGACAAATCCTTATGCAGACAGGGCGGTTATGTTCTGTGGATAGGAGAGCAAGCAAAAAAAGGCGGAATTTCAAATGATATTTTCTGGCCAAGAGGTTTGGGACTAGATTACCGCGCGCATTATTTGAATGCAGGTGCAGTCATCGACATGTATCCCTACAATAGAGAACTCTCGCACTACTGGAGATATATGGCAGACCTGAATGTTCCCTATCTAGAAGGCCCCCCGGAATATGATAAAATTCCCCGAGGTGAAGAAATATTCGCGGATTTCTCCCAATGGGATCCTGCCGACATGATTTATATGCCACCAGATGTAAGAGACTATTTGAGAAAAAACAAACCCAAAAAAATCCAAAGCGATTTGCGCAACTGTGGAATAAAAGCCTACGCTCTCCCAAAACCAATGACTGTAGTCGCGGACGAACTCAACCAATGGGGCGGCGTGTGGATTTGATTTTTCATTCTATTAAATAATTGAAAATTGCGCGCAGTATTATAAATATAACTGGTTTTAATATGAAACTGGTGATTGCATGGATACTGAAGATTCTTTAAGAAAATTATATCATATAGCCATCGACCCACAAAAGCCTCTTAATAAAAGGATACAAGCGATTAATGAATTGTATGCAAGCAGATTGGAAGTTAAAGGATGTGCTCATGGCCCACTTTATCATGCAGGAACAAGTTTTGCTTTCCGGGCTATTCGGGGATTCTCAGAAGAAGATTTGATCGCGCTAATGCGTTCCGATGATCCATTTTTGCGGGTGGAGGCTGCATCTCGCATATTCCCAAATCCCTCTTTTGGCAGAGAACTCAGGGAAGAAGCGATGGAAGTTCTTCTTCTCGCTGAAGGAGCTATTTCGCCTCATGGATTTCATGGTTCAATACTTGCAATAGATGCTCTTGCAAGAATGGATTCAGGAGACTTTTTAATAATGCTCATTAACGCCGTATTGGATGAAAGATCAAGGCTTATTGTCCTGAATGTTCTCTCTGATCCAAAGATAGAAAACAGTCCTTTATGGAACGTTGAGCTCGCATCCTTCCTTGTTTCAAGGCTTATAACGGGGCTCTTCGAAGCACCAACACATATGGGCTTATATTCTGCCATGAAAATGTATTCCTCAATGTTCAGGCTTCCCCTCAATATTCGTTTGGGCGTTTTGGCAGCAGAGCAATTGGCATTTTCTGCGGGAAATATTGGATGTTTCATAGGACACTGCAGTTTTGATTACGATGCAAAACACCGCCGGATAATACGGGTTAGGTCTCGTGAAACGTTTTCTCCCAGAGCAATAAAGGCGGCAGAAGGAAGGAGAATTACTGAACCAAAAGACAGGGACAGGGCCTTGAGAGCGGAAAGAATAAGAGCAGCGTGAATACTTTTTTATTGTATTAGAATTTCAATAGAAATTCAAATGCTGAAAAAGTTGTTTTCAACTTTTTTACAGTTTCACGACGCTCGCCCTCACCATTTCTTCAAAACCCCTCAATTCCCCCATCACTTTCTCAGGAATGTCATTGTCCGTTGAGACTATTGAGAGCGCCATTCCCCCTGGCGAATCGCGCGCGAGCGTGAATTCCGCAATATTCACCTTATTGTTCCCAAGCAGCGTTCCCACTTTCCCAATCACTCCCGGCATATCCCTGCTCTCCAACACAAGCATGATTTTTTCAGGTTTCATCTCCAATGAATATCCATCCAGATTGATTATCCTCGGCTGCTTCTCATAGAATAACGTTCCCGCAATTCTGTGCTTTTCTTTTTCAGTCTTGATCAATACTTCGATCAGGTTCGAGTATGCGCTTCCTCCGCTCACTTCAGTCTCCTTCACTTTTATTCCCCTCTGCTCTGCGAATATGAGCGCATTCACGTAGCTTACGTCATTAACGATGGGTGAGAGCACTCCTTTCAATGCTGCAATAGCCAAGGGTTTTATCTCCTTTGTCCCAAATACTCTCACTTCCACTTCCCTTATTGCTTCAGGATGCAATTGGATGATGATTTTTCCAAGCATTTCAGCCATCTCAAGATATTTCTGCAATTCCTTCAATTTCGTGGGGTCAATCATGAATGGCATGTTCAATGCATAGCAGGGCTCTCCTGCAAGAGCCTTTTCCACCTGTTCTGCAACGTCTTTTGCGACAAAAAGCTGTGCATCCTCAGTGTTTCCTCCAAGGTGCGGCGTTGCGACCACATTCTCGTGCTTCATTATCTCCCATGCTGCGCTCCCCTCCTCAGGAGGCTCTTTTGAAAAAACATCTAGTGCAGCTCCAGCCACTTTTCCTTCCTTCAAAGCCTTCAGGAGCGCCTTCTCGTCAATCACTGCCCCCCTTGAGCAGTTCACAATATAAATTCCATCCTTCATTATTCCCAACTGCTTGTCTGAAATCATGTTTTTCGTCTGCTCGGTGAGTGCAGTGTGCAAAGTGATGATATCCGCCTGCCTGAACAATTCATCCAGTTCCATTTTCTCTATTCCCATCCCCTTCATCTTCTCATCAGAAACAAACGGATCAAACGCAATCAACCTGCAGCCAAAAGGCGCAAGCCTCTGGGCGACCAAAGTCCCGATTTTTCCCAGCCCGACAATTCCAATTGTCTTTCCCCTCACTTCCCTTCCCATCAATTTCCTGTTCCATGTTCCCTGCTTGCACAATCCGTCTGCTTTTGGGATTTTCCTCAGAAGCGAAAGCATTGTTGCAATCGTATGCTCTGCAGCCGAGACGATGTTCCCCGTTGGGGCGTTTATTACAAAAATCCCCTTCTGCGTTGCATAGGGAATGTCAACATTGTCCACTCCCACTCCAGCCCTTCCAATCACTTTCAGTTTTTTCCCATTCTCAAGCACTTCTTTCGTGAGCTTGGTCTTGCTTCTGATGATAATCCCATCATACTCTCCGATAATCCTCTTCAGCTCCTCTTCCTTCATCTCCTCTTTATAGTCAATCTTGAATTTCTTTTCCAAATTCGCAAGCCCTTCCCTTTCAATCTTCTCAGGTACGAGTATCTTCATAGTCTCAACTCCAATCATCCGACTGATTCATCCAGAATTTCAAAAAATCTTCTCAAATTCCCCATTTTGAAATTCCCAAGATGTGCAATCCTCAGGATTTTCCCCTTCAGATTTCCTTGCCCTCCAGCGATTATTGCTCCCTTCTCTTCCAGTTTTTTCTTCAAGTTCTTCACAACTTCCTCCATATTCTCCCCTTCCTTGATGTGGGGCACGAATGCAGTCACCGTGTTTGATTCAAATCCCTTCTCTGCAAAAAGCGCAAAATTCCTCTTCACCAATTCTTTTCTCACGTATCTTGCAGCTTTCCGGTGCTTTGCAATATATTTTTCAAATCCCATTTCCAAAGCATCATCAATCGCCCCCTCCAGCGCATAAAGGGTGCTCACCGCAGGAGTGAAAGGAGTCTGGTTCTTCTCCCTGAATTTCAGCAATTTCTTCAAATTCAAATAATAGCTTCTGATATTGTTCCTGTTTATTTTTTCAATTATCTCCCTGTTCATTCCAATCATTGAAAGCCCCGGGGGAGCGCCAATTGCCTTCTGGCTTCCAGTTGCAGTAATATCCACTTTCCATTCCTTCATGTTGAGATCAGTTCCAGCAAACGCGCTCACTGAATCCACAAGAACCCAGTAGCCTTTTTCCTTTGCGTAGAGTGCCATCTCCTTCAGTTTATTCTCAACTCCGGTTGCTGTTTCATTGTATGCGAGCGCGAATATTTTGTTTGGTTTTGAAGAATTCTCATCCAGTTTCCCCTTTACTCTCTCAAGATTGAATCCTTTCCCCTCCTCAAGAATGAATTCTTCAACATTATTGGAATAAACCCTGCAAGTCTCCACAAGCCTTCTTCCGAAATCCCCATTATTCAATGCAAGAACGTAATCCTCCTGCGCAACTGCGCTTGCAACCAATGTTTCAATTCCCGCGCTCCCAGAACCAGTCTGGAGAACCGCTTCATCGGAATTGAACATTGTTTTCAGATTGTTGCACACTTTCCGGTATATCTCCTCAAATTCCCTGTTCCTGTGGCTGATCATCTGTTTCGTCTGCGCTTTCAGGACATTCTTTGCCACGGCTACTGGCCCCGGCACCAAAAGCAATTCATCCTCCATAGTTTACACCTCTTTTATTATCATTGACAAGATTTAAGAATCTCTTTGCAAGATGTGAAATAGAGAATAGGCGCAACGCCAAAACTGGTTCTCATTGTATAGAGAGGAAGGGCATCACCTTACACCTGTCAATAATTTCCCGAAAAGATTTATATTTGTTGGTTTTTTTCTTCCAAAAACAAGGGCGCAAACAAAAAATCCATTCTGGATAATAATTAAAACTTTTCTTGCGTTAATATATCTCAATATTTCAAACTCTAGCTGAAAAAATAATCTAGAAGAATTATGATATAAAAAACACTAAAGCAGGTGAAAAAATGGAAAAAAGAGTATACATGTTTGATGAAGGAGAGCAAGTGGAAGGGGAAAAGAAGATGATTCTTGGTGGAAAAGGCGCGAACTTGGCTGAAATGACAAGAATGGGCCTTCCAGTACCGTTTGGATTCATCATAACAACAACCCAATGCAAGGAATACCTGAATAAAAAAGCAATATTGGATGACTTATGGCAGGACGTTCTTTCAGCGCTTCAAAAGCTTGAGCACAAGGCAGGAAAGAAGTTTGGTGATTCGAAAAATCCGCTTCTCGTTTCAGTGCGCTCAGGCGCTCCTGCGAGCATGCCTGGCATGATGGATACGATTCTCAATCTCGGCTTGAATGATCAGACTGTTTCAAGTTTGGCATCCCTCACAAACAATGAGAGATTCGCATGTGATTCCTACAGAAGACTGATGCACATGTACGGAGACGTTGTGATGGGCGTCCCGCATGAGGTGTTTGAGAAAACTATTGAAGGGATGAGGGAAAGGGAAAAAGTGAAATTCGATTCTCAAATAAGCGTCAACGGCTTGAAGGAGCTGGTTTCCAAATACAAGGAGATTTATAAGAAACACGTTGGGAAAGACTTCCCCCAGGACCCAAAAGAACAGCTCAAATACGCAGTGGAAGCGGTTTTCAAGTCATGGAACACTCCACGCGCAGTTTCCTACAGGAGAATCAATAAAATCCCGGAGACATGGGGCACTGCAGTGAACGTGCAGATGATGGTTTTTGGGAACATGGGTGAGGATTCAGGAACAGGGGTGGGGTTCACTCGCGACCCAGCAACAGGGGAAAACGTCCTATACGGGGAATTTTTGATGAACGCGCAGGGGGAAGACGTGGTTGCGGGAATCAGGACTCCGAAGCACATGGAAGAAATGAAGAAGGAATCCCCCCAGATGTACGAGCAGATTTCAAAAATCTCGAAAACCCTTGAAACCCATTTGAAAGACATGCAGGATTTTGAATTCACGATTGAAAAGGAAAATCTATTCATGCTCCAGACGAGGAATGGGAAAAGGACTGCACAGGCAGCAGTGAGGATTGCAGTTGAAATGGCAAAAGAGAAATTAATCACTAAAAAAGACGCAGTCTTGAGAGTGCAGCCATCCCAGCTTGACCAGCTTCTCCACAAGCAATTCTCTTCTGAATCAAAAAAGAAGCTTGGCGCAGTTGCAAAAGGATTGGCAGCTTCCCCTGGAGCAGCAGTGGGAAAAGTCTATTTCACAGCAGAAGAGGCAGTTGAAGCAGCAAAAGGCGGGGAAGCAGTTGTTCTTGTTAGGACTGAAACATCCCCAGAAGACATTGAAGGAATGAACGTTGCAAAGGGAATTCTTACTGCGCGCGGAGGAAAAACATCCCATGCTGCAGTTGTTGCAAGGGGCATGGGAAAGAGCTGCGTTGCAGGCTGCGATGACATAATAGTGGAAGAGGAAAAGAAGATCTTCAGGATTCCCAAGAAGAACATTGAAGTGAAAGAAGGGGAATGGATAAGCATTGACGGAGCAACAGGAGAAGTTTTCATCGGAAAGGCAGAGCTCGTAGAGCCTTCAGTGGGAGGAGATTTCAAGAAGCTTCTCTCATGGGCTGACAAGTACAGGAAACTTAAGGTGAAAGCCAATGCGGACACACCCAAAGATTCCAAAGTGGCGCGCGATTTCGGGGCTGAGGGAATAGGGCTCACAAGAACAGAGCACATGTTCTTCGAGGAATCAAGAATCAAATCATTCAGGAAGATGATAATCGCGGATACTCTTGAAGAGAGGAAGAAGGCGCTCTCAGAAGTGGAGCCGTACCAGCAGGAGGATTTTGAGGGAATTTTTGAAGTCATGAACGGCCTTCCAGTGATAATAAGGCTTCTTGATCCGCCCCTTCACGAATTCCTTCCCCATGAGAAAGAGCAGATGGAAATTCTTGCAAAAGAAATCGGAATTCCTGTTAAAAAAATCGAGGACACTGTGAAATCCCTTCACGAACTGAACCCAATGCTGGGATTCAGGGGATGCAGGCTTGCTGTGAAATATCCTGAGATTGGGGAAATGCAGGCGCGTGCAATACTGAAAGCAGCGCTGAATTGCAAGGAAAAAGGCCTTGATCCCAAACCGTGGATAGAGATTCCAATAGTCGGGCATGTCAGGGAATACGTTCTTGTAAGGGACTTGATTGAGAAAGTTTCAGAAGAGTTGGGAGCAAAAGGAAAAATAGATTACAAGATAGGAACGATGATTGAGGTTCCAAGGGCGGCAGTGACTGCGGATGAATTGGCAAAAGAAGCGGAATTCATGAGCTTTGGCACGAACGACTTGACACAGATGGGAAGCGGATTCTCAAGGGACGATGCAGGAAAATTCCTTCCGATATACGTTGAGAAGGGAATCTACGGGGAAGACCCATTCTCATCCATTGACCAGGATGGAATCGGCCTCCTCATGAGAATCTGCGTATACAAGGCGCGCAAAGTGAAAAAAGAAATTGAGATTGGGATTTGCGGAGAGCACGGAGGAGATCCAGCGAGCGTGGAATTCTGCCACAGGATCGGAATGAACGACGTTTCATGCTCACCCTACAGGGTTCCGATTGCAAGGCTCGCAGCAGCGCAGGCTGCTTTGAAATACAAGCACGGGGAACTATTGAAGGGTTTCAGGCTATGAGTCCATCTTTCATGTTCGCATTTGTGCAGCCGGAACTGCGCGAGTTCCTTCAGGCGGTGCCAATGCTCTTGCCATTCCTTTCGTATCCCTTGCCAGGCCAGCGTATTTATCCGAAAGAGTAGCGAATATTCTCGATTGCGCGTCGAGCAATAAACCGATAACCTCCGAATCATTTTTATAATATCCAAGCAGATTTCGGATTACTCCTGCATAACTCCCGAGTTCAGGAGAACCTTCGTTTTCGTAATTCATATTTCCAAGCGCATTTGCAGCAGCGAGAATCACTTCCCTCTCCTCGTTCCGTGAAAATATATTCGTTCTCCTTTCTACCGGCCTTAACATTTCAACAAGATATGGAAAAGCCGACGGATCCCCCATCAGTCCGCAGGCGTTCACTGCAGCGAGTCTCACTTCCTTTTCAGGGTGCCTTAATTCTCTGCCTCCTTCTTCGCATGCCTCCAACACATGTTCAAAATAGAGAGAAGATCTCCTCTCATCTTTTGGATTCAAGCCAGACAATACATTAGCAAGTGCATTAATGGATGCAACCCTCACTTTTGGATCTGGATGTGCAATATTCCCGGGAGTTCCCCTGGCAATATCTGGTGGGAAGGATATAATCTGCCCAGCCAATACATCTATCGCATCCACTTCCCCCATTCTTCCCAATAACTCAATCGCTTCTACCATTCTTTCAACATTCGTTGAATCCCCAGCCAATCCGATCAAGTCCCCTCTTCGCATTTCCCAAGTTTCCATCAATCCTTCCAGCGCAGCACTCAACTTCTCAGTCATCTCTCCAGCAGGGAAAATGTCCTTCAGCAAAGCCCTTAATTTTACTGCCGCCTCAACAAGGTCATGATCAGTGATATTTGGGAAATCGATTCTCTTCAGCGCATTCGCGCAGCAAATTGTGAAAAAAGTATCCCTTCCTTCCTTTTCAATCAATACCGTAAGAGGAACCAATGCTTCAGGCGATCCTCTTCCTCTCAATTCCTCTACTGCCAGACTTCTCTTCAAATCATCCGAATCGCTCAGCCTCCCAATAAGATCCTCAGTTGACATTTCCTTTTCACTCATTTTCCCACCCTTTTTCCTTTACGCTTTTTGAATTTATAAAACTTCCTATTCATCCAGTGTCAAACGTAACCACAGTATGCCTCTCCTTCTCCTCAATATCCTCTATCTTCCCTCTTTTCAAGGGAATTACTCCCCTCTGGGAGGACGAATCGCATACGATGAGCATTTTTGGCATATAGCTTCCCTCTGGAGCGTTTGCAGGCGCAATTTTATCCCTGCTCTCAGCGTACGGAGTGTGGTAATACATCCCTCCTCCGGGATCACCCGTATATTTCAGGAAATCCTGCCCATCCTTGAAATCCAGAACGTGGCAAACGCCGGGAAACCTTCCCCTGAATTCTTCGAGCGCCTGTTCATTTGTCGCCAATGGGTTGTTGCATGCAAAGGAAACCCTCATCCCATTTGAATATGACCTGACGAGTGCTATATCCTCGCTTTGGATGTGCAAGCAATCCAAGAATTCAGAAGGATGAAACCCGGCTATCCCATTTAATGGCTGAAACGACGCGTAAAATTCCCTGCAAATTGTGTAGAAGACTTTTTCTCCCCCAAATACTATTCTTCTGATCTTTGCTTCCCTCTGCAAAAAAAGCATTTTCATTCTGCAGTCGGAATTTGCATCGCTCTTGCATCTTCTTCCATTGTTTTCGTTCCCGTCCAGGGAGTTCGGTGGAACGGTTTTTCTTGCAACCATGATCTTCGGGGAAACCAAACCCCCATTCACAATAATCGTGCAATTCATAATGAATCCATTTTCCTGCTCTTTTATCGTTGCGAGGAATGCAAGCACTATTGCCTGGGAAGCAATTTCCACCATTCTTTCCACATGCTCTTCCAATTCTTTTGAAAGTTTTCCCCCAGCTTTCTGCGCCTTTCCTCTTTTCCACTCGTCACCATAGTTATTCATAACGTTGAAATAGAAGAATTCATGTGTAATAAGAACAGTGGGGACACACGGCCTTCTTCCAGACGCTTCCCTTAAAGCGGATTCCACATAGGGAAACACATCCCTTGCGCCGCTGAATTTGTCGCTTCCCCCAATCAAAACTGCCCTCATTCGCATGAGAAACTCTTCAGGAAAGCAATGATTATAAACCTATTTTGAACGTTTATATTCTACACACCCAATACAAGCGGCGGTATCATGAAAAAAATCCATCTCAATATGTGCACTTCCAGTTTTGACTCAGTCGAAGAGCTTCTCGCCTACCTTAAAAAAGCGCACGAAGGAGCAATCTTCCAAATCTTCGCCCCGGAAGTTCCTGAAGAGAAGATTCTGTTTGCTTTCGCGAGCGCTCTCAGGAGCTTCGAAGAGAAAACGAATGATTCAAATGACCTTTCAAAAGAAGTTCTTCTCAGGCTCGCGCAAACCCATAATTTTTCAACAGCCCTGAAGCTGTTCGGCGCAAAAACCCCAAAAGAATTCCTTCTTCTATCCAGTATTCCAATCAAAAACAGCAAGAACTTGAAAATAATAAGGAAAAGTATTTAAAACTCAATTACTATAATAAATAAATTGAGGAATGATTATGAGAGTAGGAGGAATAAGAAGAACAGGAGATGCTCATTTAGTTCAGCCCATCTCTCCAGTTGAAAGAATCCCAAGGGAAAGGTCCGTTCGGAGAGAAGATCCTTCCCAACCACCCATAGGATATGTTGGATGGGCAGATGGCGTTCTTGTTTCAAAATCCCTCGCAAAAGCGCTTGCTGAATTGAACGGCGCTAATGGCACCAATCAAACAGGAGAAGAATGATTTCAATGCTTCTTCTCAAGTGCATTCCAGCGCTCCATCTCTTCAGGAGATATTGAGGGCCTGATTTTCTTCAAAGCGGATTCAAAATGCTTTTTCTTTATCTCCTTCGCATCCTTGTTCTCCTTCACTGCCTCCCTCACTGCAAACAAGCCCGCTTCCCTGCAAACCCCTGCTATGTCCGCTCCGCTGAATCCACAGGTATAGATATTTAATTCACCCTTTTCTTTTCTAATAACATACTCACTACCGCTTTGATCCCTTATTGCGATTCCAAATGTATCTTTTTCCAATCCCTCAAGTTTAGTATATTCATCTTGTGGTATCAAGATTTGGCATTTTGCGAATGCGTCTGCAAGTGCATCTTTATCTGATTCATAATACAAAATTATATTCTCTTGGTCTTTTTTTAGGACGTATGTTTTTTTATCCAGATCCTTTATTGATATTTCTTTTTGCATTTTTTCTAATTCCCTAATCTTAGCGCTTTCTTTATCAGAAAAAACAATCCCTCTTTTCTCTATATTCTTAAAAAATTCATCTACATTCTGCGCAGTCGTCACTATCCTATCAGCAGTGAATTGATATACCTCAGTCATTTCCACAAGCTCCTTCACGTCCAAATCCTTACTGACAGCCATCTTCTTCAAATAGACTTTGAAAATTTCCTCCCTTGACCTCCTGTCAGGAAGAGGGACGAATATTGTCTTATCAAGCCTCCCGGGCCTCGCGAGCGCAGTATCCACGAGTTCAGGCCTGTTTGTCGCAGCAATAACAACCACCTGATGGAGCTCCTCCAACCCATCCAATTCTGAAAGTATCTGGTCCACAACCCTTTCAGAAACCTGCGTTCCAACATCCCTTCCCCTTGTTGCTGCAATCGCATCCAATTCGTCAAAGAAAATAATCGAGGGGGACACTTGCCTTGCCCTCTTGAAAATCTCCCTCACTGCTTTTTCGCTCTCCCCAACCCATTTGGAGAAGATTTCAGGCCCCTTGATTGAAATGAAGTTTGCCATGCTCTCAGTGGCCACTGCCTTTGCAAGAAGCGTTTTTCCGCATCCCGGCGGTCCTATGAGAAGTATTCCTTTTGGCGCATTTATTCCAAGATTTTTAAAAGTATCCTCATACTTCATGGGCCATTCCACTGTTTCTATGAGCTCCTGCTTCACGTTCTCCAGCCCCCCAATATCGCCCCATTTCACTGTGGGCACTTCAACCATAACTTCCCTCATCGCGGAAGGCTCAACCTTCTTCAAAGCCTGCTGGAAATCGTCCATATTAACTTCTATTTTCTCTAGCAATTCCTTTGAGATCTCCTGGCTCTCCTTTTTCTTCAATTCCGGAATGATTCTTTTCAACGCATGCATTGCCGCTTCTCTCGCAAGTGCAGCAATATCCGCTCCAGTGAAGCCTATCGTTTTTTTCTTAAGTTCGTTAATATGAATATCCTTCTCGATCACAATAATTTCTTTGCCATCCTTTCTTACGCGATAGATCTCTCCTTTTTTTGAAATCAATTCCACTTCTTTGCCATCAACTTCCTTCAGTTTCTGCAATTCGCGCTCCTCAAACTCGATTTTCCGGTCAATAAATTTTTGTTTAAGTTCAGCTAAAGCCTGCGCAGCGAATATCTGCTTCTCCTTCTCCTCCTTCTTTATTGGCATTCCCCTGAGATGGATCTGGAATATCTCCTTTCTCCCGTCAGCATCAGGAACCCTTATTTCTATTTCCCGATCAAACCTTCCTGGCCTTCTCAAGGCAGGGTCAATGTCATTAGGCCTGTTTGTTGCTGCAATCACAACGACATTTCCGCGAGCCTCAAGCCCGTCCATCAAGGTGAGCAGTTGCGAAACGACTCTTCTCTCCACTTCGCCTTTTGCTTCATCCCTTTTTGGGGCGATTGCATCAATTTCGTCTATGAATATTATGCTCGGGGCATTGTCCTTTGCCTCCTGGAACAGGTTCCTCAGGTTCTCCTCGCTCTGCCCATACCATTTGCTCATTATCTCCGGGCCGTTTATTGAGATGAAGTGCGCCTCAGTTTCATTTGCGACTGCTTTTGCAAGAAGAGTTTTTCCGCATCCCGGAGGCCCATAGAACAATACTCCCTTTGGAGGGGAAATTCCCAATTTCTTGAAAACCTGCGGGTGCCTCATTGGAATCTCAACCATCTCCCTGATGGATTCCAATTCCTCTTTAAGTCCCCCAATGTCCTCATACCTGATTCCCAAAGCAGTCTTTATCTTAACCGGCCTCGTCTCTATTTTCAGAACCGTATTTGGAACCACTTGCACAATCTCCTTTGGATTCGTATCCACAATCTGGAATTCAAAATTCCTGCTCATGCTCTCGATGAGAACGCTGTTTCCCACTGCAAGCGGAAGGTTCATCATTTTGTCCTTCGTGTAGTCCACAAAATCAGGATGGTATGATATCTCCTCAGTGGGCGCAATCGTGATTTGCTTTGCAGGTTTGCATTCTGCTTTCCTCACTTTAACCAGTTCATCAATTCCCGCTCCTGCATTATACCTGAGAATGCCATCCAAGCGGATTATTTCCTCCTCTTCTGTTTTCGACCTCCAGACCAATCCGGCGGCTTTTTTCATTCCCTCAATCTCAATGACGTCTCCAGTGGTGACTCCAAGCTCTTTCATCGCATTCGTATCAAGTCTCACGATTCCCCTTCCAACGTCGCTCTGAAGAGCGCCTTTCACTTTCAATTGAATCTCCTTTTCATTTTTTTCCATAATAATCACCATTTTCATAAACCATTACCGCATGCGCCCAATTTTCCTCTCCTTCTCCATTTTCACTTCAAGAATCCCATCCTTGAATTTTGTGGTAAATTGTTTTGGATTCACCCTCGAAGGCAGATTAATCGTCTGGGAAAAAGAGCCATAGGAAGAAAAATGGAAAAACCCATTCTCTTCTTTCCTTTCATTTTCTTTTCTAGTTTCTTTCTTTATCGTTATTGAGTCAGGAGAAACATAGAATTTCATCTCTTCCTCCGCCAAATTCCCAATCCTAATGGTAAGCTTGACCAAATCCTTTCCTTCCTCAACGCGGATTCCCAAATTCTCCCCCCCGTTGTAATTGCCGATGAAACCAGAATTTTCTCTCATATCAGTCCCTCTGTTGTGTATAAAAATTCATTATACACATATAATATTTTGTTATAGATATAAATAAAAACCTTTCGCTCCATAAACTATAGTACTCCTTTAAAGTTTTGTAATTCTGCCAGACTGAATCTCCGACTTTAAAGGAGGAGAATATCCTTGCAGGATATTCTCGGTTTACTATAATTATTGGACACCTGAGGGGAAGATAGCATGAGATACAGAAGGATGATAATAAGCGATTTGGAGAGGGAGGGCGAGAGTGAAGAAGAGATGATGCTCTGGCTCTGCAAGTCAATAGGGATTCTCGAAGGAAAGGGGGATGAGACTGCAGCTGAAATATTCGAAGAGCTTACGAAAGGAACGATGAAGGGAACAGGCACGACAACCTCCTTCCTTTGCAAGAAAACGAAAATAACCCGCGCGGCAGTGATATACCACATAAACAAATTCGGGATGCAGGGGCTCGTCAGGAAATCCGGCTGCAGGTATTTTTTGAGAAGATCCAGTCTCAAGGGAACTTTTGAGGAAGTGGAAGGGGAGATGACGAGGATAATGAGAAAGATAATAAATCTGGCTGAAGAATTAGATAGGCTCGAGAGGTGAGAATATGGTAAGGAAAAAAAGGACTGATTTTTTTGATGACGAATTCGACAGGATAAGGGATGAAATGGACCGGTTGATTGATGAAGCGTTCAACAAGGATATCTCAGAATTCAAAACCCCGATTGTTTACGGATTCTCGATGAAAGTGGGGCCCGATGGAAAGCCCGTAGTAAGGGAATTCGGAAACACAAAAACAGGGGAATCAATGGAGGAAAGGGAGCCCCTGGTTGACATAATAGAAGAAGAGAGCACGATCACCGTGATTGCAGAAATTCCCGGCGTGAACAAAGAGGACGTTCAAGTGAGCGCAACAAACGACACGCTCACAATGAAAGTTGATACAGTGGACAGGAAGTACTCAAAAACCATTGAACTTCCGTGCGACGTGAAAAGCGACTCGGCAAAAGCAAATTACAAGAACGGGATTCTGGAAGTGAAGCTGGACAGGAAGGACAAGAAGCCCCCGTCAAACGGAAAGAAAATACCCGTGGAATGATCCCATTCTATTTTTTAATTTTTATTCAGATAATACTAAAGTTGATGAACCATGGATTACAAAAGCAGGGAATGGCTGAAAGGCAAATTCAGGGAATACTACTCTTCGCACATCCTCACAGCTTCATATCTAGAGGCAAGGGAATGGGGTTTTGGCAACGAGAAGAAAATAGACCAGAGGCACTACGCATTCGCCAATGCAAATGAATTGAACGGCTTTCTGAGGCGCGAAGCGCCCTTGTTTGTTTCCCATTCGATAGCGCACTACGAATTTCCTGATGCCCGGCCAATGGAGAAGAAGAACTGGAAGAAGGCGGATTTGGTATTTGATTTTGATGCCGACGAGATACTCTCGTGCCCCTATCATGAGAAAGGCTGGGTGTGCAGCTATTGCCTGGGCAGAACCAAGGAAGAGGCGCAAAAACTGATTCATGGAGTGCTGATTGGGGATTTCGGGATAAGCGAAGAAAAAATAAGGCTGAATTTTTCCGGAAACAGGGGATACCACGTTCACATTGTTGATGAAAAATACATGGCGTTGGGAAGCGAAGAAAGAAGGGAGATAATAAATTACATCACGGGAAGGGGACTTGATTTCTCCTTCATTTTCTACGAGGAGCCAATGGCTGAAAGGAGGATAAAGGCAATAAGGGGCCCCTCCCCGGGTATGGGGGGATGGAAGGGAAAATTCGCCTCCATGTTCCTGCGCATGCTTGAAAAGGAAACTCTCCACGAATTGGGGGTCCACGAAAGCATTGCGAAAAAATTCTACAAAAACAAGAAACAAATCATGAATGAAATAGAACGGGGAAACTGGGACGTGATTCCCATTGTGAGGAAAGAAGCGTTCTGGAAGCTGATTTTCCAGAAGATAGCAGTCAACCTCGGCGAGAAAATAGACGAGGGGGTCACGCTGGACACTAGCAAATTGATACGCATGCCCCTGAGCCTCCACGGCGAAACCGGCCTGCTCGCCCAGCAGATAAAACTGGATGAATTCAGGGATTACAATCCAATGGAGAGTGCGGTGATTTTCAATGAAAAGGAAGTTGAAATAGAAGTTGAAAAAGCCCCGAAAATCACTTTGAAGGGAAAGGAATTCGGGCCGTATGAAAACGAAAAAATCAAAGTCCCGGAATATTTTGCAGTTTATGTCATTGGAAAAGGCAGGGCAAAAATCATCTGAAAAAAATCAATTGTTTTTTATTAAATCCACTTCTCAAAGGACAAACTTTTTATTTTCCAACTAATATTATTGCAATTGGTATTAATGTAGCTAAAGAAGCTAATAAATTAATTAGTCGTTCTAAAGAACTAAATGCCGAAAACAGATCACCTTTATTAATGGCAAATAAAATAGAGATAAAATTGATGAAAAGATGACCGAAAGCGCAAAATAAAACAGAAATACAAACGAAACATCCCCCGAATATAAATAATTTTGAATGAGAACTGAGATAAGAACAATAAATAATAAAACATTTAATGCGATAAGTTTGTCTTTTATTAAGTCACTTTTTGCCAAAGTCATTATATCAGAATATGCCAGATTTGCATAGTACATTAAACTATCTTTTTTATATTGCGTTTTTGTCATGTCTTATATATTAATAATAGACAATATATCTTTTTCCCTATATCTTTTCATGAAATTACAAATAACACTTTATTAGATAAGCAATTTCCTTTATCGTTAAACACTGCATTATTTATTTACACTTTGATTCTCTTTTTCTTTTTTCTCTCTATCCTTTCGCATTTTATACGATAATATAAGAAAGAGGATAAAAGAAGCTCCAAATATCTTGGGCAAAAAAATTAAGACTATGAGAAATGCGAAAAGCATAGCAAAAAAACCCAGCCAATCATCTTTCTGCTCGGACATTAATAACCACATATTTATCTCTACCTTTGTCTATAAAAAACTATCTCCCTACTTTAATTGACACCATTTTTTCAATTATTGCTTCGCCTTTAGATGCTATTCAAACTGTGTTGTCCTGAATTAATGTCCCCTCGTTGACCGGACTCAACACTTCCATTCTTCATCGTTTCACCTTTTTATCTTTATCGTCTTCTCCATGAAGGCCTGATAGGGAGTTCTGATATCGTCATCAA
>Ga0315294_10000127_pt1 | contig 78528 bp, 52 predicted proteins | sample YL17G13_40_MG_FD_203626 | JGI IMG/M metagenome (GOLD analysis project Ga0315294, IMG submission 203626) | Sediment microbial communities from Yellowstone Lake, YNP, Wyoming, USA - YL17G13_40 | ecosystem: Environmental > Aquatic > Freshwater > Lake > Sediment | place: USA: Wyoming | collected... | reverse complement strand
CCTGGGTGATCAGCTTCAGGGTCTCGATGAGTTCCTCGGCCGCGAACTCCGCGGACTTGTTCGTTGGGTCGAACGCGACCGTGATCGAGTCCTTGCCCAGGGTCACCTTGACCTGCACGCCCGTTTCGTCCGGCGGGCTCACGAGCTGGACTCCGTCGGAGTTGATGAGGTAGTTGAACGTGCCGACCTGCGAGAGCCGGTTGAACACCTCGCGGTAGTGGCCGGCGTTCAGCGCGGCGGGAGGAAACCGCAGGGTGCTGATCTGGGCAAGCAGGCTGGCGGGTCCGAGCGTTGGCTCCATCGTTGGGATGATATCATGGCCCGCATGGAAAGCTCCGAGGAAACCGCGCGCCCGCCCGAGGACGAGCCGTTCGCGCCCCGCGGCGTGGCCCGGTGCCGGCATTTCGGCTGGTGCGGCGGCTGTCTGCGCCAGAACCTGCCCTACGAGGAACAGGTCGCCATGAAGACCGCGGAGCTCCAGGCACTGATGGGGGAGTACGCCGGCGTGCTCGCGCCGATGGAGACGGGCCCCAGCCCCTGGCACTACCGCAACAAGATGGAGTTCGCGTTCGGGTTCGAGTACGGCCAGCTCGCGATCGGACTGCGCCGGCGGGGCCGGTTCTACGGCGTGGTCCGGCTCGAGGAGTGCTTCCTCATGCACGAGGCGGTCGGGGCGGTCCTCGCCGCGGTCCGGGACTGGACCACGGAGCACACGTGGCCGCCGTACCACCTGCGCCGCCACCAGGGACTGCTCCGCTACGTCGTGATGCGGGACGGGAAGCGGACGGGCGAGCTCCTGGTCATGCTCGTGACCGCGCCGCCGGCGGAGCCCGTGGTCCCGGGCGGGGAGCCCGCCTTCGTGGCCTCGCTGGAGAAGCTGGCGGACCGGTTGACCGCGCTGGGCGTGACCTCCCTGCTCTGGTGCGTGACCGACCGGCAGGCCGACCTCGCGGTGGGGGAGATCAGGAAGGTCGTGCGGGGCCACGGCTGGCTGGAGGAGAAGCAGAGCGGGCTCGACTTCAAGCTTTCGCCGTACGCGTTCTTCCAGCCCAACGTCGTGCTCTCCGAGCGGCTCGGGGAGAAGGCGGGCGACATGCTCGGGGGCCCCTGGCCCGTGCTCGTGGACCTCTACTGCGGGGTCGGGGGGCTGACCCTGCCGCTGGCCAAGCGCGCGACCCGGGCCATCGGAATCGAGATGGAGGCGGCCGCGGTCCAGGACGCGGGGCGGAACGCGGAACTCAACGGCGTCAAGACGGTCCAGTTCGTGGCCGAGGACGCGCTCACGTTCCTGCGCCGGTTCTCGAACTACTCGTTCATGGCGGACAAGTGGGCCGTCATCCTGGACCCGCCGCGGGCGGGGATGCATCCCAAGATGCCGGCCCAGCTCCTGCGCGTCGCCCCGCCGGTCATCGTGTACGTCTCGTGCAACCCGAAGAAGCTGGTCGAGGACCTCGGGGTGCTGGCCCATGACTACAAGCTCGAGGAGGCCGTTCCTTTCGATTTCTTCCCGCATACGCCGCACGTGGAGGTGCTGGCGAAACTGGTGCGGAAATGAGGCCGGGCATGGTTGGCGGCGGGGGTCGGGGTGCCGTACAATGGCGGCGATGCTAGCCCGGGTTCTCGTTGGATTGGCGGTGACGGCGGCTTCCGCGGTGCAGGCGGCGGCCCCCATCCGGTACGTCCCGGCGCCGCCGGGGAAGTTCTACTACATGCTCTACGCCACCGGGAACGGGTACGGGGACTACACGATCTCGGAGGTCACGCCCATCGCGGGCCACCCGGCTACCGGCGACCACAACGTGAAGAGCGAGTGGACGACCTCGGCGGCCGACGTCGGCATCACGGCGGGCGTCGGGCTGGGGAAGGTCTGGTTCATACCGTCGGTCGACCTGTCCGCATACATTCCCTTCTACATGAGGTCGTTCGAGCTCCAGCGGTACCTGGTGACGAGCGATCCGGTCAACCAGCAGGCGCTCTACGCGTATGAGACCCTGCACGCGTCCGTCAAGGAGCCGGAGTCCGGGTCCGGAGTCGGCGACGCGACCCTCTCCGCGCTCGGCATGGTCTACGGTGACAACGCCGGCGGGACCTGGATCGCGAGCACGGTCCGGGTGTCGCTGGCGACGGGGGTCTCCGCCCACGAGCAGTTCGCGCGCATCCTGCACGGCGAGAACACCGCGCCGGCGGCCGGCGACGGGGTGGCCCGGATCATCCCCGCGATCTCGATGCTCAAAGTCATAGGGGGCCAGCGCGCGTACATCGACATCGAATACGCCCAGCCCCTGAGCAGTCGCGAGCGGTTCTCGTTCACCTCCCCCGTCCGGGCGGTGCCCGCCGGGGAGCGCGGGGTCGATGCCTCGCCGTACACGGACTCCAACATGGCGTTCGACGAGGTGATCAAGCCGGCTGGGATAGTGCTGGGCACGATCGGGGTGGAGACGTCGCTGGATCTCCTCGGGGTGATTCCCGGGCTCGAGGTCAACGTCCGGAACTACCAGGCGGCGTCGTGGCAGGAGAACGGCAAGGACGGCCTCGCCCCCTCGGAGGCCACGTCCGAGCTGCCGACCCACACGCCGGCGTTCCTGGAGACCGGGGCGTGGACGATCGGGAACCTGCCGCTCAGGTCGGTGACCGAGATCGAGGTCGCGCTCATCGGCACCGCCCGGTTCCGCGCCGGCAACGCGCTCAAGTTCGGGGTGTCCTACATCACGGGCACGTTCGGGAGCTCGCTGGGATTCCGGATCTCGTTCGTGAACCTGTTCATCGAGCGTCCCCTGTCCGACCGCGGGGTGCCGGGGAAGCCCGAGGCGCGCGAGGTCGAGGTCGCGCCCGTGATCGAGGCCCCGCTGGCTCCGTCGAAACTGGTCAAGACGGGGGTGAGTTTCCCCATGTTCGTCGCCGGGGTCAGCCAGGAAGAGGCAGGCTGGGTGGCGGGGCAGTTGCGGGCCGGGATGCGCCGCCTGCGCAGCTACGAAGTCATGAGCGAGAAGGACATGGAACAGCTGGCCTACGAGCCGTGCGGCGACGCGGACTGCGGGACGCGGTACGCCCGGGCCCTGAAACTGCAGGCCTACGTCGTGAGCCGGCTGGAGAAGGCCGGGAGCGGCTTCTCGCTCGGGGTGCAGATGATCAACGTCGCGGACGGCACCGTCGCCGCCTCGGATTCGGTCAGCGCGGCCTCGCTCGAGGAGCTGCGCGGACAGATTCCGGTCATCCTCGACCGTCTTACGAAACCCGCCGCGCCAGTGCCGCCGGCGCCGCCCCGGTAAGCCGAGCTCTCCTCTCCCGCCGATGAAGCACCCCCAAGGCATCGCGTTCGGAACGGACGGCTGGCGCGGGATCATCGCCGAGAGCTTCACCGTCGACCGCCTGCACATCGTCGTGCAGGCGTTCGCGGACTGGATGAAGCGCACTGACCGAGGACGGTCCCGGCTCCTGGTCGGGTTCGACGGCCGGTGGGGAGGCGAGCGGTTCGCCCTCCACGCGGGCCGCGTCCTGGCCGGGAACGGCTTCCGCGTGGACGTGACCGCCGGCCCAGTGCCCACGCCCGCGGTCTCGTGGCGCATCCCGCAGAAGGGCTACGCGGCCGGCCTCATGATCACGGCCAGCCACAACCCCCCCGCCTACAACGGCGTCAAGGTGAAGCCGGAATACGGCGGCTCGCCGGACGAAACCGTCATCCACCCCATCGTCGGGCTCCTGGGCAAGCACGCCCCGCGGATGGGGGACCTTAAGGGCCTCCGCCGGGTCGAGTACATGGACGAGTACGCCGCCATGCTCCGCGGGCTCGTGGACCGCTCCGCGTTGCGCAAGCTCCGGGGCACCGTCGTGTCCGACCCCATGGGCGGGGCGCAGGCGGGCATCATGGCCAAGATCCTGAAGGGCCTGCCCCTGCACGTCGTCGCCATCCACGACGTCGTGGATCCCATGTTCTGCGGGCTCGCGTCACCCGAGCCCGTCGAGAAGAACCTGGGAGCGCTCAAAGCGGAGGTGCGCCGGCGGCGCGCGATCCTGGGGCTGGCGACCGACGGGGACGGCGACCGCATCGCCCTGGTCGCGGACGGCGGCCGGTTCGTGACTCCCCATCTCGTCTTCGCCCTGCTCCTGCTCTTCATGCTCCGCGAGCGCCGTCAGTGCGGCGGGGTGGTCAAGACCGTGTCCGGGAGCTTCATCCTCGACCGGATCGTGCGCAAGCACGGGTTGCCGCTGTACGAGACGCCCGTCGGGTTCAAGCACATCTGCAAGCTCATGCGCGAGCGCGACATCCTCATGGGCGGCGAGGAAAGCGGGGGCGTGGGCATCCGGGGGTACATCCCCGAGCGCGACGGCGTGCTCTCGGGGCTGCTGGCGCTCGAGATGCTGGCCAAGACGGGGAAGTCGTGCCGGGAGCTCATGCATGATCTCGAGCGCGAGTTCGGGAAGTCCGTGTACGACCGGATCGACACGCACCACGAGGCGGCGCAGGCGTCGCTCCGGCGGCTCATCGCCAGCCCGCCGTCCGCGCTCGCGGGCGCCCGGGTCGCGCGGGTGAACGCGCTCGACGGGTTGAAGCTCATCTTCGCGGACGATTCCTGGGTGCTCTTCCGGGCGTCCGGGACGGAGCCGCTCCTGCGCATCTACGCCGAGTCCGACAACCCGGCCCGCACCCGGCGGCTGCTCACGGCGGGGGCCCGCCTCGCGGGCGTTGGAGCCCGGGGGAGGTAGGCGTGGCGGACGGGGCGGGATCGCCCATCCTGGTCGCATGCTCGACCTACCCGTTCCAGAGCCTGCCGCTCGAGCAGGCCCTGATCCGGATGGACGAGCTCGGGTTCAGGTACGCGGACCTCTCGATCTCGTACACGCCGGGATCCGGGCACCTGACGCCGGCGCAGGTCAGGGAAGAGCCCGTGGCCGCCCTCGAGATCATCGAGAGCGCCATGGACCGCTCGCGGGTCCGGATCGTCGTCTTCGACCTCGAGACGAAGGCGTTCGACCTCTCGGAGCGGGGCCAGGTCGAGGCCGTGTGCCGGCTCGCGCGCCGCGCGGGCGTCGTCATCCTGAACGTGATGCGGGCCACGACCGGCACGCTCGCCGTGGACACGCGCCGGCTGAGGGATTTCGCCCATCTCGCCGGGGATTTCGGCGTCAAGCTCACGGTGGAACCCCAGCGCCAGCCGACCATGTCGGTCAAGGCGGGCGTGGAGGGGGCCTCTTCCGCCGGTGCGCGGATCACGCTCGACGTCGGCCGCATGATCGAGGGGGGAGTGCCGCAGGAGGAGTGGGGGCCCCTCTACCCGGTCCTGGGCCACGTCCACGTCTACGACACGAACGGGGAGGAGGGCCGCCGGCAGGTTCCGTGGGGGACGGGCAAGGTCAAGGTGGGGCCGCTGGTGGCCGCGCTCAAGGCCGCCCGCTACCGGGGATTCATCACCGCCGAGTACCTCTCCCCGCTGCCCGGGGATCCGGAGCCGTTCGATCCCGAGCCCGAGCTGGTCAAGCTCCGCCGGGCGGTCGAAGGGGAGATAGCGCGGGCCTAATGAGCCCCCGATTCGTGCCGGGGTTGAAACTGAGCCGGTTGTTCTTCGAGGCCGGGGTCCGTCCTGTCCTGCGCCGGGCGTTTCCCCGCCTCCGGTACTCGGCCGGGCGGCTGGGCGACGGTTCCGAGGTCCTCGGGTTCGATACTCCGCGGTCCCGGGACCACAACTGGGGCCCCCGGTGCCAGCTCTTCCTCTCCGACTGCGACTTCGGGCGCCTCAGGCGCGCCATCGACCGCGCCCTTCGGGCGAGACTGCCGATCGCGGTTCGCGGGTACCCGACGAACTGGAAGAGCTTGCCGGAGGGGGAGGGCATGGTCAGGTTCCCGGAAGCTGTGCCGCGCGGGCCGGTCAAGCACTGGTGCGAGATCCGGACCGTGCGGAGGTACTTCCGGCAGCCGGTCGCGGTGGATGTCACCCAGGCGATGTCGCCCGTGGACTGGCTCGTGCTGCCCCATCATGAACTCGCGCAGCTGACCGGCGGGGAGGTCTTTCATGACGGGCTCGGCACGCTCCGCCCCCTGCGCAGGCGGCTCCGGTGGTACCCGGACCCGGTCTGGCGCTATTGTCTCGCCGCGCAATGGGCGAGGATCGACCAGGAGGAGCCGTTCCCGGGCCGGACGCAGGAGGTCGGGGACGAGCTGGGGTCGCGCATGCTGACCGCCCGGCTCGTCCGCGACGTCATGTGGCTCGGGTTCCTCATGGAGCGCCGGTGGGCGCCGTATTCGAAGTGGTTCGGCACCGCGTTCTCGCGGCTGCCGTGCGCGCGGCGGCTGGGTCCGCCCCTGCTCGCCGCCCTGCGGGCGCGGGGTTGGCGCGAACGCGAACGGCAGATGAGCCGGGCGTACGAGGCCGCGGTCCGGATGCACAACGCGCTCAAGCTGACCAGGCCTTTTCCCGCGAAGGTCTCGTTGTTCCACACCCGCCCGTTCCGGGTCATCCACGCCATGGCGCTGGCCGAGGCGTTGCGGAAGAGCATCCGGGACCCCCGGGTGCGCGCTCTGCCGGCGTACGCGGGCGGGGTGGACACGTTCGCGGATTCGACCGACGTCGTGGACCGGCCGGACCTGTGCCGCCGGCTGAAAGTGGTGTACGGCTAGGCGCTGATACGGACGCGGCGGCCGCTAGCGGCAGCCGCGATCGCGGCGAAGACCATGGCCAGCGACTTCAAGTTGTCCGCGGCCTGCGTTTCGGGGACCCCGCCCTCGCGCACGCACCGGAGGAACTCGGCGATGCACCCGGCGTGGCCCTGGGTCGAAGCGACCCCCCGTGTTTCGGCGGACGCCGAAACACCGTCCGGCGGGACTTCTACTTCGGTCCACTCGGAGCGGAATCCGCCCGTCTTCGCTATCCTTTCGGCCCGGATGTTTCCCGCGCCGTCCCAGCGCACGGCGCCCTTCTCGCACCCGATCCGCCAGTCACCCTCCCACGTCGTGTTCATGCCTTCCGCGCACCACGACCCGCGGTAGGTGAGGACGGCGCCGCCGGTCATCTCGTAGCAGGCCACGGCGGAGGCGTCGTGGTCGTACCAGGACCCGGGCGGGTTCCACTCGTGCGCGATCACGGAGACGGGGTCGAGCCGGGACAGGCACCGGGCCTGGTCGATGGTGTGGATGGCCATATCGACGAGCAGGACGTGCTTCATATGATCGCGGAACCCGCCGAAGTGCGCGCCGATCTGGAAGTCCACGTCGATCGTCGCGATCCGGCCCAGTTGTCCGGAAGCCAGGAGCTTCCGGACACGGCGGATGTTGGGGTCGTAACGCCGGTTCTGCATGATGGCGTAGACGACCTTGGCCTTCCGGGCGGTGGCCACGAGCTTGCGGGCGTGGGTCATCGAGTCCGCGAGCGGCTTCTCGCACAGGACGTGGATGCCCCGCCGGAACGCGGCGAGCGAGACGGGCAGGTGCGCCTCCGGGACCGTGCAGTTGAAGAGGACGTCGGGCTTGACCCGGTGCAGGACGGTCTCGAGGCCGGTGTCTATGACCGCGCTCTCGAGGCGGAACTCGGAGGCCACCTTCTCGGCGGCCTCCCGGCGGATGTCCACGAGCCCGGCGATCTCGAGGCCGGGGATGGACTTCGCGGGGTTGAGCCAGGCCCGGCTGATGCCCCCGCACCCGACCAGTACGGCACGCAGCAGGGCGCTCAATGCGGCCGCCGCGTCTTGATCCCCAGGTGCTTCTTCACGTCTTCGAGGGAAACCGTCCGTTCCGCCCGCCTCTTCTCGATCATCTTCCAGAACGAGGAGTCCGTCTCGTAGAAGACGTCCTCCCAGTCCTTGCCTTCGACGCCGACCAGGATGGCTGCCGGCTTCCCGTGGCGCGTCAGGACGACCCGGTCTTTCTGGGCGTCGTCCACGCATTGGCGGATGTTCTGCTGCAGTTCCCTCACCGTCATGGTCTTCACATGATCTCCTTTGTCGTCCTATGCGACGGCTTGCGCCTCACCGCCTGCACGATGACGACCTGTTCCGCTTCGTCGATGTCGTAGAAGACCCGAAGCTCACCGACTCGCAACTGCCAGACGGGTCCTGCGGTCACCCACGGCCAGACGGCGGCCCGGAGCGGCTTGCGGCGCCTCGTCTCCACGGCGGGCCGGTGCGTCAGCTGTGTCTCGATCGCCTCCACGATCCTGACGCGGTCGAAGGCACGGAGCTCCCCGAGTTCCTTCTCGGCCCCCGCTGCAATCCGGACCGCATACATGCATGTATTATTGCATATGCACCGTCTCAGTCAACCCGCGGGCGGGGTCAGACGCAGGTCATTCCCCGGAATAGGGGCTGGAGCAGCTTACGAGCCGACCACGCCCTCGATCGGGCTCGAGGCGGAGGCGTAGAGCTTCTTCGGGATGCGGCCGGCCTCGAACGCGAGCCGGCCGGCCTCGACGGCCTGCTTCATCGCGCTCGCCATCTTGACCGGGTCCTTGGCCAGCGCGACCGCGGTGTTGAGCAGGACCGCGGTCACCCCGAGCTCCATCGCGATCGCGACGTCGGAGGCGGTGCCCACCCCCGCGTCCACGATCACGGGAACCTTCACGCATTCCAGGATGATCCGGAGGTTGTGCTGGTTCCGGATGCCGAGCCCGGACCCGATGGGGGCGGCCAGCGGCATGACGGCGGGACAACCGAGGTCCTCGAGCTTGCGGCACGCGACGACGTCGTCGGGGACGTAGGGCAGGACCTTGAATCCCTGGTTGATCAGTTCCCGGGCCGCCTCCAGCGTCCCCACGACGTCGGGCATCAGGGTCTTCTCGTCCCCGATGACCTCGAGCTTGACCCACTCGGTTGCGAGCGCCTCCCGCCCGAGCTGGGCGGTCAGGAGCGCGTCCTTGGCCGTGTAGCACCCGGCCGTGTTCGGCAGGAGGCGGATTGACTTGCGGTCGACGAAGTCCAGGAGCGAGGGCTCTCCTTGTCTGAGGTTGACCCGCCGGATCGCGACCGTGACCATCTCCGTCCCCGCGGCCTGGTGGCAGGCCTTCATGAGCTCGTTCGTCGGGTACTTGCCCGTGCCCAGCACGAGCCGGGAGCGGAAGGTCAGGTCACCGAGGGCCCATTCGCCCCCGGCCGCGGCGCGATCCGGCACGGTCATTCCGTTACTGCCTCGTGACGGTGAAGTCCACGCGCCGGTTCTTCGCCCGGCCCGCCGCCGTCTTGTTGTCCTCGATCGGCTTCTGGTCGCCGTACCCCTTGCCCTCGAGCCGCTTGAGATCGCAGCCCTTGCGCTTGACGAGGTAGTCGACCACGGCCTTGGCGCGCTGTTCCGAAAGCCTCAGGTTCGCATCCTTCTTGCCGACGTTGTCGGTGTGGCCGTTGACCACCACGTGGGTGCCCGGGAACTGGGTCAGGATGTCGGCGATGGCCTGCATGGTCTTGTCGCACTTGGGATCGACCACGGCCTTGCCGGCCTTGAACAGGACGGGGCCGTTCTCGGCCTGGACGTTCTGGAGCTTCTTGTTCATCGCGGCGATGATGTTGTCGTCGGGGCCGGCGGGCGCCTTGGCATCCGGGGCCTTCGAGCCGGCGACGGCCTTGGTGGCGGCGTCCGAAGCGGCCTTCGTGGCTCCGGGGGCGGCGTTCCGGGCCGCGTCCTGGGCCTTCCCCAGGTCGAGGGCGTGCGCAACCGAGCAGGCGAAGACGAGCGTGAGCGCAAGTGCAAATCTCATCGTGATCCTCCTTGGGTTCATGCAAAGCCGATATGTGGAAACCGGGGCTATTCTACTCCTTCAGCCGGGGAAGTGAATGCGCGTAGGGGGGACGGGCCACGCCGGCCTCGGTGACGATGGCCGTCACGAGCCGGCCCGGCGTCACGTCGAAGGCGGGATGGGCGGCGCGGATCCCGGGCGGCGCGATCCGCCGTCCCGCGAGTTGCAGGACTTCGTGGGCGGGCCGCTCCTCTATCGGGATCTCGCGGCCGTGGGTGAGGGACAGGTCGAGCGTCGAGGTCGGGGCGACGACGTAGAAGGGGATTCCATGGGCGCGCGCGAGGACCGCGAGCCCGTAGGTCCCGATCTTGTTGGCGACGTCGCCGTGGCGGGTTATCCGGTCCGCGCCCACGAGGACGGCCCCGACTGGCCCGCGGGCCATGAAGTGCGCGGCCATATTGTCCGTGATGAGGACGAACGGGATCCGGTCGCGTTTCAGCTCCCAGGCCGTCAGCCGGGCGCCCTGCAGGTACGGCCGGGTCTCGTCGACGTAGACGAGCCTGATCTTGCCCGCCGCATGGGCGGTCCGGATCACGCCCAGCGCGGTGCCGTGGCCGGCGGTCGCGAGCGCGCCCGTGTTGCAGTGGGTGAGCACGTTCATCCGGCGCCGCAGGAGCCGGGCCCCGAGCCGGCCCATGGCCAGGTTCGCGGCCAGGTCTTCGCGCTCGATAGCCCTCGCCTCGCCGAGTACCCGGGAGCGGAGCTCCGCTGGGGAACCGCCGCCGACTCTCAACACCCGCCCGACCGCCCACGCGAGGTTGACGGCCGTCGGCCGGGCCGCGGCGAGCCGGGCGCCCGCCCGCTCGAGGTCTTGGCGGAGCCCCGCGGCCGTCCTCGCCCTGGATCGCCGGGCCGCGAGCGCGAGCCCGTAGCCGGCGGCGATGCCGATGGCGGGAGCCCCGCGCACGCGCATCTCGCGGATTGCCGAGGCGACCTCCTCCGGCGTCCGGCAGACGATCCATCGCGCGCGGGCAGGCAGGGCGAGCTGGTCGAGGACGCGCAGGGACGATCCGGCGTACCGGAGGGGGACTACGTGGCTCACTCAGGTCCAGGAGGACCCGCTACTTCTTCAGCGGGTGCCGCGGGTTCTGCTTTACCTTCTCGGATGCGGCCTTGATGGCCGAGACGACCTTGACCACGAACTCGAGGTTCTTCTGCTCGGACTCGAGGAAGGCGGCGCCCCGGACCGTCGTCGCGTAGTGCGGCTTGAGCTGGTTCAGGGTCATCGCCGCCATGTCGTCCGCGCACTGCTGGCACGTGCACATCTCGTGCTCCTGCTTCAGGTACTCGCCGAGCGCCTTCTCGACGACCTGCTCCATGTAGTTCTTGTACTGTTTCGCCATGATCCTGCCTCCAGTTTAAGTCTTGCCCATCATACCAATGGCCTTGCACATAAGCTTGGTCAACCCCGGCTCCGCCTCCATCGCGATTTTGATGATCTCGGCGACGTTTGCCGGCTTGAGCGCGTCCGCGACGCAGACGTCGGTGATGACCGAGACGCCCAGGACCCGCATCCCGCCGTGGCGGGCGACGAGGACCTCGGGCACCGTGGACATCCCGATCGCGTCGGCCCCGATCCGGTCGAGATAGCGGTACTCGGCCGCGGTCTCGAGCGAGGGGCCGGTCATGGCGGCGTAGACGCCCGTCCGCATCCGGAGTCCCGCGGCGCGCCCCAGGTCGAGGGCCACTCGGCGAAGCGCCGGGTCGTAGCAGTCGCAGAGGTCGGGCCACCGGCCGCCCAGCCGCTCGTCGTTCGGCCCGATCAGGGGGTTGTCGCCCATGAGGTTGATGTGGTCCTCGATGACCATGAGGTCGCCCGGTGAAAAGTGGCGGTTGACGCCGCCGGCGATGTTCGACACGGCCAGCGTGCCCGCCCCCAGCGCCCGCATGACCCGGACCGGGAACGTGATCTCGGCCATCGAGTACCCCTCGTACCGGTGGAACCGGCCGGACATGGCGACGACGTGCCGTCCCTCGAGCGTGCCGAGGATGAGCTTGCCCGCGTGGGACTCGACCGTGGACTTCACGAACCCGGGGATGTCCCCGTACGGGATCTCGGCCTTGACCGTGATCTCCTTCCCGAGCCCGCCGAGTCCCGTGCCGAGGATGATCCCTATCTCGGGAGGCGGCGCCGAGCGCTGCCGCACGACGGCGGCCGCGGACTGGATCCGGTCGAAAAGGGACGCCGAGTCACTCATGGAAGATCGTCAGACGATACCACACGTGGCCGCTCAGTCCAAGATACGGAACCGGACGATGTGCCAGAACGCCGCGAGCCCGTCGCGCCACGTGATCTTCTTCCCCTGCGCGTACGTGCGGCCGTGGTAGCTCACGGGCACCTCGTAGATGCGGCAGCCGAGCCGGGCGAACTTGGCCGTCAGCTCGGGCTCGATCCCGAACCGGTTCGACGTGATCGCGAACCGGCCCAGGAGGTCGCGGCGGAACGCCTTCGCCCCGGTCTCCATGTCCGTGAGGTTGAGATTGGTCAACATGTTCGAGAGCAGGGTCAGGAACCGGTTGCCGAGGTAGTGCCAGAAGAGGTGGACGCGGTGGGCGCCGCCGCCCGCGAGCCGGGTCCCGAAGACGACGTCCGCGTTCCCGGCCCGCATGGGCGCGAGCATGGCCGCCCAGTCGGCGGGATCGTACTCGAGGTCGGCGTCCTGGATGAAGATGTACTCGCCCTTGGCGCGCGCGAACCCGGTGCGCAGGGCCGCGCCCTTGCCCCGGTTACAGTCGTGGAAGCAGGCGACGATGGACCGGCGCGGGAACCCGGGGACCCGGACCCGGCCGGCCGCGAGCTTCCGGAGCCAGTCGCGGGTGCCGTCCGTGGATCCGTCGTCCACGATCACGAGCTCCATGTCGTAGGACTCACGCGCGACCCGGGCGAGCGCCTCCGGGAGCCGGGCGCGCTCGTTGTAGACGGGCATGACGACCGAAATCTCCGGTGCCTTCATGGGTTCGGGCCAGCGGCGCCGTCGGCCGCTTTGCGGACGGAGGCGCCGCGCACCTCCGCCCTGGGCGGAGGTGACCCGGCATCCCAGGACGAATCGGCGGGGGTAGCGAGCGGCGAGAACTTCCGCCGCTTCGCCAGGTACCAGCCCGCGGCCGCGATCATGGCGGCGTTGTCCGTGCACAGCGCCGGCGGGGGAACCACGAACCGGACGCTGAGCTCGGCGGCCAGCACCCGGAGCCGCTCCCGCAGAGCTCCGTTGGCGGCCACGCCTCCCGCGAGCACGAGCGTCCTCGCGCGCACGGATCGCAACGCGATCCGAGTCTGGCCGGCCAGCGCCTCCCCAACCGCGCGCTCGAACCCGGCCGCAAGGCCGGCTCGGGCCGCCCGGCCGCGGACACGAAGAGCGGCCTCCCGGACCGCGGTCTTGAGCCCCGAGAACGAGAAGTCCAGGCTCCCGTCCTTCATCCGGGCCACCGGCAGGGGAGTCGTGGTGCGCGCGCCGCGCGCGAGTTTCTCGATCCCGGGCCCGCCCGGGTAGGCCAGCCCCAGGAGCTTGCCGGCCTTGTCATAGGCTTCCCCCGCGGCGTCGTCCCGGGTGCGTCCCAGGATCCGGAAGACCCCGAGGTTTGGGCAAGCGATCAGCTCCGTGTGGCCGCCCGAGGCCACGAGCGCGAGCAGGGGCGGCTTCAGCCCCGGCTCGGCCAGGAACGCGGAGTAGATGTGCCCCTCGGTGTGGTTGACCGCGACGAACGGCTTGCCCAAAAGGTACGCCATGGCCTTGCCCGCCGTGAGCCCGACGAGGAGGGAGCCCGGGAGCCCGGGGCCCGCCGTGGCGGCCACCGCGTCGATGCGGGCGAGCGGGAGCCGGGCCTTCTTGAGCGCGCCTTCGATGACGTCGGTGATGAACCGGATGTGGCTCCGGGACGCGAGCTCGGGGACCACGCCGCCGTAGGGCCGGTGGACGGCGGTCTGGGACGCGACGACGTTTGCCAGGAGCCGGGGGCCGGCGCCCTTCCGTCCGTCCGTGACGACGGCCGCCGCGGTCTCGTCGCACGACGATTCGATCCCGAGGACGATCACCTCGCTATCCTACCGTATGGCCGCCCGGCCGGTCGACGCGATCTGGCGCAGGGTTCCCGCCAGCAGGACGAAGTTCTCGCGGACGTAGTACCGGCGGAGCCCGGGCTCGAGCAGGGACCCCAGTTTGACGGCGTAGTCCGCGCGCCTGAGCGACCCCAGGGCCGCGAGAAGGGCGCGGGCGCGCCCCGGGGGCTCCGCGAGCGGGACCCCCCGCTTGAGCATGTGCTCCATGTCGAAGGCGTCCCGGATCTCGCGCCGCGCGAGGAAGGTGTCCGCCTTCCGGCGCATGAAATCGGGCAGGGCGACCGTGGTCACGAGGACCTGCCGGGGCCAGTGGACGCTGAACGCGAGGGCGGGCTCGGTGCGGACCCGGGGCACGTCCTTGCGGACCTCGATCTTGAGGGCCCGGGGCGCCTCCGGGGACTTGAGCTCGAACAAGAGCGTGAACCGCTTGGCTGCAGCATCCCGCACCGTGTACCGGGCCGCGAGCGCCCGGTTGAGGGCCGCGTAGAGGCGGCCGGCGGCCGCCCGGGGCGGGATCCAGAAGTCCAGGTCAACGGAGTACCGGCCGAGGCCGTGGCACAGCCGGAGCATGGTCCCGCCGGTGAACACGAGTTGGGGGAGCAGTCGCGCGCTGTGGAGCGTCTCGAGGACGGCCATCTCGAACCGTTCCTGCGCGACTAGATCCTGCATAGCTTCCTCACGGCGGCTACGGTCTGCGGCGGATACGGGCGCAGGGCGGCGACCAGTTTCCGGCGGTCGAGCCGGGCCAGGGACAGGGCTGCCGTATCCAGCGCGTACGATCCCCACTCGGCGAGATGCACGGCGTCGACGAGGGCCTTCTCCGGGGCGGCGATGAAGAACCCGTCTTCCCGCGAGAACCCTCCGAACAGGGCCGGCCGGGTCTTGTGGAACCGGAACTCGACCGGCCCCGCCCGGTGGCGGCTGGGCCGCCGCAGGCAGACGCTCTCGACGACGCCGCGCTGGACCTGGGTGGAAACGCCGTGGTACCCGAGCGCGGTCTGGAGCGACACGTAGGAGGGCACGCGGAGGAAGGCCGCGATCCGGAACCGGTCCTCGAGCGACCGCGCCGGCCAGTCGGGCGCGTAGACGTAGAAGTCGTTCTTCAGCCGGTGGAGGAGGCCGCGCCGGCACCACCGTGAGACGGCGACGCGCGCGGATGCGCGCCGGATCCCCAGGGCCCGGGCGGCGTCGGCCGCCGTGAACCAGGGCCGCCCGCGGATCCGGTCGAGCCGGTTAGGCATCATATACATATACGTATACTATCCCGCACCGGGGCGATCGGTGCAAGCGCGGACTCCGGCTACAGGGAGAACCGGGGGGCGAGCCGGAGCCCCAGGCTGACGCGCTGGGCGCGCAGGCGCAGGGCCGGGTCGGGGGCGTCGTGCCGCAGGTAGGCGTATTCGAGCACGACCGTGATCACCCGACTGCAGGCCCAGCTCCCGGATGCCAGGACCGCGACCGCCTGCCCGGTCACGCGGGCCGGGGGATCCCCGGCCAGCCAGTCCCGGTAGCCGCGCTGCTGAACCTGGGCCGCCAGCGTCACGGCCGTGCAAGCCCCGGGCGTGAGCCCGGCCGATACCACGGCGCCGGGGCCGGTCCACGAGAACCGCTCCCGCGGACCGGTCGACGAGGCCACGAGCGTGTGACTCCGGCTCGCGGTGTAGATCCCCTGGACGCCCGCGATCACGCGCCGGCCGAACCGGAGCCGGACGCCGGCGCGTCCCGTGGTCGCGAGGTCCGTGCGGGCCGCCAGCCCGGCCTCCATCGCGTTCACGGGGTAGAGATCCGACGGCCAGCGCCACTGCGCGACGGCCAGCCCCGCGGTCAGCGTGGTCGCGCGGTCCCCGCCGACGGGCAGGGAGGCTGAGACCGCCCCGCGCCCGGCCCGGTAGTCCAACGCGGCCTCCCCGGCGGGGTAGTCCTTGCGGTTCCAGGATCCTTCCGCCTCGAAGGCCGGCCCTCCCGCATCGACCCGGACCGATCCGTCCACGCGGTGCGCGAACGCGTTCTCCTCCGCGGCCGAGTTGTAGCGCTCCAGCCCGGCGCGATAGCCGGCGCGCAGGCGCAGTCCGGCCGCCGGGGTCGCGCCGATCGCGAGCTCGGGTTCGAGAAGCACGAACGGGGCCGCGACCGGGGGCCGGGCCATGGAGGCTTCCTCGACTCCGCCGTTGACGTTGTCCGTCCAGCCGCCCGAGCACTGGAGGGACGGGGTGAGCGACAGATCGCCGGACCGGGCGGGCGAAGCTGCGAGAACGCCGATAGCGAGGGACAGCGCCAGGGTCGCGCCGCCCATGCGCCGGCCTACTTCCCGGACGAGCCTTTGTGAATCAGCTCGTCGAGTTGCCGGTTGAGGTCGTCGATGAGTCCGCCCTCGTCCTCGCGCGGCCCGGCCGGAGCGACCTCCGCGGGAGACTCGGACGGCGGAGCCGCGGCCTGGGCGGGCGTTTCAGCCGCCACCGGGGGAGCCGTCGTCGTCTCCGGCTCTACCGGAGCGACCAGGGGCGGCGGCGCAACCGGCACGGGGACGGGCGCCGCCCCCATCGGGTGCAGGGCGACGGTCAGCGAGAGCGTCTGCGGGCTCGCGAACGCGGTGCCGAACCGGATGCTGTAGTCGATCCGGAACAGCCCGACCCGGAAGCCGAACCCGGCCGCGTACTTGGCCAGCTCGAGCCGGCCGCCGCCGTTGGCCCCGGCGCGCAGGGCGATCAGCCTCTGCCAGCGGTACTCGACCCCCGTCTTCCAGTAAGGCTTCTCCTCGACGAGCGGTTGGACCGCGTCCGCGGCGATGACGAGCGTGTCCTTGGACCCCGCGAAAGCGACGAGGTCTGCGGGCCGCAGGCCGACCGCGACTCCCACCCGCGCCGTCGTGGGCAGGGCGACGTCGTGGTTCAGGTACGTGAGGTCGGTTCCCACGTGCTGGATCGCCGCCCCCAGCTTCAGGTGGCGGCCGAGCGCGACCTGGACGCCGGCGTCGCCGCTGAGCGACCCCGCGGCCCGGCCGAAGACCTCGCTGTGCATCCACTTGGCCGTGGCTCCCGCCGACACCGCCTTCGAGAGCGCCCCCGCGTACCCGACCATCCCGGCGAAGTCCTCCTGGACGGTGTAGCTGTGCACCTGTCCGGTCGAGGCGGTGAGCCGGGTGTCGCCGGCGTTGTAGTAGAGCGCTCCGGCGAAGAACACGCCGCCCCGGAACGGCGCGGCCCACAGCGCCTGCCCGGTCGTCTCCTTGAAGAAGCCGCGCTGGCCGGCCATCGTGAACGACGCGCCGTCGCAATGCACGGCGGCCGCGGGGTTGATCCAGACCAGCGTCGGATCGACCCCGATCGCGGACCCGGCGCCGCCGATGGACGTCGTGCGCGTGGGCTCGATCTTGTTGAGGACGTCCACGGGGGCGGCCTCCGCCGCGGCCAGCGACGGCAGGAGCAGGACCAGCCAGAGCCAGCGCATCAGTAGAGGACGCCCAGGATGTCGGTCCGGTTCACGCCCGGCCCCGTGATCTGGACCGGGTATCCGCCCGGCGGCACGATGTCGTTGACGTGGTCCCGGCCGTCCCAGTAGAAGGTGATGCCGCCTCCGCCGGTCGAGGCCATCATCACCCGGATGAGCGCGCCGCCCATGTCGTACAGCCGGACCGTGACCGTGCCCGGGCCGGCGGGCCAGACCGTGATCGCGACCTGTTGCCCGAGCGTCGGGTCGATCGGCCCCGTCGGCCCGCCCACGATCGTGACGGTTCCCGTCGGCGTGACGCTCAGCGTTACGCCCGCGGTTGCCGACGGAGACGCGATTGGATCGCCGGTGCCGGTGTCGGTTCCGTCACCGTACCCGGCGAACGAGACAACGCCCGTTCCGTCCGCACGATACCTCCAGGTGAAGGCAAATCCCCCGCCGGCGCCGATGCTGACCGGCCCCGCCGGAGACGGGCCCGACAGGAGCGAGACCAGGGAGGCCCCGCTCGTGATCGCGAGGTGGGGTGTCACGCCTGAAGCCGGGACCTCCCCCTGGTTGGAAACGACCAGGATGACGGAGAACGTGTCCCCGACGTACTCCGTCATCGGCCACGTCATGCTCGCGGTCAGTATTGCGTGCCACACCGGCCCCGGCAGTCGCACCGCCGCACCCGACGCGGCGGACACCGGTCCCGTGATCCCGCCGGCGTCCCGGGCCATGACCTCGTAGGTGGCGGCCACGCCGACGGGCACCCCCGTGTCGGCCCATTGGGCGAGCCACGACCCGACCGTCGCGACGGAGAGGTAGGAGCACCCGCCGCACGTCGACCGGAAGATCTCGTAGGCCGTCAGGGGATTGGCTCCCGCGACGGCGGCCGTCCAGCCGAGCGTGATCTGGCCCACCACGCCGACCGCCGAGAGCGAGAGCGGGGCGGCCGGCGGATCGCAGAGCTGGTTGCCGGTCGCGGTCGCCGTGTAGGGCAGGACGAACGGGATGAAGTCCGGGAACCCGCTGGTCAGCGTGGCCGAGGCGTACGCCGACAGGAGCTGGCACGGCCCCGGCAGGACGGTCGCCCAGTACCGGATGAAGCCGGACTTCTGCATCCCCACGCGACCCAGAATCCAGCGCAGGTAGTGGGGTTCGGTCATCCCCGTGTCCGCCGTCACGTTCCAGGGGCCGCCGAGGCTGTTGGCCCAGTAGGCGGCGACCGACCCGTAGCCGCCGCTGACCCACAGGGACCCGGGCTGGGGCGCGGCCTTGGCCCGGTTCGAGAACGATCCGGGCTGGGTCGTGATCACGACGGACCACCCCGTGACCTCGGACGTGTTCGAGAAGCAGATCCGGTACTCGACGACGTCGCCCGCCTTCGCGTTCAGGGGAGCGGGGTCCGCTTCCCAGAGGGCCAGCGTCGGGACAATGACGGCCGGCGCCACGACGAACCCGACGACGTTCGAGGCCGCCCGGATCTCGTCGGCCAGCATGTCCCGCGCCGCGACGAACGCCGTGTTGGAGACGGCGGTCGGCGTGAACACCGCGCCGACCATGCCGTCCACCGTGATCGTGATCGTCTGCGTCGGGAATAGGTCCAGCGCCACCCCGCTCCACACGTACCTCGTTCCCCCCGTCACGCTCGCGACCGCGGGCGCGCCGAATCCGCCCGGCTGGGAGGTCGTCACCCCGGTCACGACCGGCGAGATCGTGTCCACGATCGTGACGGAATCGATCGTCGCCGCGCCCGTGTTCGTGACCACGATCTGGTACTGCACCGGCGATCCGACGCCGGTTCCGCCGGTCCGGGTCTTGACCACCGAGAACGACAGCACCATGCCCGGGATCGTGAAGCTCGTCAGGTTCGAGGCGAGCTTCGTGGCCGAGCACGCGGTCGAGGCCGTCACGTACGCCGTGTTGCATACGGTTGTTTCCAGCATGGTCGCGCCCACGTACCCGTCGAGCTGGAACGTCGCGTTCGTCCCGGGCAGGAACGGCGCCGAGTTGACCCAGCTATAGACCGTTCCCGACGTGCTCTGGGCCGCCGGCCGGGCGGTGAACCCGGCCGGCGTGGTCAGGACGACGGACGTGACCAGCGCCGGGAGGGTGTCCACGAGCCCGAGGTCCGTGATCGTCGCCGCCCCCGTATTGGTGACCACGATCGTGTAGTTCACGGGGTTGCCCGGCGTGGGCGAGACGGGCATCTGGGTCTTGACGATGGCAAGCCCCGCCGCGGCCGGCTGGATGACGGCTCCCACCGCGTTCGTCGCCAGGACGGTGGTGCTGGCCGCGGCGGAGGCGATGACGAAGGCCGTGTTCGAGAGCGCGGTGCGCGCGCAGACCACGCCGATGTTCCCGGAGATCGTGAACGTCGTCGAGGTACCGGGCCCGAACAGGAGTCCTGCCCCGGTCCATTCGTACCGGGTGCCCGAGCCCGCGCTCACGACCACGGGTGCGGCCCACCCGGCCGGAGTCCCCGCCACCGCGTTAACGACGAGCGGCGAAACCGTGTCCACGACCGTGAGGGCCGTGATCGTGGCCGAGCCGGTGTTGGCCACCGTGATCTGGAAGGTCACGGGCGCGCCGATGCCGGGCGATGCGGGCGTCATGGTCTTGACCGCCGTCACCGCGGGCGCGGGAGGCACCACCACGGGATTGGCCGGGGACGTGGCCTCGACCGTGTCGAGCATGGTCCAGGTGCTGTCGTACCCACCCACCACGAAGACGGTGCCCGAGATCGCGGCCGCACCGGCCCACGCCCGCGGCGCGTTGAGATGGCATGCCGTCGCCCAAGTGTTCGTCGCCGTGTCGAAGGCGTCGACCGCGGACAGCACCACCCACTCGTAGTCGCCGCCGACGGCGTAGATCGTCCCGCCGACCACGGCCGCCGACAGCCCCCGCCGCGGCGCCGGCATGGCGGGGCCCGGAGTCCAGGTGTCGCCGGCCGGCTCGTAGATCTCGACCGTGGCATAGGGAGGATTCCCGGCGGGGTAGTCCGCGTCTCCGCCGATGGCGTAGATCTTGCCCGCCACCGCGGCCGCGGCCAGGGCGCCCCGGGCCGTCGGCATGGAAGCTCTCGTAGTCCAGCTCCCGGTGGCCGGGTCGTACTCCTCCACGACGTCCAGTGCGAGATTTGCCGCATCGAACCCGCCGATCACGTAGACCTTCCCGTTCACCGACGCCCCGGCCGGGCTCCACCGCGGGGTAGGCAGAGGGGCGATCGTCGTCCACGTGCCCGTGTTGGTGTCGTACGCGTACACGTCCGTGATCGGACCCCAGCCCCCGGCGACGTACATGGTGCCCGCGACCACGGCTGTGGCTACGTCGGGGCCCCCGCCGGGCATGATTGGGCCGGATGTCCAGGTCTCGGTGGCGGGGTCGAACACTTCCGTGCCGACGCCATCGGCCACGATGAGCTTGCCGTTGACCGCGGCAACCGCGGGAGTGTCGAAGTGCGGCAGGGCCGTCGAGGCGCGCGGGTACCAGGCCGGGTCGGTGCACACACCGTACGACGCCATCGCCCGCGGCGACGGCGGACCCTCGAACCACATCTCGTCGAGGGCCGTGATTTCGTACCAGTACGTCCCGAACGGATCGGGAAGGTAGATGTCCACGTAGTTCGTGGTTGGCGCGTAGATGAAGTCCCAGAAGGTTCCCGCGCAGGTCGCGCACGTGGCCTGGTAGACGAAGTAGGCGGTGACGGCATACATGCCCGGAGCCGGCGGGCTCCAGGCGAGGCTGACGGCGCCGCCGAGCTGGCGGGCGTTGAGACTGCCCGGCGCGTTGGGCCCGTAGTTGGTCGGCGTGAGATCTGCCGGCGTGGACGAGAGCGCGGGCGCGCCCGACGCTCCGGTGTCCCCGGTCTGTCCTGCGGCGGCGGCCGCGGCCGTGTTGACGACCGTGGTGGCCGACATGATTCCGGGATCGAGCCGGCCGTACCACATGACCGTGACGTTCTGGCCCGGCGCGAGGTCGCCGACATTCCACCGCAGGACCGTCTTCCCCCCGGCCGCGATCCACGAGGGCGATCCGATGGGACACCCCGTGGGCGTCATCGTCCACGTGTCGCACGGATCCAGGATCCCGTACCCGGGAGCCCAGACGTCCAGCTCCGCGGGCACCGTGTCCCATACCGTCACCCCGTGCCAGGACATGACCCCGGAGGGATTCGTGATCGAGATCGAGTAGATGACGTCGGACATCATCGGGATCGCGGTCTTCTCGAGCCGGAACCAGTCCACGAACGTGGTGGCCGGGTCCGCGAGGAGCCCGCCGGGCGTTCCGCCGTCCCAGGAGAGCAGGGGCCGGGTCACGAGGGCGGTGCCCTGGGGCGCCGCGACGTCGCCGCTTCCGGGCACGAACACCTCGCCAGCGCCCCAGTCCACGGTGAGCTGGTACGTGATCTCGCCCGAGACGCCCGACGGGAACGGACCGGGGATCGTCCACCGCACGTGCCCGGGCGGCCCGGGATCCGGATCCCAGCCGGGATCGGGCGCGATCGAGGCGCTCCCCGCGACATAGTGCACGTACGGGGGCAGGGTATCGAACAGGACGATCGAGGTCGGCGAGTATCCCACGGGGACCTCGTACGTGATGGTGCGGGTGACGTAGTCGCCCGGCGCGGCGAGGGGCGGCAACGTGGTGCCGGAGACGGAGGCCGGCAGGAATCCGACGGTGGCGAAGGCGGTCGCCGTGGTGCCCGCGCCCGTCATCGTGACGCCCCAGGGCGAGATGACGCTGAGCGAGACCAGGTTCGTGATGATCGTGCCATCGGCGGTGGCCGCGGACGCCGGGCCCGGCGCGGCGAGCCAGAGGCCGACAGCAACCGCGACAAGCGATGCGGCGCGCCCGGGCCGGCTCATCTCAGGCATCGGTCCCTCCGTACATCACTGGATGGCCACCGAGTAGGAGACGAAGGCGCTCCGGGCCGGGCCAAGCTGGCTGACCACCCACCGCAGCTTGAGCGGTGCGCTCTGGCCCGCGGCAGGATACGACCCGCTCGTCCAGCTCAGCCCGCCATTCGTCGACCATTCCGGAGTGATAGTCCCGCCCGATCCGCCGTTCCACTCGGCCCGGCTGGCATCGAACGCGACGTTATCGGGAAGGGGATCGTTCACCACGACATTCCAGCTCGTGGAGAGCACCGCGCAGCTCACGACGTGGATCGTGTACGTGAGCGTGCCGCCCGCGGACTGGATCACCGGTGCCACGGTCTTCTGGACCGTCGCACAGGGGTTCGTAACCACGGCCCCGATGGTGGCGCCGTAGCTGATCGTGTGCCGGCTGGTGTACCACACGCCCTGTGACCCCCAGTAGGCCGTGATCGAGGCATAGTTCGTGATGACCGCGCCGTCGGCGGCCATCGCATGGGCAGGATGCGGGCGGCAGGCCATGATGCCCACGATGCCGGCCAGTGCCACCGCGCGCCAGATCACAGCACCCTCGCTTTCCAGCAGAGCAGCGCGCTCTTGCCGGGTCCGATCATGGAGACGATCCACCGGATCCCGTACGGCCCCGTCTGCCCGGCCGGGCACTCGGTCCAATACTGGGTCAGGAACCCGTTCCACGGCGGCTGGGACCCGTGTCCGAGCGTCACCGTCGCGCCCGGCGTGCCGTCGACCCAGTTGTCCTGGCCCGGGGTGTAGGCCATGACGCCTGACACCCCCGGGATGATGTCGATGACGTGGACGTTGAACGCCGAATCCCAGGGACCGCTGTTCGTGATCCAGAGCGTGTACGTGAGCGTGCCGCCGGACCCCATGCTCGTCGGCGAAACGGTCTTCTCGAAGCTGAGCGTGGGAGCCGGAATCCCGACGGGCACGGCGCAGGTCATGTTGTAGGTCATCGAGTACGCGACGAAGTCGGGGAAGCCCGAGTTCATCGTGATCGTGGCGACGTTCGTGATCAGGGTGCCCCACGCCGTCGCGGCCTGGCCCGGCTGGGCGGCGAGACAGAGCAGCGAGAGAACCAGGGCGCGCATCTAAAGCACCGTCACGCAGTACCGGACGTACCCGGTCTTGTGCATGCCGACCCGGCCGAGCAGCCACCGCATGTACAGCGGCGCCGCCAGTCCCGTGTTCGAGTACGTGTACCACGGCCCGGCGAGCGTGGTCGACCACGGCGTAAGGATGGATCCGTATCCGCCGTTCACCCACAGGCTCGCCGGGAAGCTCTGTGCCTTTACCACGTTCGCGGGCAGGACATCCGTAATCAGGACCGCCCACCCCGTGAACTCGCCGCAGTTCGAGAACCCGATCTCGAAGCAGAGGAGGTCGCCGGGGGCCCGGGTGCCCGGCGGCGGGAGCGGGGCGCCGTAGCCGTCCCCGATCGCGCGCTTCCAGCCCTGCATGCAGAGCACGGGCTGGTCCGTCACCAGGACCCAGGAGGAGGCCGAGTTGGGAATGTTGATGCAGCTGACGCCCGTATCGGAGGTGTCCGCCAAAGCGCCGCTCGAGAAACTATAGGTCGCCGAGATGAACGACGTGATGAGCAGTCCGGAGGAGACCACGGCCGACGCGGCCCCGGGTGCGAGGGTAGCCGCCAGGAGAGCCGCCGCCAGGGAGCGTCGCGCCGCGGCCGTCATCCGACCGACACCACGAAGGCCACCGCACCGCTGCAGCCGATACCGAGCGACTGCACGCGCCAGCGCAGGAACAGGGGCCCCTGCTGGCCCACCGGCGGCGTGCCGTCGTTCCAGATCACGCTGTCGAAGCTGTAGGACGCCCACTTCCCCGATCCGCCGCCGACCCAGAAGCCGAATTCCTGCTTGGGAAAGCAGTTTCCACACACGCCCGGTCCGTACCCCTGCCACCACACGCCGGATCCGTTCGGGAGCCGGTCGTTGATCGTCACGTTCCAGGCCGTGCCGGCCCCGCCGTTCGAGAAACACACGGTGTAGGTGACCAGCCCGCCGGCCGAACCGACATAGGTCGGCGTGCACTCCTTGGAGAGGTACAGCGAGGGGTTCGCCATCAGGACCTTCATCGTGACCGAGTAGGTCACGCTTCCGCCGGCGCCGCTGCTGTAGCGGAAGGTCGCGGAGGCGGAGTTCGTGAGGAGGGTGCCCGTCTCCAGCCACGCGCCCGCCCGGCCCGCCGCGAGGAGGGCGCCCGCCAGGAGGATCGTGGCCGCCGCGCGCTTCATCATCATTGCACCTGGGCCCGGAAGCAGCCACAGCCCGTGGCGACGGGACCCACGACCGGGACCGTCCATCGCAGCCACCGCGTCCCCGCGACCGGGTTGCCGTCCGCGAACGAGTCCGGAGCCGGAACGGTCGGGGTCGCGACGGTCGAGTACCCGACCGTGAGCGGAAGCCCGAACGTGTTACCGCAGTCGAGGCCGTCCGCCGAGGCCTCGGGGACGAAGACGGAGTGGGTGGGCACCGCGTCCGTGAGCAGGAGCGAGAAGACCGAGTCGGTGCCGGAGTTGCTCCAGCACACCCGGAACTGGACGATCGTCCCGCTGTCGGCGATGGCCAGCCGGGGCGACCCCGTCAGGATCAGCCGGGGCCCGTCGGTCACCGTGATCCTCGCAAGTCCCGTCATCGACCCGGCCAGCGTGTCCGCCACCGTGATCGCCTGCTCTCCGAGGGCGTAGAGGCTGACCGAGAAGAAGGTGTGGACGCCGTTGTCGCCCGGGACCCACGTGTAGTTGTAGGCGTCCATGCTCATCCCCTGGATCCGGGCGAGCGGATCGGTCGAGGTGAACGAGCCCGTGCCGGCGTAGTCGGTCTTCGTGTTGCCGGACCCGTCCAGGGCGGTCACGAAAATCATGAACGGGCTGCCGGGGAAGACCGAGGCCGGGGCGGTGATCCGGTACTTGGGAACGTTAGTGACCGTCTTCGGGAACGGATCGGCCTGCTGAACCCAGGGCCCGGCGCCGCCGCATTCGTCCGTGATGCCTCCCATGAGTCCGAGGGGGTCGTGGGCGGGAATCATCTCGATGGTCTCGTCCACGGTCGGGCTGGGCGCCATGTCGGCCAGGATCGAGAACCCGACGTTGCACCCGCAGGTCGTGCACGGGTCCACGCCCAGGTCCGCCATTCCGCTCCACGTCCACGCCGGGAAGGTTTCGGCATCCACCGTCCACACCCCCGCGTAGGTCATGGTGCCCGTGAAGGTGGCCGCGGCGCACGAGAGCCTGAAGAGGACCGCGAGAAGATCCCCATTCCCGGCCGTCCCCGCGTTGAAGACGGTCACGCCCGTGAACCGGCCCAGCGTGCACCAGTTGCAGATCACGTCGTCGCACTCCTGGATCGTGTAGTCGGCGACCACGACTCCGGTCCAGTTCGGATAGACCCACTGGAGGCTGTTGGCGGGAGTGGAGGGATTGTGGACGACGTCCTCGATGAAGTCGGCCACGGCCGGGACGGGAGCGAGGGCCGCCAGCGCGATCAGGGCGACGGCGATCGCGGACGCGATCGTCGGAGTTTCGCCGGAAGGCGAAACTCCGTGCCTCCTGCTCCCGATTCCACCAAGCCAAGTCATCGGGTCCTTACACATGCATAGGGCGTGCCGGGAGCCGAAGCCGTTGGCTATTGAAGGATGGCGGGGGCGAAGGGGAGGCGCCTCCCCTAAGGTGGGGTGGTTCTACCCCCGCGGACGCGCCCGCTTATCTCAGCCCGAACTTGCGGAGCTTGTCCTCGAGGTTTTTGCGGTCGAGCCCGTGTTTCTCGGCGGTCCGGGTGATGTTGCCGTCGCACGCCTTGAACGCGCGCTCGATGTACCAGCGCTCGAAGGCTTCCTTCGCGTCCTGGTGCGGGAGAGCGGCCCAGCCCGCGAGCCGCTGGTCCTCGGTCGAGAGCGTGCCGTCGAGGGCGAGCTCGGACGCACCGATCTCGTCCGCGCACGCGAGCAGGACCGCGCGCTCGATCGCGTTGCGCAGTTCGCGGACGTTGCCCGGCCAGACGTGCGCGCGCAGGGCCGCCCGGGCGTCCGCCGAGAACGCGAGCGGGCGTCCCGCCGCGAACCGCGCGAGGTAGTGGTCCGCGATCGCGAGGATGTCGTCGCCGCGGTCGCGCAGGGGCGGCAGCCTGATCGCGAGCACGTTGAGCCGGTAGTAGAGATCCTGCCGGAACCGGCCCGCCGCGACCTCGCGGACCAGGTCCTTGTTGGTCGCCGCGACGAACCGGGCGTGGCAGGTCGTGGGGCGGGTGCCGCCCACGCGCATGAACTCGCCGCCCTCGAGCACGCGCAGGAGCTTGACCTGGAGGGCCGGCGACATCTCCACGATCTCGTCGAGCAGGATCGTTCCGTCGGACGCCGCCTCGAGCAGGCCGGGACGGGCGGAGTCCGCGCCCGTGAACGCGCCCTTCTCGTGGCCGAAGAGCTCGCGCTCGAGCAGGGACTCCGCGAGCGCGCCGCAGTTGATGGGCAGGAACGGGCCGCGCTGCGTCTTCGCCGCGCCGTGCAGGGCGCGCGCGATGAGCTCCTTGCCCGTGCCGCTCTCGCCGAGGATGAGGACGGGAGCCGGGGCGTCCGCGACCCGGCGGACGAGGTCGAGGGCCTCGCGGATCCCGGCGCACGTGCCCACGATCTCGCCGCCGGGGGAGAGCCGCTCGAGCTCGTCACGGAGGGCCCGGTTCTCGCGCGAGAGCGCGAGCTCGGCTATCGCGCGCCGGACCTGGAGCTTGAGCTCGTCGGTCGCGATCGGCTTGATCAAGTAGTCGAGGGCCCCGAGCTTCATGGCCTCGACCGCGGTCTCGGCGGATGCGTACGCGGTCATGATGATGACCCGGGCGTCCGGCAGCCTCTCCCGGAGGCATTTCAGCACCTCGATCCCGGACCGGTCGGGCATCGTGAGATCCACGAGCGCGAGGTGGACCTGCTCGCGCTCGGCCGTCTCGCAGGCGATGGCTCCGCCGGAAGCGGTGAAGACCTCGTGGCCCTCGGCCTTGAGAATGCGGGCGAGCATGGTCACGATCGTCTCCTCGTCGTCGGCAACCAGTATTCGAGCCGGCATGCTCATGGCGAACCCTCGGCCGCGGCCATCTCGATGGTCGCGGCCGCCCCGCGCTCGTCCGTCCGGTTCGCAAGCACGAGCCGGCCCCCGTGCCGGGTCGCGATCTCGTGGCTGATCGCGAGCCCGAGCCCCATGTGCCCGGGCTTCGTGGTGAAAAACGGCTCCGTGAGCTTGGGCAGGAGGTCGGGCGGGATGCCGTGGCCGGTGTCCGCGATCGTGAGCCGGGCGACGCGGCGGCCGCCGTCCTCGCTCACCGCGGTCTGGAACGTGAGCGTGCCGCCCACCGGCGTCGCCTGGAGCGCGTTGAGGGCCAGGTTCAGCGCGACCTGGCGGAGCTCGTCGCCGGACGCCACCACGGCGGCGCCGCCCGGGTGGAGGGCGGTCCGGCACGCGATGCCCGCCTTCTCGGCATCGTGGCGGACGAGGGCGAGCACTTCCGCGGCGACCTCGTTGAGGTCCAGCCGGGCGCGGTCGGCGACCGCGGGCCGCACGAAGCCCCGGAGGTCCGCGAGCGCGCGCTTCATCCGCCGCCCCTCCTTGAGGACGGCGTCCAGCTCCTCGCGCCCGGGCGCCCCCGCGGGGATGAGCGCGTCGAGCGCCTCGGCGTTCCCGAGCAGGCCCCAGAGCGGGTTGTTCAGCTCGTGGCTGATGCCGGCGACCATGGCGCCGACGCTCGAGAGCTTGGCCGAGTGCACGAGCTTCTCCTGCGCGGTCTTGAGCGCGACTCCCATCGCGTTGAACTGGCGCACGAGGACGCCGAGCTCGGCGGGCGCGTCGGCGGGAAGCCGCTCGTCGAGCTGGCCGGCCGCGATGCGCTGGGCGGCGTCGGCCATCTCCCGGATCGGGCGCGTGATCCGGATCACGGTCCAGCCGTAGAAGGCGAGGGCCGCGAGCAGGAGGAGGGCGCCGCCGCCCACGGTGACGCCCAGCGCGCGGCGGCGGGCGAGCGCGGCCGGGCGCGCGGGGACGTGGAACGTGAAGGTCATGGGCCATTGGCCCGTCGTCGACATCGTGAGCTCGACGGCGTGGAAGTCCGCGGGGTCGGCGCCCGGCTTCAGCGTGGTCGCGACGGTCCGGCCGCCGGCGACAACAGTGACATCGGCGACCAGGAGCTGGGCGAGCGCGTTCGTCCAGGCCTTGCCCAGCCGGTGGCCGACGACGCCGAAGGACCACGGCTCCGGCCCGGGGACCAGTCCCACGACCATGAGCTGGTCGCCGGCCCGGATGAGCATGGGGGCCGAGCTCATGCTGATGGTCGCCGTCGGCGCCAGGAGCGCGAGCCCCTTGAGGTCCGAATGGTTGGGCATGGGCCCCACCGCGCGCGCGTACTTGCCGGCCGCGTCGTGCCACCCGGCGAGGTCGAGGCTCAGCTCCTTCGCCCGGGCCTTCACGTTGGCCTTGAAGTCGCCGGCGCCCGCGAGCAGGACGGCGGTGTCGATGAGCCCGGCGGACCGGCCGCGCAGGAGGCTGTCCGTGATGGCCGCGTACTGGCGGCCCTGCGCGTCCAGCGCGTACCCGAACGTCTTGCCCAGGAGGCGCACGGTGCCCAGCGTCCCGGCCACGGTCACCGCCAGCGCCACGGCAAAGAGCGGGAGGGCCAGCCGTACGTGCAATTTCATCGTGGTTTCATCTTACTTTTTCCGCCGCCCCTTCCGCAGGCTTACTGGGGCGATTCTGAGGGGGTCGAGGACGGCAGCTCCCGCATGAGCTCGTCCAGCGACCGGTTCAGGTCCTGTTCGAGCTCCTGGGAGGGCCCGCGCTGTTCGGGCGGGACCGCCTCGGGCGCCTGCTCGGGCGTGAGGATGGGCAGCCGGAGCGACGTCTCGGAATCGGGCAGAGCCTGTGCGGGCTGTTCCTGGACAGCCGGCGTGATCGAAGGGATGACGGCCGCGGCCGGTCTCCCGGCATGCCCGGCGGGCAGGGCGACCGTCAGGCTCACGATCTGGGGCAGGTCGACCTCGCTGTTGTACCTGAGGGTGTAATCCAGCCGCCAGGCGCCGATCCGGAGCCCGACGCCGCCGCAGAACGTGCTGGGCTCCCGGGCCTCCCCAGCCCGGAACCCGCCGCGCACGGCGATCATCCCGCGGAGCTGGTACTCGAGGCCGCCGCGCCAGGACACCAGCCCCGAGGCCGCCTGGACCTCGGTGTCGCCGACCAGGATCAGGGTGTCGGGCTTCGTGCCCCCGCTGAGATGCAGGCGCCAGCCGCAGGCCACCCCGGCGCGGATGGCGGCAGGGGCGGCCACGGCGTCCCCGGCGTACTTGAGCGGCGTGCCGATGTTCGACGCCGCGAACCCGAGCTTGAGCCAGTCCCGGACCCGGACCTGGATCCCGGCGTCGCCCGTGAGCGCGTTGGCGGACATCGATTCGGCCAGCCGGCTGTGCAGGACCTTGAGCGTGGCGCCGCTGGAGACCCGGGGGGTGAGCGCCATCGAGTACCCGGCCGCGCCCACGACGTCCTGCTGGAGCCTCGTCCGCCAGACGGTGGACAGGTCCTCGGAATACATCTCGCCCTCGCCCGCGTCGAAGTAGAGGACGCCCGCGGTCATGACGCCGTTCCCGAGCGGCAGGGCCAGGAGCGCCTGGCCCATCGTGTCGCCGAAGTAGCCGCGCTGGGCGCTCACCGTGAACGAGCCCGTGGCCAGGTTCGCGGCGGCGGCGGGGTTGAGCCAGATCAGGGTGGGGTCGTTCCCGATCGCGACGGCGGCGCCGCCGAAGGCCTGCGCGCGGGCCGCCTCGACCCGGTTGAGCGCGTTGACCGCGTCGGTGTCGTAGGAGGCCGGGGCGAGGGCCGCCCGGGCCGCGACCGCGAGCCCGGCGAGGATCGCGAACTGCCTCGCGGTACTCATCGCCCCCTCCCGCGCCGGCCGATGTTGAACCGGACGACGTACCGGCGGCCGTTCGGGTTGCCGCAGAGCGCGGCGTAGGACCCCGGCGCCACGTAACTGCCGCCGCGGGACTTGCAGTTCCACCGGATGGCGGTCGGGGAGTTGGCCTGGCAGTAGCCGCCGCCCGACCAGACCTGCCAGCCGTTGAGGTTGTAGACGACGACCGTGCACCGGCCGGACCGCGGAGACCGGAACCAGAACGTGGCGATCTGACCTGCCCCCGGGTTGATGCACCCGCCCGTGCCGCCGGTCACGCAGCACGGCGGGCCCGGGAGCGGCGTGATCTGGATGGAGGCGGTCGAGCTGGCGGAGGAGATGGCCATCCCGGTGACGGTGTCGGTGCCGGACGCCGATCCGGCGAAGTCCACCGTCCCGTCGGCGACCGCGAGATACGTCCACGAGAACGTACGGTTGGCTCCTGCCGCGAGCGTGCAGGGCCCCGCCGGCGACGGCCCCCACTGCAGGCTCGTGAGCGGCGCCCCGGTCGTGACCCAGATCGAGGGGTTGACCGTGGCGGGCCCGGTTCCCGTGTTCACCACGGTCACGGTCACGACGTAGCTCCGGCCGGCCTGGACCGTCACCGGCGCCGTCGTCGTCGCGGTCAGTTGCGCGAGGGCGGCGTTGTTGACCACGAACCCGGCGGGCGCCGTGACTTCCGCCGGCGCGCCGCAGCCGCCCGCGGCCCCGATGAACGCCGTGTTGCCGGCGCCGGTTGAGACGGCCACGGTTCCCGCGGTCCCCGTGATCGTGAACGTGAAGCTCGTGCCCGGCGCCAGCGACGCCGTCGCGGCCTCCCAGGCGAAGAGGGTGCCGCTTGGGACCGACAGGGGCCCGGTCGCCAGGAACCCGACCGGTTGGCCGGTCGTGAACGGACCCCCGATCAGGGACGGCAGGGTGTCGACCACGGAGAGCGTCGTGATCGGCCCCGTCCCCGTGTTGGTGACCACGATCCGGAAGGTAACCGGGACTCCCGTCCCCGGGGCCGCCGGGGTCACGGTCTGCGCCGTGGTCACCGACAGCACCGGCGGCTGGACCACGGACCCGACCCCGTTCGAGAACGCGATCAGCTGTTCGCACCAGGTCTGTGCGATGACGAACGCGGTGTTGGACACCGCCACCGGCGCGCAGGCCGCCCCGACGGTGCCGCTCACCGTGAAGGTGAAGGTCATGGACGGCCCGAGCGCGAGCCCGGTCCCGCTCCAGATGTACCGGGTGCCCGACGCCACCTGCGTCACCACCGGCGCCGCGAAGAGCCCGGGCTGGTACGTCGTGACCGCCTGCACCGCCGGCGAGACCGTGTCCACGATGACGAGGCTGTCGATGACGGCGGCCCCCGTGTTCGTGACCACGATTCGGTACTGGATCGGGCCCGCCGCCGTTCCGCCCGTCTGGGCCTTCAGCACCGTGAAGGAGAACAACGCCGGCTGGATGAGGGCTCCGGCCGCGTTCGAGAGGACCTCGGCGGTGGCGCAACAGCCGGCCGCGACCACGAAGGCCGTGTTCGAGAGCACGGTCGGCGCGCAGACGGGCGCGACGTTGCCCGTGATCGTGAACGTCAGGGACTTACCCGGCGACACCGAGAGCCCGGTCTGGCTCCACTCGTACCGGGTCCCGCCCGGCACCGCGGCGAGCGTGGGGAGGCCCATCGCCGCGGGCTGGGAGGTCGTCACATTCACGAGCAGGGGCGAGACCGTGTCGACGACGGTCAGTGCGGTCACCGTGTCGGAGCCCGTGTTCGTGACCACGATCTGCCAGGTCGCCGGCCCGCCGATCGTGGGATTGGCCGGAACCAGCTTCTTGACCGCCGAGATCGCGACCACGGGCGGCGTGTACGCCGGAACCAGGAATCCGACGCCGGGCGTGCAGAGGACCGTGGTCGTGCACGGCGTCGAGCCGACGACGAAGGCCGTGTTGCCCGCGGACGTTGCGACGCCGACGAGCCCGACGGTTCCCGTGATCGTGAACGTGAAGCACGCGCCGGGGGAGAGCGGCGCCCCCGCGCTCCAGATGTACCGGGTACCGGTCCCCAGCGAGGTCACCGTGGGCGCAGCGAACGCGGCCGGTTGGGCGGTCGTCACCGCGGTAACCACGGGCGAGACCGTGTCCACGACGACGAGGTTCTGGATCGTGGCCGACCCCGTGTTCGCGATCACGATCGCGTACGTCACCGGCGATCCGGTCGGGATCGTGGACCCCGCCGGCGGCACCTGAATCTTGCGCACGGACAGGTTGGCGGTCGCCGGCTGGACCTTGCAGCCGGCGACGTTCGAGAAGACCTCGACCTGGCTTACCGCATCCATCGCGATCACGAACGCCGTGTTCGAGATCGAAGCGGGCACGCACGTGACGCCGATGTTCCCGCTGATCGTGAACGTGGTCGAGGTGCCCGGCGCGAACACCAGTCCATTCCCGCTCCACACGAACCTGGTGCCCGAGCCGGCCAGGTAAGTGACCACGGGCGCCGCCCATCCCGCCGGCGTCCCGGCCACCTTGTTCACGAGGAGCGGGGACACGGTGTCCACGACGACGAGGTTCGTGATCGTCGCCGTCCCCGTGTTGGTCACCACGATCTGGAACGTCGCGGGCGTTCCCGCCACCGCCCCGGTCACGGTCGCCGTCAGGATCATGGTCTTCACCGCCGTTACCGCGACCGTGCCCGCGCCCGACGCGGTGAAGCAGACGCTGTTGCTGTACCCCATCTCCCACCAGGCGGCCGGGAGGGACCACGCGTTGATATTGAAGTAGGCGTAGTTGCACAGGACCCCCGTCGCGCCCGGATCGACCGTCCCCGTGATGGTGAGGGTGTAGACGGCGTGTGGAGGTATGGGTCCGACCGCCGACCACCGGTAGCTCGTGGTAGTGCCGGTGTCGACCGCGAGCAGGTCCGAGAATATGGGCGGCTGGACCGTCGCGAGATTGACGACCCCGACCGGCGGAGTGTCCCATATCTGCATGGTGGGAATAGGCGAGGAACCCGTGTTCTCCACCACGATCCGGTATATGACCGGCCCGCCCGGCACCGGGCTGGCCGGGGCCACGGACTTCGTCAGGTTCACGACGGGAAGGACCGGGATCGACGCGGAAAGGAACGGTCCGGCCTGTCCCATCGTGTCGATCGCGCGGATCAGGTAGATGTAGGTCCAGTCGGGAAGCACGGAGGTGTCGGTGATCGTGCACTGCGACATGGTGTATACCCGCTCGTACGCGGTCCCGATGAACACGGTGGCCCCGCCTGCGACCGTCGCGCGCCACACCTCGTACGACGTCACGGGCCAGGTGCCCGGCACGGCGTTGGCCCACACGATGTCCACCCGGGCGGAAGGGCCGGTCGGGTCGGTCTGGGCGAAGATCGTCTGGAGCACGGGCGCCGAAGGTGGGATGGCAGCGCCGCCTCCGGAAACGGAGAACGCGACCGTGTTCGTGGGAAACTCCGTGTGGAGACAGCCCTGGACCCAGGCTGTCACGAGTCCGGTGTTGGTTACCGTTGTCGCCAACGGGGTCTGCCCCACGGTTCCCGTGATCGTGAAGGTGTACGAGGTACCCGGCGCCATCGCGAGCCCGGAGGCGCTCCACAGGTAGTGGGTCCCGCTCGCGATGGATTCCACCAACGGGGCGCCGAAGACGGCCGGCTGGCCGGCTGCAAGAACCGTCAGGATCGGCGGCAGTGTGTCGGCGAGGCGCACGTCCGTCACCGTTGCGGTTCCCGTGTTCGCCACGACGATCGTGTACTCGAACGGTCCGCCCGCGACCGGGGCGGCCGGGGTCACATATTTCGAAGCCGTCAGCAGTAGGTTTCCCAGGCTTGCCGTGAACGAAACAGTGTTGGTGATAACCGAGATCGTGCCGGCGCCCGTGTCGGCTGTCACCACGGCACGGCTGTCCGCGGTAACGGTGGCACACCCAACCGTGCCCGTCACGGTGAAGGTGAAGGACGTGCCGGGGAGGAACGTGAGGCCGGTTCGTGCCCACCGGACGTAGGTCTCTTCGCTCGGCAGCAGGGCTATCGTCGGCGGAGTGAAGGGCGCGGTCTGTTCCCCGGCAACCGAGTAGTAGTCGATCCCCGCGGAGACGGTGTCCACCACCTCGAGCGCCGAGATCGTGGAGGTGCCGGTGTTGGTGACGACCAGCCGGTACGTTACCGACTGGAGGTTGCCGGGGCTGTCGGGCGTCTGCACCAGGAGTGCGGTGAGGCCGGACGGGGCCGTGACTGTCACGATCGCCACGCCGGCGATGTCGCCCGAGACCGTGTCCGAGAGCGCGATCACGCGGGTGCCGGTACCGGTGAGGATGACGGAGAAGCCGGAGACCCCGTCCTCGTCGGGCGGCGCCGAGCAGGCCGTGGAGCTCGACCAGGCGAAGTCGAAAGCGTCCATGGGCGTGCCGTCGATGACGGCCGCCGGATCGGTAGAGGTGAACAAGCTCGTTCCGCAGTAGTCCGTACGCGTGTTGCCGTCGAGGTCGCTGACGACGACAACCGTGATCCAGAACGGCACGCCCGAAGTGACCACCGGCGGGGCGACGATGCGGTAGTAGGGCGCAGGCGCGGCGGATGCGGATAGGAGGGCGACGGCTTCCATCGAGTCGAGGAAGCCCGTTCCCCAGCTGCTTCCCTCGCCACCGCCGATCGCATAGAGCGTACCGCCGATCGCGGCCAGCGAGAGCCCCATCCGGCCGGTGCTCATTCCGCAGAGACTGGTCCAGGAATTCGTGGCCGGGTCGTACGCCTCGACCGTCGGCAAGCCCACGAAGCCGAACGGGGTGCCGCTCAGGCCTCCGACCGCGTAGAGGGTGCCGCCGACGACGGCGGCGGCGAGGTGCATCCGGGCCGTCGGCATCGGCACCTTCGTCGTCCAGGTATCCGTGCCGGGGTCGTAGACCTCGAGGGAGCCCGTGACCTGCGGGGTCCCCCCAAATTCGGGGTAGTCGGTCGCGCCACCGACAACGTAGATCTTCCCGTTGATCGTGGTCGCCGCCGCCGCCCAACGCGGGGTGGGGATGGGTGCGCGGCTCATCCAGGTGTCGGTAGCGGGATTGTACTCGTCAACGTTGGGGTAGATCGTGCGACCCGCCCAATAGGTCTCTCCGCCGACGACGTAGAGCTTTCCGTTGGCCACTGCGCCGACGGGGAACTCCCGCCCGGTTGGCAGGGGAGCGATGGACGACCAGGTGCCGGTACCAGGGTCGTAGGCGGCGGCGGTACCCCACGGCAAGCCATAGCCCATTCCGCCCGCGGCGTAGATGACGCCTCCGATCGTGCCGGCCGCGAACTCGCTCCACCGGGCGGACAACGGCGATTTCGGCGTCCAGGCGTCCGTGGCCGGGTCATACTCCCCGACACTGGATGGCACCGTCGGCCAGTCGGCATCCCCACCGAACGCGACGATCCGTCCGTTGATGACGACCGCGCCGAACCATGCCCTCGGCTCGCTCAGCGGAGCCAGGCCATGCCACGCCGGGTCCCCGCACGGGAACGCTGCTGCCGTCGCCACCGGGCTCGGGGGGCCCTCTCTCCACTGGGTATCGAATGCCCTGACCGCGTACCAGTATGGCTTGCCCGGCGCCGTCGCGAGGTCCGTGTAGACGGTCACGGATTCATGGACTTGGTCGAGTAGTTGCATGTCGCAGGTCGCGCACGTTCCGCGGAAGACCCGGTATGCAGTTACCAGTTCAGTGCCGGCCACGGCCGGACTCCAGTTGAGGGAGACCTGGCCGGAGCCGTCGGTCGCGACCAGCGTCGCCGGCGCCGACGGTGGAAGCGGGATCATCCGGGAGCCGATCGGGCCGAACGCTCCCGTAATGCCAGCGGTGTCCCGGGCCCGGATCTGGTACGAGCAAGTGACTCCCCATGGCGCCCCGGCGTCCACCCACAGGGTTTCTGTCGGGCCAGTCTCGTGGACGCTGACGAACGCGCATGTTCCGCACGTCGCGCGGAAGATCTCGTAGGCCGAGAGCGGGTAGGTCCCGGCCGTCGCGGCACCCCACCAGACCGTGATCTCGCCGGAACACGCCGACGTCATGATCCCGGGCGGCGCGGAGGGCGGAACCGCACATGACGTGTCGTAGACGGCGAGCTGATCGCGGGCACTGCCAAAGGACCAGCCGCCCACGCCGATCCGGCCCGCGGGATCGACCGCCACCCCGCTGCCGGCCGGGACGCTCATGGTCCACTCGAGCGCGCCGTCGGTGGCGTACGACCTCAACCGGTACTGCAGGCCGGGACTCTCGCCGATCGTCACGGCCCGGCCCGACCCGTCCACGGCGATGTCCGTCGCGTAGTCGCTCTGGGTGCGCGACCAGAGCAGAGCGCCCGATGAATCGTAGCGGAGTACGACACCCGGTCCTCCGCTGACCGAGCCGACGACGACAACATTCCCCCCGGCATCGACGGCGATCCCCTTTCCGGACGCGCCCAGGACAGCGGGGCCGTCCCAGGTCCGAGACCAGAGCACGTTGCCTCCGGCGTCGAACTTCCGGACAGTAAGGACTCCGTTGGGGTAGAAGGTCGACTCCTGGTACCTCCCAGTGGCGTAGACATTGCCCGCCGCATCGGTGGCCACGTCAGAAGTGTTGCCCGACTCCAGGTCGCCGCTTCCTCCGGTCCCTCGCAGCCAGACCTGATCACCTGCGGCATTCAGCTTCTCCACCGCGCCTGAAGCATGGAACGGACCCGGGACACTGGTTGCCAGGACTAGGTTTCCGGCCGTGTCGGTGGTGACGGCTCCGTACCCGCCCCCGTCGTTGGTCCGGCTCCAGAGGAGATTGCCGGCCGGGTCGTACTTGGTGACAGCGCGAGCGCTCATCGGCAACGGGAATCCGGTCGAGATCATGCCGGCCGCCACCGATTCTCCCCATCCGTCGACTGCGGTTGCGCCCAAACTGGACATCAATCCAACGCCCTGACCGTCGTGCGTCCAAAGCTCGGAACCTGCCGGGTCATATCGCCGCACTCGCCAGATCGGTGAGCCGCCCTGATCGTGCCCGGCGCTGACGGTCCAGTTCCCGCCCGCGTCGGGGGCGGGGATGATCCGGCCTCCGGATGCAGGCACGGCGAACGTCCGGGACCACAGGAGCATGGGTGGGCACGCGGCGACGACTCCCGGCGTCCACGCCGGCGGCGCCGCGGTCGTGGTCGCGACGGCGATCGGGCTGAACGCGCCGGTGGTGCCGACGGTGTCGCGGGCGCGGACCTTGTACCAGAAGGTCGTGCCGGCTGGGAGCCCGGTGTCCGCGTATTCGGTGGTCCAGAACCCGACGGTGGCCAGGAGCGAGAACCCGCACGTGCCGCAGGTCGCGCGGAAGACCTCGTAGGCGGTGACCGGGAAGGTGCCGTCCGCAGCCGGGCTCCAGTTGAGCGCGATCTGGCCGGTACCGCCGCTTGCCGTCAGCGTGAGCGGAGCCGACGGCGGCGTCGGCGGCGGCCCGGCGGGGGCCGTCGCCTCGACTGCCGTGGTCGCGCCGGACCAGGACCAACCGCCGACCGCGTAGAGGACGCCGTCTATGGCGGCCCCCACGTGTCCCTGGCGCCTCGTGATCATCCAGCACAGGGTGGTCCAGGTGCCGGTCCCGGTGTCGAACGCCATGACGGCATTTACCGGGACGTTCCCGTAACCCTCCAGCCCGCCGCCCGTGACGTACAGGGTGCCTCCGATGGTCGCGGCGGCCATGCTTCCCAGCCGGAACGGCGCCGGCGGCCCGCTGGTCCACGAATCCGCAACGGGGTCGTATATGTAGAGGTCGTCCACCCCCCCCTCGTTGTACCCGCCGACGACGTAGATCTTGCCGTTCACGGTGCCCGCCGCGCCGTAGCCGCCCCCGGCGGGCATCGGCGCCTTCGTCGTCCAGGCGTTGGTCGCCGGGTCGTAGGCCCACACCAGGTTCGTCGGCCCCCCGTAGATGGCGCCGCCGATCACGTAGAGGCGGTCTCCGGCCACGGCCGAGACGGCCCCGTATAGATGGCCCGGCATCGGCGCCCTCGTCTTCCAGGTGTCGGTCGCGGGATCGTAGACCTCGAGCCGGTCGTAGTTGTTGCAGAGGTCCGAACCCCCGGCGACGTAGAGGGAACCGCCGATCGCTTCCGCCACCGGCCAGGCCCGCGCCGTGGGCATCGGGGCCTTCGTGGACCACGTGTCCGCGACCGTGTCGTAGGCCTCGAGGGTGTCCAGGAAGCCGGTGCGGTAGCCGCCGGCGACGTAGACGATCGTCCCGATGGCGTCTCCCGCGGCGTCCGCCCGGATCGAGGGCGCGGGCGTCCGGCTCACCCACGTGGGCGTCGTGCAGGTCGGGTGGACGGGCGTCACGGTGACGCTGGGCCCGAAGCCCACGCCGTCCCAGGCCCGCACCCCGACCGTGTACGTCGCGTTCGGGTCGCAGTCGGTCTTCCAGCCCACGTTCCCGAACGCCCCGGCGACGGTCGACATGCATCCCGTGCAGGACGTGGTCCAGTAGTCGTACTGCTCGATCGGGTTCGTGCCCGGGGACGCCGGCAACCAGGTCACGACGAAGGTGTCCGGTCCCCCGACGTAGAGAGCGGTCAAACCCGTGGGCGGGCCGGGCGGCACGTAGGCGGGCGCCACCATGTGGCCGACGCAGTTCGTCGGCAGGGCCGCGGCCACGCAGGCGTTGGACGCCGTGACGAAGGCGGTGTTGCTCACTCCGGTCAGCCCGGCGAGCGCGCCGACGGTCCCCGTGATCGTGAAGGTGAAGGTCGTGTCGGGCCCCGGGACCACGATGGCGAACCACGTGTACCGGGTGCCCCCCCCGGCCACGTCGGCGACCACGGGGGCTCCGAATTCAGCCGGCTGGGAGGTCGCGACCCCGGTCAGGATCGGGGAGACCGTGTCCACGATCGTCACCGCGACCGGTGCCGCGGTGCCGGTCAGCGTCACCGTGATCCGGTAGCCGCAGGCGTTCCCCGGCAGCGCGCCGCTTCCCTCCAGCAGGGACGCGGAAGCCGTGACGTAGAAGATCTCGGGGGCGAGGGTGGCTCCCACCGGTCCCGCGCGGAAGGAGGTCGTGCTCGCACCGGCCGCGGCGGTGACCCACGCGGCGTTCCACAGGGTCGCGGAAGCGCAGACGGTGGCGATGGTGCCCGTGATCGTGAAGGTCAGCCCCACGCCCGGCTCCAGCGCCAGCCCCGTCCCGGTCCAGACGTAGAGCGTGCCGGCGGGCGTGGTGGAGGTGAACGGGCCCGCGATGCCGGCCGGGGTGTCCGTCGTCACGTTCGTCACCAGCGGCGACACCGTGTCGACGACGAGGAGGTCGGTCACGGTGACGGTGCCGGCGTTCACGGCCGAGATCACGAACGTGACGGGCCCCTCGCTGATCGGGACGCCGGGCACCATCCGCTTGGAAACGACGAGGCTCAGCCCCGCCGTGGTCGTGCCGGAGACCGTCCGGCTGAACCCGCCACGGGTGCCCACGGTGTCGACGGCCCGGACCTCGTACCACCAGGTCTGGCCGGCGGGAAGGCCGAGGTCGACCCACTCGGTGGCGCCCGAGGTGGTCCCGGCGAGGGCGTAGGTGCCGGCCGACATCGGGGCCCGGAAGATCTCGTAGCCCGCGACCGGGTTCGTGCCCTGCCAGGCCACCCACCAGTTCAGGGTCACGTGTCCCGCGCCGCCGACGGCCACGATCCAGAACGGGGCGTACGGGGGCACGGGGCCGGCCACGGCGGTGGCGACCGGGCCGGGGGCGCCCATGAGTCCGTTCACGTCCCGGGCGATGATCCGGTAGTAGTACGGCTTGCCGGGGTAGACGTAGATGTCCGTGTACGAGAGCTGGGTCGCGCTCACGGCGCCGGCGGGCGCGAATGCGCAGCCCAGGCAGTCCGCGCGCTGGACCTCGTAGGCTCCGAGGGGGGCATCCCCGGCGGTGGCCGCGGACCAGGCGAGGTCGATCTTGCCGGGCCCGCTGGTCGCGACCAGCGTGGGCGGGGCGGACGGCGGCTCGGGAGTGGCGCCGACCACGGCGGCCTCGACCTCGCCGCCGGTGCCCAGACCGTCGATCGCGTAGAGGACGCCGCCGACGGCGGCCGCCGCGAGCCCGTCCCGCGCAAGCTGCATCGGGCACTTGGTCGTCCACGCGTTCGCGACCGGATCGTAAACCTCGACGGTGCCGGACTCCGACGGGTAACCGCCGGCCAGGGCGTACAGGAGGCCTCCGGTGACGGCGACGCCGAGGGCCCCGCGGGGCGTCGGCATGTCCGCCTTCGTCGTCCACGTGTCGGTCGCGGGGTCGTAGGCCTCCACGGCGTCGAGGCCGGCCCACGAGGGCGTGCGTCCTCCGACGGCGTAGATGATCCCGCCGACGGCGCCTCCGTCCAGGTAGTCGCGCGCGGTCGGCATCGGAGTCTTCGTCGTCCACGTGTCCGTGGCGGGGTCGTAGGCCTCGACGATGTTGTTGGCGCCCGAGACGTCCTCGCCGCCGATCGCGTAGAGCGTGCCGCCGACGACGGCGGCCATCCCGGCGTTGTGCCAGCTGGGCGCCGGTGCCTTGAGCGTCCACGTGTCGGTCGCCGGATCGTAGACTTCCAGCGTGCCCGCGATGTCGTCGCCGCCCACGGCGTAGAGCGATCCGCCGAGAACGGCCAGCGCGAGCCCCCCGCGCGCCACGTGCATCGCGGCCTTCGTCGTCCAGGTGTTCGTGGCCGGGTCGTACATGTCCAGCCGGTCCACGGGGACGAAGCTCCGGTTGAACCCGCCCGCGACCCAGATTTTGCCGTCCAGCGTCGCGGCGGCGTGCTCGTGCCGGCGGTCGTCGAGCGGGGCGCGGTCCACCCAGAGCGGATCCGTGCAGCCGCCGACGGTCGCCCCGGCCTCGGGGCCGAACGGGCCCGTCGTGCCCACGCCGTCGCGGGCCCGGACCCGGTACCAGTAGGTCTCGCCCGAGATGCCGCTCGTGTCCGTGCACGTCGTGGCCGTCGCCGGCACCGTGTTCAGGAACCCGCCCGTACAGCCCGCGCACGAGGAACGGAAAACGTCGTATACGGCGAGGGGGTTGGAGCCGGGCGTCGCCGGGCTCCACTCGAGCGCGACGGTTCCGTCGCCGCCGAGCGCGGTCAGCGTGAGCGGCGCGGAGGGCGGGAACACGACGACGTCCGTGGTGGCGGAGGCGATCGGGCTGAATCCTCCCGTGAAGCCGTTCCCGTCGACGGCGCGGACCTCGTACCAGAACGTTGTTCCGGCCGGCAGGCCCGTGTCCGTATATTCCGTGACCCAGTAGATGACGGATGCCAGCGGCGCGAACCCGCACGTGCCGCAGGTGGCGCGGAAGATCTGGTAGGCGCTGACGGCGTAGGCGCCATCGGCGGCCGGGCTCCAGTTGAGCGCGATCTGCCCGAGCCCGCCGAGGGCGGTCAGCGTCGGTGGCGTGCCGGGCTCGGGATCGTAGACGCGGACGGCGAGGTCGACATACATGCCGGAGATATCCTGCGAGTCGTAGCCCGCGATCGCCACGCGGCCCCCCGGTCCGCCGGCTACGGCGTCAGCCATGTCCGGACCGCCCACGGGGGAGTCGTAGGTCCGGGTGCACAGGTACGAGCCGTCCGGTCCGAAGAGCACGAGGAGCATGTCTCCGAGGGTCTCGTGCGTCCCTGCCACGGCGATCCGGCCGAACGAGTCGAGGGCGATGCTCGAGGCGTTGTCCCAGCTCGATCCGCCGCCCCCGTAGCTCCGCGTCCAGAGGAGCGAACCGCTCGCGTCGTACTTGCTCAGCCGGATCCGCCCGCCTACGGCGGGCAGGTTCGGGACGCACTCCTCGCCGACGACGTAGAGATTTCCATCGGCATCGGCGACCGCGTCCCGGGCCTCGTCGCCGAGGCCATACGGGTCGGGCCAGAGCCGGGTCCAGAGCAGGACGCGGTTGGGATCGTACTTGCGGACCTGCCAGGTCCCCCACTGGGTGTCCCTGCCCACCCGGAAGATGTTTCCGTTCGCGTCCACGGTGACGTCCCGCGCGAAACCGGCGTCGGTGAAGCTCCAAAGCAGCGCGCCGCCGGCGGCGAACTTCTCGACGTCCTGGCGGCTCCCCACGTAGATGTCCCCGGCCGCATCGACCTTGAGCCGTGCAGGGACGTTCGACCATCCCGAGTTGCAGGTCGTGCTCCAGACGAGCGTTCCGTTCGCGTCGTACTTCCTGAGCGTCTGATTGCCCACCGCGATGACGTTGCCGGCGGAGTCGGTGCCGATTCCCGATACTTCATCTACTTGCGCTCCAGGGCGCGCGTAGGTGACGTGCCAGAGGAAACCTCCCAGCGGGTCGTACTTGCGGATCGCCCAGTTGCTGCTTTCGGCCGGGTCCCACTCCGATCCGCCGACGATCACGTTCCCGGACGGGTCGAACGCGACGGCCCGCCCGAAGTCGCTGGAGTTGCCCGGGCCGTTGTAGGTGCGATGCCAGACCGCGCTGTCGCATGCGTCCGTCACGAGCGGAGGCGGCGGCGGGGGCAGGGATGCGAGCGCGGACGCCGGCGGCGAGAACGCGCCGCGGGTGCCCACCGAGTCGACGGCGCGGACCGTGTACGTGTACGTGAGGCCGGGCTCGACGGCGAGGTCCGTGTACTGCAGGACCGCCCCGCCGACCGTCTTCAGGAGCGCGGCCGGGCAGCCACTGCACGTGGCCCGGAAGATCTCGTACGCCGCGAGGGGGTAGCTTCCGGCCGTGGCCGCGCCCCAATCGAGCGTGATCGTGGGGCCGCCCTGCGCCGCGAGCGTGGGCGGCGCGGACGGCGGCACCAGCGTTCCCGCGGTGGCGGAGGCGACCGGGCTGAAGGATCCCGGGAGCAGGTTCTCGTCCCGGGCCCGGACCCGGTACCAGAAGCTCGCGCCGAGCGGGAGCCCGGCATCGGCGTAGACCGTGGCCCAGCAGCCGACCGTGGCCAGCGGGGCGAACGCGCAGGTCTCGCACGGGGCGCGGAAGATCTCGTAGGAGGTCACGGGGCTGGTCCCCGGCGCGGCCACGTCCCAGCTGAGGTCGATCACGCCGGGCGTGCCGAGCGCGGAGAGCGTGGCGGGCGCCGCCGGCGGAGTTGGACCGCCGGGGGTGCACAGGTCCACGTACTTCCTGATCATCCAGTCGCGGTCCTGGATGGGCTTCTCGCCGACGGCCACGAACGAGTTCCCCGCCCCTGCCGCGATTCCGAACAACTCCTCCGCCGTCGACTCCGTGCCGTCCGGGGTGGTGCTCCACTCCAGGGCGCCGGTCGATCCGTACCGAACCAGGAGCCAGGTGTAGTAGGGCGGCATAAAGCCGGTCGTCACGCTTCCTCCCACCAGGATGCCGTTGCCGGGCCCGGCGACGACGGCCTTGAACCCCCGGCCCGGCATCCCGGTCGCATAGCGGGAAGCCCAGAGCAAGGTCCCGTCCGGCGCGTACTTGACCGCCGTCCCGTCCGACACGTCGGTGCCCACCGCGATCGCGTTGCCCGCCGAGTCGACCGCGATGTCTTTCAGCTCGGCCCAGCCCGCCTGCCCGAAGGTCCGGCTCCACAGGAGCGCTCCGCCCGGAGAGTACTTCTGCACGAGCCAGTTCGGGTACCGCAGGCCGGAATAGCCGGTATCCATGTCGCCGCCGACGTAGGCGTTGCCGGAGGCATCGAGTGCCACGCCCCGGGGCACGTCGAACCACCCGGGCATCGGCGTGTCGTACGTGGCCTGCCAGGAGAGCGCGCCTCCGGGGGTGTACTTCTGGATCAGCCATGCCTGGCTGAAGGTGGAGGTGCCGACGACGACGGCGTTGCCTGCCGCATCGACGGCCACATCCGTCGCTCCCTGGGCGTCCGAGCTCTCGTCGGGCCCGGACCTCTCCCAGAGGAAGCTCCCGTTCGGAGCGTACTTGCGGAGGAGCCACTGGGTGCCGCCCTCCCACCGGATTCCCGCCACGTAGATACCGCCGCTGGCATCCACGGCGACTCCGCTGGCCTGGGCCGGCGCGATCCCGCCGATCCCGGAACCGAAGGTCACGGACCAGACCAGGTTTCCGCCGGCGTCGTACTTGCGGATCATCCCCGCCGTGCCCGCGCCGTCCTGCCGGAATCCCGCCACGATGACTGCCCCGGACGCGTCCAGGGCGACGTCGTGGGCCTCGTCCATCCCGTTGAAGGGGGCGCAGTTGTAGGTCCGGCTCCAGATCAGGGTCGGCTCGCACGCGGGCGGCGGGGGCGGCGGGGCGTCGGTGGCGGCGGAGGCGACCGGGCTGAATCCCCCCGCGATTGCGGCCGTGTCGATGGCCCGGACTCTGTACCAGAAGGTCGTGCCATCCGGAAGTCCGGTGTTCGTGTACTCGGTGGCCCAGTAGCCGACGGTCCCCACCGCCGTGAACCCGCACTTGGCGCAGTCCTGGCGGAAGATCTGGTACGCCGTGACCGGGTAGTCGCCGTCCGCGGCCGGGCTCCAGTTGAGCGCGACCTGGCCGGAGCCGCCCAGCGCGGTCAGCGTGAGCGGCGCCGCCGGGGGAGTCGGCGGCGCCGGCGCGGGCGCGGTCGCCTCGACCGACGCCCAGACATCGCTCGAGTCGTAGTCCACTCCACCGATCGCGTAGATGACGCCGTCGAGCGAGACGGAAGCCAGGTACTGGCGAGGCACCTGCATCGGGCAACCCCCGATCCACGTTCCGCTGGAGGGTTGGCGCACGAAGACGCCGGAGACCGTCGAGCCCGCTTCGTCCTCGCCCCCGAGCGCGAACACCGTGGTTCCGAGGGTCGCGGCGGCCAGCCCGTTCAGGGTTTGCGGGAGGGCGGTGACCGTCGTCCAGGTGCCCGCCGCCGGGTCGAAGGCCTCCACGGTGGCCACGTTGTCCCACGAGATGTTGTAGCCGCCGATCGCGTAGATGATCCCGTCGGCGACGGCGGCGGTGAAGTACCTCCGGCCCGTGGGCATGGAGGCCACCGGCGCCCAGACGTTCTGGTCCGGGTAGTAGGCCTCGACCCCGTTGTAGGATCCTCCCGCGGTCCAGCCGCCGATCGCGTAGAGCGTCCCTCCCACGGTGGCCGCCGCACCGAGCCAGTGCGTCTGATTCGGCGCGGCGCGGGTCGTCCACGTTCCGGTGGCGGGATCGTAGGCGAACAACTCCTGGTACCAGCCGCTCAAGGTGTAGAGGGTCCCGCCGACGGCTGCCATGCACAGCCCGGAGTCCACGATGGGCAAGGGAGCCGCCGTCGTCCACGTGTCGAGTGCGGGGTCGTAGACCTCGACCGAGGAAAGCTCGTTCCAGGCGCTGTCGTAGCCGCCGGCCACGTAGATCCGGTTCCCCAGGACGGCGGCGGCGTGTTCGAACCGCGCCGTGTTCATCGGGGCGCGGTAGCTCCACGCCGGGCCCGGGCACGGCGGCACCGTGGCCGTGGCCACTGGGCTCAGGTCGCCGATGATCCCGACGGTGTCGATGGCCCGGACCTCGTACCAGAACGACGTGTCGAAGGGCAGTCCCTGGTCCGTCCAGGAGGAGTTCCACCACCCGACGGTGGCGATCGACGTGAAGGGACAGGCGGAACACGTAGCGCGCAGGATCTCGTAGGCGGTGACCGGATGGTCTCCCGCGGGTGCCGGGGTCCAGTCGAGCGAGATCCGGGACGGGCCGGGGGTGGCGACCAGGGCCGGCGGCTGACCGGGCGGCACGGCGGCGGGCAGGGTCGCGGAGGCGACCGGGCTGAACCCGCCCGTGTTCCCGAGCGTGTCGCGGGCCCGGACCTTGTACCAGTACGTGTTGCCGCCGATGACGCCGGTGTCCGTGTACTCGGTCGTCCACCAGCCGGCCGTGCCCACCCACGCGAACCCGCATGCCGGGCACGAGGCACGGTAGATCTGGTAGACGCTGACCGGGTACGTGCCCGGCGTCGCCGGGCTCCAGTTCAGGGCGACGAACCCGGCGCCCGCGGCGGCCGTCAGCGTGAGGGGCGCGGTCGGCGGGACGACGACCGGTGCGTTGTAGTCCAGGACCGCCGCCTCGACGGTCTCCAGGTACTCGCTGGCGGTGGCCGAGCCCCAGCCGCCGATCGCGTACAGGGTGGCCCCGATCGCGACCGCGGCCACCTCGGCCCGCTCGGTGGTCATTCCGCACAGCGGCGTCCACGTATCCGTGGCGGGGTCGTACGCCTCCACCGTCGGGGAGCTGGCCGGGCACCCCGCCTTGGAGTACAGACCCACGTCCCCTCCGATCGCGTAGAGGGTGCCGCCGACCGCGACGGTCGCGAGGCCGTGCCGGGGCGTGGGCATCGGCGCCTTCGTCGTCCAGGAGTTCGTGACGGGGTCGTAGGCCTCGACCGTGCCGTAGATCTGGGCAGGCCACGAGCTGTCGACTCCGCCCACGGCATAGATGATGCCGTTCACGGTGGCGGCGGCGAAGTCGGTGCGCGGGGTCGGCATGGGCGCCTTCGTCGTCCAGGCATCGGTCGCGGGGTTGTACGCTTCGACGACGGCGGTGGCGCTGTAGTACGAGCCTCCGAGCACGTACAACAGCCCGTCGCAGACCGCGCCGGCGATTCCCGTACGCATGGTGGGCATGGGGGCCTTCACGGTCCAGCCGTCGACGGCGGGGTCATAGGCTTCGAGCGGGTCGAAGGGCCAGTACGCGCCGACGGCGTAGATGACGCCGTCGATGACTCCGACGGCGCACCGGCTCTTCTGGACGGCCGGGGGAGTCTTCGGGATCCAGGCTCCCGTGGCGGGCGTGTACTCGAGCAAGCCCCCATCCCAGGGCGTGTACCCGCCGACCACGTAGATCCTGCCGGCGGCGACGGCGGCTCCGTGGCTCCAGCGGCCCCACGGCATCGCCGGCCGGGACGACCACGCCGGGTTGGCGCACGACCACCGGGCGGCCGTCGCCACCGGGGAGCGGTCGCTCGAGTGCCACGCGGTGTCGGTGGCGTATACCCGGTAGGAGTACGAGCGGCCGGGGGCGATGCCGGTGTCGGAGTAGGTCGTCACGGACTCGTAGGTTTCCGCGTACCACCGGAAGGGACAGACCGGGCAGGTCGAGCGCTCGATCACGTACCGCGTAATCGGGTTCGTCCCGGCCGTGGCCGGCGACCAGTTGAGGTCGATGCCGTCGGCCGTGCCGGCGGCGACCAGGACGGCCGGCGCGCCCGGTTCGGCCGACGGGCAGCCGGTTCCCGCGAACGTCGTGGTGGAGTGGTCGTTCCGCCACCAGCCGGGGGAGTTGTAGTAGACGTCGGCCGTGGTCTCCAGGGGGTCGGGGGCGCTCTGGACGAACCGGGTCTGGTAGCGGAAGAGCCGGGCGGTGCCCGGGGAGCAGGCGGGATCGCCCGTCCCCTCCGGCATGTCGGTCATGTAGACGACGCAGTTCCAGGAGTTCGCGAATCCGTCGTCGTCGCCGTTGGCATCGGTCAGTGGGGTCCAGGTGGCTCCGTCGTCCGTGGACAGCGACATCGAGCCGGGCACGTATTCGTCCCAACTGGAGAAACTCGACGAGACCTCCAGGCCCGTGGCGGGCGCGTCGTCGCCGCAGACGAGCAGGACGTCGTTGTGGCGCGGGTACGTGACCCGGACCGTGTGCGTGATCACGGTCCCGCACGGCCCGGCCGTCGGGGACAGCGTGTGCCTGGACTCCAGGATCGGCGGCGTCGGGCCCGTGGTATCGGCGCTCACCGTGGCGCTCATGATGCCGGGGATTCCGGCGACGTCGACGGCCCTCACCCGGTACCAGTACCTGGTTTCGGGAGTCACGGCCAGATCCGCGAGCTGGCCCTGGCCCAGCCAATACCAGGGAGTGACCCCCGTGCCGAGGTACGTCAGCGTGCAGTCCGGACACGTGGACCGGAAGACCTCGTAGTGGGAAAGGGGATTGCTCCCCTGGCTCCAATCCTGCCAGGAGAGGTCGACCCTTCCCCGCGAGCCTTGCGCCGTCAGGTAGTTCGGCTCCGGCGGGGGATCGCAGGCCTGGAACCCGGTCGCTGACGCCGTGGCCACGGTGACGGAACCGGCCAGCGTGGCCGACGCGTAGGCGGGCAGAAGCTGGCAGACGCCGGGCAGGACCTCGGCGCGATAGAGGAGATACCCGCTTTGGTGGGGGCCGACGCGGCCGAGGACCCACCGCAGGTATAGCGGCTCGCCCGACCCGGTCCCATCGCCGGTCGTCCACGGCCCGCCGAGACTGGTGGCCCACGAAGGGAGCACGGTGTCGTACCCGCCGCCGACCCAGAGGAAACCGGCATAGTTGGGCTGTTTGACCCGGTTCGAGAACGATCCCGCACCCGTCGTCACCGTTACCGCGAAGGCGGTGTCGTCGCCCGTGTTCGAGAACCCGAGCTGGTATTCGACGTCGGCTCCCGCCCCCGCCGTCCCCGGCACCGGGTTGGCGGCCCACAGCTCCAGGCCCGCCGGCGCTCCCGCCGGGGTGACCACTGATCCGACGACGTTCGTGAACCCGTTGATCTCGGCGCAGTTCACGACATCCCGGGCGGTCACGTATGCCGTGTTCGAGACCGCCGTGGGCGCGGCCACGAATCCCATGATCCCGTCGATCGAGATGGTCGCCGTCATCCCGGCCATCAGGCTCAATCCGGCTCCGCTCCACACGTACCGAGTACCCGACCCGGTCACGCTCGTCACCACCGGCGCCCCGAACCCGGGCTGAGTGGTCGCCACGCTCTGGACCACCGCCGAAAGCGTGTCCACGATCGTGAGGGCGTCGAGCATGATCACGCCGGTGTTGGTGACGGCGATCTCGTAGCGCACGGGCGCGCCGGCCGCATCCCCGCCCGTCTGCGTCTTGACGGCCGAGAACGTCATCGGCGGGGCGGCAATCGTGAAGGCGGTCGTGTTCGAGATCATCTGGGTCGTCGTGCAGGCCGTGGCCGCCGTGACGTACGCGGTGTTCGACACCGTGGTCTCGATACAGGCCATCCCCAGGGTGCCGTCGAGCTGGAAGGTGGCCGACGTCCCCGGCGGGAAGCCCGTGATGTTGGTCCAGCCATACACCGAACCTGACGGGCTCTGGATCACGGGCAGGGGATTGAACCCGCCCGGGGTGGTCTGGATCGTGCCCGTTACGGACTTGGAGACCGTGTCGACGACGGTGATGCTGGTGATGGTCGCGGAGCCCGTGTTCGCGACCACGATCGTGTAGTTGACCGGCATCCCCGTCGTGGGCGAAGCCGGGACCTGGGTCTTGACCACGCTGAGCCCGAACACGGCCGGCTGGATCATGGACCAGACGTTGTTGGAGAAGGCCGAGGCCCAATCCGACGGCCCGGTCGCGATCACGAAAGCCGTGTTCGAGAGGGCCTGCGGCGTGCAGACGAAGCCGATGTTGCCGCTGATCGAGAACGTCGTCGAGCACCCGAGCGCGAGGGACACCCCGGAGCTGCTCCACACGAACCGGGTACCCGTCGCGATGCTCGTCAGAACCGGCGCCGACCATCCCGGGGGCGTGACCGCGACCTCGTTCACGACGAGCGGAGAGACGGTGTCCACCACCGTGAGACCCGTGATCGTGATGTTGCCCGTGTTCGTGACCACGATGTTGAACACGACGGGGGAGCCGATGCCCTGCCCGCCGGTCTGGGTCTTCACGGCCATGACCCCGAACGTGGGCGGGATCCCGGTCAACGAGAAGCCCACTCCGTTCGTGAACTTGCGATCGATAAGGCATTCGGAGGCGGCCCCGACCCACGCCGTGTTCGAGATCGTCTGCGTGAGGGGCACGGTCCCGACCGTGCCAGTAACCGTGAACGTGTAGCTCGTGCCGGGCCAGATCGGCCACATTCCGATACCGGCCCAGATGTACCTCGTACCGCTGGGCGTGTTCGCGATCGACGGGGCGGGGAAGAAGGCGGGACGGTCGGTCGCCTGGCCCGTGATCACGGCGGAAATCGTGTCGCAGATGTAGACGCTGCCGATCGTGGCACTGCCCGTGTTCGTGATGATGATCCGGTACGTGACCGGACTGCCCGTTCCCGGGTTGGCCGGGAACTGCTGTTTCACCGCGGTGAAGGCCAGCACGGGACCGGCGACGGAGAAGCTCGTTGGGTTGGACAGCGCCGTCGCGGTGAGCGAGCCGTCGCTCGCCGTGGCCAGCGCCCGGTTGACCGGAGTCATGTCCATGCAGACGGGCCCGATCAACCCCGTGATCGTGAACGTGAAGCTCTTACCGCATCCCAATCCCAGCCCGGACTGGCTCCAGACGAACATGGAGCCGCTCGTGGTCTGGTAGCGGAGCGGCGCCGGGAATCCCGCGGGCTGGCTGGTGACGATGCAGCACACGGGCGGGACGACGGTGTCCACGACCGTCAGGCTCGTGAGCGTGGTCGCGCCGGTGTTGGTCACGATGATGCGGTAGGTGACGTCGTTCCCGGGCTCGGGGATCATGAGGTCCTGCTGCTTAACGACGGAAACGGCGGGGAGGGTGTACGCGAGCTTCCACGTGAGCCAGTTCATGTTCTGGCCGGTGACGTACTGCCACCCGGATACGTACAGGGATCCGTCCGGCGCGCCGGCGACCCCGTGGGCCTGGTCTTCGCCGTTCGCGGCGCCGTTCCAGGTCAGCGACCAGAGGACGGAGCCGTCGGCGGGGGAGTAGGCGAAGATCCGCCAGTTGCCGCTCTGGCCCGAGACGATCTCGTCGCCGACGGCCACGAGCTGGCCGGCCGGTGTGAGCGCGATCCTCCTGATGGCGTCGGCGGCGTTCCCCGGGCTCGTGTAGGAGCGCGACCAGAGGAGGTTGCCGGATCCGTCGTATTTGCGGAGCTCCCAGTTGAGCCCCTGGCCGAGGTCGGAGCGGTCGAACCAGCCGCCGACGTAGATGTTCTGCGAGTCGTCCGTGATCACGCTCGCCGGCCGGTCGTCCGACATACTCGCGGGACTGCCGGCGGTGCGGCTCCAAAGGAGGCTGCCCGCGGAGTCGTACTTGTGGATCCGCCAGTTCCGGAGCTGGGACGAGAGGTCGACCACCTCGGAGCCGATGACGATCACGTTCCCGGCGGGGTCCAGGGCCACGCCCGATCCCGTGTGCGCCTGGGCGATGGGGCCCCGGTAGGTCCGGCTCCATACCAGGGCCCCTGCGGTGTCGTACTTGGCGACGAGCCACTGCAGGTTGTTCGCGCCCAGCGCGAGGTAGCCGGCCGCGTAGACGTTGCCGGCCGCGTCGGCCGTCACCGCCTGCGCCTGGTCGTCCAGGTTGCCGGACCCGTTCAGGCTCCGGGACCACAACAGCGCGCCCGCGGAGTCGTACTTGCGCACGAGCCAGTTTTCTCCCTGACCGAGGTCGGACCTGATCTCCCAGCCCGCGGCGATGATGTCGCCGGCCGCATCCGAGGCCACGCCGAAGGCGGCCTCGTTGTTGTTGGCCGGGCTGTTATACGTGATCGTCCGGACCACCACCCCGGCCGGGCTCAGGACCTGGACGAGCATGTTGCCGCCCTGCCCGGCGACCGTCGTCGACCCGCCGACGATGAAGTTCCCGGACGGGTCGAGGACGGCCGCGTAGACGTTGTCGTTGCCGTTGGCGGCCCCGTTGTAGGTCCGGGTCCAGACGAGGGAGGGGGCCGCGGCGTGGGCGGAGAGAGAGACCGCCGCCAGCGCTAGGAGCGTGGCGGCGGCCGTTACTCTTTCGTTTCTCCCGGTCCCACCCAGCCAAGACATACCGTCTTCCATATATGCATTCGCCGTGCCGGGGGAAAACGGGCCCAATTCGATGATACGGAAGGGTCTCCCGGGGCCGGCCAGCCCCCCCAGGGTGGGGCCGGACGGCCCCACCCATCGGTGGGGCCTATGCGCCGGTCTTGAGGTCGTACTTCTTGATCTTGTCCTGCAGGTGCTTGCGGTCGAGCCCGATCGCCTCGGCGGTCCGCGAGATGTTGCCGCCGCTGGCGCGGAGCGCACGGCTCAGGAAGAATCTCTCGAACGCATCCTTGGCTTCGCCGAGCGGGAGTGCGAGCCACGCTTCGAGCGTGAGCGTCTCGCCGCCGGCCTGCGTCTCGAGGTTGAGATCCACGGGAGTGAGCGTGTCGCTCCGCGACAACATGACCGCGCGCTCGATGACGTTGCGCAGTTCGCGGACGTTGCCGGGCCACCGGTACCTGGCGAGCGCGTCCCGGGACTCGGCCGGGATCGTGAGAAGCGTCCGGCCGTGCTGGCGCGAGAGCGTCTTCAGGAAGTAATCCGCCAGGAGCTGGACGTCGGCGCCGCGGTCGCGGAGCGGCGCGAGATGGATCGTCACGACGTTGAGCCGGTAGAGCAGGTCCTGCCGGAACCGTGCCGCGGCGACCTCGCGCGCAAGCTCCTTGTTCGTCGCCGCCACGAACCGGGCGTGGCACCTGATCGGCCGGGTGCCACCCACGCGGAGGAAGTCGTGGCCCTCGAGCACGCGCAGGAGCTTGGACTGGAGCGCGGCGGACATGTCCCCGATCTCGTCGAGGAAGAGCGTGCCGTCCGAGGCCGCCTCCAGGAGCCCGGGCCGCGAAACGTCGGCGCCCGTGTACGCGCCCTTCTCGTGGCCGAAGAGCTCGCGCTCGAGCAGGCTCTCGGGAATGGCGGAGCAGTTGATGGCCAGGAACGGCCCCTCCCGGCGGCGCCCTCCCGCGTGGAGGGCGCGGGCGACCAGCTCCTTGCCGGTGCCTGTTTCTCCGGTGACGAGCACGGTCGTCTCCGCGTCGGCGACCTTCGCCGCCATCGCGAGCGCCTCCCGGATGACCGGGCTCTCGCCCACGATGGCGTCGTCCCAGCCCCTCCTGCGGATCTCGGATCGCAGGGCCGTGAGCTCGCGCACCGTCCCCAGCTCCTCGAGGGCCCGCCGGATCTGGAGCTTGAGCTCGTCCATCGAGAACGGCTTGATGAGGTAGTCGAGGGCGCCCTGCTTCATCGCCTCGATCGCGGTCTCGGCCGTCGCGTACGCGGTCATGATGATCACGGGCATCGCGGGCTCGCGCTCCTTGAGTCCCCGGAGCACCTCGAGCCCGGAGAGGTCGGGCATCGTGAGGTCCACGAGCGCGAGATGCACGAGCTCGCGGTCGGCGACCGCCAAGCCCTCGCGGCCGCCGGAGGCGGCCACGACGCCGTAGCCCTCGTCGTGCAGGACCTTCATGAGCAGGCCGGTGATGTTCGGCTCGTCGTCGACGACGAGGATGCGGGCGGATTCGGGCGTCATGTCGGCTCAGCCTTCGGCGTCGCCGTGGCTCCCGCCACGGGGAGGCGGAGGGTCACCCGGGTGCCGCGGCCCGGCTCGCTGTCGATCACGAGCTGGCCGCCGTGCTTGCCCGCGACTTCCTGGCAGATCGCGAGCCCGAGTCCCATCCGGCCGGGCCTCGTGGTGAAGAAAGGTTCGCAGACGCGGTTGACGAGATCGGCAGGCATCCCTGCCCCCGTGTCCTCGACCGTGACGGTGACCTCGGATTCCCCGACCGCCGTCTCGATCGTGAGCCGGCCGCCCTGCGGGCTGGCCTGGAGCGCGTTCACGGCGAGGTTCAGGACGGCCTGGCGGAGGAGGTCGGGGGAGGCGACGAGGGGAGCGCCGCTGGGGGCGAGCTTGGCACCGGCGGAGACGCCGGCCTTCTCGGCCTCGTGCCGGACGAGCGAGAGCACCTCGGTCGCGATCGTGTTGACGTCCACGCGGACCCGCTCGGCGCCGCCGGGCCGGACGAACCCGCGGAGGTCGGCGAGGATGCGCTTCATCCGGCGGCCCTCGGTCAGGATGACGTCCAGCTCGTCGCGGCCGGGGTCGCCGGTTTTGAGCTTTCCATCCAGGTATTCGGCGTGGCCGAGGAGGCCGAGGAGGGGGTTGTTGAGCTCGTGGGAGACTCCGGCCACGAGGGCGCCCACGCTCGAGAGCTTGGCCGAGTGGATGAGCCGGGCCTGGGTTTCCTGCAGGGCCAGCCCCATGGCGTTGAACCGGGCGACGAGGGCGCCGAGCTCGGCCGGCGCTCCCGCCGGCAGGTTCGCCGCCGCATCGCCGGCCGCGATCCTCTCGGTCGCGGCGATGAGCTGGTGGATGGGCCGGGTGACCCGGATGACCGTGTACCAGTAGAACCCGATGGCGATCAGGAGGAGCAGGAGGCCGCCGGAGGCGGCGGCGAGGAGCGCGCCGCGGCGGGCGGCGTACGCGCCCTTGGCGGGGAGGTAGATCACGAGCGTGATCCCGGCGCCGCACGGCGCGGCCAGCGGCACGCGTACCGGGTGAAGGGAGGCCGCGGGCGCGGGCGCGGCGAGCGTGGTCACGAGCTGGCGGCCGCCCGCCTCCACCGAAAGGTCCGTCCGCAGGAACTCGCGGAGGGCCCGGGCGAACTCGGGGTCGAGCTTCTGGGCCGCGATCACGAGCCGGCGGCCGTCCGGCGTCGGCGCCGTGCCCGCGATCAGGAGGTCCTTCCCCGCGCACAGGATGAGCGGCTCCGGGACGGGGCCCTTGACGAGCGCGGCGAGGTCGGGTCCGTGCGGGATAAGGCCGAAGGAGGCCGCGAGTTTGCCGGTCCGCCGGTCGACGACGGCCGCGGCGTCGATCCGGGTGCCGCGCCACCGGCGCGCCTGGCCGATGACGTCGGCGGGATCGCCGGGCGCGAGCTCGGTCGCGATGCGCGCGAGCCCCCGGGTCCGGCTCCGGAGCACGTGGTCCGTGATCTGGGCGAGCTGGCGTCCCGACTGGTCGAGCGCGGCCGTGAACGTGCGGCGGACGAGCACCATCGCCCCGATCGTGCCCGCCACCGTGACGAGCAGGGCGACCGCGAACAGGGGCAGCGCCAGCCGTAGATGGAGCCTCATCGTCCGTCCATCTTACCCGGCCGGGCCCCGGTCAGAAGGTGATCGTAAGGGCGACTGCATGCGGGGTCGAAAGGGCCGATCCGAAGTGAAGGCCATAGTCCACCCGGCAGGGGCCATGGGTGAATCCCAGGCCCGCCGAGACCCGGATGGGCTGGCCGGGCGGGCCACCCGCCCGCGCGCCGGCCCGGACGGCGAGGAGGCCCAGCCACCGGTACTCGGCCCCGACGCACCCGGCAAACGACCGGGTGGCGGTGTCCCAGACGCCGTCGGCGGCGACGATGAGCGTGTCGCCGGGGGAGTGCCCGCCGCCTTGCCGGACCAGCCAGCCGCCCGCCAGCCCGGCCCGGGCCTCGGTCCGCGGGGCGAGGGCCTCCTCGTAGTACCGGAACCGCGGCCCCAGGTTGCGGACTACCACCGCGGCCTTGAGGGAACTCGTGAGGCGCACCTGGACCCCGGCGTCCACGGCCCCCGCCTGCGACCGGAACTCGCCGAAGAGCTCGCTGCGCAGGATCCGGGCCGCGACGCCGCACGAGACGTAGTCCGAAACCACCCAGGCGTAGCCGTTCGAGACCACGATGTCCTGCTGCAACAGGACGTCGCGGGTGGTGCCATCCGATGCGCGGAGGTTGGCCGCCGCCGACTCGTAGAACGAGAGTCCGGCGAACCAGCCGCCCCGCCAGGCGGGGATGGTCAGGGAGACATGGCCGATCAGGTCGTCGAAGAGCCCGCGCCGGCCGCCGAGCGTGACCGTGGGCCGGGCGGCCCGGGCGGCCGCGGCGGGGTTCAGGGGGGCCAGGGTGGTGTCGTTGCCGAGCGCGGCGCCGGCGCCGCCCACGGCGGCGGACCGGATCGGCTCGAAGAGGTCCAGGAGGGTGACCGGCGCGGGAGCCGCCATGCCGCGCCCGGCGGCGGCGGACAAGAGGCCGGCGAGTGCCAGCCGGCATGCGGTCCCCGGAGTCATCCCCCCATTATGCGGGAGTCAGTTCAGGAGGTCGCGCCGGCGGCAACCCGGAAGACCAAGAGCACCGCGAGGATCGCGAGAACGATCAGGACGCAGCGCCACCGGTCCGGGCAGGGGTTGAACCCGGGCACGGATCCTACCGCAGGACGGCGAGCGTGTCCCGGTACCGGATGCCGGGCGCCTCGATCAGGATCGGGTAGGCCCCGGGGGCGACGTCGCGGCCCGCGGAGTCCCTGGCGTCCCAGTGCAGGACCTCGGTGTGGCCCCCGCTGGCGGCCGCCGTCAGCTCGCGGACGAGGTTGCCCTGGAGGTCGTAGATCCTGACCGTGATCTGCCCGGCCGAGACGGGCCGCACGAGGATCGTGGCCTGCTCACCGCGCCTGGGTTGGATGTAGCCGCGGATGCCTCCCACGATCCTGACCTGGCCCCCCCCGAGCTCGTCGGGCGGGGTGAGCGTGAACGAGGCCGTGACCGACGCCTGGGCCGAGCCGCACCCGCCGACGGCGTAGGCCCAGGCGGTGTTGGCGACGCTGCCGGAGAACGTCGCGGACGCGGTCACCTCCAGCGTGATCGTCAGGCTCTGGCCCGGCGCGAGGTTCACGAGGCCGGACCAGCCGGGGACCGTCCGGCTCCCGTTCCAGACGAGGCCGCCGCCGGCGGACTGCGCCGAGAACGTGACGCCCTCGGGCAGGGTGTCGACGACGGTCAGGTCCGTGGCCGTCGCGATCCCCTGGTTCGTGACTACGATCGTGTACCGGACCGCGCCCCCGCTGGAGGGCGCCGCCGGCGCGAGGCTCATGGCGGCGGCGAGGATGGGGGAGCTTCCGGCGACGACGAACGTATCCAGGGCGCTGAACGACCGGGTCGTGTTGCACGCGGCGCCGGCGGCGGCATACGCCTTGTTGTCGACGGTGGTGGCCGCGCAGACCAGGCCGGCCGCTCCGTCGATCCGGAACGTAAGCGTGCCGCCGAGCGGCAGGAGCCCGGGCGCCGAGGCGCTCCAGACGTACCGGGTGCCGCTGGCCGTCGACGTCACGACCGGCGCGCCGAACCCCCCGGGCTCGGTCGTGACGACGCCGGTGATGACCCCGGACACGGTGTCGACCACGGTCACGTCATCGACCGTGGCGGTCCCCGCGTTCGTGACGACGATCTCGTAGCCGACCGCGGACCCGATCGCGGGCGCCGCCGGGGTCCGGGTCTTGACGACCGTGATCGCCAGTGTCGGCCCCGCCAGGAGGAACGACGAGGTGCCCGAGGCCATCCGCGTGGCCGAACACGCGGTCGATGCCGTGCAGTACGCGGTGTTGGAGACGACGGTGCCCGTGCACACGGGGCCGACGGTGCCGTCGAGCTGGAAGGTGGCCGACGCTCCCGGCAGGAACGCGGCCGAGCTCATCCAGCTGTAGACCGTGCCCGACGGGCCCTGGGCCACCGCCTGCGCCGTGAACCCGGCCGGTGTGGACTGCACCGCCGCCGTCACCACCGGCGACACGGTGTCCACGACCACCAGGCTGGTGACCGTCGTCGCGCCCGTGTTCGTGACCACGATCTGGTAGGACACGGGGCCGCCCGTGACCGGGGAGGCCGGGACCTGGGTCTTCACGATCGAGAGGCCGGGAGCCGGCGGCTGGACTATGCCCCCGACCGTGTTCGAGAGCACGGTCAACTGCGCGCACGACGTCCGGGCGGCCACGACCGCCGTGTTGAACAGGGGCTGCGGAGTGCAGACGAGCCAGACGGTGCCACTGAGCGTGAACGTCGTCGAGGAGCCGGGCGCCAGCGAGGCCGCCGCGTTGCTCCAGATGTACCGGGTCCCCCCCGCCACGCCCAGGTGCACGATGCTCGGAGCGGCCCATCCCGGAGGAGTAACGGCGGACATGCCCGCCACCAGCGGGGAGAACGTGTCGACCACGGTGAGGCCCGTGATCGTAGCCGTGCCCGTGTTCGTGACCGCGATATGGTACGTGATCGGCTCGCCGGCTCCCGCTCCGCCGATCTGGGTCTTGACGACGCTCATGGCGAGCGTGGGGACGACGACGGCGAGCGCGGCCGTCGCGCTCTTCCGGTCGTATCCGGAGGCGTTGGCGGCGGTCACGGAGGCCGTGTTGAAGACGGTCGCCGAGACGCAGGACGACGCCGTGCCGTTGATCGTGACGGTCGCCGTCTGCCCGGGCCCGATGGCGAGACCGCTGCCCGTCCAGACGGCAATCGAGGCGTTGCCATTCCACATCAGTGGGGGCGACGAGGCCTGGGAGGCGAACACGAACTGCGCCGGCAGGGTGTCCACGACCTCGATATCCGAGATCACGGTGCCGCTCGTGTTGGTAGCCAGGATCGTGTAGGTGACGGGGGAGCCGGTGGCCGCCGTTCCCGGCGTCACGGACTTTATGACCGATAGCGCGGGGGCGTTGCAGTTCGGGATCGAAGTGTAGCGGTCGACGCGGGATCCATTCCCGTACTTGCCTATCAGGTAGATGCCGTCGCAGGCGTCGAGGCCAAGTCCGTTCATCTCGTCAAGAAGCGCTCCGCCGAGGGTGAACGACCAAAGGATGGTGCCGGCGGTGTCGTACGCCCGCAGGAGCCAGTCGCGTCCCGTGCCTGACGCGGTCTGGAAGCCGGAGAGGAGGGCCGTCCCGTCCGGCCGGATCGCGAGCCCCCGCACGTCGTCCATGCCCAAGCCGGGGCCGGCGTAGCTCTTCTGCCAAAGGAGGTTCCCGCTCGGGTCGTACCGGCAGACGAGCCAGTCGTAGTCGGGCCAAGTGTTGACGATGTCGTGGCCGCCGACGATCAGGTTCCCGGAGAGGTCGATACCCACGCGCTCGGCCCGCGAGTCCGTATTGCCGGGGCGGCCGGGGTTAGAGCGGCTCCAAAGGACGTTCCCGTCGCTGTCGTACTTGAACATCCTCCAGTAGGTGGCGGCGCCGCCGTTGACGGACTCGAATCCGACGGCATAAACGTTTCGCGCGTCATCCGTCGTCAAGCCGTAGCAGCCGTCGTTGTTGTTGCTCCCCACGGGGCCGTTGTAGGTACGGCTCCAGAGCAGGGCGCCATCCGTGCCCCGGTACTTGGCGACCAGCCAGTTGGCGGCCTGGCCGAGGTCGACCCGGTCGACATGGCCCGCGGCGATGATGTCGCCGTTCGAGTCCACGGCGACGGTCCAGATTTCGTCCAGGCTGTTCCCGGGGCTGTTGTAGGTCCGAGTCCAGAGGATGGTGCCGTTCGGGTCGTACTTGCGGAGCATCCAGTTGAGGTCCTGGCCGGTGACGTACGTCCGTCCGCCCGCGATCACGTTGCCCGCCGGGTCGGTGATGACCGAGAGCGCGGCGTCGTCGTTGTTGCTGGGGCCCGCGTAGACGTCCTCCCACACCGTCGCCCCGTGCTGGTTGTACTTCCGCACGAGCCAGTCGTTCTGGGCGGTGATCGTGATCCAGCCGACGGCGATGGCATTGCCCGAGGCGTCGGCCGTACCCGAGTACCAGTAGACGTTGCTGGTGGTGGTGACGCTCCAGTCCAGCGGGGGCATCCCGGCGGCGGCCGTGCCGGCGACGCCGAAGAGGAGGCAGGTCACGAAGCCGAAGATCAGGGCGGTCGGACGGTTTCGGGTGGGGTCCATATTAGGGGAAGAGGTGCAAGCCACGTGCCGGGGCTGGAAGGCCTGTCGAGCTGATCTCGGGAACGCACCGGGCGTGCCCGGGGCGCCAGCGCCCCGGACGGGCCGGGGCGATCCGTCCCCTACTTCAGCCCGAGCTTGCGGATCTTGTCCTCGAGGTTCTTGCGGTCGAGGCCGATGCGGGCGGCGGCGCGGGTGATGTTGCCGTCAGACGCCGCGAGCGCGCGGGCGAGGTAGTCGCGCTCGAATGCATCACGGGCCTCGCGCAGGGGCAGGTCCTGCCATTCGGTTGCAGAGCCAACCCCGGCGGTTGCTCGCGCAACCGCCGTGCCGCCCTCGAGCCGGAGGTCCGCGGCGGACAGCGTTGCGCCTTCCGCCAGGAGGATCGCGCGCTCGAGGACGTTGCGCAGTTCGCGCACGTTCCCGGGCCACCGGTACGACCGCAGGACGCGCGCCGCGCCCTCGTCCAGCACCGTCGCCGGCCGACCCCGCGTGGCGCCAAGCCTCCCCAGCAGGTGCGACGCGATCGCGAGGACGTCGTCGCCGCGGTCGCGCAGCGGCGGCAACTTGATCGCGAGCACGTTGAGCCGGTAGTAGAGATCCCGGCGAAACCTGCCGGTTTCAACCTCGCGCGCCAGGTCCTTGTTGGTGGCCGCGACGAACCGGGCCCGGCACGCGATCTGCCGGGTGCCGCCCACGCGCTGGTACGGCGCGCCGTCGAGGACGCGCAGGAGCTTGGTCTGGAGCGCGGGGGACATCTCCCCGATCTCGTCCAGCAGGAGGGTGCCGTCGGCGGCGGCCTCGAGCACGCCCGGCCGGGTCGCGTCGGCGCCCGTGAACGCGCCCTTCTCGTGGCCGAAGAGCTCGCGCTCGAGCAGGGACTCGGCCACGGCGCCGCAGTTCAGGGCCAGGAACGGCCCTTTCGCCCGGCCTCCCTGCCGGTGGATGGCGCGGGCGATGAGCTCCTTGCCCGTGCCGGTTTCGCCCTGGACGAGGACGGGGGAGTCCTCGTCCGCCACGCGCGCGACGAGGTCGAGCGCGGCCAATAGCGCCGGGCAGGAGCCCACGAGGTCCTCCTCCGGCTCCACGCGCGCGAGCTCGCGCCGGAGGGCCCGGTTCTCGCGTTCGAGGGAGAGCTCGCCGGCGACCCGGCGGACCTGGAGCTTGAGTTCCTCGAGCGAGAACGGCTTGATGAGGTAGTCGAGCGCGCCCTGGCGCATGGCTTCCACCGCGGTCTCCGCCGTCGCGTACGCGGTCATTATGATCACGCGGCTCTCGGGCAGCCGGGCCCGCAGGGCCCCGAGGACATCGAGCCCGGACCCGTCGGGCATCGTGAGATCCACGAGGGCGAGGTGCGGCACCTCGCGATCAGCGGCTTCGAGCGCCTCGCGTGCCCCCGACGCCGTCACGACGGCATGGCCCTCGGCCTCGAGCGTCTTCTTCAGTATCGAGACGAGGCCGGGCTCGTCGTCGGCGACGAGGATGCGGAAAGACGCGGGTGCGGCGGTCATGCCGGGAACTCGAGCATCACCAGCGTGCCGCGGCCCGGCGTGCTGTCGATCGCGAGCGTTCCGCCGTGCCGGCGGGCGAGATCCTGGCTGATCGCGAGCCCGAGTCCGAGCCGGCCGGGCTTGGTGGAGAAGAACGGCTCGGTGACCCGGGTCAGATGCTCCGGCGCGATGCCTTCTCCGGTGTCCTGGACCGAGAACTGGTTAATCTTCCGGCCGGCAACGGTGGTGCGGCCGGTGCGGATCACGAGCCGGCCGCCGTTGGGGCAAGCCTGGAGAGCGTTGATCGCGAGGTTGAGCGCGATCTGGCGGAGGTCGTCGGCCGAGGCGGTCACGAGGACTTCGCCCGGCGCGAGGACGGCCTCGGATGTGACGCGGGCCTTCGTCGCGTCGTGGCGGATGAGCGAAAGCGCCTCGCGCGCGACGGCGTTGAGGTCGACGGGCCCCGGGGGCTCCGTGCCCGGCCGCACGAGTCCCCGGAGGTCCGCGAGAATCTTCTGCATCCGCCGGCCCTGCTCGAGCACGACGTCGAGCTCCTCGCGGCCCGGCGCCCCGGCGGGGATCAGGGCGGACTGGTGTTCCGCGTGGGCGAGGAGGACCGAGAGCGGGTTGTTGAGCTCGTGCGAGATGCCCGCCACCAGGGACCCCACGCTCGTGAGCTTCGCGGACCGGATGAGCCGGTCCTGGGCTTCGCGCAGGGAGGCACCCATGATGTTGAACTTGCGCACGAGGTCGCCGAGCTCGGCGGGCGCGCCGGCCGGAAGCGCGGCGCCGAGTTCGCCCCCTGCGATCCGGTCGGTCGCCGCGATCAGCTCGTCCAGCGGGCGGGTCACGCGCGAGAGCATCCAGAGGTAGAAGACGGCGCCTACGGCGAGCAGGACGAGTCCGCCCGTGAACGCCAACGCGACGGCCCGGCGGCGGGCGGCCCGGAGCGCCTCGCCGGGCAGGTGCATGGTCAGGAGCACCGGGGCGCCGCCGGCCGTCCGCAGGGCGTGGGTGACGGGAACGAAAACGGCGCTGGCCGGCACCATCCCTGAGCCGGCGGGAACACCCTCTCCCGCGATCGTGACATCGGCTTGCAGCAGGTCCCGCAACGAGGTCCGGAACGCCGGCCCGAGCCGCCGGGCCGCGACTACGAGCGTGCGGCCGTCCCGGTCGGCCGCGAGGCCGGCGACGAGGAGCCCGCCGCGGCCGCGCAGGAGCACGGGGGCCGAAGCGGCCCCCGGAGTTTCTCCGGACGTCGAAACTCCTGGCCAGACGCGGCGCAGTCCGGCGAGATCGGCGGGCTCCACGGCGTCGCCCGTCCACGAGACCGCGGTCCCGGAATCGCGGCGGACCAGCCCGGCGGCGTCGAGGGGCACCTTCCGCCACGCCGCGAGCCGGCGTCCGAGCTTTCCGTCCACGAACGCCATGACCGCGGCGGCGTCGGCCAGCGGGCGGGCCTCGCCGGCGAGCGCGTTCTCGACGATCCGGCCGAGCTGGCGGCCCTCCTGCGCGAGCGACGCCGCCATCGTCCGGTTCGCGATCCAGACCGCCCCGGCGGCGCCCAGGCAGGTCACGGCCACGGCGACGGCGAGGAACGGGAGCGCGAGCCGCAGGGAAAGCTTCACGCGGCGAGTCTGGCCCGGGCCACGGCCGTGTGCCAGCCCGCGAGCCGCTCCCGGCGCGCGGCGGCGGCCATCCGGGGCCGGAAGACGCGGTCGACGGCGCGCAGGCGGCCCAGGTCCGACGGCGACCAGAGTTTCGCCCCGATTCCCGCCAGCCCGGCGGCTCCCGCCCCCGTCGTCTCGATCAGCTTCGGCCGGATGAGCGCGGCGTTGACGAGATCGCTCTGGAACTGCATGAGGAGCCCATTCTGGCACGCGCCGCCGTCCACGCGCAGGGACCGGATCGGCCGGCCGAGGTCGCGGCGCATGGCGGCGACAACGTCGCCGACCTGGAAGGCGATCGACTCCAGCGCGGCCCGGACGAGATGAGCGCGTCCCGCGCCCCGGGTCAGCCCCGTGATCGTGCCGCGGGCGGCGGCGTCCCACCACGGCGCGCCCAACCCAGTGAACGCGGGCACGACGTGGACCCCGGCCGTGTCGGGCACGGACCGGGCGACGGACTCGGACTCGGCCGCGGTCGCGAGGAGTTTCAGCTCGTCGCGCAGCCACTGGATCACGGCCCCGGCGATGAAGACCGAGCCCTCCAGGGCATAGGCGGCCTCCCCGGCGGGCCCGCACGCGATCGTGGTCAGGAGCCCGGACTTCGACCGGACGATCCTGCCACCGGTCTGCAACAGCAGGAACCCGCCGGTGCCGTACGTGACCTTCATCTCGCCCGGGTTGACGCAGCCTTGGCCGAAGAGCGCGGCCTGCTGGTCGCCGGCGACGCCCGTGACCGGGACTCCGGCGGGGAGGGGACCGGACCGGACTGTCCGGCCGAACTCGCCGGCCGAGGGCCGGACCTCGGGGAGCAGGGACCGGGGGATGCCCAGGAGCCGGAGCATCGCGGGGTCCCAGTCCCGGGACGCGAGGTTGAGCAGGAGCGTGCGCGAGGCGTTCGTGGGGTCGGTGACATGGGACCGGCCGCCCGTGAGTCTCCAGATCAGCCAGGTGTCGATCGTGCCGAACGCGAGTCTGCCGCGCAACGCGGCAGACTTCGCCCCGGGGACTTCGCGCAGGAGCCACGCGAGCTTGGTGCCGGAGAAATACGGATCGAGGAGGAGGCCCGTCCGCCGCCGGACCTCGCCCAGTACTCCCATCCGCCGCAGTCGATCACAGTCGGGGGCGGTTCGCCGGTCCTGCCACACGATCGCGCGGTGGATGGGCTTCCCTGTTTTGCGGTCCCAGAGGATCGTCGTCTCGCGCTGGTTCGTGATCCCGATAGCCGCAATCTTCGTGTTCTTGCGGCCGAGCGCTTGGCCGATCACGTCCAGGCACGACTTCCAGATCTCCTCGGGGTCGTGCTCGACCCACCCGGGCTTGGGGTAGTACTGGCGGAACGTCCGGTACCCGCGGCCGACGACCCGTCCGCGCTCGTCGAAGAGGAGGCTGTGGGTCCCGGTCGTTCCCTGGTCGATCGCGAGCACGTGCTCACTCATGGCTGGTCGTCGGGGGTACCCAACGTCGCGACATGAACCGTCCTGAGGCCCATGACCTTCTTGATCTGCTCGAAATCCCCGTCAGCATGAACGAGCGTGACACCATGCTCGACTGCAACAGAGGCAATGAGGATATCCATCAGGGGAAAGGTCAGGCCGCGCCGGCGAAGGCGGAAAGACGATTCCCAGGCTCTGGACCAGACCGGGCGGGTACACGCCAGTTGCGGTAGAGCCCGGAGGCGCTGGGAGAGCTGACGATACTCGTGCTCATCGCGCGCGCCCTGCAGGATTTCCGCGATCACGGGTGGCGTCGTGGCGACCTGCTTCCGGTGGATCCACTCCCTCAGCACTGCCACCGCTTCGCCGGGTCCGCCGGGACGAAGGGCGGCGATCCAGGCCGAGCTGTCGAGGAGTCTGAGCTTAGAGGCCAAGGCGCCGCTGGCGCCGCAGTTCCGCGAGGGTGAGATTGAGCGGTGTCTTGCCGAGCTGGTCAGCGAGCGCCGCGAGCAGTCTGGACCTCGAAGCGGTCGTTCCGTTCCTCGAGGGTCTGCCGTTGTGAGGGGCATGGCTGATGAGCGATCGAAGTGAGCGTCGCACCAGCGAATCGTTCCTGCGAATTCCAGTGATCGCGCTGGCGCGCCGGAGCAACCTGACGTCCACGGCCACAGTGGCCTTCATGTCACTTCCTAGCCTAGCGGTGGTGGATGGGCACGTCAAATCGTTCGCCCTACCCCTTGACCACGCCCAGGGGCCGCATCCGGGCCACGGGTTTCGCGAGCCCGGCGCCGGCGACCACGCTCACGATGTCCTCGACATTCTTGTACGCCTCGGGCATTTCCTCCGCGAGCCCGCGCAGGTCGTGGGCCCGCACGAGGACGCCCTTCGCCTCGAGTTCGTCCGCGATCCGGCGATCGTGGGCGGCCTTGACCGCCGCGTGGCGCGACATCCGCCGTCCCGCGCCGTGCGACGTCGACCCGAACGTGCGCTGCATCGCCCCGGCCTGCCCGACGAGGACGTAGGAGGCGCGGCCCATGTCGCCCGGGAGCAGGACCGGCTGGCCGACCGCGCGGTAGCGCTCGGGGATGTCGGGATGCCCGGCGGGAAGCGACCGGGTCGCGCCCTTGCGGTGGACGACCACGCGCCGTGAAACCCCGTCCACATCGTGCGTTTCGGTCTTGGCGATGTTGTGGCAGTGGTCGTAGACGAGCGAGAGCCCGAGCCGCTCGGCTGACCCCCCGAACACGCGTTCGAAGGCCTCGCGCACGGCGTGCGTCATCGCCTGCCGGTTCGCGAAGGCGTAATTCGCGGCGGCGGACATGGCGCCCAGGTACCGGCGTCCCTCCTCGGACTTGATCGGCGCGCACGCAAGCTGGGGGTCAGGGACGTCGATCGAGTACTTGCCGAGGGCCTTCCCGAACGTGTGCAGGAAGTCGGCGCAGACCTGGTACCCGAGCCCGCGCGACCCCGAGTGGATCAGGACCGTGACCTGGCCGGGGAAGAGGCCGAAGGCGGCCGCCGCGGGGGGGTCGAGAATCTCCTCCACGCGCTGGATTTCCAGGAAATGGTTCCCGCTCCCGAGGGTGCCGAGCTGGCCGCGGCCCCGCTCGCGGGCCCGCTCCGAGACCTCTTCCCAGTCGGCGTCCGGCATCGTCCCGCCCTCCTCGATCGCCGCGAGGTCGGCGGGCCGGCCGCGGCCGTGGCCGACGCACCAGGCGGCGCCTTTCCGGCACACCTGCCGCTCGTCGTCGGCCGCGAGCCGGATCGCGCCCGAGGACCCGATCCCGGACGGAACGAGGGCGAAGATCGCGTCCAGGAGTGCGGGGAGCTTTCCCGCGAGATCCTCGCCCCTAAGGTCGGACCGGACGAGCCGGATGCCGCAGTTGATGTCGTACCCGATCCCGCCGGGCGAGATCACGCCCTCGTTCGCATCCATGGCGGCCACGCCGCCGACGGGGAAGCCGTACCCCCAGTGGATGTCCGGCATGGCGAAGGAGGCAGTCACGATGCCGGGAAGAGTCGCGACGTTCGCGACCTGCTGGGGCGTCTGGTCCGCCCGCACGTCCTCGAGCAGGGCCCGGCTCGCGACGATGATCCCGGGCACCCGCATCCCCTTCATGAACTCGGGCGGCAGGCGCCAGAAGAAGTCGTCGATGCGTTCGAACGTCCCGGCGAACGGTTTGCGGTCCATGGGCCCCCCCGGTCCCGATGTTACACTATGAACAGCGTGCGGATTTTCTTCATCGGCGACATCTTCGGGAAACCCGGCCGGCGGCTCCTGGCGGAGCGTCTCAAGCCGTTCCGGGAGGCCAACGGCGTCGAGGTCGTGATCGCGAACGGCGAGAACGCGGCCGAGGGCTTCGGGATCAACGCGCGCCTCCTGGACGAGATCTGCGGGGCCGGCGTCGACGTGGTCACGATGGGCGACCACCTCTGGGACAAGCGCGAGATCGCGACCACGCTCACGACCGATCCCCGGATCCTGCGGCCGGCGAACTACCCCGAGGGCGCCCCCGGCCGGGGGTCCACCGTGCTCGCGGCCCCGTCGGGTCTCAAGCTCGCAGTCCTGAACCTCCAGGGCCGGACATTCGTCCACAAGCAGATGCTCGACGACCCGTTCCGGCACGCGAAGGCGGTCCTGCCGAAGATCAAGACCGAAACGCCGATCGTGATCGTGGATTTCCACGCCGAGGCCACCTCCGAGAAGGTGGCCATGGGCTGGTGGCTGGACGGCGAGGTGTCGGCGGTCCTGGGCACCCATTCGCACGTGCAGACCGCGGACGAGCGGATCCTGCCCAACGGCACCGCGTACCTGACCGACGCCGGGATGACGGGACCCGCGGACGGCGTCATTGGGCTTGACCGGGAACGCGTCATCGCCCGGTTCGTCCGGCAGGTGCCCGAGCCCTGGGCGCCCGCGGCCGGCCGGACCCAGCTCTGCGGCGTCCTCGTGGACGTCGACGAGAAGACCGGGCAGGCGGGCGCGATCAAGCGGGTGTGGGAGTTCCACGACCCGGTGGAGTCTCCCGCCCCGGCCGGGCCATGACGATACGCGAGGAGATCGAGGCCCGCGAGCGCGGGATCCTGGCGCCCTGGGGCGCGAAGAGCGCGGAGTCCAAGGGCCGCGCCCGGGCGGCGTCCGAGGACGACCTCCGGACGGCGTTCCAGCGCGACCGGGACCGGGTCCTGCACTGCAAGGCGTTCCGCCGGCTCAAGGGCAAGACGCAGGTGTTCCTCTCGCCCGAGGGCGACCACTACCGCACCCGGCTCACGCATACCCTCGAGGTGGCCCAGATCGCACGGACGATCGCGCGCGCGCTCAAGCTCAACGAGGACCTCGTGGAGGCGATCGCGCTCGGCCACGATCTCGGGCACACGCCCTTCGGCCACGCGGGCGAGGCCATGCTGGCCAAGTTCCTGCCGGGGGGGTTCCACCACAGCGTCCAGAGCCTGCGCGTCGTCGAGGTTCTCGAATACGACGGCCGGGGGCTGAACCTGACTGCCGAGGTCCGGGACGGCATCCGGACCCACTCGAAGGGGCTCGAGCGGCTGAGCGACGCCCGCGAACGGCACCCGGCGCCCACGCTCGAAGCCGAGGTCGTCCGGGTCTGCGACTCCGTCGCGTACGCCAACCACGACCTCGACGACGCGGTCCGGTCCGGGCTCCTCGGGGAAGCCGACCTCCCCCGGCCGGTCATCGAGACGCTGGGGGCGACCCATGCGGGCCGGATTAACACGATCGTCAAGGACATCGTGCACGCGAGCGCGGGGAAGCCGTCGATCGCGATGTCGGCCCGGGTCGAGCAGGGGCTCGAGATCCTGCGCGCTTTCCTCGTCGAGCGGCTCTACGAGGCGCCCCCGATCCGGGATGCGTTCGACCGGGCCCGGCAGGTGCTCGAGCGGCTGTGGTCGTTCTACGTCGGGCATCCCGAGGTCCTTCCTCCGGACGTGGCGGGCGGGTCCCCGGTCCAGCGTGTCTGCGACTACGTGGCCGGCATGACGGACCAATACGCGCTGGCCCAGTTCGAGCGTCACTTGATGCCGCATCCGTGGCCGGAGGAAGATTAGAGTGATGGGCATCTCCTTCCTGGTCGTGCTTGGCGCAAGCATCCTCGCCCCCCCTCCGGCTCCCGCCATCGACTCCTCGATCCACTTTGAGCGGGCCAAGCTGGCCTGGTCCGCGAAGAAATACGAGGAGGCGCTGGCCGAGTACGACGCGATCCTGAAGCTGACCGGCGAGGACGGCCCCGTCCGGAACAACCGGGCGCTGTGCTTCCTCGTGCTGGGCCAGTTCGAGAGGGCCCTGTGGGAGGCCGAGCGCGCGATCGAGCTGGCGCCGGCGGAGGGCCAGTTCCGGATCACGGCCGCCGTGATCCGGATGACCATGAAGCCGCCGGATCTCAAGGCCGCCCGCGAGGACCTAATGAAGTCCCTGAAGCACCTAAAACGGGCCAAGGACCACCAGGGGCTCGGGAACGCGTGTTACAACCTCGGCGTCATCGCCCAGACCCGGCACAAGTACGAGGAGGCGTCGTCCTGGTACCGGCAGGCCCTCCGGCACGACTCCTCCAACGCGGACGCCCGGGAGGCTCTCCGGATCCTGGATCCCGAGTCCGGTGGCTGAGCGACCTCAAGCGCGCTACACTTCGTTCGGGGGAGTGGATTGACTACGATCCTGACTCTGGCGGGGCTGGCGGCCCTTGCGGCGGCCGCTCCGGAAGCGGTGCGGGTCCTCCGGCGGCTGCGCGTGCGGCAGGCGGGAGCGGCCCGCGAACTGCGCATGATCGACCGGCTCATGAGCGGGTTGAAGGGGGTCGTTTCGGTCGACGAGGCCCGGCAGAGAATCGTGGACCAGTTCCGGACCGAGCTGGCCGCGCCGCGGGCCGCCCTGTTCGCCGTGGAGAAGGCCGGACGCCATGACGTGGTCGTGCCCGCGTCCGCGTCCGGGTTCGACGCCGAAGCCCTCTTCCCGTTCGTCTTCAAGCTGGACAAGGGCGCGGACGTGATCCCGCGCGCGATCCTCGAGCGCGCCCCCTGCCTGGTCCGCGACGCCGGCGAGGACTGGCGGTGCCAGCAGTCGTTCGTGCGGGCGTTCGGGCTGACCTCCTACGCGGTCCTCCCCCTGCTTTCCGGCGACCGGGCCGTTGGGGCCGTGCTCGTGGATACGAGCCAGTCTCCCGAGACCGGGCGCGAGACCCTGCGCGGGTTCGAGCACTTCACGACGGCGGCCGCGGTCGCGCTCGAGAACGCGACCCTGTACGAGCGCCTCCAGCAGCTGGCGATCGTGGACGGCCTGACCGAGGTGTACAACCACCGGCACTTCCAGGATCTGCTCCGCAAGGAGATCGGCCGGGCCACGCGCTACGAGGTGCCCGAGATGACCTTCTCCCTGCTCATGCTCGACCTCGACCGCTTCAAGGAAGTCAACGACACCCTCGGTCACCAGGCGGGAGACGCCGTCCTCGTCCACGTGGCGCGGGTCCTGAAGATGAACACGCGCAAGGTGGACACCGTCGCCCGGTACGGCGGCGAGGAGTTCACCGTGATCCTGCCGAGCACGGACAAGGAAGGGGCCATCGCGCTCGGGGACCGCCTGCGGGAAGCCGTGGAGAAGGCGCCGACCGACCTGCCGGGGGAGGTTTCTCCCGTTTGCGTGACCGTCTCCGTCGGCGTCGCCACGTGGGGCGACGACGGGGCCAACGGCCCCGCCCTGATTCACGCCGCCGACAACGCCCTTTATCTCGCGAAGGCCGACGGCCGGAACTGCGTCCGCGCGGTCCGGACGGACCGCGCGGTCCGCGGACCCGGGGAGCGCGTCACTCCCGAGTAAGTGGGCGGTCCGTCAGAGCCCCAGCACCTTGAGGAGCCTGGCGGTCGTGTAGCACTCCACTCCGGTCCCTTCGAAATCCCGGTCGTTGGTCCAGACCGGGACATCGAGGGTGAGAGCCAGAGCGAGGAGATCGATGTCGTCGGGATCCCGTCCGCCGATCAGGCGGCGTGCCCGCGGGATGAGCCGACTGAAGTCGCGGACCGCGTATTCCCTGATCACTAACAGGCGGAGCTGGGTTTCCAGGATCTCCCGCGCCAGGCCGTAGCTTCCTGCCATCACCGGTAGGTACTCGCGGACCTCTTTGAGCACGGAAGCCGCCGTCACGATCTCGAGACCGGATTGCGTGAAAAACCTGAGGGCCGCCCTCCCGGTGACGGCCGATAGGATGACGTTGGCGTCAGCGGCGACGCGCTCGATGCTTGACCCGCCAGGCCTTGAAGTCGCGGACTAACTGCTTCTCGGTCACCCCCGCTCGCGCGAGCTGGCTCGAGATGGCCTCGCCCAGCCGCTCGATCAGCTCCTTCCGAAGATCCACGGGGATGGTCTCCGTCCCGTTGAGGGGTACGACGAGGCCTGCGACCTTGCCGTGCCGCGTGACGAACACGAGCTCCTTGCCCTTCAGCAACTCCGGAGCCCGGCTCCTGAACTCCCTGACGCCAGTTATCTGCATCCCGTTGCCTCCGCCATGAGGCTACCAGAAGGGGCCTTTTGTGTCAACATTTGTGTACATAACATCCAGCGAGGGCGTGGGCCACGCGCGATTCCAGCAGGGCCGCCGCCCGGCGCATCGACTCCCGTTCGGTCATACCGCGCTCGAGGAGTCCCCACGCGCCGGCAAGGCCCAGGGACGAAACGGCCTTCGGCGGGATCGCGACCCGGCCCGCGAACGCCAGTACGGGGATGCCGGCGCGCTTCGCGCGGGCGGCCACGCGGGCGACGAGCTTGCCCTGCGCCGTCTGCGCGTCCAGCGATCCCTCGCCGGTCAGGACGAGGTCAGCGCGGCCCAGGGCCCGGTCGAGCCCGACTAGGTCGAACAGGGTGTCCGCGCCCGGGACCAGCCTCGCCCGGAGGAACGCGACGAGGCCGGCGCCGAGCCCGCCGGCGGCGCCGGCGCCCGGCATCTTGGCGACGGCGATCCCGAGGTCACGGCGGACCACGCGGGCGAAGTTCGCGAGCGCGCGGTCGAGGAGCCGCATCTGGGCGGGGGTGGCGCCCTTCTGGGCGGTGTAAGCCCTGGCGCCCGCCTTCCCGAGCAGGGGACTGCGCACGTCCGTCGCGCCCAGGAACTCCGCGCCCCGGAGCCGCGCTCTGAGGACCGACACGTCGATGTGCGCGAGCCGGAGGAGCCCGCCGCCGCCGGCCGGGATCGGGCGGCCGCCGGCGTCCAGGAGGCGGGCCCCGAGCGCGACCGCCATCCCCGCGCCCGCGTCCACGGTCGCGCTGCCGCCGACGGTGACGATGACCCGGCGGGCGCCGCCGGCCAGCGCGGCCGCGACGAGCTCCCCGACTCCGAAGGTAGTCGCCCGCACGGGATTCCGCCGCGCCGCGGGGACGAGGAGGAGCCCGGCGGCCTGGGCCATCTCGATGACGGCGGTCTTGTCACGCCAGAAGAGGAACCGGGCCCGCGTCGGCCCGCCCAACGGGCCCTTGACCCAGAGCCGGTGGACGCTCCCCCCCGTCGCCTCCAGCGCCTCGATGGTGCCCTCTCCGCCGTCCGCGAGCGGGAGAATTGTCAGCGCGGCATCCGGCCGGGACGACCGGATGCCGCGTGCCATGGCCGATGCCGCCGCCCGCGCGGAAAGGCTTCCCTTGAACGAGTCAGGAGATATCAACACGCGGAGAGGGCGGATGCCGCTCAGGCGATTACTTTGGGCGAGCTGGACTTGAGTACCTGCTGGACGAGGGCATAGGCTTCCTCCGGGTACTCGGCGGGCAGGGAGCCGGCGGGAAGCGTGTCGCGTTCGAGCTCGCCCAACAGGGGGTGAAGGCTGTGCGCCGCCTTGTCGGTGAACACCTGGATGCGGCCCAGCGCTCCGGCATCGTCGAAGACGACGGCGAGAATGCCACGTTCGCCGGCGCGCCGGAGGTAGAAGTGCTTGTCGTTTCCCTCGTGGAAGAGGACCGAGATGTCCTGGTCGCCGAGGTAGCTCGAGAGCTCGTGGGTCACGAGGAAGTTGCAGGTCAGGAGCGTCGTCAACTCCGCGGGGTCGTCGGCCGGCATGACTCCCTGCTTGGCCACGAGCGACCCGGATTCGTCCAGCAGGAGGGCGCCCGAGGCCCCCGCGCGGGACACGAGGTCCTGCAGGAGGCGCGCGATCTCGCGCACGTTCTCGGGGGTGGCGAGGAGATGCCGGGGCATGGCGCTAGTCTCCCATGCCGTGGTAGTAAAGCCAACCGGCCACGGCGCTCAGGGCGCCGCAGGCGGTCAGGCACAGGAGCGAGAACGTGCGTAGCGCCATGCTCTCGACGTACATCCCGGGGTCGCTCGGGATCAGGGGCGTGAGCTCGACGGCGGCGAAGGCGTGGATGACGGCGGCTGCCACGAGCAGGGTCGACCCCGCGAGCGGGAGGACCCACAGGATCCGCCGGCCGATCAGGACGAGCAGGCTCCGGAGGACCAGGGCGTACAGGACGAAGGCGGCGGCGAGCACGAGCAGGGCCGCCTCGTACCAGATGACCTCGGCGGGGAGCGCCTTGATCCAACTCACTGTTGGCTCCTGCTCACGGCATCCGGTCCTGGCGCGCCCGGCGGAGGGCGAGCCGCAGGAGGAGGAACCAGGTCGCCGCGCAACCGTAGAGCGAGCAGACGGCGGACAGGCAGAGCGCTCCGTACGCGATCTCGCGCTCGAGCTTCAGCCCCGCGCCGGCCGCGCCCGCAGACCCGGCCTGGGCGAGGGTGTAGACGGTGTAGAGCAGGATGCCGGAAGGGGCCCAGAGCAGGAGCCGCCACCCGGTCGGCGTCTCGAACGCGCGCTCGAGCCGGCGCGCGATCAAGCCCAGGAAGAACAGGGACACCCACAGCAGGACGCCGCCCAGCACGGCCATGTAGTTCGTGAGCACGACGTAGAGGAGGTAGTCGGTGGTGGAGAGCAGCTTGACCATGGGCTAGATTCCCACGTCGATCAGGCGTCCGACCGCGCTGCGCATGGCCGTGCCCAGTTCGCCCGCCCGCCGGGCTCCGATGAGGAGCCGGGAGCGGCTCCGCAGTCCGTCGGCCAGGGCGTAGAACCCCGCCTTGCGCAGTTGCGCCGGATCCCCGAGGTCCTGCTTGCGGACTTCGAGATCGAAGAGGTAGTCCCCGAATCCCGGAACGTACTGCTCGATCGAGCGGCGCAGGTTCTCGTAGAGCTCGACGCGCTGGATGTTGAGGTCGACGGTCCGGAGCGTGTCGGCGTCGGGACACTCCCAGATCTCGCAGCGTTCCGCCTTCCCGCTCCACGCCTCGGGCTGCGCGGCCCAGCGGTCGGTGTCCGGCCACCATGCGCCCACGATCGTGCCGTCCGCGGCGTACACGTGCAGGAGCGCGTCGGGCGTGTCGATGACGGCCGCGCCCGTGATGCTGCGTTCGAGGAATATGGTCTCGAGCGCCGCCGGGTCCGCGGGGACCTTGTCGGCCTTCAGGATCCGGCAGGTGCCGTGATGGAACGCCAGCAGGGATCGGAGGAGGTCGTAGTCCAGCCTGCAGATCTCGAGGAAGGCCCGGCGCTTCTCCAGCCCGGCGAGGAGCTCGACCAGGGCTTCGAACCCCTTGATCGTCTTTCCGCCCTGCTCGAGGACGGGGGCGATCAGCTCGCCGTCGCGCAGGAAGAGAACGGCCTCGGCTTCCTCGGCGACCATGCGCACGTAGCCCGTGTGCCCTTCCCGGTGCAGGCTCTGGAGCACGCCGTCGAAGCGCACGTAGTTGGTGTCCAGGTTCTTCTGCAGGGCCTTGCCCCGGGGCAGACGAATCATTCGAGCGTCCCTCCTTCCTCCGGGCCCGTCGGGGCCCTCCGTCGTCCCGCGGCCCGTCGCGTGGCATGGGCGAAGAGATACCCGAGCGCGGGCTTGAGTCCCGGGGGCAGGCTCTCGTCCGGCCGGCTGGCCAGTCCGGCCCGCCATTTCTCGACCAGCGCGTCGCCGGCGGCGCGGCCGAACAGCTTGTCCACGATCCAGAGGCGGTTGAGCAGAAGGTCGAGAAACGCGCGCGCCGCCGCCTGCCGCCTGCGTTCCTTCGGCCAGCTCCGCAGGGCCTGGAGGCCGTCGGCCGGCAGGCGTCCCGCCTTCGCCCGGCGGAGTACGTCCGGATGCCGGTCCACGGAGTCCTGGTCCATGTTCCCGAGGAAGTCGGGGGTTCGCTCCCCGAATGCGCCCCGGAAGGATTCGGCCGACTGGTCGACGAGCTGATGCCAGACCTCGATGGACTTCATGTCCCCGTCCTCGGACACGCGCTCCGCGATCACGCTGTCGTAGGCGGTCATCAGGATCCGTTCCACCTCGGCCAGGAGCTTGCGGGTCTCGGCGGCCTGGCCGGCCGAGATCGTGCCCGCCACGCGGGCGATCACGGACCGGGCCTCCTGCCAGGCCTTCGGGGCCGAGGTCGGGATGCCGGCCTTCACGCAATCCTCGGCCAGCGTCTTGATCCGCCAGAACTTGCGGATCAGGTCCGCCGGGGGATTCTTCACGAGCCGCGAGGGCTTGGGGGCGGTCGCGGGCTTCCCGGCAGGCGGTTTCTCGGCCGTGTCTGGGGCCGCAGGTTCAGGGGATTCGTCCGCTCCCGTCCCGGTCGGCAACCCGACCGTGGTTTTCAGGGCGTCGGGGCCGACCACGGCGCGCGGGCACTCGTTCAGCGTCTTGCGCAGGTCCGCCTGCACCTGGCGCACGAGCACGCGGACCGACGCCAGTCCCTGGGCCTGGTCGAAAACGACGACCAGGATGGACTCCTCGCTCACCGCCTGGAGGTATGCGTTGAGCTCGCGTTCGCGCTGGAAGACGAGGGAGAAATCCCTCTCTCCCACCCGCCGCGCGAGCGCCCGCGTGGTCGCGAAGTCCCCCGCGGCGAGCGCCGCCACCGTGGCGGTATCCAGACGCCCGAGCCCGCCGGCGGTCGCGATGATCTTGCCGGCCGTGTCGATGAGAAGAACGCAGGCCACTCCCTCCTTCGCGGTGAGGCCTTCGAGGCTTCGCTGGAACGCGGCCTGCTGGTCGGGGCCGATGAGCAGGTTGACGTTGCCGTCGGAAAGCTCAATCATCAGGAGGTCCCCATCCCGGATCCCTCCGCGAGCCGGCGGACCGCTAGGTCGGCAGCCGACCTCAAGGTCTCCATCACCCCGATCCCGTGCCGGGCGATGGCTTCGTGCGACGGCGCCTCGCGGGGATTGAACTGGCGCTGGAGAATCTCGATCGGCATCCGGTCCTTGAGATCGCGCTTGTTGAACTGGACGACGAGCGGGATCTCGGCGGGGTCCAGCCCGATCTCGCGCAGGTCGTTAGCCAGGAGGAGCTGGCTCTGCTCGTTGTCGTTGAGCCGGGACTCCTGGGAATCCACCACGAACACCAGGACGTCCAGCCCCTTGAGTATGAGCTTGCGGCTGGCGCCGTAGTAGACCTGGCCAGGGACGGTGTAGAGGTGCAGGCGCGTCGACCAGCCCGCCGCGCTCCCGAGCATGAGCGGGAGGAAGTCGAAGAAGAGCGTCCGCTCCGTGGCGGTGTCCAGGGTAAGGATGTCCCCGTGCCGTTCCGCGGGCAGGCTGTCGGCGATGACCCTGAGATTCGTCGTCTTCCCACCGAGCCCGGGTCCGTGGTACGCGATCTTGAGGACGACCTCGCGCGCGAGCTTGTTTACGAACGCCACAGCAAACTATCCTATCAGCCCAGGCCTCCCCGGCCATACGCGGGCGCAAGCGGAACCCTACCAGCGAAGTGGCTGTTGTGTTTCCGCCTGAATACGGGTCCGGGCCCTCTCCAGCCGCCGGGCGCAGTCGTCGGCCAGCCGCCTGGTCTCGGGCGCGTTCCCGGCCGACAGGAAGCGGCGCGCCTCCTCCAGCAGGCCGTCGATGGCCTTGAGGTCGTCCTGGACGAGGACCTGGTAGCCGGTGCCCCGGAGCCGGCTGAGCATGTTCCCGGCCTTGCCCACCTGGGTCCGCGCCTTCGCGAGGTCGGCGTCCGACGAGACGGTCGAGGAGGCGGCCAGCGTGGTCGACAGGGCCGCCGCCGCGCGCGCATTGGCCAAGGGCGCGGGCTTCTCGTCCGCCATCGCCCATCCCTCGGGGAACCCGTCCGATACGGCGGCTCCCTTGGAAAGCTCCCAGCCCGTGGGGAAGCCGTCCGATGCGGCGGCGCCCTTGCCCAGATCCCAGTCGGAGGGGAACCCGTCCCGGCTGGCCGCCGGGGGCGCGTCGGCCCGCCCCGCGCGGGTCTCCGCCTTCGCCGACGCGCACCCGCTCGCCGCGGCGGCCAGGATGGCCGCCAGCCCCGGCGCCGCGATCCACCGCAGGCGTCCAGTTTGCCTCATGATCTCCTTGTCCTTCACCGTCCGGCTCCCGCCGGCGCGGGAGCGGACTCCTTTAGGTCGCTGAATGGTCGGCGGGGGCGGTGGCCACCCCGCCGCCGGCGCGGGCCTCCTTGGCCAGGCGGTCGACCATCTCGCGGTCCAGGCCGGTCGACGGCTTGATGACGATGGCCTGCTTCTGTCCGGTCTCCTTGTCCTTGGCCGTGACCCGCAGCAGCCCGTCCGCGTTGATCTCGAACGTAACCTCGATGCGCGGCTTGCCCGCGGGCTGGGGCTTGATCCCGACCAGCTCGAACTCGCCCAGGGGATGGTTCTGGGACGCCTTGGGCTGTTCCCCCTGGAAGACTCCGATGCGCACGAACGTCTGGTTGTCCTCCGTGGTCGTGAACGTCTCGCCCCGCCGGATCGGGATCGTCGTGTTCCTCTCGATCAGGACCTTGAAGCCGTCCCCGACCGTGCGCAAACCGAGCGAGAGAGGGGTGACGTCGAGCAGGAGGACTTCCGCGATCTCGCCGCCCATGATCGAGCCCTGGAGCCCGGCGCCCGCGGCGACCACCTCGTCCGGGTTCGCCCGCACGTAGGGATCCTTGCCGAAGAACTCCTTGACCTTCTGGATGACGCGGGGCATCCGGGTCATCCCGCCGACGAGGACGATGGCGTCGATGTCCCGCGCCTGCACCCGCGCGGCCTCGAGGGCCTTCCGGCACGGATCCTCGGTCTTGTCGACCAGGTCCTTGGTCATCGCCTCGAACTGCTCCCGCGTGAGCGTGGCTTCCAGTGACTTGTCCATGTGGATGAACGGGAGGGTGATCGACGCGGAGTTGGCCGAGGACAGCTCGATCTTGGCGGCCTCCGAGGCTTCCTTGAGCCGTTGCATCGCCTTGGGCTCCGCGTGGAGGTCCACGGACTCCTTCTTCTTGAACTCGTCGATCAGCCACGAAAGGATCCGCATGTCGAAGTCGTCGCCGCCCAGGTACGTGTTCCCACTGGTGGCCTTGACCTCGAAGATTCCGCGGGCCAGCTCGAGCAGGGAGACGTCGAAGGTTCCGCCGCCGAGATCGTAGACCGCGATGAGCATGTCCTGCTTGCCCCCGAGCCCGGAGGCGAGCGACGCGGCGGTCGGCTCGTTGATGATGCGGACGACGTCCATCCCCGCGATCGCGCCCGCGTCCTTGGTCGCCTGCCGCTGGGAGTCGTTGAAGTAGGCGGGCACGGTCACGATGGCTTTTTCCACCGGGCCGCCCAGGTAGTGCTCGGCGTCCGCCTTGAGCTTCTTCAGGATCATGGCCGAGACCTCGGGCGGCGAGACGAGATTGCCGCGCAACCTGACCCGCACGTCGCCGTGCTGGGGATCGGCCGCGAGCCCGTAGGGCAGGAGGTACTTGAGGGAATCGATCTCGGGATCCGAAAACTTGCGGCCCATGAGGCGCTTCACGGAGTAGATGGTCTCGGCGGGGTTGATGATCGCCTGCCGTTTCGCCGGCAGGCCGACGAGGATTTCGCCGTTGTCCTTGTAGGCGACGACCGAGGGCGTCGTGCGGCCGCCCTCGCGGTTCGGGATGACCGTCGAGAGAGATCCCTCCGCGACGGCCATGCACGAGTTCGTCGTGCCAAGATCGATCCCGAGCGTTTTCGCCATCAATAGCCTCCGGACACAGTTCCCTATCGTAGCGCGAGGGTGGCCGGGAAGTCTCTCCTTGGAAAAGCCTTGATTTCGGCCTCCGGGGAGGGCAGACTGGGCGGATGGGGGAGGCATACGGGATCGTGCAGTTGAAAGCCGGGGTGCGCCGGCCGGCAGGCCATCCCTGGGTCTTCGACGGCGAGGTGGCTCCTCCCGATCCGGCGCCGGCCCCAGGGGCCCTCGTGCGCGTCGTCGGAGCCGGCGGGGAAGCGGTGGGCACGGGATTCTGGAGCCCGGGAAGCCGGGCGCGGGTGCGTCTGCTGGTGGAGGGGGCGGAGGAGGTCGGGGACCTGGAAGGCCTGCTCCGCAGCCGGCTCGCGGCGGCCGTCGCGATGCGGGAGGCGTTCGGCCTCGGCGGCCCCGCGGGAGCGGCGCGGATCGCCTTCGGGGAATCCGACGGCCTGCCCGGGCTCGTCGCCGATCGCTACGGCTCCGTCGTCGTGATCCAGCTGACTTCGACGGGCATGGACGGCCTCCGCGACACGATCGTGCGGCTGCTGGCCGACCGGCTGTCTCCCGCGGCGATCGTCGAGCGGAGCGACACGGGCGGACGCGAGCGGGAAGGTCTCGCGCCCTCCCGGGGGCTCCGGCATGGGGCGACGCCCGACGGAGGACT